>Ga0307486_1002249_pt1 | contig 13681 bp, 12 predicted proteins | sample CBIW02metaG_FD_203663 | JGI IMG/M metagenome (GOLD analysis project Ga0307486, IMG submission 203663) | Sea-ice brine microbial communities from Beaufort Sea near Barrow, Alaska, United States - CBIW 0.2 | ecosystem: Environmental > Aquatic > Marine > Coastal | place: USA: Alaska | collected... | reverse complement strand
AAGACACCGTGGACATCACCGCAACGAGGCGGAACGATCAGCCACGCCCAGACAATCTCACCGCGGCCAAAGTCGAATCCTGCCACTCACACCCAGCTGATCGGTGGATCGAGGCTCAATGCCCTACGCCCTTCCATTGCCGCGATGCTGCGCGCCGGACGCCTTCTGGACGCAGTGGCGGCCGTCGATGAAGTCCTCCTGGTCAAGGGACTGCGCCTCAGCGACAGAGCCCTCGCGGCAGTGCGAAGCGAGCACGCCGATCTGACCGCCCGCCGGGTCTCACGCGGCAAGAGCAATTGATGGCCGACAAAGCCCCCACAGCGAAGGCCCTCGCCTGGCCGCTGTTCGATGCCGTAGTCGCCAGCGCACCCAAACGCGACCTCAACCCATGGGAAGGCGGCCGAGTCGTCCCCGACCTCGACACGTTGAGAGCGCTTTTCGGAGTTCCGCTTCACCTCAAGGCTCCCACCAGGTCGGGGGTTCCGGCGCTCGCTTTGGATGTATGGGTGGCATACGAACTTCGCCGCGCAGGCTTTGACCCCGACGCCGTGTGGCCCAGGGCTGAGCCCCCACGAGTGGTTGCTCGCGATGTCCTCGACTTCGTCCGCGGCGTCACCCCCGCGGCCATCCGCAACGAACTCCTGAGACGGCTTCAGAAGGGCTCGGGCCCCGGCAGCGTTGCTGGCGCCTCGGCCAACATCCTCGGCAAGAACTATCTCAAGCAGGTCGATGTCATTCTGAGTGGCTGGCAGACGGGCCCCGAACTCCTGGTGTCTACGAAGCGCATGGATTCTTCGTTCGGAAAGAATGCCGCAAATCGCGTTGAGGAGTCATACGGCGACGCGAAGAACCTCGCGCTTCGCCACCCGATGGCAGCCATGGGATTCCTCTACTCGATGCGTTCTACCGCCTACACCGAAGAGCGCAGGCAGTTCGACTGGATTGTCGATCTGCTCGCCAAACTTGGCCGCGAGGAAGACGCCTACGATGCGTGCTGCTTGGTCATCCCCGACTGGGAAGGCGCCGGTCCTGCCGGCGGTGGTGGAGACAATGAACCCCCTACGCCAATCGAGCCCAACGACGGCGCGACGGAAGACACCGACGCCGAGGCAGCCGTGGACAACGCGGAAGCGGTTATTGCGTCGCTACCGGTCGTGACGCTGCGCCAAGACCTGGTGCCTGAAGAGCTCAGCCCGGCGGCCTTCTTCACCACTCTGGTGAATCTGGTAATTGACTCGACGCCGGTAACGATGCACGAACGAGCGCGAGATCTCCGAGCTGCGGGCCGCTGAACTCCCCAACCGAAGGCCGCGCCGAGCTGCACGGTGCTCCCGCTGGCTGATCCCGCACTTGTCACGCCGCCGTCGTTGGTGTGGCCAGCGGAGCGGGCGTCGCCACCACTTCGCTTCGCGTATGGCTGCCCAGGGTGCTGGGTTGGAGACTGGAAATCGCTTCGACGTCGTCGGCGTCGGGGTGTTCTACGCCGCCACTGAACCGGCAGGCGCTTTCGCCGAGACCTTGGCAAGCTATCTGGTTTCACGCGCTCCGGAGCGCAGCACGTTCTTTTGGATCTTGCCGGTCGAAGTCTTTGGGAGCGCTGCGAACGTGATTGCTTTCGGGACCTTGAACCCAGCCAGGCGCTCACGCAGGTAGGCCTCAAGTTGAATCTCAGTGACCGTCGCACCCGATCGCCGTGTCACGAAAGCGATCGGAACTTCGCCCCACTTGGGGTCCTGGACGCCCACGACGGCGGACTCGACAACGTCGGGGTGGGTGTCGATGGCTTGCTCCAGCTCGACCGACGCGATGTTCTCCCCGCCGGAGATGATGACGTCCTTGGCGCGGTCGCGTAGTTCGACGTAGCCGTCCGGATGCATCACGCCCAAGTCGCCGGTCAGGAAGCATCCGTTCCTTGTGGCGGCAGCCGTCGCCTCGTCGTCGCGGTAGTAACCGAGCATCACGTTGTTGCCGCTGACCGCTATCTCGCCGAGCGTGTGCCCATCAGCCGATACGTCATCCCCGCTAGAGTCGAACACGCGGAGTGGCCGCGCGACGATATTTCCGATTCCCTGCCGGGCCCGCAGTTGGGCGGCATAATCAGGGTCGAGTTCGTCCCATTCGGGTTGCCAGACGTTGACTGCGACTGGACCAAACGTCTCGGTCAAGCCGTACAAGTGTGTGATGTCGAAGCCCAGCGGCTCCAGACGCTGCAGTAGCGCCGGGGACGGCGGTGCCCCCCCGGTATCGACGTGCACGCGGCGGGGGAGTGGGCTCGCACTAGCGTCCTCCGCGATCATGGCCAGAACGGTTGGCGCGGCGCTGAGGTGTGTCACGCCTGCCTCGCGGACCTGGCACCAGATCGCACCTGAGTCGATTCGTCGCAAGCACACGTGGGTGCCTCCACCTGCCGTGACCGCCCAGGTGAAGCACCACCCGTTGCAGTGGAACATCGGGAGCGTCCACAGGTAGGCCGTAGATGGCCCTAGGCCAGCGTGGTAGGCCATCGCAAGCGCCTGAAGATATGCGCCGCGGTGGTGGTACATCACACCCTTCGGCCGTCCGGTGGTGCCTGAGGTGTAGTTGATGGCGAGGAGGTCGTGTTCATCGACGCTGATGCGATCGGCGGTCGTTGCCGTGTCCGGCAACCACGCCTCGTACTTGTCGGCATCGCCGTTGGCGATCACCACTTCTACCCCGGTGAGGTCCGCGAGTTCCTGGGCTTGGACGGCGAACTCGCACGTCGCTACCAGGAGTCGGGCCCCCGAGTGCTCGAGGATATGATGTATCTCTTCGACAGCCAAGCGCACATTCAGCGGAACCAACGCCGCCCCACGGGCCGGCACCGCCTGGTGCAGCTCCAGCATGATGTGGCTGTTCGCGCACAGGGCGGCCACGCGGTCGCCGCGTCCGATGCCGGACCGGGCCAAGGCGGTGACGAGCCGGCCGCAGCGAGAGGCGAACTGCGCGTAAGTCAACCGGAGGTCTCCGTCGATGACTGCCAGGCGCTGGGGGAACGCCTGTGCCGCCCGGTCCAGGAAGTGGATGGGGGACAGCGGTGCGAACGTGAAATCAGTCATGAGGTGGGCAAACCGTCTCTGTCTCGGGGCCGTCCGACGTACCGTCAGACTTCTGCATGCCGGAGGTTTCAGCGGTGGTTAGAGACCACTGCAGGGTTGGGCCGGAGGGCGTCGAGGACCTGGTCGAGCCAAGCGACTCGGTCGGCCGGACGGTCGGCGAACTTCAGCCAGCGATAGGCGTCGTTTTCCCAGTTCAGCCGTATCGGAGGGTGGTCGGTGACGCCAGCTCGGAAGGTGTGCACCCACCAGACCATCCCGGGCGACTCCATGCGGAGCACTGGCCCCTGCAGTAACGCGAACTCGTGATGTGCCAGCCCCGTCTCCTCCGCTAACTCGATCAGCACCGCGGCCCGTGGGGAATGCGGCGCGGATACGAAGCCGGTCACGCAGTGCCATAGGTGCCGGTCGCCGGTGACCCACCCGCTGCGACGCACCAAGCAGACCTCGTCACCGTCGGTGATAAGGCACGCCACTATGTGCTGCTCACGCGGGGGGCTCATCGCGGTCTCGGGTCGCTGCCGGCGGTGGCGCCGCCGTCACAGCGCACCACCTGACCGTTGATGAAGGCGGCGTCTTCCGAGGCTAGGAAAGCGACCAACGCCGCGACGTCCTCGGGCTGACCGACTCGTGGGAATGGCAGCTGGCTCAGAGTCTGCTCCTCGAGGTCGGGGGCGTTGTCGAGTAGTTGCTGAGTGAGGATCACGCCGGGGGCGATGCAGTTGGCTCGTACATTGCTGCGGCCGTACTGGGCAGCCACGAAACGGGTGAACTGCATCACCGCGGCTTTGGTGGTGCCGTAAGCGCTGAGCGCCGGCCGGCCCCGATCGCCGGCTACCGAGGCCATGTTGACGATTGCTCCACCCCCGGCATCGATCATGTGCGGGAGTGCGGCCTGGGTGGCGACGACGTGGCTGCGGATGTTGATCGCCCACGTTTGGTCCCACACCTCGACCGGCGTCTCGGTCACGGTGGTGTCGGTGCTCCATGCGCCGGTAGTGACACCTACGTTGTTGTGCAGCAGGTCGATGCGGCCGAACTTCGCGACTGTGGCCTCGATCGTCGCCCTGGTGGACGCAGCGTCGGCGGCGTCGAACCCCACCGCCAGACCGTCCCCCGGCAACCTCGCCACCACCCGCTCCGCGCCTGCGGTGTCCCGGTCCGCGACAACCACGGTGACACCTTCTCCGGAGAGCCGGTGCGCAGTTGCGGCCCCGATCCCTGCTGCGCCTCCGGTGATTAGCGCCACTTTACCGTCGAGTCCTCGCATAGTTGGGCTCCTCTCGCAGGTGATGATGACTTTCAGCCTCGCGTGACCACCGTCACCTTCTCAATGGCCGGGTGTCCATGAAAGGGCTTGCCGGCATGTGAGGATGTCCGTAGGCCTGCCCATGACTGAGATGACAGGTTGCTCTCCATGAGGCGAACAGAGCATCCCCTGGCAGGCAAAGTGGCGGTAGTGACCGGCGGTGCCAGCGGCATCGGGGAGTCGAGCGCACTGCGGCTCGCGGCCGAGGGAGCCTCGGTCGTGGTGGCGGACCTCAAGGATGGCGCGGAAACTGTGGCGCGGATCGAGGCCGAGGGCGGCCGGGCGTACTTCGTTCGGGTGGACACCACCAGCGAGTCGGACTGCGAGGAGATGGTCGACCAGGCGGTACGCACATTCGGCCGGGTGGATATCGGGGTTGCCGCTGCAGGGGTGGCGACGGCTGCGGGGCCCAGCAACATTCAGTCTCGAGCCGTCGATCCGACGGGTGGCTTCCTCGTGAACCTTCTGACTGACAACTTCCGCACCGTGCTGGAGGTCAACCTGATCGGAGTTTTGCACACTGACCAGACGCTAGCCCGGCAGATGATTCATCAGGGCGACGGCGGTTCGATCGTCAACATCGCCTCCACCGCAGGCAAAATTCCGCTGGCTGGTGCCGCTCCGTATTGCGTCTCCAAGGCCGGAGTCCTGATGCTCACCCAGGTCATGGGTCTTGAACTGGCGCCGCTAGGCATCCGCGTCAACGCGGTCGGCCCCGGCTACACCGAAACTCCAATGACCCGGGGGCTGACCGAGGGCACGGAGGCTTACGAGATGGCCATGAAAATCACCCCCATGGGCCGGCTAGGACATCCAGACGAGGTCGCCGCGGCTGTCTCCTTCCTCGCCGGCAGCGATGGGTCCTACTTCTCCGGCCAGGTACTGCACCCCGCCGGCGGACAGTTCACCGGATGAGCACGGGGCGCGTCGCCGAGTGGCACGGTATTGAAGACGTCCGCCTCGTCGAAGTCGCCACCCCCGACCCTGGCCCGAATGATGTGCTCCTCCGAATAGGCGCCTGCGGTATATGCGGCTCCGACGTGCACCGATACTCCGAGGGCGCTTGGTCAATCCCCGGCACGCGGCTCGGGCACGAGTACTCCGGTACGGTCCTTGCGGTCGGAGCCGAGGTCGACGGGATCCGCACCGGGGACCGGGTGGCCGTCAACCCGGCTCGGTCCTGTGGTGTTTGCCCGGCCTGCGCGGATGGTAGGACCAACCTGTGCGCCGAGCGGGCCAGCGAGCAGGGCGGCTTCGGTGACCAGGTGCTGCTGCGAGAGGCAAGGCGGGACGAGCAGCTGTTCGTGATGCCGCCGTGGATGAGTTTCGAAGAGGGTGCGTTCGTCGAGCCGCTGGCGGTGGCATTGCGGGCAGTGCGGCTCGCCGACCTCGAACCCGCCGACCCGGTGGTGGTCTCGGGGCTAGGCACCATCGGCCAGTGCGTGGTTCGTGTGTTGGCGGCCCATGGACACTCAGAAATCCTCGGCGTGGACACCTCCGAGCGCCGTCGAGAGGCCGCCGCCCCGGTCACATCCGCGACCCTCGACCCCGGCACGACCGACGTCTTCGCAGCGGTGGTCGACCGCTGGGGGAGCCAGTGTTCCCCATACCAAGTAGCTACCGGGGCCGCGGCAGTCATCGAATGTTCCGGCGCCGTGCTGGCCCTCGATGCGGCCCTTCGGCTGGTATGCCCGGGTGGGGTTCTCGTTCTGGCGGGTCTCTGCTCGACGCCACCGGCCGTGGACGTGAACACGCTGGTGCAGAAAGAGGTGCGGCTGCATGGCAGCTTCGCCTACACCGTCGAAGACGCCCGCGAAGCGTTCGCGCTGCTGCGTGAAGCATGTGTCGATGTTGCACCGTTGGTCTCGCACCGGATTTTCCTGAGCGAGGTCGACCGGGCCTTTCGCTTGCAGCGCAACGTCGCCGATTCGCTGAAGGTCATGGTCGTGCCGGACCGAGCATTAGGAAATTATCCATGAGATTGGGCATTGATGTGGGCAGTCCTCCATTGAGGCGCGCGTCACGTCAGAGCAGAATCTGAATCAGAAACATCAACCATCAGCATTATGAGCGGCTCGTGCGAGCCGTCGAGGAGGGCACACAGTGAAGTTCCACTGGTTCGCCGAAGTCACGTACGATGACCTGCCCGATAACTTTCCTGCACCCGGCGAGGGCGCCTGGATGGACAGCGAAATCACCCTCGCGGACTCCCGCAAGGTCGGCGAGCAGTACCGCATGTTCCTCCGGTTGATGCAGCAGGCCGACAAGGTTGGCTTCGATGGACTTGCCGTCAACGAACACCACCAGACGCCGTTCGCGATGACGCCCTCCCCGAACCTGCTGGCCGCCAGTTTGGCCAGCTCGACCGAGAACGCCGCGATCCTAGTGATCGGTGACTCGTTGGCGCTATACAACCCCCCCACCCGCGTCGCTGAGGAGCTCGCCTACCTCGATTGCCTCTCGGAGGGCCGGGTGATCGCCGGCTTCGTGTTCGGCACCCCAATGGACTCCACCTTCGCCTACGGCCGGGTCCCGGTCGAGCTGCGCGACCGATTTCACGAGGCGCGTGAACTCGTCACCCGAGCCTGGCGTGAGACCGAGCCGTTTGCCTTCAACGGCAAGTACAACCAGCTCCGTTACGTCAACGTGTGGCCCCGTCCAATCCAGGAACGCCCTCCGATCTGGGTGCCGGGCTCCAACAGCATCGAAACTTGGGAGCTCGTCACCCGCGAGGACTATTGCTACGGACACCTTTCCTTCTCGGGGCTGCAGGCGGCCAAGCCGCTGGTGGACGGCTACTGGGATTACGTCGAGCGCAACGGCGGCGACATGAACCCGCACCGCATGGCCTTCACCCAGTTGATCTGTGTGGCCGACTCCGACGCCGAGGCCGAGGCGAAGTACTACGAGGCCGTGAAGTACTTCCAACGGGTGCGCAACCCGGCGATGCGCTACGCAACGCCGCCCGGCTATAACACCGAGAAGTCAATGACCACCCAGATGCAGCACGGCACCTCGGGAGTTGACCCGGCCGACAAACTCCGCGCGGCCCGGGGTGAGATGAGCTTCTGGGAGTACGACGAGAAAGGCTTCATCATCGCCGGCACGCCAGACCGGGTCGCGCAACGGGTACGCGAGCTGGCCACAGAGTTGCGAATCGGCCAGCTCATCACGTCGTTGCATATGGGCAACCTAAACGAGGAATCGGCTGCCGAGAACACCCACCTCTTCGGCACCAAGGTGATCCCGCAGCTGCGTGACCTCTGGGCCGACGAGGAGGACCGCTGGACCCCCGCCACCAGCCAGCAGCGCGTCGCGGCGAACGCCCCGGTGCCCGCCACGAGAGGGAAGTCAGGAGCATGATGAGCATCACTCACTACAAGTCCGGGCCGTTCTCGCTGCGCACTCTGCGGCTCGGCAGACCGGCCGGTCCCGATGGCGGCGACACCGATCCCGTCCCATTGCTCTACGTGCACGGCTATGAGCGACACCCGGGCGAGGCGCCATTCTTAAGTAGACTTGCAGGGGACCGCGAGGTGCTCGCCCCAGAGTTGCCAGGTTACGGCGAATCTCAAGGCGTAGATCATCTCACCGACGTGCATGATGTCGCGTTGCTGCTGCGCGACATCGTCGAGGGCCACGGCTACGAGCACGTTGACGTCGTGGGCCATTCGCTCGGGGGAATGCTCGCCGCCGAGTTCGCCGTCGTTGCCCCCGACTTGGTGCGCTCGTTGGTGTTGGTCGGCTCCTACGGCCTATGGCTCGACGAACATCCGATGGCCGATCCATTCGTGCTCACCCCCGAGCAGTTGGCCGACGCGAAGTGGCACGACCCGACGCGTGCCGCAGAAGAGACCGCCATCGAGGTCGCCGAGACCGCGTTGGAGAAGGCGATCGAGCGAACGCGCAACATCGGCACTGCCACGAAGTTTATGTGGCCCATCCCCGACCGGGGCCTTAGCCGTCGACTGCGCTACCTCCAGGCTCGCACCCTGGTGGTGCACGGTGAGGACGATGGCCTCGTACCCACGGAGCACGCCCGCGAGCTCGCACGATTGATCCCGAACGCCGAGCTTGAGTTGGTCGCAGAAGCGGGCCACGTGCCGATGTTCGAGTGTGAGGACGAGTTCGTCGCGCTGGTCCAGAAGTTTCTCAGGTGAGCTGGAGATGACTATCACCCAAGAATCGCAAGCGGTCCGCGCCGGAGTTACCGCCGTCGGCGAGGTCGAATTGGCTTGGCAACTGCAGGGCTCCGGCCCGCCGCTCGTGCTCATCAGCGGCCTCGGCCAGAGTGCGCTGCCGTGGACTGCGGTGTTGCCACGCTTGACCTCGCATTTCACTTGCTTGACCTTCGACAACCGTGGCACGGGACGCAGCAGCGTCCCCGAGGGCCCCTACCCCGTAGACGACATGGCAGACGACGTCGCCGGACTCGTCACCGCGCTCGACTTGGGGCCGGTCTCGGCGGTGGGGTGGTCACTGGGCGGATCCGTGCTGCAGTCGATGCTGATCCGGCACGGCGAGATTCTAGAGCGGGCAGTCCTGCTCAGCGCCTTCCCGTCCTACACCTCCCTGCAGCACGCCTGGCTCGACAACGCGCTGACCGTGCGCCGCGCCGGGCTCAACCCGGTCGACGCCGCACTCGCCTCGATGGCTTGGTCGTGGACGCCCAGGGTGACCGCTGACCATCGGACAGCGGTCGAGCAGGCTCAACTAGTGCTGGCCGACCCGTACCCCACCAGCCTCGCGGGCTTCGAGGCGCAAGCAGCCGGCCTCCGAGTCTATGATTCCCGGCCCGACCTGCCCCAGATTGAAACGCCCACCCTGGTTCTGGTCGGCGCCGAAGACGTGCTGACCCCGGCGGAACAGTCGGTGCAGCTGGCCGAACTGATCCCCCACTCTCGGCTGCGGGTGCTGCCGCGCGGAGGACACGCCATGGTCCTCGAGTACCCCGAGGACACGATCGCCGCGATCACGTCGTGGCTGGCGCGAGAGGACATGTGACATGACCCGACGGCCTGACCCGTTCCACCGACACAGAGGTGACCAGATGAGCAAGTCACGACACATCGTCGGCATCGGCGGCACCACCCGTGAGGGCTCCTCCAGCGAGCAGGCGTTGCGGATGGCGGTGGGTCGCCTCGCTACCGAGCCTGGCACGAGCACCCGAGTTTTCGGGGGCGCCGAGCTCGCTCAGTTGCCGATGTACGGCCCTGACGCCCAGTTCCGCGGGCGGGTCGCCCAAGAACTCGTTGAGCACCTGCGGGCTGCCGACGGTGTCATAATCGCCTCGCCGGGCTACCACGGTTCGATCTCGGGGTTGGTGAAGAACGCGCTGGACTACACCGAGGACATGCGTGAGGACGACCGCCCGTATCTTGCCGATCGCTCCGTGGGGCTCATTGTCACCGCCTACGGGTGGCAGGCCTCGGTGACGACACTGAGTGCGCTGCGCTCGATCGTGCACGCCCTACGGGGCTGGGTGACGCCGTTCGGGGCTGCCATTAACTCCCAAGAGTGTCGCTTCGAGGACGGCTTCTGCACCCAAGAGCGCGTCGGTGAGCAGCTGGCCATGGTGGCCGACGATGTGGGGCGGTTCGCAGGCCTGATGGCTGCCTCTCGACCCGCCGTGCTGGACCCGGTCCGACACGCCGTCGGTTGAGTAGACTCGCTCGATGCAGGCTCGAGCACCCGCCAGCGCCGAGGCACTGCTCAGCGAGATGATCCGGATCATGGCCGAGCAAGAGTTCGGGCAGCCCTTCGACGACCTCCTCGAGGTGATCGACCGGCTGCCCCACGGCCCCGAGCGCGACCGGCTGGACGATGCAGCTAGGCAGGGAGCGAAGGTCCGTGACCTACTCGGCCAGCACCGCCGGCGCGAGCGGGAGTTGCAGGCGCTGTTCGAGACAGCCCGCGACCTGAGTTCGCTGCGCGACAGCGACGACGTGCTCGAGGCGATTGTCCTCCGTGTGCGGCAACTCTTCGGCGCAGATTCTGGCTATCTCGCGCTGGTCGACGACGCCAGCGGTGAGGCTTTCATGCGGGTCACCTCCGGAACACTGACGACCGCCATCAGAAACGTTCGCCTTCGCCCCGGCCATGGCATCGGCGGCAGCATCATCCAGTCCGGCCAACCCTACGCCACCTCCAACTATCTCGCCGATGAGACCATCCATCATCAGCCGGACGTCGACGAGGCGGTGCGCCGCGACGGGGTATCAGCGATTGTTGGCGTCCCCATGCGGCTCGGCGACAATGTGATCGGCGCCCTTTTCGTAGCCGATCGGCATGAGCAGTCCTACGGCGTCGGCGAGATGGCCTTGCTGTCCTCACTTGCCGATCAGGCGTCGATCGTGATCGAGAACTCGCGGCTCTTCGAGCTTCAGCAGAGGGCGACTCGCGACCTCGAGGAGGTCAACGAGCAGCTCCACGAGCACGGCCGGAACCTCGAACGCGTGGCAGCGGCCCATGAACGGCTGATGCCGCTGGCGTTGCGGCGCGCTGATTCGAGCCAGCTTTGCGCCATTGTCGGCGATATTATTGGCGGCGAAGTAGTTCTCGTCGACGCTGACCGGGCGAGCATCTGCGCAGGGCAGACGGAGGAGCTCGACTGGGTGCGTGCGACGCTGCCGCTACTGGGGAACGAAGATTCCGGTGGCCCTCCGTCGGACGAGACTGCCGACTGTCCCGGGGTCGCGGTCGTCGCCAGCCGGAGTAACGACGGCGATGTGGTCTGGCGGGTTCCGGTTCGAGCTGGCGAGGAGGCTTTCGGGTTCCTACTGGCGCGTGTGTCAGGGGATCTGACCGAGCCCGACGTGCGCACCCTGGAGCGTGCCGCACAGACGGCGGCGCTCCTGCAGCTAATGGAACGCCAGGTCGGTCTGATCGAGCAGCAGGTGCGAGGAGAACTCCTCGACGACCTACTCGCCGACCGCGAGCCGGACTGGGACGCCTTCGAGCGCCGCGCCAGCCGCGCTGACCTTCTCGACTTCGAGCGTTCTCACATAGTCGTCGTGCTGGCTCCCGCGGGTCCCGATCGGTCGCGACGCCACCTCCTCCGGATCAGCCATGAATGGGCTGCCCGCGAGGGAGGCCTAGCGGCCGAGCACGCAGGGTTCGTGGTCATGCTGGTCCCCGCCACCGAACCCGACCGGGTGATCGTCGCCGTACAGGGCGAGATCTCGCGGCATGCCGGTTTCAAGATCACTGCCGGAGTGGCTGGACCCGCCTCGTCCGCTCATGAGGTGCGCACGCTCTTCCGCGAGGCGCACCGTTGCCACCGTCTGCTCGTGGCGCTTGGCCGTCCGGGGGAGGCCGCAGGGGTACCGCAACTCGGCAGCATTGGACTGATTCTCGAAGGCACCTCGCGCCCGCTCGTGAAACGATTGCTGGAGGAGAAGCTCGGCAAGTTGGTGCACTATGACCGCGAAACCAACGCGCTGCTCGTTGAGACGCTCGAAAGCTACTTCCAGCACGGCCAAAACCCCCGAAGTGCAGCGAGCTCGCTGCACGTTCATCCCAACACCGTGTACCAACGCCTGGAGCGGATCGACCAGGTCCTCGGCTCTGAGGAGTGGCGGAGCCCGGTCGGTGCTCTCGAGATGCAGCTGGCGCTGCAGTTCCACCAGCTTCTCGGTCAGATCCCGCTCGATGAGCTGGTCGGTGAGTCCTAGTGGCGTGTCCTGGAAACCGGATACCTATTTGCGAGTTAAGAGGAGGTATAAGTCCTGCTGCTCCTGCTCTGATGGTCAGCGTGAGCCGTGGGAGGTGCAGGCCAGGTCGAGAACCTCGTTGCGTCCTGAGGTGCAGCGGTCAAGGGGGTTGTTTTTGGTTGCAGACGGTGTCGCGGATACGGCGATCGTTGACCGGGTCGGCGCTTACCCGAAGACCGTGAACGCGGGACGGATACGGTTCGAGGCACGAGGGGCGGAAATGGTCCGAGGCCGAGTGCCTGGCGAAGCCCGTGTGGGATGGCGGGCTGCGGTCGTAGACCGTCGATCACGTAGACCAAGTTCGGTGGGATCCTTGCCAAGACCCTGCATTCCCTGGGCGACCTTTTCGGGGAATTGATTCGACTCATGAGATCCAGATCAGCGGTTAGGGTTGATCGTTGGACGAGTCCCCCTCAACCAGTAAATCAAAACCGAGGCACACCATTAGAAGACCAACACGAGCCGTCCACGCACCCCGCCCGCTGCCAGCCGAGTGTGGGCGGCGGCGGCCTGCTGCATGGGGTAGGTGCCTGCAACTCGCAGTTGAAGAACGCCGTCCTCGACGAGTTGGCCAAGGCGCGCCAACTTGTCGTACGAGCGATACTCGTCGACCACGCGCACGGTGTGCATGACGATATCGCGTCCAGGCTCCCCATCCCAGAAGCGGACGGTCGCAAAGCCACCCCCGTCGCGCACCGCGGGGACCAACGAAGCGTCGAGCACTGCTGTGTCGACCACTGCGTCGACCCCGTCGCGAAACAGCGCTCGAACCCGGTCGGGCAGGCCCTCGCCCCTTTGGACGACGTGGGCCGCGCCCGATGCTCGTACAGCCTCCGCGTCCGCATCGGCCGCGTCCGCCACCACCGTAAGTCCGGCGTTGGCGGCGAGTGAGACGATGTAGGTTCCAAGCGCGCCCGCGGCGCCACTGACCAGCAGGGTCTCGCCAGCTGTGAGGTTAAGCTTCTCCAGCGCTTGGAGGGCGGTAAGCCCGTTCATCGGCAGGGTTGAAGCCTGCACCACGTCAGTACCAGCCGGAATCGGGGCCATGGACTGCCACGGTCCGACGAGCTGCTCCACATACGCTCCACCGTGCCCCTCGCCCGCGCGGGGGGCAGCGATCGCCATCAACTCTTGTCCGACGTGGTAGGGCGTGCCTTCGCCGATCGAAAGCACAGTGCCGGCTGCGTCCATACCTGGAATCCAGGGTGGGGGGAATCCCATATCGCCGTAAGTTCCCGCCCGGAGGTGTGTATCGGTGGGGCTGACTGCGGCAGCCTGCACTCGTAGACACACCTGACCGTGCCCAGGGGCCGGGTCAGGCACCTCGTGGACGCCGAGTTGTTCAGGACCTCCGAATTCGGTGACGCCGACGACACGCATGGCATTCTCCTTGCTAGTTGTGGCCAATGTGCTGGCCGGACGTGAAGCGGCCGCTGGCCGCGGAACACCGCGGCCAGCGGCCTGGAGGGACCGATTAGGTCCGGTCGATCAGGTCGTCCGGCTGAGTCGCGGGCACCTGCTGATCCGTGAAGTGCGCGAACATCTTGCTCGGCTGCGCCGGTGTTGCCATCGAGACGGCCACCGTA
>Ga0307486_1002248_pt1 | contig 13684 bp, 10 predicted proteins | sample CBIW02metaG_FD_203663 | JGI IMG/M metagenome (GOLD analysis project Ga0307486, IMG submission 203663) | Sea-ice brine microbial communities from Beaufort Sea near Barrow, Alaska, United States - CBIW 0.2 | ecosystem: Environmental > Aquatic > Marine > Coastal | place: USA: Alaska | collected... | reverse complement strand
CTCGGCATGCCCACCTTCACCCAAGCTGCCGGCCGCACCAACATCAGTCCACCCGACCCCAGAAACGGCAAATAATATGGACCATTTTCCCGCAATTTCTTAGTTCGGAGAAGATGCCCGGGATGCCGAACACTTGGCGAAGCTGTTGCGCCTGGGGCAGATCGTCACCGTGACAGTGCCCTCGGCGGAAGCCGAAACGGTGCGGGATGTCGTTCGTGCCCGCGAGGATACCCGGCAGGTGTTGATGGGCAACCGCCACCAACTCTCGAAGCTGCTGTTGCGTCACGGTTACGTCTATGACGAGGGGGCAGCCTGGACTACCAAGCATGACCGGTGGTTGCGGGGACACCGTGACTGCAGCGATGTGTCGTTCACGACCGCGTTCGACGCGTATTACGAAGCCGTCACCCAGACCGTCGCCCGGAGGGACCGTCTCGATAAAGTCATTCAGCAGATCGCCGCTGACTCGTCCTTCACCCCGATGGTCAACCGTCTCGGCTGCCTGCGCGGGGTCTCAGCGCTGACCGGATTGGCGTTGGCGGTGGAGATCGGCGACTGGAACCGGTTTACCGGTAAAACCATCGGCTCCTTCGTCGGGCTGGTTCCCTCGGAGTACTCCTGCGGGCAGTCCAGGGTTCAGGGTGAGATCACCAAAACCGGGAACTCGCATGTGAGGCGGCTGCTCGTCGAGGCGGCCTGGCAACACCGCCGCGACTACCGCCCGACCCCCACCTCGGTGATGCAGACCCGCTGGGACCGCGCTCCGGTGGAAGCAAGACTCCGCGGCGAGGCCGGCAACACCCGGCTCAATCGACAGTGGATCGCTTTCACCGCCCGCAGGAAACGGCCCGTCGTTGCGAATGTCGCGATCGCCCGCGAGCTCGCCGGCTGGTGCTGGTCGCTGGCCGTGATGAACGACTGACCCCAAAACCGCTGATCATCGACGCAGATGTGTGTCGGCGAACACGTGGAGTGACCCGCTAAACAGCTATGAGCAGCACCATCACTGATGGTGTGACGCCCGATTTCTAGACCCGCGGCACCGCTCCTTCTCGAACACTTCGCCCTGCGGTATCCAACCCGCGCATTTCAGCCTGACCGTGAACGTCGCTACGACACGTTCGACACCATCACCGCCAGATGACCAGCAGAAGCGGCGCCCGGGAACGATCATCCCGGACGCCGCTTCACCCTGCCCCTTGACAAACTTTCCTACATATCAGCTGTGGAGGTTGGTGGTCAAGTGTTTCGATAGTGCGCCGTGGGTCGTAAACCACACGTCCGAGTGCCCTCGGATGTAATCAAGCAGTTGTCCTAGGACTACTATTCGAGATCGATGACCGATCACATGGGGATGCATGGTCAGCTGGAACACTTCCCCGGCTTCGTATGCGCCGTCGAACTCGTCTCGCCAGATCTGCGAGAGGTCTCGAGGCGCCATGTAAGGGCGCGCCGCCGATGCCATATCCGTGGACAGATATGGCACATCGTCCCGTATCCAGCTCACTGGAATTTCGACGACACCGGTGGTGTCGCCATTCTCCAGCAGTTCGTAGGGTGAATCGTCGGCCATCAACGACGAATCGTATTCGAAACCTAAGCTCTTGATCGTTCTAAGGGACGTGGGTGAAAAATCCCATGACGGCGTGCGAATGCCCGTTGGGCGTGAGCCGAGTTGGGATTCCAGAACGTCGAGTGCGCGAGCGACAAGGTCATACTCGTCGGCCGCAGAAAGGGTGGAATTTCGCTCGTGAATCCACCCATGAACCCCTACTTCGTGCCCGTGTGCTTGATAATTGGGCGCCTCCGCGGGGCGCATGAGCGCACTCACGGCCGGAACAAAGAAGCTGGCGGGGATGTCGTGTTCATCAAGCAACCGAAGTATTCGTGGGACGCCGACTCTGGCGCCGTACTCGCCCTCGGAGAGCCGCCCAGGGGAGAGTCGTTTATCGCGGAGTGAAAGGGTCTCGTGATCTGCATCGAACGAGAGAGCAACTGCGCACCGTGCTGACGCTGGCCACCGCTTGCTTTGCTCTGGATGAAGGAGAGACTTGCCCGCTCGGACCTGGTCGAGATATCCACGCCACACTGGCTCAGCCCACTGCCAGGGTTCTAGGTTCATACCATCGCTCATCGTTCGCTGGCCTTGTCTGTGTTGCCCACATACCCCAAGATTGCGGCTAGGGCAGAACGGATGCCGTGCTCCGTCGACTCCAGAGCGTCCGGCGCAAAATGCGGTGAGTGATTGCCGGGTGCCCCGTCAGTCATGCGCTCACGCTCGTAGGCACCGTACCACCAGAAAACGGTGGGCACCTCGATGCTGTCTCCTAGCCACCCAAAGTCTTCACTGCCCATGGAACGAGCGCGATCTGTCATCACGTTGTCGTCGCCTAAGACGGCAGCGAGGCTGCGGTTTACTGCCGCGAACTCCTGTGGGTCGTTGTGACAACGCGGGAACTGATAAAGCTCAACCACGCTGGGCTCCGAGGCGCCACCTGCAGCTGCCTCAGCAGAGATTATTCGTCGAATTTGTTCCAGAACTTGTGTGCGAACTGTCTCGTCTGGCGTGCGGATATTGATAGTGAAAGTTGCTTCGCTCGGGATGATGTTCTCTTTCAGCCCTGCGTGAATGGTGCCCACAGTCACGACAACCGAGTCAAGCGGACTCGTTCCTCTCGAAACCACCGTTTGAAGCCGCACGATGGTGAAGGCTGCGATCACAATAGGGTCGATTGCCGACGAAGGTTGGGAACCATGGGCCCCTTTGCCTCGGACAGTAACTTCCAGCGATTCCGCGAGAGATGTTACCGGGCCAGGTCGGGATTCGACTGTTCCGGCCGCAATAGGCGCGAGGTGTTGAGCAAGTATCACTTGGGGTTGTGGTGCCAATTTCCAGAGGCCGGCATCCACCATGCTTGCGGCACCAGCGGCGATTTCTTCCCCCGGCTGGAAAATGAAAACAATCGTCCCTTTCCAGTCCTCTGGATGATCGGCCAGGAGCTCGGCGGACGCAAGAGCGCAGGCAATGTGAGAGTCATGCCCACAGCCATGCATCACCGGGACGCTTGCCCCGGCGCCCGTGAATGCGACTGCTTCGCTTGCGTAGGGAAGTCCCGTTTCTTCCTTCATGGGCAGTCCGTCGATGTCTGCTCGAAATCCGATCGTGGGCCCGTCGCCGTTGCGCAAGATCCCGACCACTCCAGTCTCGGAACAGTTGATAACTTCTGCGCCTATCTGAGCTAATTGCCGACGGATGAACGCGGCAGTCTGATGCTCTTGCATCGAAAGTTCTGGGTGCCGATGCAGGTGTTCATACATCTCAACGAAACGCATGGACTGTTCAGCTGTGGCGGTGATCCCTAAAACTTGTTGCATTATCTCGCCTTCGAAACACGCGTTCCATGTGAGCTCTACACACTTCCCGAAGCGGGAGTCTCCCGCATAGCTCGCTATTGTGCCCTAATCGAGAACGCGTTGCACAATGCCGGTCTCGGCGCTCTGGACCCGTGGAGCGCGCTACTGCTGGTACAACTCTTCGAGAAAAGTGCTCAGGTCAGCGATCGTGTCGAGGATGCCCCGAGCGGCATAGTGTTGCGGTTCCCATGCCGCGTAGTAGGTAATATTCAGCTCTCCCGCGATGGACTCGATGGGGATCGCCGTGAGTCCAAATCGAGAGTGATCCGACAGAATGCAAATGCCTCGGCCTGCCGCAGCGAGAGCTTGAGCGATCGAGTTTGATGCAGTTTCGAATGCAGGCTCGTAGGCTAATCCCGCGCGAGTAACCGCGTCGTCAAACATCCTGCGGACCGCGTGATCTCGCGTCATTACTATCAGCGGCCATTGGAGCAGCTCGGCTACGGTAGCCACCTTGCGAGAGGACAGCGCGGGATGTTCCGGCGCAGACTGCGCCCAAGGGTAGGTGTGACCAACCACTCGCCAGCTCAAGTCGCTCGGCGGGACTCGGGTGCTGATTGCGAGGTCAGCGGAACCATCACGAAGGGCTTCGTAGGCGCCGTCAGGCGAGACATGGAGCACGTTGGTCGCCAAGCCAGTGGGACCACTCCTCGCAATAAAAGGCGCGATGATGTCGGTAAGGGTGGCGGGCGCAGCAGCAAGCGTGAGTCGCGTAGTGGAACCGACGGCAAGGGCTTTGGCCGCCGCTGCAGCCATCTCTGAGGTGTGCAGCAAATCCCGGGCGACGGGGAGAAAGGCGCGACCCAGTGCCGAGAGCCGCAGCCGATTGCCGTTACGGTCGAAGAGTGTGACACCCAGATCAGTCTCGAACCGGTGCACTTGGCGTGACAGGGATGGCTGGGCCACATGCAAGACCCGCGACGCAGCGGAGAGCGAGCCGCATTCGACTATTGCGAGGAAGTATCGAACATGACGCAATTCCATCTATGCCTCCAAGGCCTAATACTACTTAACTATAAGTATTTTACAGTGATAGTCGCCCGAATTATGCTGTCCAAAACTACATACCACTCGTCAGAGATAATGATGGCACCCGACTGGGGCGTCTCATGGTCCATTTCGCGTGGAGTGATCAAGTGAAAAGCGCATGACCCATCCACCACGCCCGTGCCAGTAACTGCGACGTTAGGACGACCGACACCATGAGAAAACTATCCCGATCATCACGAGCGGTTTCAGCGACAGGAGTAGTGCTGAGCGCCGCGCTCATAATGACTGCGTGCGCTCCGGCCGGCGATGGGGGAGGCAACTCTTCTATCGAAGGTGCCAGTGGTTCCCTGACTGCTTGGGTTTATAGCGATCCCTCAGGCTTCAACCCAGCGCTTGCCGCTGGAGTGCAGACTTTCCAGTTCGACAGACTGCTGTATGACACAGTTCTCCGCTTGGACGAAGATGGAATCGTCGGGGGCTTAGCATCCGACTGGACTGCGACATCCGCTTCGGACTACTCCTTTACTATTCGCGACGATGCCACGTGTTCCGATGGAACACCGATTACCGCAACGGTAGTGGCTGACTCACTCAAGTACCTCTCGGATCCAGATACAGGATCGTCGTGGAGTGCCTTAGTTTTCGGAAAGTCGACCCCGACGATTACCGCGGATGATGATGCGGCGACAGTGTCGATTACACTCTCGCAGCCGTTCGCAAGCCTCGAAGCTGGACTCACGGTGGCGCAGACTGGAATTGTGTGCCCCGCAGGTCTAGCTGACCTCGAGGGTTTGCAGGTTGGTTCCGTCGAAGGAGCCTTCTCTGGTCCGTACGCTCTGACGGAAAGCAATCCCGGAATTGGCTACACTCTGACTTTTAGTGACGGCTATTCCGCTTGGCCGAACTATTCCTCGCCGCTTGAGGGCAACCCGGCAGAAACGATTGTGTACACGCTAGGTAGCGACGAATCGACAACGGCAAACCAGATGCTTGCGGGCCAGATCGACTTTGCCAACTACGCAGACTGGAATACCATCGCACGCTTTGACGGGCAGGATGATTTCACGAAGACGCGTATCACTGCATACACCACCTACATCGTGTTCAACCAGCGGCCCGGTCACCTGTTCGCTGACAACCCTGAACTGCGAGAGGCTGTCGCGCAGAGCATTGACCAGGAGGGCTTCAACACGGTGTTCTCGCAGGGCAATGCTGAACTTTTGACGTCGATCGTGCCGGGAACCTATGACTGTGCCAGCACGGACAGCAGCCTGCTGACGGCGTACGATCCGGCAGCGGCTAAGAAGATGCTTGACGGAGTGAGCGGCGTCAAGGTTCTGGGGAACACGGCCAACGTCAGCTTTAGCAACGGCGCGGACTTCGTCTACGAATCTCTTACTGCTGCTGGAGCCAATGTAGATATCACCAAGGTCGATAACTCCACCTATTGGACAACGATGGCTGCAGGTGGTGACGATTGGGACGTGACCTTCATCGGAGACCAGAATGCTGCACAGGCGATTAGCGCTTCTCTCGATCGCAGTATCGGTCTTGCGGTTGAAGACAACGGACGTAACTTCAGCGGTTCTGTTAACCCAGAAGGTGAAGCAGCACTCGACGCGGGACTTGCAACCGCTGATCGTGAAGAACGCTGTGAGCTCTTCATGACTGCTCAGAAGAGCCTTTTCGATCGACACGATGTGGTTCCACTCGTGGGCGGTTCCACTGTGACCATAACTAGCGCTAAGGCAACTGCTCGCCAATTTGGCGAAGATGTCGACGCGGCTACGCTCAGACTGGTCGACTAACAACAGGCGAAGCGACCGAGAGGTCAGCCTGGGAAGGATTACTTCTTGAATCGCAGAGCCGCGAACGGGGCGGATGTCACCACCGGTGCATCCGCCCCGCCGCTTCAGAAGACTACGAGTTCCAGCCCTGGCCGATCACCCTGGATCAGCTACGCACTCAAAAGAGGGGGAGGTGTCGCAGCGACGTTCGTAGTCGCTGTGATCATGACCTTCCTTATCGTTCAGCTGATTCCGGGGGATCCGGCGGTCAGCGCCGCGGGGCAGAACGCGAACGCGGAGCGGATTGAGCAAGTTCGGCAGGAGTTGGGCCTCGCGGATCCGCTCTGGACGCAGTTCGCAAACTACGTTGGCGGACTCTTCCGGGGCGATCTTGGAACTTCCTTTTCCCTCAACGCGCCCGTCAGCCAAGCGGTATTTAGCCGCTTACCGTTTACCGCTGGACTTGCCTTTCTTTCACTGATTGTTGTGCTCGTGGTCGCGGTACCGCTCGGAATGATGGTCGGTATCTTCACGCGGAACGGGCGTCGTCCATGGTTGGGCAGCATCTTTGGGTACTCGACGGCCTTCTTCTCGGCCGTTCCCGCCTACGTGCTCGCCACAGTGCTGGTGCTCGTGTTCTCGGTGTGGCTACGCGTACTGCCTCCGGCATACTCGCCCGGAAACTTGGCAGCGGCTCTTGTATTGCCGTGTGTGGCCCTCAGCATCGCATCGATTTGCGCCATTGCCAGAATTGTGAGGCGTGAGACCGCAGTCGTGCTTGAGCAGGACTACATGCGAACGGCACGGGGATGGCGAGTCAGCCCGCTGCGTATGTACATGAAGTACGCGCTTCCAAATTTGTTGACTACCACGCTCACTCTCAGCGGCATCATCCTGATCGGAATGCTGGGTGGGGCTATCTCCGTAGAGCTGGTATTCAACTGGCCTGGTCTCGGTTTCGGAATCGTCAAAGCGGTGTCGATGAAGGACTACCCACTTATTCAAGGAATTGTGCTTGTTCTCGCGATGCTTGGGGCGCTGCTCACTCTCTTGGTCGACGTGATCCTCGCCATCATTGATCCTCGGATTAGGGCGTGATCTCATGACGAAAACAGTCCTCGAGAAGACTTCGGAGCCAACCGTGGAGCAACGAGAAACACAAGCACCGTCGAACCTACGGTGGAACCCAGGGCTAGTGGTCGGGATAGTCCTCTTCACTGCAGTCGCTGTGGTGAGCTGGACAGTTCCGTTGATCAATGTTGATGCCGCGAGCCAGCTTTCCAAAGATACGAACCTGCCACCGTCAGGTTCACACTGGCTGGGAACTGACCTGTTTGGGCGCGACATGTTGGCGCGTGCCCTTGTTGCAACCAAACTGAGCCTAGTAATGACCTTGGGTGCGACCGCGATCTCTGTGATTTTCGGGGTGCTTATCGGCACGACTATTCGATTTGCCCCGACTCGATTGCGTGAGTTCTCGTTGCGTGCAATCGAGATTGCGGTGTCGTATCCGAGCTTGCTCGTGGCAGTCGTCATTGCCGCGGTGCTCGGAGCTGGACCATGGCAATTGGTGTTGGCGATTGGGCTCTCGGGGATTCCCTCCATGGCACGACTTGCTTCGACCCTGGCGGCGACCGTGTACGAGAGAGACTACGTCACCACAGCACGCTTAGTAGGGGTGCCGAAACGATCGATGATCTGGCGTCATCTGCTGCCCAATATGGCAGAGCCACTATTGGTGCAGATCGCGTCAGTCTTTGCCTTCGGGTTGATCGCAATTTCGGCGCTCTCCTTTGTCGGTTTGGGCGTGCAGACCCCTGACTACGACCTCGGGCGGTTGCTGGCCGACGGGCTTCCCGCGATCTACACTCGACCGCTTGAAATCGCAGGGTCGACAGTAATGATCGTGCTCGTTTCACTTTCCGCGATGCTGATCGGAGATGGCTTGGCGGCAGGCGCTGACCCACGCCTGCAATCACTGTCTCGTGCGGCAGCGAAGAAGCCAGCGTATGCGCCGGTGGCCGGCATAGATGAATCGTCGAGCTTGGTTTCCGTCTGCAATCTCACGGTGTCGAAGCAATCGGGTGAGCAACTTGTTAAGGGAATTTCCTTTGAGGTTCGACGCAACGAAATCCTTGGTGTCGTGGGCGAGTCAGGCAGCGGGAAGTCGCTCACCGCGATGGCATTGGCCCAGCTGTTGCCAGAAGGGCTCAGCGCTGCAGCCGATGAGCTCAGAATCGCAGACCATTCAATGCTGGGAGCTGTTCCCAACCGCACGTTAGCAACGACCCTCGCACTGATCTATCAGGATCCTGGAACTACCTTCAACCCTGCGTTGCGAATGGGTTCACAACTCACAGAGGTGCTGAGAGTGCACCGAGGGTTCTCCGCTACGAAAGCGAGACAGTTAATACTTGCCATGCTGGAAAGAGTGCGGATCACAGATCCGCAGCGGCTGCTCGACTCTCGCCCGCATGAACTCTCCGGTGGAATGCGCCAGCGAGCGATGATTGCTTCTGCTCTGGTCGTTAATCCGGCCTTGATAATTGCAGATGAGCCAACCACCGCGTTAGACGTGACGGTGCAGGCCGAAATTCTTCGTGAGTTCAAGCGAATTCGCTTGGAGCGCACGACGTCATTGTTATTCATCTCTCATGACATTGGTGTTGTCGAGGCGTTGTGTGATCGCGTCATTATTATGAAAGATGGCGAACTTGTTGAAGAAGTAACCGCAGACCAGCTCCGGAAGAAGCATGTGAAGCACCCGTACACCAGGATGCTTCTGGACGCGGTGCCAAGGCTTGACGAGAGGGAACGGGGCGAAAAATGAGCGCTGATGGCATTAGCGAGGGACTCAGCATCTCCAATGTAGTGGTGCGCTTCGGGCATGGTGTAGCGGCATCCAACGCTTTGGATTCTGTCAGTATGAAAGTCGGACGCGGGCGCACAGTTGGACTTGTAGGAGAGTCAGGCTCTGGCAAGTCAACGCTCGCGAAGGCTGTTGTTGGCATAGTCCCGATCGATTCTGGCACGATCGCTTTTGACGGTAGAGACGTTAAGTCACGCGATCGAAAGCTCCGCGCGCATCTGTTGCGGAAGATTCAAATGATCCCGCAGGATCCGTATTCATCGTTGAGCCCTCGGCGAACTATCGGCCAAACGCTTGCCGAGGCCATTAGCCCGACAAGGGCAAGCGTGAGCGCCCACCGGGATCGTATTGTTTCTGCACTTGAGTCCGTTGTTTTGAAAGCCGAGACCATTGACAGCTATCCGCATCAGCTATCCGGCGGTCAGCGTCAACGCGTCGCAATTGCTCGCGCACTGATCGTGGAACCTGAGCTTATCATTGCCGACGAGATCACTTCGGCCTTGGACGTTTCGGCGCAGGCTGAAGTTCTTGAACTGATCAGTTCGCTGCGTGAACAACTCGATTTGACGATGCTTTTCATTTCGCACAATCTTGCGGTCGTCAAGCAGGTCAGTGATGACGTGGTCGTACTTTACCGGGGCAGTGTGATGGAAGCAGCCCCTGCTGAGCAACTATTCAACGATCCTCAACACGAGTACACCCGCCTATTGCTCGATGCGGTACCAGGCTCGTCCACTTTCAGCCTTAGCTGAAGAGTTCGGGATTCGCTGTGATCGAGAACCTCGGTTGCTGTGCTTTACTGGGCCTGCTCTGTACTGCTCGGATGCCGTGTTGAGCGAGGGCGTCTAGGAAAGCGTTCGGTTCTGGCCGCACCCAGTGGTTGTTCGTTCGCTGTATCCCCGTGTGATGAGTTGCATACTAGGCGTCGAACGCCTCCACGAGGGTTCCTCGGTGAGCCGTGAGCAGCTCTTCAAGCGTGAGCGTGAACTGGTCTTGGATTTCGAGCGCGGGGGCGGCAGCATCCGTGACTCCGATGCGCACCGCTGCGTAGTCGCGGCCTTCACAGAGTCCGCGGAACTTCACGTCATCTTCGCGAGGGATCGACACGATCATCCGACCGGTCGATTCGCTGAAGAGTGCGGTAGCGGCGTCGATTTCGTCCCGCTCGAGTAGTTCGCCCAGCCATACGCGTGCGCCAACGCCGAAGCGCATGACGGATTCGGCGAGGGTTTGGGCGAGCCCACCATCGGCGAGGTCGTGGGCGCTGGCGATAATGTTTTGCTCGTTACCGGCTTTGATGAGGTCGGCGAGGCGACGCTCGGCAGCAAGGTCGACCTTGGGGGGCAGGCCACCGAGGTGGTCGTGGATGGTGCCAGCCCAGGCTGAACCGTCAAGCTCGAGTGAGGTGGTGCCGAGCAGGTAGATGTTGTTGCCTTCGTCTTGCCAGCCGCTCGGGATGCGCTCAGCAACGTCACGGATCAGGCCGAGCACTGCGACCACGGGGGTCGGGTGGATGGGCACATCGCCGGTCTGGTTGTAGAAGGAGACGTTTCCGCCGGTGACAGGAATTTCCATTTCGAGGCAGCCATCGGCGAGTCCTTCGACGGCGCGGCTGAACTGCCACATCACCTCAGGGTTTTCGGGGCTACCGAAGTTGAGGCAATCGCTGACGGCGACCGGGTTGGCGCCGGTCGCGGCAACGTTGCGGAAGGCTTCAGCGAGAGCGACCTGTGCTCCGGCATAGGGGTCGAGCTGGCAGAACCGGCCATTGGCGTCGGTCGCGACAGAGAAGCCGAGGCCGCTCTCTTCGTCGATGCGCACCATGCCGGCGTCATCCGGAAAACTGAGAGCGGTATTGCCGAGCACGTAGCGGTCGTACTGGTTGGTAATCCAGCTCTTATCCGCCAGGTTGGGGCTCGCGAGAAGTTTTAGCATCTGATCGCGAAGTTCGAAACCTTCTTGGGGGCGAGCGAGCCCGGAGGCGCTGTCGGCCCGAAGCTTGTCAATCCACGTCGGGTACTCGACGGGACGGTCATACACGGGGCCATCGATGGCCACGGTGCGGGGCTCAACGTTCACGATTTCTTCACTGTGCCAGTTGATGATGAGGCGACCGGTGTCGGTGACGTCACCGAGCACACTGGTTTCGATATCCCACTTCTCAACGACCTTGAGAAAACCATCAAGCTTTTCGGGCTTCACGATGGCCATCATGCGTTCTTGGCTTTCGGACATCAGAATTTCTTCTGCCGTGAGCGTGGGGTCGCGCAACAGTACCTTTTCGAGTTCGATGAACATGCCGCCGTCACCGTTGGAGGCGAGCTCGCTTGTTGCGCAGCTGATGCCGGCAGCACCGAGGTCCTGGATACCCTCAACGAGGTCTCCCTGGAAGAGTTCGAGGCAGCACTCGATGAGTACCTTCTCGGCGAAGGGGTCGCCGACTTGAACGGCTGGACGCTTGGTGGGGCCGCCTTCGCTGAAGGAATCAGAGGCGAGAATGGATGCTCCACCGATGCCATCGCCACCGGTACGGGCACCGAACAGCACAACTTTGTTGCCCACGCCGCGAGCGTTTGCCAGGTGCAGGTCTTCGTGGCGCAGCACTCCAACGGCTAGGTGTTGTTCCTACGCAGGTTGTGAGCGTGGCGTGCGTTAAAAAGTGAGGACCTCCGGTATCGATTGGGTTACTAGACACAATCTGATGCCACGGAGGCCCTCATGTCTTACGTTACTCATTCCAATGCTGCTTTGACGCTCCCGGGCCGGTTGAAGCTGGCCCAGCTCGTCGTTGAGGGTGGCTGGACGCAGGCCCGTACCGCCGAACGCCTCCAGGTCTCGCGTGCGACTGTGAGCAAATGGGTGTCTCGGTATCGCGCCCACGGCGTTGTGGGGTTGGCCGATCACTCGTCCCGGCCCCGCACCTCACCGACCCAGACGTCACGGCGTCTGGAGCGGCGGATTGTCGCGCTGCGGTTCACCAAACGGTGGGGCCCCCACCGCATTGGTTATCACCTGCGCCTGCCGCGCTCCACCGTCGGGAAGGTGTTGGCGCGTTACTGCATGCCGCTGCTGGGTCACCTCGATCAGAACACCGGCCTGCCCGTGCGCAAACCTGCGATCAGGCGTTACGAGCGCGAGAATCCGGGCGACATGGTCCATGTCGACGTGAAGAAACTCGGCCGCATCCCAGACGGCGGCGGACACCGTTCTCTGGGGCGCGCCGCCGGCACCCGGATGAAGAAAACAACCCGGCCCGGATATGCGATCTTGCATTCCGCGATCGATGACCACTCCCGGCTGGTCTACTCCGAGATCCTCACCAACGAGAAAAAGGAGACCGCTGCCGGATTCTGGGAACGCGCCAACGCGTTCTACGCGGGCCACGGCATCACCGTTGCCCGCGTCATGACCGACAACGGCTCCTGCTACCGCTCACACCTGTTCAATGACGCCCTGGGCGAAGCGACGCACAAATACACGCGTCCCTACCGACCCCAGACCAACGGCAAGATCGAACGCTTCCACCGCACCCTCGCAGCCGAATGGGCCTACGCCCGCCACTACAGCTCCGAGACAGCCCGCCTCAACACCTACCAAGACTGGATCCATGAGTACAATCACCACAGACCCCATACCGGCATCGGCGGCAAATCACCCATAGACCGTGTTCACAACGTCAGTGGGAACAACAGCTAGGGCGTCGACAAGTGGGTTGGCCTGGTAGACGGAGTCGAAGTAGGTTTCGCCACCGATGTTGGGCAAGCCGAGGCAGTTGCCGTAGAAGCTGATGCCCGAAACCGCGCCCTTCGCGACGCGAGCGGTGTCTGGGTTGTCGATGGCTCCGAAGCGGAGGGCGTCCATGACGGCAACGGGGCGGGCGCCCATCGAGATGATGTCGCGAACGATTCCACCAACACCGGTTGCTGCACCTTGGAAGGGTTCGATGTAGCTGGGGTGGTTGTGGCTTTCGATTTTGAAGGTGACAGCCCAGCCTTCACCAACGTCGATGACGCCAGCGTGTTCGCCAATGCCGACCATGAGGTTTTGGTCATGTTCTCGCTGACCTTCTTGCCGCACTGGCGAAGGTAGTTCTTGGAGGACTTGTAGGAGCAGTGCTCGCTCCACATCACGGAGTACATCGCGAGCTCACCGCTGGTGGGGCGGCGGCCCAGGATTTCGCGAATTCTCGCGTACTCGTCGTCTTTCAACCCAAGGGAGCCATAGGACTGCTCTTTCTCGGGAGTTACAGCGGCGTTCGATACCGTGTCGGCAACATGCTGGCGGGAATTGGTTGAGACGTCAGTCACGAAGGGCCTCTCCCAGAAGATTATGGATGCCGGGGCAGCGTACGCCGACCTGCTCCAGCCTATGACTAGTAGTACTTAGTTAGGTTGGGCGTGTCGGTTGTTAATCGTCGCCGGGATCTGTTGATTTTCAGGCGTGAATCCTGATGAACTCACTGAGACCAAAGCCGAGTTGGAAGCGTTCGTGGACGACGTGTTCGCGTCGCTTCCCCGGGCCGATCAACGCGGCAAAGGGAACCTGTATTTGCGCGGTTTGATGCTCGATGGGCGTCGAAAATCCATGCAGCCCATGGGCGAACGCCTCGGCGTGGATTACCAAC
>Ga0307486_1002247_pt1 | contig 13690 bp, 9 predicted proteins | sample CBIW02metaG_FD_203663 | JGI IMG/M metagenome (GOLD analysis project Ga0307486, IMG submission 203663) | Sea-ice brine microbial communities from Beaufort Sea near Barrow, Alaska, United States - CBIW 0.2 | ecosystem: Environmental > Aquatic > Marine > Coastal | place: USA: Alaska | collected... | reverse complement strand
GACCTTCGGGTTATGAGTGTTTTACCATATCGCATCAATATTACACAAATACCATTAAACACTGTATTTTCACTACATTTTAATATTCATTGATATCAAATAATACCAAACAAAATCAACAAATGTTGTACCTATGTTGTACCTAAATTCGTTATCTTTATAATTCTAATGATTTATGATGGCGACAGTTAAAGCAGTCTTACGTAAAAGAAAAAATCTTGAGGGACACTATCCTATAGCAATCAGGATTACTAAAGATCGGATAGGTTCATATATGGGCACTGGTCAGTATATTGATGAAAAATATTGGGATAAAAAAAATAGAGTTGTCAGGAAATCACATCCGAATGCAAGTATCATCAATAATCATATTCTTATAAAAATTACGGAAGCTAACGCTAAAGTACTTGAAGCGGAGACCACAGCTGATTACCAAACTGTTGCTGCAATAAGGAAAAAAATCACAGGCAACAAAAAAATTGACTTTTTTGTGGTAGCTGAAATGCATTTAAAAAATTTGAAAGGCAGGGATAGACATCACCAATATGATACCGAAATTGGACGTCTTACCAAGTTCAAAAAGTTTCTTAATAAGAAGCAATTATACTTCAATGAACTTAATGTTCCTCTTCTGAAAAAATTTGAATCATATTTACTTCACGACAAAAAACGTTCACCAAGAACTGTTGTGAACTACCTTATTCTTATAAGGACAATTTATAATTTGGCCATAGCCGAATCCATTATAGATAGAGGTAGATACCCCTTTGGTAAAGGTAAAATTCAAATCAGAATTCCTGAAACACAAAAAATAGGTCTCAACAAACTTGAAATACAAAAACTAGAATCCTCATGCAATCTTACCGATGCTCAACAAAGAGCTGTACACATCTGGCTAATAAGCTTTTATTTCGCCGGAATAAGAGTAGGTGATCTTTTGAAGTTGAAATGGTCCGATTTCAATGATGGAAGACTGTTGTACCGTATGAATAAGAATAGTAAAATCGTTTCATTAAAAATTCCAGACAAAGCAAAAGTAGTAATTGAGGAGTATAAAAATGAAAAATCAAGTAATGACAGTTTGATCTTCCCCTATTTAAATAATGATGATTTAAATGATTCTGAACAAACATCTATAAGAACCCAAACTATAACCCGAAATTTAAACAGGCACTTGAAAAAAGTAGCTACTAAACTGGAAATAAATAAGAATATGAGCATGCACATCGCCAGGCACAGTTTTGGGAATATATCAAGAGATAAAATTCCTATTCAGATGCTTCAGAAGCTATATCGTCATTCCTCTGTAACTACTACTATAAGATATCAGGCAAATTTTATTCATCAAGAAGCTGATGATGCATTAGATAAAGTGATTACTTTTAATTAATCCCGATTGTCCTTTATAGAATGTAATTTACTTCCTTTTCTTTTTTCAACCTAGCAAAAATGTGTTAGCATCATCTGTATTTCTTTCCCCTGATCTAAATTACAGATCAACTGATATCTACATGCCCCATATGTCATATGATGGCGCAAGTATGAAACAAGATCTAAACAAGTGGACGAGACTCGAACCAACTGCCAAAACCCCATATAAATTGGTACCTCTGGAGCCCTGTTTTCCACAAGCACCGAATTATGCCCCTTTAACAAACTTTAACGTTTGATTGAGGGTTTTAGGTTTTAAATGATTCTATTTGGGGTTAGATGAGTTTAATTACAATTTGGGTTGAGGAATATTTATCAAATGTTATCATGTATCATTGCCAAAATATACAGGATATCTGGATTGATTTTATAGTGAAAGTCATTGTTTATGAAGGAAATAAATCTCCTAATGCCTTTCATGGAAAAGCCGCAGGCATAGCAACAAATAAGCCCTGAAAGATCAGGGCTTATTTGTTGCTATGGACAATTCAGGAACGTTTTCGAACAAAACAATCCTCCAGAGGGAGGATTTATAATTCCAAGGTTCCTATTGAGCCTGCTCCCAAGGAAATATTTACTTCCTTTTCGCCGGCTTTAACTTTTATGGTTTTTTCCTCTTCAGATTTGTTCTGAAGAATTAATACGATCTTACCTTTTGGGGTTTTAAAAGCGACATTCGGAAGATTTTCCGGCTCATTTGAAGCTATCCTAACCGAACTGGGACGAACAAATCTTGATGCCTGACCAATAATATAATAAGCGGGATTCCTGATTACCTTATCCCCGGTGATAGTTAAAGCGCCTAAACAACGGTCACAGCCTCCGTCGGTATAAGGTTCCTGATTTTCATCGGCGGCAAGGTTCCATTCCAATACATTTCTGCTCCAATTACGCGTAGCGCCAATAATCAGGTTTTCTGTATGCCAGGACATCTCTTTGGAAAAATCCCCCGGGGAGCCAACCCACTGTTCGGTAAAATAAAGATTTTTATCGGGGTGGGCGTCATGAACTTTGGACAGTGCACTAATTTCGCCCCCATACAAATGGAAAGCTGAACCGTCTATATATTTGGCAGCTTCGGGATCGTCCAGAATGCTAATTGGATAATCGGGCCTGTCGGCATTGTGATCGTAAACGATGATTTTTGTGGAAATTCCGTTTTTTTTAAAAACAGGTCCTAAATGATCTTTTATAAATTCTTTCTGTTCCTCGGCCAACATCAGTAAACTTGGATTATTCCCGGCATGCAAAGGTTCATTTTGAATAGTGATAGCATCAATTGTAATGCCCTCATTTTTCATGGCTTCAATATATTTCACAAAGTAATTGGCATATACAGGATAATATTCCTTTTTTAAACTTCCGCCAATTGTGCTTTTGTTGTCCTTCATCCATACCGGGGGCGACCAGGGCGAACCCAGGATCTTTATATCAGGAGAAATTTTGAGAATTTCCTTTAGAACAGGGATCAGGTTTACAGTATCATTGGCAAGACTGAATTTTTCCAGATTTTCATCTGTTTCACCATCATTGAGATCGTCATAAGAGAAAGGCGCCTCATCCAGGTCTGATGCTCCAATACTAATCCTCAAATAACTCACCCCCAGATCATTTTCGCCGGTGCCAAAAAGTTCCTGCAACAATGCTTTCCTAGCAAGATCACTCATTTTATTAATGTGCAATGCGCTCCCGCCGGTTAAAGAATATCCAAACCCATCAATTTCCTGAAAACTTTTGGAAGTGTCTATATTAATTGTGGCTGCAGCTTCAACCTCTTTGGTTCCATTTATCTCAACTTTGGTTTTTTTTAATAAAGAACTTTGGTCTAAAGAGGTGATCCAAAAATCGGCTTTTTGAGTTTCTTTTTGCTGATTGCAAGCCGCAAATCCTGTAATTATGGCCAGAACAAGCAGGATCTTATTAATGTGGAAATAATAATTTTTCATAATCTGCGTATTTATAAAGATTGGTTAAAAATCAATATTTTCTCAACAGCGACTCTGGTTTTATTTAAAAGGCTGGTTCTCCAATTACAAATTGTGCATCCCATGTCAACGATAATTTTTATTTCTTAATTTCCGGAACTATTGAGATGAACTTTTGATCATGCAGGATTATTTGAATTGTTTTTCTTATTTGCATAATATTCCTTCAAAGTATAAAAAGCCTTCTTTTTAACGCCCTTCTCAGAGATCAGCCCTTTCCGGTTCCATTCGTCCTGAATTTCCGGAAGCAATCTTCTTGGAGAGCGAAAATCCACCAATATCCAGGGACTTAAACCGCTAATATTGGGGATATTGTCAATCATTTTCAGATTTTGAACGTACAGGTATTCCTGATATTCTTCTGTCCAACGTTCGTTCTTTTTCCCGTGTAACCCGGCTTTTGCTCCGCCGCCAAATTCTGAAACTACCACAGGCTTATTGTATTTTGATATCCATTCTGCACTTTCGGTATTTTCCAGATTTCCACCATACCACCCCAAATATTCATTAAAAGCGATGACATCAAGATTTTCGCCAATGCTGTCATCAATCATCCCAACACCATTTTCACTTCGGGTAAGCAAAGCCGCACTTAAGAGTCTGGAATTGTCCAATGTTCTTGTGTGCGTGATCAGTTTATTGATAAAATTATTTCTTGGTTCAGAAATTGGAGTTTCATTTGCCATGGACCAAATAATAATTGAGGCTCTGTTTTTATCCCGCGTAATAGCTTCTGTAAGTTGGTTTTCAGCATTTTTATAGGTTTCAGGATTTGTGAAATCTACAGTCCAATACACCGGAATTTCTTCCCAAACCATCAATCCCATTTTATCTGCCAGTCGCAGCATATTTTCATTGTGCGGATAATGTGCAAGCCTAACATAATTGCAACCTAATTCTTTCGCCCAGGTCAACAATCGCAGTGCATCCTTTTCTGAATTGGCCCTTCCACCTTTGTCATTTTCTTCATGCATTGAAATTCCACGTAAAAACATGGGTTTTCCATTCAATAGAATTTTAGCATTTTGGGGTTCAATAGTTCTAAAACCTATATGATCCTTTAAAATTTGATCATTATAACTGATGAAAACTTCATATAATTTTGGTGTTTCCGGTGACCAATATTCTATTTTTTTATTGTTAATTTCAAAATTGACATTTCCATCGGCATCAATTTTCCCCTTGTAATTAATTTTTAATTCCGGGATCCTGACACTGACAAATTCCTCGTTCTTATCTATGTTATTTATTTTAACAAATCCTGAAATAATATTTTTTTCACCTTTCCTTAGTTGAACAAAATAATCCTGAATGAATGATTTTGGTTCTTCTATCAACAATACATCGCGCGTAATTCCGCCATAATTCCACCAATCGGTATTCATTGTTAGCACGGCTTCTTTTCGCCTTGTATTGTCAACTTTAACCACCAGATAATTATCCTTTTCCTTAATGATGGATGAAACTTCAAAATTAAACGGGGTAAAACCACCTTCATGAATCCCGAGTTTTTTTCCGTTTAAATACACTTCGGCTTTATAATTTACCGCTCCAAAATAGACGAAAAGCCGTTTGTTTTCTTTTAAATCGTAGTCAAAAGATTTCTTGAACCAAACTGTTCCTTCGTAATAATAAAGATTTTCTTTTTGTGAATTCCAATCGCCGGGAATAGTCATTTCAGGCGATTTGTCAAAATCATATTCCACTAACTCCTGCTTATTTTGGGCGTGATAATTATTAAAATATGCACCCATTTGAAAATCTTTCAATTGGTCATAAACAGAGTGATGAAAACTGTAATATCCGGTTTCGTAGGGATCTACTATGTATTTCCATTCTCCGTTCAATGAAGTAGTATCCCTGTTTTGAACATTGGTTATCAAATCCTGGGAAAATCCAAAAAAAGGAAGGATCAGAAAAATAAGGTTGAATAATTTTATCATTTTTAATAAGTTATAACAAGTTTGATTTATTTGGAAATCAAACTATTTTTTCTTCAAATTTTAAGCACTTTAAATACAGATTCGTAACTTATTCTTCAATCAATTCAAAATCACTTCGCAATCTGATATCTGCCGAAGAACTGCCTATCATAACTTCAAAATCCCCGGGTTCGGCAACCCACTGCAATTCATTGTTATAGAATGAAAGTTTCTCTTTATCAATAATAAATTTGATGGATTTGGTTTCTCCGGCATTGAGTTTTATCTTTTGGAAATCCTTAAGTTCAATTATGGGCCGTACCACAGAACCTACCTTATCACGCAAATACAATTGAACCACTTCTTCCCCGGCAACTTTTCCCGTGTTGGAAATGTTTAAACTCACCTCAATACTCCCGTTGCTTTTTATTTTCTGATCGGATAATTTCAAATCAGAATATTGAACGGTGGTATAGCTAAGTCCAAATCCGAAAGGAAATTTGGGGCTGTTCTTTAAATCGGTATAAGCGGAAACATAATTGGTGTTGGATTCATCTTTAGCGGGCCTTCCCGTATTGAAATGATTGTAATAAATTGGAATTTGACCTTCATCTCTCGGAAAAGACATTGGCAATTTTCCCGAAGGATTGTAATCCCCGAAGAGGACATCTGCAATGGCATTCCCGGCTTCACTGCCCAACCACCAGGTGTAAAGAATTGCCGGAACATTGTCTGCCGTCCAATTAAAAACCAGCGGTCTTCCCGCATTTATTAAAACCACAACAGGTTTTCCCGTTGCCTGAATTGCTTTCACCAATTCTTCCTGAATTCCCGGAATATGAATATTGCTTCGGCTTTTGGCTTCCCCGCTCATATCGCTTCTTTCCCCAATGCTTAAAATTACCACGTCGGCTTGATTGGCAATGGCGATCGCCTCGGCAAAACCGTCCTTATTTTCACCTTCGATATCAGAACCCCTGGCATATAAAAGTTTCGTGTTTTTGCCCACTTTATTTTGCAATCCCTGCCATTGAGAAACTATATACGTTGAATCTATATCTTTTAGATCTATGGACCAAAAACCGTGATTTGCCCTTAATAATTTTACCATTGGCCCAATAAAAGCAATGGTTTTGACATCTTTCGAAAGGGGCAAGAGTTTGTTTTCATTCTTCAATAAAACGATACTTTTTGCGGCTATTTCCCTTGCAAATTTGCTGTGCTCCGGATTGTTGAGAGCCGCTTTTTCCCTTTCGGGATCTGAGTATTTAAATGGGTCTTCGAACAATCCCAATTCAAATTTTTTGCGCAAAATTCTTTTTACAGCGTCATCAATTAACGAAACAGGGACTTTATTTTCTTTCACCAATTGCGCTAAATTATTATGGTAGGCATTGCTTTCCATATCCATATCAGTTCCGGCGGTTATAGCCGCCAATGCGGCTTGCTTACTGTCTTTTACATAGCCGTGAGCGATCATTTCGCCAATGGAGCCCCAGTCTGAGACAACAAAGCCCTTGAAACCCCATTTTTCTTTCAGGATATCCCTCAGCAAATACTCGTTCCCGGTTGCTGGAATCCCATTCAGGTCATTGAAAGAATTCATAAAAGTTGCCGCTCCTGCGTCTAAAGCGGCTTTAAAAGGAGGCAAATAAGTTTCCCAAAGCATTCGTTTGCTCATATCTACCGAGTTGTAATCCCTGCCACCCACCGCGGCGCCATAAGCCGCAAAATGTTTGGCACAAGCCATTAATGAATTGATATCTCCCAATTTATTGCCCTGGAAACCTTTTACCCTTGCAAAAGCGATCCTGGAACCCAAATAAGTATCTTCCCCCGCACCTTCCATAACTCTTCCCCAGCGAGGATCTCGGGCAATATCTACCATAGGGGCAAAAGTCCAGTGAATCCCACTTGCGGAAGCTTCTGTAGCCGCAATTCTTGCCGAACGTTCAATGGCCTCCAAATCCCAACTCGCGGCTTCTGCCAACGGAATGGGGAACGTGGTTTTATAACCATGAATAACATCCATGCCGAACAACAATGGAATTTTTAACCTGGACTGCATCGCTAATTCCTGATACTGTCTTGTGTGTTCGCTTCCTAAAATGTTGAGCATTGAACCAATTTGACCTGCTTTAATTTCGGCTTGTTTGTCAGATTTTATCGTAACGGGTCCCGTTGCGATCCAGTCAGCATTATATTGATTGAGTTGTCCAATTTTCTCTTCAAGGGTCATTTGCCCAAGTAATGCATCTACTTTTTGATCTATCGTTTTCTGTTGGGGAAATCCAAAAAAGCATGTCAATAAAAGTGCGGTTGTTACAATTTTTTTCATCTGTTTTATTATTTTTTAGATTATCAGTAACATCCTTTTAAGTAATTCCTTGTAGGAAACTTTACTTTTCATGAATGTTTCATTTCTAAATTCTTATTATTTTAACCCAATTGTTTTTCCCGGCACTTTGAATTCTAAAAAGTTCAGATTAAAATTCCCTTTTTCAAAATAAACCCTGATCTTATTGATCCCCGGCTTTAAAGCCACATTCTTTAAGGTCAGGGTTTGCCAATTATCAATTCCTCCGGAGAATGGGACCTCAATACTTTCAGAAATTTTTCCGTTTTCATCTTTCAGAAAAAGTTTGCCTCCGGCCTCATCGCTGGAATAACGAATATCGACATCGAAAACTTTTTCTGAAGCCAATTCAGTTGTAAATTGCAGCCATTCATCATCTTCTATAAAACCTACCTGAAATCCATTGGTGACGGAATCATTGCAGGATTGGATATCCACGCCATCGTTTCGCATGAACCCGCCTTTGTTCCATTTTGTGAATTTAGTCCCGTCGTAATTGGCTATATCTTTATCAAAATAAGCGTACCCATTTTGCCCAAGGTCATATTCTGTGGCGAACACTATTCCCGGCAGGGGGTGCTTTTTGTATTTTTTGGTATCAGTAGTTTGCACTTGCCTGAACATTGCATCGATCACGTCATATCTGATAGTGAGCTTCTCCATTTTGAAATTTTCGGTAATTTGCATTAAAGCCGATTTTGCAAAAGCTTCTGTTGGCTTTGTCCCCCCGTTTTTCCAATAATGCAATAATTGTTCATATTCGGGTGTTGTTGAAACCGAAGTAACTCCGGCTAAATTCCCGATCTTTTTCATGGGCCAAAAAGCCCAGCCAATATTATTTTTTTCCATCAGGCTGATCGCTTCTGTAAACCATACATTCGAATTTTCGCCGCTTTCACCAAGCCAGATTGGTACATTGTATTGGGTTCTGTAATCCAGCATTTTTTGAATTGAAGCCGTGTCGTTCCTGTTCCAATATTTATGAAAACTCAAGGCTGTATTATCGTCCCAAAGCGGGAACATCCCGTTGTAATTATTCCCCCAGCAATTTCCTTCAATAAAGATCAAATGATTTGCATCTACTTCCCTTATGGCATTTGTAATTCCAATTTGCAAAGCCCTTAAAGGCGCATTCGAAGTTTCGTCACACCCATTTTGATTGGTTCCCGTAAAATTCCAATTTGGTTCATTTATGATGTCATATGCTCCAATCCAGGGCTCGTCTTTGTAACGCAGTGCCAGCTTTTCCCAAAGCGCGACCATTTTATCCTGATTTGCGGTGCTTTCCCAAAGCGATGGTCTGGAAGGATCGTAATCTGATATGTTGGCGTCTTTACCCTGACCTCCGGGTGCCGCGTGCAGATCCAGGATAAGGTATATTTTATTGGCAGCACACCAGCTCAACAACTCATCTGTCATTTTGAAACCTTCCTCCAGCCAGGTATTCCGGCCCGCAACAGTTTCCTGTTCAACGGGAAGTGTGTATAAATTATAATGCATCGGCAACCGAATGGAGTTAAATCCCCAGGCTGCCAGGGAATCTATGTCCTTTTTTGTAATTCCGTTTGCTTTATATACATCATAGAATTCTGCGGTATTTTTGGCGCCAATTAATTCTGTGATCTTTTGTTTAATAACGTGTTGAGGACCCGCAAATGAACCAGTTTTAAGCATATAGCCTTCCTGGACCATCCATCCACCCAATCCCAAACCGCGCAATACAATGTTTTCCTCATTTCCATCTATAATATTTTGTCCGCTTCTATGCAAAAAACCTTGCCCGGCCATAGATAATGTTAGGAAACCGAAAAGTGTAAAAAACAATATTTTCATTCTGAATCTTTAAAATTTAAAAACATCTTAATTTAATAAACCAATGTTTGAATTGCACGTGCAGGTATGGCTATTTGAGTAGATTTCAGATCAACACTTAGAAAATAGTTGACAGTTTCATCACTTTGATTCATTACAACAACAATTACGCTGCCATCTGTATTTATAAACCCAGTTGTCAGCAATTTATTTCCGCTTGAAACACTTGTTATCCTCTTTGCACCCGGACGGACAAATTTTGAGAAATGACCGATATAATAATAGGTATTTGTGAAGGTAAGCTCACCTGTTTTAGTATCTCCGTGTACCGGTGCAAAACAAAAATTACCAACGTGGTTTGGACCTCGTTTTGGTCCAGCAAAATATTCCAATCTGTCCAGCCAACGGTTCCATTATTAAAATCATTGATCATTGATCTTCCATATCGCTCTGCCAAAACAGGATCTGTGATCCTGTCAAGGTCATACTTTTCATTGGTGCCTTCAGTAAAAAGCAGTTTTTTATCCGGATAAGCTTCATTTACACGTTTAGTGTTATCGAACATTGGAGTGCCGTCTTTCCAATCTTCATACCAATGAAAACCGCTTCCCCAGGCATATTTTGAGGCTTCGGGATCGTTGAAAATAACATTCACCCTTTGATAATGAAGGTCCCGATTGTGGTCCCAAACTATTATGTTTTTATCGCCCAATCCATCTTTTTCCAAGGTTGGTCCTAAGTAATTTTTTAAAAAATCCCGTTCCTCTTGTGCAGTATAAATACAGGATTCCCAAATTTGGGTCGCCATAGGTTCGTTTTGAATGGTAAGTCCCCAAATTGGGATTCCTTCTTTTTCATAAGCTTTTATAAATTTTGAATAGTAATTTGCCCAGGGCTGAAAATATTCAGGTTTTAATTTTCCGCCTTTGAGCATACTTTCGTTGGTTTTCATAAATGCGGGCGGGCTCCACGGACTCACATACATAGTCAATTCCCCACCTGCAGCTTCAAGTGCCTGTTTAATGAATGGAATTCTAAATTTTCGGTCGTGCTCTATATTGAAGGTCTCCAATTTACCATCTCCTTCATCAATATAAGTATAACTTTCACTTGAGAAATCACAGCTATGAATGGTAGTTCTTGCCAGGGTGTAGCCTATCCCCTTCTCAGGGCTATAATAGGCTTCCAGAAATTTTTGTTGTTGATCTTTAGGCAATTTGGCAAAGGTTTCAGCAGAAGCATCCGTCAGTGCAGCTCCAATTCCCAAAATAGTTTGAAATTGCTTCCCGGGATCGACAACAATTGAATTCTCGGTTTCCAGGGGTTGCCGATAATTATTTAATTTTATACTATCGGTAAGGGTGAGCTTCAAATCGGTATTTTGAGCAGTGGTATAAATTTTTACCGATCCTTTATTAATTTTTACCGATCCTTCTTTTACTGATTTAGATTCTGGTTGGACAGATTCTTTTTTCTGATCACATCCAAAAAATGTAACTGTCAACAGAATGAATAACGCGATTTTTTTCATTTCAAATTCTTTATTAATAAATTATTTTTACCAGATATATGTACCCACAGATCCTGCATTCAATGATGTTGTGACCCATTTCCCGTTATATTTTATATTAAAAATTCCAAAGGCAGTGCCATCATTTTCAACAATGAGCACTCTTTTTCCGGCCGGGGTTAGAAAAGCGACATTGAACAGGTTCCCGGCTATATTGCTCCCAATTCTGACAGAGCCTGACGGAACAAATTTGGAGGCATGACCAATTATATAATAGCCAGCATTTTTGGTGTATGAACTTCCGCTGTTAATAGTTGTGGCTCCTTTACAAGTGGTGCATCCCCCGGGTGTATGCGGTCCATAAGAAGCGTTATTGGCCAGGTTCCATTCCAGGGCAGTTTTGCTCCAGTTTCTCATTGAGCCAATTATTACATTTTTTAGATGCCATTTTAAATCGCCCTGGAAATTGCCGTCTGAAGAAGTATATTGTTCGGTAAAATATACATCCGTGTCGGGATGAGCATTGTGAACGGTTGATAAGGCGCTGATATCCCCTGCATATAAATGAAAGGCAGAACCTGAAATAAATGATTTAGCCGCGGCATCATTTAATACCGAAATTGGATATTCAGGTTTATCGCAATTATGGTCGTAAATAATGATCTTTGTATCGATATTAGCTGCCTGGAAAGCCGGGCCAAGGTGATTTTTGATAAAATCGGCTTGTTGGGGAGCCGTCATTAACAAACTTGGATTATTTCCAGGATGCAAGGGTTCATTTTGAAGAGTAATAGCGTCAATTTCAATACCTTCAGCCTTCATTTCCTGAATGTATTTCACAAAATATTGCGCGTAAACCTCATAATACTGAGGTTGCAAACTGCCGCCAATTGTACTGTTGTTGTCTTTCATCCAAACAGGCGGAGACCAGGGGCTGCCCATTATTTTTATAGCCGGATTAATGCTTAAGATCTCTTTTAACAGCGGGATCAGATCGGTTTTATCCGGAGTCAGGCTAAATTGGGAAAGGTTTTCATCGGTTTGTCCTTCAGGCAGATCATTATAGGAAAAAACCGACTCATTTAGATCTGATGCCCCAATGCTAATTCTCAAATAGCTAATTGAGATTGAATTTTCCTTATTGCCGAACAGATCCTGCAACAATTCCTGTTTTTTTGCGGTGTTTAACGAATTGATCACCTGGGCACTTCCACCGGTAAGGGTAAATCCGAATCCATCAATTGATTGAAAAGTTGTAGAACCATCAATTTCAATGGAAACGTAATTATTAACGGTATTTCCGAAAGCCAGTATCCCTGACTGCTTTTGAAGTTTCGCAGATTGATCGGCTTTTGTAAGCCAAAAATCCATTTCATTTGTAGCAACAGGTGGTTCAGGAACAGGTTTTATAATATCATTATTCGGATCACTGCAATTCCCTAAGCTGATAACAAAAACTGATAAAATCAGGAATTTCATTATGATGGCTGTTATATTTTTCATTTGTTATATTTCAATAAGACATACACGGGTAAATGATCTGATGGGTATTTCAGATCTTTTGAATCACTTAGGATCGCGTATTTTTTCACCTTGAATTTTTCATCTTTTGAGATAAAAATATAATCGATCAACCTTGTAACCGGAACGTTGTGATTAAAGTCATTAAATGTTCCAGAAGGTCCAAAAGGCTTGGTTTCAGAAACATCCCTGCTGTCGTTCATTAATTTTTTAAGCGCAATAATTCTTTCTGAATCAGGTTCAGAATTAAAATCTCCCATGAAAATTACAGGATAATTTTTGGTGTTGAGGCTTGTAATTTTAGACAAAATGAGTTCAATTCCTTTGATCCTGGCTTCTTCCCCAACATGATCCAAATGAGTATTGTAAATCCAGAATTTTTTCGTTGCTTTTTTATCTTTAAGCAAGGCGTAAGTACAAACCCTGTTATAAGCAGCATCCCAACCTTTGGAAATTTTTCCGGGAGTTTCCGAGAGCCAGAAAGTGTTGGTTTCTAAAATCGTGAACAAGTCCTTTTTGTAATAAATATTGGAGGATTCGCCTTTTCCCTGGCCTTCTCTTCCCATTCCAACCTGGTTATATTGTGGCAATGAATTCGATATGTCTATTACCTGATTTGGTCTCGCTTCCTGGATCCCAAAAATATCCGGCTCGTAAAATTGAATTTGAGAAGTGAGATATTCTTTCCGCCGTGGCCAGGCATTTTCCCCGTCGGTTGCCACATCCAACCGAATATTATAGGTCATAACTGTTAAGTTTTGAGCATAGGAAAACAGGCCCATACCAATAAAACAAACAACTAAACCAAGCTTTTTAAATTCCATTTTTTTATTATTTTCCGGTTTTAATAGGCGTTTTTGCATATTTATAAACCGTCATTAAAGCTAGAATATCACAGATCCTGTTTTGCTTTCTCAGTTGTTTTAAAGTTATTTTAAAGTTGAATTGTCAAAATTATTTAATCACTGATACACTCTCACATAATCAACTTCCATTGTAGATGAAGTAAATTCAGGATCAATGACTCCGCCAAAACTACCTCCCATTGCAACATTTAAAATGATGAACTGATTGGCATTAAAAGGCCAGGTGCTGCTGTTTTTTGTAGGTGGATTATATGTATAATGAGCCACACCATCAACTGAGAATACCA
>Ga0307486_1002246_pt1 | contig 13690 bp, 14 predicted proteins | sample CBIW02metaG_FD_203663 | JGI IMG/M metagenome (GOLD analysis project Ga0307486, IMG submission 203663) | Sea-ice brine microbial communities from Beaufort Sea near Barrow, Alaska, United States - CBIW 0.2 | ecosystem: Environmental > Aquatic > Marine > Coastal | place: USA: Alaska | collected... | reverse complement strand
GTTGGAAAGTCCAGGCTGTCACGCCGACCAAATCGTGAATCATGCCCCCAGGATTGGAGCGGGGCTTCGAGCCATAGCAAAAGATAAGAATCGCTCATAAACACCTCACTGCACATGGCTTTGCAGGGCTGCAACCAAATCGTCAATGCTGAAGCTTTCATCTTCGCCCCAGTCATAGCTGGCTACTTTTCCGAACAAGGAGCCGGACAACTTCTCTTTCTTGTCCAGGTAAGTTTGCAACGCATCTATGCTTGGTTGCAGATAGCCACCGTCTTTGCCCTTAATAGCTGTTTCGAAAGGGACTTGCAGACGCTGCCCTGTTCGAACTTGCACACGAGCAAATTCCCAAGGACTGGCACCAGATTGCGTTGTCTGTCGCGCATTAGGCACTGCGACAAACAACGCCTTAGTGAACGCATCAATGGCTTTCTTCAGGTCTTCTCCATCCAGACTTTGAGCGAGCTGTCCCAGATCAAGACTGATATAGCGATAATACGTAGCCGAGTTAAATTCCAAACTGCCCATATGCGCAGAGCCAGGCTCGGTTTGCAGATCATCCAGAGCGGTGAAAAATTCAACTTCATTGCTGACTTTGTGCGTAGAAATGGCATGTGCAAAAGACGCGGCTGCCTGAACATTCATTTCAGCGGCCTTGGCAACCATACGACCAAACAAGGCGATATCGAGAGCATCAATGGCAGGATTGAGAGCTTTTTTGGCTACCTTGGCGAGGTCCTTATCCTTTAATTTTGCATCGTCAAAGCCTTGCTCACGGGCATAAGTGGCAAAAGCGTTGGCCTCGGTATCGCTGATAAAAAGTAGGGTATCGTCAATTAACTGATCAGCTATTTTCTTGCCGCAGGCTTGCGCGCTGGCCTCATCTGCGCCTGCCGTCAGGCACGCCTGAACAAACAGCTCTTCTGATTTTTTGGTGCGGGATGCCAGTTTGATGCCGAAGTCTTGCATGGCCAACCGTACTTGCCGTTTCCAGCACTGCGAACTGACGCGGGCCCGACTTACTCCGCCAATAATGGCCGTTTTGGGCGCACCTACATCATCGCGATTAAGGCAGGTTACTGGGAACGATTGCAAAATGTGAAACTCGATACGGGTGTTGGTGTAGGTATTGCGCATATTGAATTTCCTTTTCAGGCGAAGGGATTATCGATTATTGGAACGATTTGCAGCAGACCACAGCCGAAGGTGCGAGCCCTGCCTATGCCTTGTTTAAAGCTGTTTTGAAACTGTGCGGGATCGGTAACGCTGAACTCACCCTGAACGTGCGCCTGACAGATAGTAACTAAATGATCGTGTTTGTCTTTGAAACGCAGAACATCCACGCTATCCACCTGCAGGTGCTGCGGCAATACCGTAAAACCCCAGCTTTGTGGGCCTCGGGCTGCAAACCATTCCGCAATAGCCGCACGCCCTTTGACCGGTAGCAACTTGCGGCTGGCGCTGTCCCGTCGTGTAGGGTTGACGACGACCTTGAAGCGATAGCGAGCATGGCTCAGGAAATCGGCTTGGATGGTCTTGCTTTGTACCTCGCCGAATTGACCATCAATGCGTTCTGCCGGGCTGCGGTTTGCCAGCATCAGAATGCGCCGGCTCTGAAAGTCACCTCCCTGATCAGCAAAGAGTATCCCGCTGCCCTCGCTGGCAGACTTTTGCCCAGCATCGCGAACATCGTCATAAAGGCTGTAAACAACCCGATGTAGGGAGTATACGTCGGTAATGCGTAGCGCTTTGATCGCTTTACGATCCAGGTGTAACACGCTGGCAATCATGCTCATGCGCCTGTCTCCCCAGCTTGCGATTGGGCTGATTGACCATAAAACTCTTGGGCCCACTGAGCTTTGATCTGAGTGCGCGCATCATCAAAAGAAAAACGCCGAAGCTGCTTGAGCAGCCTGACAAAATCGAGCGGCTGCTTGGCCTTGCTATCGATCAACGAAAAGAGCGAGCGCAAAATACGACAGGCTTCCGGCGTGTCCTCACAGGCCAATAAGCGACGTAGGCGAGCCTTGGCCTGGTTGCTTTCGCGGCCGTCCTCATAGCAGCTAGCAATAGCGCGCCCGAGGGACAGACGGCCATTGTGTTCGGCCTTGGTCTTGGCTATCGCAGCGGCAATGGTAACGAACGGCAGCCGCTCATAGTCTTTTTCGAGATCAACGCCTAAAGAGGCCAATAACTCCCAGCTCTGATACTCCGTGGCGGGGTTATCCCCACGCCGCAGTCGGGCTGCAAGGCCTTTATCCTCCTGGCAGCGCTTGATCACGCTGGTCACAAAGCGTTCTTCCCTTGTTGATTTTGGTTTTTCAGTTGTTGCGTCCATTCGTTCAGACCTCCTGTTTCAGATATTTGCTGTTATTTGGTTGGCACTTGGCCCAGGCATCAAGCTGGCGAGCAGTTTCCCTCGGGCAGAATTGGTTATAAGCCTGATGGACATAGCTGGAAATTTGGCGGCGCAATTGCTGGCGTTGCTGATTTGATTGTTCATTTTGATCACAGCTATCAACCAGTTTTTGAAAGTTGCGCTCGCTAAGCTGCCAGAATAACTGGCTTGCTTGCGCTGCAAGCTTGCCACCATCAACTTTCTGTTCCTTACAAAATGCCATTACCCGCCCGTATAAGTTTCGGGCAAGCGCATCCAGTTCATCCATCTCGGTTTTGAGTTGCGCAAACCATGGCGCCCCGAGGGAGTTGGAATTCAGCCATACCTGCGATTCAACAAAATCATCACTGCCGGAGACGTATTGTTCGCCAGCATTGCTGCTCACCCGCAACCCTCCAGACCACATCGCGAAACTCTCTGTTGCATCCCGTGCCCGGTCGAGCCCACCTTTAATCTGCCAACTCTGAAATCCCTGGCTACCGTTTTGACCAAAAAAGCCGAGCAAAGCGGTTAACTCACGCCAAGGCCGTTTTTCTGGATCGACCCAGAGCGCCTTGGGGTCTTTACCTGCAAAGTTCACAGCGGCAGTGGGGTCAACACCGCCCTCTTTGTAACCGCTGTGCGCAAGCCCTTCAGAATAATGCAGGCCATCCGTTGTAAGTAAACAGAATCGACAAAGAGGTAATAGCCGACCCATTAGTGACTGCTTCAAACCTTGTGCAACGGAACAATCTTCTCCTGCTGGCATTTGTTCCCACGGCGCAACCCCTATGCCTTTGGGGTACATATTTGTTTGAGCAATAAGCCGGATAGTCAGCAGATTCAGCCAAACCGTCTCTTGTAGACTCCCGCCTGTTAGAAAACTATGCAACAAGCCCATATGGGCCACCGAAGGGCCCGGTTTACTCGACGAGGGTTTGCCTTTGTCGTTGCGTTTCCCCTGGTAACCGGGGGATAACACAATGTGGTTATCAGCCTTCTTTCCCGCCAAAGCAAACCCCATCAATCCGACGATCAATAGCGCCTTATCCGCTTCATTCAGAAGGCGCTGAACTTGGATCTGACTGAACACGGTGGTATTGCCGGATGACACCTCGGGAATAACCGCACCATAGGCTTGGACCTTCGCGGCAGCTATCGTTGGCATCTGCAAAAAAGGTCGATCGCCGTAGAGATAAAACCGGTCGTACCATTTGTCCAAATATTCACTGCAACGTTGAGCTAACCCGTCACTACCCAAAGCTTTCCACTCGCCATCATCCTTTGGCGTCGCTGCAGCCTGGGCGATGGCAAGCAGCAGTTTCAACAAGGCTATTTTCTGCACCGGGTTGCCACCGAGGCTGCGGTATTCAGGCTGATTGAACAATTGCCGTAAACTAACTCGGCCATGGTCTGCGACAGGTATCCAAGGTTCATCTATCAGGTTGTAGCGGTTTTCCATGAGTGTAGGTCCTTAGGATTTGATAACCCGGTAGCCAAGGTCATCACGATAATTGAGGCTGTATTTATTGTGCAGTGGCGCGCCCTGTAGGCCGCTCAACCTGCCTGTTTCGTCCACCAGTGCTACTCGTAAGATGGCCTCTTCATGTGCTGGGTTACCCAGATAGAAACAATACTGCAAACGAAACCTTTCAAGCGTTTTGAGAGGGATTGGCAGGGGCGCGTCCTGTACACGCAATGCCACCACCTGGCGCATAAGCGCGGCACTTAATTTCCGCCACTGTGCTTTGCTATACACTTGCCGCTGCCAAGGAAGGGAATGCTGCTCGCCATTCAACAACGTAATTCGCGTTATCTTATCTTCCGGCACCAGCTTTATGTGCCGCAGCAATAAAACGTCAAAACTGTCTGTTTCGCTGTATCGGGTTTGCACTTTGTTTTCAGGTAACGTGTTCCCGGCATCCGCAAGTGTGATGCGGGCGAGTTGCCGCATAGCCTTGCGTCCCGTGCGCCAGCGAGTGCCGTTATCTAGGTTTGCCAGCATTTCGGCCAGTTCTGCTGATTCGTCACGAATTGCATAGGTGCGTTCGATTAATGAGCGAATGTCAGTTGGTAATTGAACGCTAGCGACGGCCTGCCACACCTCTAAACTGCGACACAGTACAAAGGGGCTGTATACAAAAGCGCTGTTACCAAAAGCTTTTTCAGGGGCGCCAGTGGCGTGATGCAGATCGGGTGCCAGTATCCAGGCTTCGCAGGCTGCTGAGCGTGGTCGAGGGGTATGCTCGTGTCGCCAGAGGCGACCAAACCGTTGCAGCAGCATATCCGTCGGAGCAAAGCGGCTCACCATAAAGTCTGCGTCGATATCCAGGGACTGCTCCAGCACTTGCGTACCAACCAGAATGCAGCCTTGGTCTGGTCTGTTTGACCAGCCGGCTTTGCCGAACCTGTTTACCCACTGCGACTCAAGCGCTTGTCGGTCATCCGGCGTGTAGCGTGAGTGCAGCAAACCACAAGCAACGCCCCTATCCGCTGCTCTCGCTGCCAGATCAAGGTAACGCTGCTGCGCTTCCAATACGGTATTTTCAATCCACAGTACGTGCTGACCGTCTTCGGCGCGATTCAGCGCCTCCTCTAGGGCTGTTTGCTCCAACTCCAGCATACGAACGGCTACACGCTGACCCATAGGGGCAGCCATGGCGACTTCTGAAACAGGTCCGGAATTAGGCACGGCAGTAATCAAGGGGTAGGCATCACTCAACAGCCTAGAGTTTAAAAGCTGTTCCCGGCGATCACGATTGAGGGTGGCGCTGAGAATAATGACTGTGCAGTGCAGTGCTTTCAATAGCTCTATTAGCGCATCCAGCAAAGTGCCGGTGTAGGCATCATAGGTGTGCACCTCATCAAGAATCACCACTTTACCGGCGAGCCCAAATGCCCGCACAAAGCCATGCTTGACGTTCATCGCGGCCATCAGCGCTTGATCAATGGTGCCTACCGCAAAGGGCGCTAGCAGACCACGCTTGGCCCGATTGAACCAGGCACCACCGGGCCGACCTTCCTCGCCCATGTCAGTGTCCAGTAGCCAAGCATTGCCATGCAACAATAATGAACGATGCTCACACTCATCGGAGAGCACGCCGACAAGAAACTCATTGAATCGCTCAAATATTTTGTTCGAAGTCAGTTGAGTCGGCAACGCAAAGTAAATCCCGTTGGCTTGTTTGGTTTCCAGCATGCGATAGGCTACATAAAGCGCCGCTTCAGTCTTGCCCAGCCCCATAGGTGCTTCCAGTACATAGACTCCGGGACCCTTTACCTGATCAATCAATTGTTGCTGGGCTGCACGGGGTTGAAAAGAAAATACCTGCTCAAAAGTCATACCTTGCCGGAAGGTAGGCGGCACGAAACCGGCTGCATCCAGAGCGCGGCCAATATTTTCCTGCCAGGGTGCCTCGGGGTCTTCAAAAAAATGACCCGAGCCAATCCAGTCTGATACCGACGTCAGCCCCGCCAACAAACGTGCCTGTGCCATAGAATCTATATGTGGCCAGTTCATGCCCAGTCGTGATTTGAGTTCAACGACCAGGGCCTCGCGTTCATGCTGCCAGGCAGGCCCACCAAAAATGCCATCATTGGCCCGTTTGCCGTCAACCGGCGGGGCAAAACCGTGGTGCTGGCCGAGAATTTCAGCTACATATTCTGGCGTGTCGATCGCTTTCGCTGTTACCTGGCTGACACCCGCGTGACCTCCCCACTGGCTCTCCATTTTCGGATTGATGTCGGGTATTGGAGCGATCTGTGCCATCCCGGGCGTACAGGCCTGCCGTATTTTCTCTACAAAATATGGGCTTACCTTGCCTATATCGTGAGCTGCTGCAGCTAATGGAGCACCGGCGGGAAATAAACCGCTAACCGGCATCCGGGCGATTATTTCGCGGGCAACTTCACCGACAATCTGGCAATGGTTTAACACTGACCTACCTTGAACAACGTCACCGTTGGCCCTCATGAATGTCTTAGCGGGGCATTCATCAGATAATATGACTGGGTGGCCTAAATTTGTTGTTACTTTCGTTCTTCTCAACATTCTTTCGCCCAAAATTACTTATGCAGAAACCGTTCATGAAGTTAACCACACAGTTAGCCCCACTTCGTGCATCACTGTACAAATTATCAGTAAACCTCTCCCATTCTCCGCACTCGACTGACCACCTCTTCCCGCAGTTCCAAAGGCCCCAGAACCTCCACGTCAGGTCCATATTTCAGAATATCCCTAGGCTTTTCCTGAGGCAATACCATACCAGGGTTCAATAGCTTGGATGATAATCAGATCTGCGACATCCGCTGTCGGTGCTGATGCTGTTTTAGTGTGAGGTCAACACCACCCATCCTTGGGATGGATTGTTCTACCTTGCTCATAGCGATTGCATTAACCGTTTGGAGGGTCTGCTGCAGCCAAAGGCGTGCCTGCAACCCTGATATTCCTTTGTCTTAACCTTGGCGAAGTAGCTCACCCGAGTGAACAGGTCGGAATAGGAATAGCCCCTACGGAGATAGTAAGTGCCATCTTCTGGGGCGTGCACAAGTCCTTGGGCTTGAGTCAGCGTCAACCTTAGGGCACTCGCCCAAGCTCTGCTGACCATGCCATAAAGTCCCGGCGCAGCGATATCCACAGCACCTAATGCCTTGAACGTCTGACCATTCAGGTAAAGCACGAGGTGGAAATGTTCATTTTTATAACGATCGCCTATTTCACGGACCCATGAATAATGTACTTCGGAATCGTGAAACCGTATACCCTCCAACTCGGTGCGATGCTTCAAAGATTTGACCATCGCCTTGAATGAATCAATGAACCGACTCATGAAGGACCGGCTAATCGATGCAGGCTTGATGTAAAAATTAGGAAAATGCAAATCCAACCTGAGAGCAAGCACTTTCCCATAGTCCACCAGGGCTGACTGGATGGTGATGTCAAGCGAGTCCAGGTAGTTAGCAATGTTCGGCCTATGCTTAATAATCAGAGGCATCCCTCGGTAGGTCTTTTCATAGGTGATAAAAAGGTTTCGGTTGCTTGGAAGTCTGGTGAGTGTCTGTGTCTCTTTAATCATCTGGTTTGTTCCTGTCTGATTGATAGCGGTTGTTCCTCATAGCGACCATTGCTTGGGCTATGGTCTGTGTGCCTAGTCGACTACATCGGTAAGTTCCTCTGATAACTGCTTTTAAGGCATGTAATGACAACTGACTAATAGACCTATATACCTACATAAGCTTTGCCGGGGTTTCTGGGGAATCGGTCCCTGAATTGCCCAAGTTGCCTGCATTTTTGCAAGCGGCTTACTCTGTAAAAGAATACGAGTTTTAGTTATTGCAGCGGTTAGCTTGAGATGGGCTGGAAGTGAAATATGGAGGTATTACTACTTCGCAAAGTGGCTGGGCATAGCGGTGTGTGAAAGATTGCGAGCTTCAATTCTGGTGAGAATCCAATCGTGAATCTCGGAGTCCACCCAGCCAACGGAACGACCGCCGAGAGGTATAGATTGTGGGAAGGTACCTGCATCTAGATATTTGTAGATTGTGGAGCGGGCTAGTCCGGTTTTTTCGATAACGTCTTTTAGTCTGAGGATTCGCATGCTTTGATCTCCTGGTGTTGTGTTCAGAGGATGAGGCAGGCGTGTAAGGAATGATCTATAGCGGGCTATCACCGTCCCTGCTTGCCTTTCTTAGTGCGTGGGGCGAGTGTATTGATGGTCGAGTGGGCTGCGGGGCCGGAGGGAAGATGTCACGTCTACAAAGGGAGTGCTCCCCCAACAGTCTGCTGATTTCTGGTGGCCAGACCACGGTCGCCAACCTGTTTTACAACATGAGCAGCCGGCAGATCGGTCTTGTGGGCATGTGGGACGTTGTCGCCTTCGATGAAGTGGCCGATATCAGCTTTAAAGACAAGGAAGGTGTGCAGATCATGAAGGATTTTATGGCCTCCGGCTCCTTCGCCCGTGGCCGTGATTCCGTCGAAGCCAAAGCGTCGATGGTGTTCGTGGGTAACATCAACCAGAGCGTGGAGACTTTGGTCAAAACCAGCCACCTGCTGGCACCGTTCCCCGATGCGATGATCGATACCGCCTTCTTTGACCGTTTCCACGCCTATATCCCCGGCTGGGAGGTCCCCAAGATGCGCGCGGAGTTTTCACCAACAACTACGGCCTGATCACCGACTACCTGGCCGAGTTCATGCGCGAGATGCGCAAGCACAACTTTGCCGATGCGATCGATCGCTTCTTCAAGCTGGGTAACAACCTCAACCAGCGGAATGTGATCGCAGTGCGCCGTACCACCTCCGGCCTGCTGAAGCTTCTGCATCCCGACGGCACGTTCGACAAAGAGGCCGTGCGGGTCTGCCTAACCTATGCGCTGGAGGTCCGGCGCCGGATCAAGGAGCAGCTCAAGAAGCTGGGTGCATGGAGTTCTTCGACGTCCACTTCAGCTACATCGACAATGAGTCGCTCGAAGAGTACTTCGTGAACGTACCGGAACAGGGTGGCAGCAAACTGATCCCCGAGGGGATGCCAAAACCAGGTGTGGTCCACTTGGTGGCACCGTCCAGCAATGGCCAACTAGGGCTTTACCGTCTGGAAACGCAGATGACCGCCGGTAATGGACGCCATGCTGCGACCGGGTTGGGTTCCAATACCGCCGCCAAGGAAGCGATCCGCATTGGATTCGACTACTTCAAAGGCAATCTGAACCGGATTAGCACCACCACCAAGTATTCCGAGCATGAGTACCACCTGCATGTGGTTGAACTGTTCAACACCGGAACCAGCACCAAAACCAGCTTCGCCGCCCTGGTCGCCTTCTGTTCGATCCTGATGAACAAGCCCACCCAAGAACAGCTGGTGGTACTGGGTGATATGACCTTGGGTGGCGTCGTCAGCCCGGTCCAGGACCTTGCAGGCAGTTTACAGATGGCGCTGGATAGCGGTGCCACGCGGGTGCTGCTTCCCATGGCTTCGGCGTCAGATACCCCGACGGTGCCGGCAGAGGTGTTCTCCAAATTCCAGATCAGCTTCTATGCCGATCCTGTGGACGCCGTGTTTAAGGCGCTGGGTGTGCATTAGAGGGGTAGCAGCAAAAGTCGCACACCATCAAAAAGAGCTGATCCGGTAATCCTCCCTTAAAACCGCGGTGGCGGTCTCAACCGGTCAGCGCAACACTTCTGCTAGCTTATCCGCTGGAGTAGAAAACCCCAGCGTTTTTCTGGGTCGGTTGTTTAGTCGCGCCGCAGATGAGATCGCCTTTGAATAGCTTTTGCTTTCATTTGGCTAGATGCCATGGGAGCAGCTCAAGCCCTCTATTGCCGCTCAGGGACTCTGGTAGGTCTTCGCCAATTCTGGACACGGAATACTCGCGTTCGTAACGCAGATCGTCGGCCTGGGAGACTTGCGAGGGCCGGAATGGCGTCCTCTGGGTTCTATGCAGGGCCACTGCTTTCATGCCTTTTACTTGGTCAGCGATTTCGAAAAAGGTTTGGCCATCGGGATAGGGATAAGCACGTTCTATCATCCCCATGACCCTCCTTTGCAGATTGTCCCGGTCTGATGCCGTTGCAGTGGGTACTAAACATGTTTCCACGCCAGGCCAGTTCCCCAAATTTGTGGGCCGAATCCAATCTCGTCTGACTTGTTGTGTCAGCCTTTCTTGCAGTTGTGCGTTGAACAGATTCTGCGAGATGTTTACGAGACACGTGAATGTTGGTGTGACTTGAGGCTCCTGTCCTGCCGTTTGATCCTCCTCCAGTCGTAATAACCGCAAGGCGTTCCTGATTCCGAAGCGCCAGAACGGTCGATCAATGGCGGAAACCAGGAAATCTACCAAAGTATCAAGTTGATTCCGTAGCTTCGGTGCGGCGCAAGGCACACCAGGCAACTCGATTGCTACCCAGTGTGGACCATGTCTGAAATCGCTCCTTGAAGTTGGTTTGGATGCCTCATCAATGACGGTTCTTAGTGCCGATGCCCAATCGTGAGCTCTCCGTCGTTGGCATTTTGGACAGAAGCGGTGGTGACAGGCCAGCAAATGTGGGTTGGTCACGACACGCTCAAACGGATACGTTTTCATTCGTAGCCCGCACTCGCGAATCATTCTTGCTTGGTAGTCTGTGTCTTCACTTGCTTGAAAGTACGCCGCGACTTCCGCAGCTGTTGGCGGTTGGTTTGAATTGTTTTTCATGGGGTTACTCTTGTGGATCAAGCGTGGAGGCGAGAGTAGGCGGGGAGTAAATGTCTACTCAGTTGCCAGGCGTTCTGCTTGTGCCGAAGTTGTGGCTACCTGATCCAAATAGCTTGCTGGCAAGTTTTGCGAAGTAGCTTAGACGGCGGAAAAGGTCGTCGTATCGCTCACCTCTCCTGATCCTGTAGATGGGATTTCTAGGGATGCTCACAAGCCCGTCAGCCAGATGTTCGTCCATTCCTAGCGCGCTTGCCCAAGCGCTGCTGATCATGCCGTAGAGGCTCCCTGAGTAGGGATTGAACTCGCCCAGTCCGCGAAAGGTCTGCTTATTGAAGAAAAGCACGCAGTGATAGTGCGGATGGCCATTCTGTCCAAACTCCCTGGTCCAGATGAAATGGACTTTAGTTGGGTGGAACCTTTTGCCATCTCGTATTGCCTTCGCCTGCTTCGCCCCGATTTTGGCTTTCAATGAAGCCGTGAACCTGCTGAATACAGGGCGCCAATCTGGTTGGCGTCTCCAGTCGAACTGTAAAGGAAGTCTGAGGTCCACTCTGACGGCCATTAAGCTGGCATGCTCCTGAAGCGCTCCCTGGATAGTTTCATCAATGCGCTGAAGGTAATTGTGAATGAACGGGCCCTGTTGCCAAACAAGAGGCATACCGTTGTAGGCATAGCCATTATAAATCCAGAGGTTTGGATCAGAAGAGTGTCTGTAGAGGTAAGGTGTATCAATCATCATTATTTCCTTATTAGTCAATTACCAGACACAGCAATCCATAGGTAACCTGCCTGATGCATAGGCTTCCTATAGGTATCTGATCTAGTTGCTCAATTGGTTGTGATATAGCGATGAGATAGATGGCGTGATGCCGGTCAGTAAATACTATTTAAAGCCTACATCCCGTTTGCTGGTGCGCCCTGAATGTCGGGTTCAGGTTGCTCGAGCGAGCATGAGAATTTCAGAGCTGCATTACTCTGCACCAATATCAAAGTTTTGGATGAGCGCCGGTTATTTCCGAGGGAGGTCAAGTTAAGCAACGGAGTTACGGTTCATCGGATGGTTTTGAATGTCGCGGTTTTCAATTCTTTCTGTAATCCACCCGTGGACCTCGGCTTGAACCCATCCCACGGAACGGCCGCCAAGCGGTATGGGTTCGGGGAAAGTACCTGCGCTAACGTACTTATAAATGGTCGAGCGGGCTAGGCCGGTTTTTTCGATGACGTCTTTGAGTCTGAGGATGCGCATGGTTCGACCTCCTGTGGTTGTTGTTCAGAAGATGAGGGGGGCGTGTAAGGAATAATCTATAGCGGGCTATCACCGTCCCTGCTTGCCTTTCTTTCAGCCTGAGTATGCGCATGGTTCGACCTCCTGATTATGTTTCAGAAGATCGTTCGGCCCTCTAATCAATAACAGAGCCTGAAGCTGTGGATAAGCATGATGACCTTGTTGATGGGGTGATCCGCATTATTTCCCTCGATAGCAACGCCGATGGATTTTACGCCCGGCTTGTCTGGCTGGGTTTTATGGATAGAGGACGTGAAGCCTTCCGAATCTGGTTTCTGGCTTTGCTCCGCCAGCTTTAACCTGTTTTTGATGCCGGAAAACAATGAAATATGGCCATAAACCACCTGTTAGAAGGGGTTAAAGCTAAAATTAAGAGCCTAAAAATATACTATTTTTCTACTATATATCACTATTTTAGTGCTAGGTTTTCGCTATTACTGCTTTAATTAAGTGGTATAATAATGGTTCACAAAACAATTTAGTAGGGTGCTAATAATGGCGATTGTGATGGATTGGGAGAAAAGAAAGCCGAAAGGTCTTGATGGGTTCAAAAATAGAGAGATGCTTTGGCTTTGGTGCAAGCTGGAGAGGGTAGGTTACAAGCTCAATCCCGACCTCGTGGGTGACCTTGAAAGCAGGGCCAATCACTTGATTGACCGTATTCTTGAGGCCGATGCTGAGAGTGTGGGCAATCTGCGTGAATTTCGCGACGAATGCTTCTCTCGGCAATTGGATGAGTCCGAGTTCAAGTGGATTGTAGTGGGTGACGAGAGGCTAAAGCATTGGCTTATTGAAACGCTCACGCAGTACAGTTTTGATTTGGGAGTAGTTGCGCCACCATTTGATCAGTCAGGACTGAGGTGCCGAGAGCAAGTATGTCTTGCATTTGACTTGAGCGATGCGCTTATCCAGGTTAAGAGGCGTGTCATGTCTGACATTCGTCGTCGATGGTCCGAAAATATCGAAATCAATCCAGCCCTAGATTGGATTAGCAAGAATGACGAAGCGCAGTGCAGATGGCTAGTTGATGAGATTCGCCAAAGCGATGTTGGGCCTTGGATTTCTCAGAATTTGCAGTCCTCTGTTTCCAATGAGGACCGGCTCCTGTTGTTTGCCAATGCTCTGGATAGAGTGCCCTTCCCCCCGCGAACCAAGAAGCTGTTTTTAAAGGACCTCAAGTCGAAGTGGAGCAAAAAAAGCAGAAAGGCCGTAGCAGCGAAGGTCCAGTGTAATCTCAATGTTGATCCGGAAATAAAGCGGTATATCAAAGAGTCTGCAAAGAACAGAGCGGTCAAGATGGGAGAGTACGTTGAGCTTCTGGTGGCTGAGGAAATAGAGAGGAAGAAGAAAACTCAGGGTGCTTGAAGTGCTAGCAGTTCCAAGTAGTCAGCCCACGCCTGCAACATTTTGTGTCGATCATTGATGAACTCGGTCCGGTTGTAGGCGCGCCCATGCATATCTGCAACACGATGGCCTAACTGCATTTCAGTCAGATGAGCGGGATGCTTTAACTATACCTATAATGGTGAGCGTTCGATGGCCGCTTGAGGAGTGCTTCATCAGAGTGGTCGCCGCAGCAGCGTTTTGCTTAGTGGGGAGTACTTTGGGTAGTAATGAGAAGCGATTTCATGTATTTTTTTCTCAATAGATTGATTTATATTCAAATTTTTATTTTAATCTATTTTCAGGTGCAGAACATAGAGTGATATCCTTGGGGTTTTCGCTTATCAATAAAGCGTGAAGTAAGCCCGGTGTATGACAGTGGGGAGTGAACGCATGAGTGCACCGGTTCAATTTGATGATAACTGTGGCGCAGGTGATAGCCGGCACGTTTTTGA
>Ga0307486_1002245_pt1 | contig 13692 bp, 12 predicted proteins | sample CBIW02metaG_FD_203663 | JGI IMG/M metagenome (GOLD analysis project Ga0307486, IMG submission 203663) | Sea-ice brine microbial communities from Beaufort Sea near Barrow, Alaska, United States - CBIW 0.2 | ecosystem: Environmental > Aquatic > Marine > Coastal | place: USA: Alaska | collected... | reverse complement strand
TGATTCATGTTAAAGAAGGGTATGGTTTAGGTAAAATCATTACTGAAATCTTTGAAGAAACGGTTGAAGAAAAGCTAATGGATCCAACGTTCATTACTGAGTATCCGGCAGAAGTTTCGCCTTTGGCACGCCGTAATGATCAAGACCCGTTTATTACCGATCGTTTTGAACTGTTTATCGGTGGCCGTGAATTGGCCAACGGCTTTAACGAGTTGAATGATGCAGAAGATCAAGCTGAGCGCTTTATGTCTCAAGTAGAAGCAAAAGACGCGGGTGATGATGAAGCGATGCATTACGATGAGGATTATATTACGGCTTTAGAGCATGGTATGCCTCCGACAGCGGGTGAAGGGATCGGCATTGACCGTTTAGTGATGCTTTTTACCGATTCGGCTTCGATTCGCGACGTACTTCTGTTTCCACATATGCGTAAGCAGTAAAGTTTATGGATAAATGTTCTAGCCTGAAGAATGGCCTGAACTGTTATTTAAGAACCTAGACAATAAAAAAGCCCGTTAAACTGACCAGGCCTGGTCAGTTTAACGGGCTTTTTGCTTTTACGCTTTATTTCAGCGGAATTTGAACCTGTGTTAGGTTCGGTCTATTCGTCGTCTGTCACCGAGTATGGTAGAGGTTCAATAATAGCAGGTGAGCCGGACTCGGTTAATAAATCGCCTTCAACCGCTTCTAAAGATCTTAATGTGCCTATGGCTAAACAGAGTGTGCCGTTGAAGATGTTTGGATTGGCACTGATGATCGCTAACTTGTGACTCTTATCATTTGAGTCTTTTAAAATCAGTGTTTCACCGGCTTTTAAATCAAGACTCTCTTCAAAACGAATACGGAACATACGTTTGGTGACTTTTCCGCGATAATGCATGCGCGCAATAATTTCTTGGCCGGGAAAACAGCCTTTTTTAAAGTTAATGGCATCCAGTTTATCGAGGTTCAAAAACTGAGCGACAAATTTTCCTGTGGTATCGGTATTCACTTCAGGCATGCCAGCGGCAATATTCAGTAGATTCCAATCATAAGAGTTGGTAAGGTCAGCATTGCTACGCAAGCTTTTCCAAACCTCTTTCATTTGTTCAGCAGGACCAAATAAAGCATAACGATGGTATGGACCGGGTACTTTAACCACGCAGACATCTCGCATGCCATCAATATCGATATAGCCCGTTTCATAAACGTCTTTTACTTTAGTGCTTAAGCGGCGCTGGATGTCTAAATCACCGAATTCTCCAGCAAAACCAATCTGGATCAAACTGTCAGAAACATCGGTTAATTGAACATCGGAGCGCATAACAAACATACTTAAACGCTTTAAAATGGACTCTTTCAAAGAGCCATCAAAATTTAGGTAGAAGTCACCTTGGTACTTGAAAACTAAGAAGAGCGCGAGAACTTGGCCTTGTGGATCACAATAGGCGGACAGTTGTGCTTGGCTATCAGAGACAATGCTGATGTCACTACTGAGTTGACTTTGTAAAAAGCTTGCAACATCACTGCCAGTGGCTTTAATGAGTCCCTGGTGGGTTAGGCTTGTTAACACTGGGCCATTTTTGATTAAAAAACGCTCTAATTCGGCTTGCCCGAAAGTGACTATCTTTCCGGTTTCATCAAATTCGACATTTTGTGAGGCTAGAACCTCTAGCCATAGTGGATCTAAAGTGGCACTGGAACTCATTGCTTTATCCTTCATTCTTAAACGGTGTGCAGATGATACCGCAGGACTTTAAAATCGCAAAATATCTTGGCTTAATTTATGAACTCCCATCTTGGCTTTTCGCCACTACAAACACTGTTAAAAGCAGTTGAATTCTCTCTAAAGTATAGTAATATGGGGTGTATTCTTTTTCTAAGGAATTCGCCTTGACGGGCTTAAAGCCTTTTTCATGTCAAGTTAACTATTGTGTAACGGAGTCAAAACGTGTCTGAATCAAAGAAAGAGTTTTTAACCTTTATTATCGGTAGCGAAGAATATGCGGTTGAAATACTCCGTGTTCAGGAAATCCGGGGTTGGGAAAAACCTAGTCCTTTGCCAAACGTGCCGAGTTTTGTAAAAGGTGTGGTGGATTTACGTGGTACTGTCGTACCCATTATTGATTTACGAGAAAAGTTCAGATTAAACTCAAGTTTTGATAACACAACGGTGATTATTGTTGTGCATGTGATTACCAGTCAAGGAGAGCGTGTTGTCGGTTTAGTGGTTGATGCCGTATCGGATGTGCATGTATTTGACCTTACTAAGCTGCAAGCGGCGCCAGATATTTCAACGTCTGTTCAAAATCAATTTGTTCTAGGATTGGCAACCATCGAAAATACACCTGCTGAGCAAGCGCTTGCTCAAGAAAATGCGGTGGAAAGCCGAAATAAATCAACAGGTCGAATGGTCATTTTGATTGATATAGATAAGCTTGCATCAGAAGGTTTGATTGAGTCTATTGTGGCTGATAATGGTGGGATGCCAACGGGTAACGGTTGAGCCAGTTCTGGTGAACTTTAAAAGACATCTCGTTTGAGACGATAAAAAGCGCTTAGTGCGCTTTTTTCGTGTCTAGGGTGCCTGAATGACTCTTTTACTTTGGTTTTAAAATGGTTGGTTTGGCTTTTTTATGGGTGTGAGGGTAGTCTAAATTATAGTGCAGTCCACGGCTCTCTTTACGACGTTGCGCACTCATCACCATCAATTCAGCGACCATAACGAGATTTCTTAACTCTAAGAGATCGCTGGTCACCGTATGTTGATGGTAGTATTCATCAATCTCTTTATGTAGATTTCGTAATCGTTGACGGGCACGTTTTAGGCGTTCGTTTGTACGCACGATACCTACATAATCCCACATGACTCGGCGCAGCTCATCCCAATCGTGACTCACTAGAATTTTTTCAGCGGGGTCCGTAATGCCAGTGCAGTCCCAGGGAGTGATTTCATGCTCCGCTGGCACGGTCAGTGGAAATGCCTTTTTAATACTTTGAGCGGCCATTTTGGCAAACACCAAACCTTCAGCCAATGAGTTGCTGGCAAGACGGTTGGCACCATGTAACCCTGTATAAGCTGTTTCACCAATCGCATAAAGGCCGTTTAAAGAGGTCTGGCCTTCTAAATCGGTGATGACACCACCGCAGGTATAGTGCGCCGCAGGCACGACTGGGATTGGTTCTCGTGCGATATCAATACCAACCTTAAGACAACGTTCGTAAATGGTTGGAAAGTGGTTTTGAATAAAGTCGCGTGGTTTATGTGATATGTCTAAATAGACACAGTCAATCCCGTGTATTTTCATCTCATGGTCTATTGCTCTGGCAACAATATCTCGTGGAGCGAGATCCGCTCGTGGATCATAGTTCGCCATAAATGCAGTGCCATCAGGTAGCTTCAAAATACCGCCTTCACCACGAATTGCCTCACTGATTAAGAATGAACGATCCTTGGGGTGATGTAAGCAAGTCGGATGGAATTGATTAAATTCCATATTGGCAATACTACAACCTGCGCGCCAGGCCATTGCGATGCCATCTCCGGTAGAGGTGTCCGGATTACTGGTATAGAGATAGGCTTTACTTGCGCCGCCAGTGGCTAATATCGTAAAACGAGCCGCAATGCCATAAATTGTTTTCTCCGTTTTATTTAAAACATAGGTACCCAAACAGCGATTGCGTTTTTGATTTAAAATCAAGTCAATGGCAATGTGCTCTGGTAAAAGAGTGATGTTTGGGTGTGTTTTAACGCAGGAGATCAAGGTATCGATGACCGATTGCCCAGTATGATCAGCGGCGTGGATCACTCGACGGTGACTATGTCCACCTTCCTGAGTCAAGTGAAATGGAAAGGAGGATTCACTGTCAACCTGTTTACTAAAGGGCACGCCTAAGTCAATGAGCTCTCGAATTGCTTCAGCTGCATGGGTTGCGACGACAGAAACTGCTTTAGGGTCACACAAGCCAGCACCGGCATCTAGGGTGTCTGAAATGTGTGCATCGATGCTGTCAAAAGGATCTAGAACACCTGCAATGCCACCTTGTGCATAATTTGTGCTGCCTTCATTTAAAGAGGCTTTGGCTATTAAGATGACAGAGTAATCCGTGGCCAGTTTAAGTGCAGCAGAAAGCCCGGCAATGCCACTACCGATGACTAATATGTCGGTTTTTAAACTATGATTATGAGTTGAAGTGGCCACGCAGGAACCTTTTAATTTCTATAAAGAAGTTCATCAAGTGAGTCATAAAAACTGAACTTAACTTGAATAATTTATTTAATGGTAGCATATTATATTTAAATACTGGCTAAGGACTGTTCTTTTATGCTCAAAGTCCTGTGCGACGGCAAGAGAGTATTGTGGACAATCATCCTGGTTTCAGTGGAAAAAGAGTGGTGTAAAAAAATGAATAAACATGTGAATGAAAGTCACCAACAGACAGAATCTGTTTCTGAGAGCAGGCCGCTAGACTTGGGCGGGGACGCTGAACTTGATGTGTTTCCAATGGGTGAATCTCATCTATTACGTGAATCCGGCATTATCTCATCCATTGAAGGTGAGTTTGCTTATGTAGATGCCCAGCGTCAGTCGGGATGTAGCGGTTGTGCTTCATCATCAAGCTGTGGTACATCTGCATTGGCCACTTTATTTACGAATACCTCTCAAAGTGCTATCAAAGTGAGAAACAGACTGAATGCTCAAGTGGGTGATCACGTTATATTAACTCTGGATGAGTCACGATTGATTAAGCATTCCTTTATGGCCTACGGTGTACCATTAATAGGCTTGTTTTTGTTTTCAGTATTGTTTAGTGTGTTGAGTGTACGAGTTTTCGATGTCAGTGATACGGTTGCTGATGTCGCCGCAATGATTGGCGGTTTTCTTGGCGTAGCTTTGGGATGGTGGTTGACGCATACGATTTATCAGCCAGTATTGCCTGAAATAAGTTTACCTAACGGTTAGAACGGTACTTTAAGTTAAATTTATGCGATAAACCCTCAACATAAGACAGGTGAACTTGTTGGGTTGAGGTATTTAGTAGCAAGAGGTTGAAAATTAAATTTTTAGGTTTAGTCATTAAGCATGATTTAAGGTGTTTTTTTGTAAGAATCATGAAAAGTTTTGAAAAATAAGGGGGCACGATTGTGAAAAAAATGTCAGTTTTAACATCTTTACTGGTTGCGATATGGCTAAGTTTTACGGCTACAACGGCGATGGCTACGACGGTTAATAGTTATGGTTTACCAGATTTTACCGAACTGGTTGAACAAAACAATCAGGTGGTGGTGAATATAAGCACCACAAAAAAGATTGTTCGCGACCAATCGCAATCAGTCGCCCCGCTTCAGGGTATGCCAGAGGAATTGTTGCGTTATTTTTTCGGAATTCCGGGTGGTGATTTAGATCAATTTAGAGATCGGTTTGGTGGCAAACAGCCTGGGATGCCTCAAAAACAGCAACAATCCCACTCACTCGGCTCAGGTTTTGTGATCAGTGCCGATGGTTATATTTTAACCAATCACCATGTTATTGATGGTGCAGATGAAATTATTGTCCGTATGCGTAACCGTAAAGAGCTAAAGGCAAAAGTGATTGGTTCGGATCCCAGAACGGATGTAGCCTTATTGAAAATTTCTGCTAAAGATTTGCCTTTTGCTAAAATTGGTTCTTTGAAAGATCTTAAGGTCGGTCAGTGGGTTTTGGCAATTGGTCAGCCATTTGGTTTGGATCATACTGTAACGCATGGCATTATTTCCGCTTTGGGGCGTGCTTTGCCTGAAGATACTTATGTGCCATTTATCCAAACAGATATTGCCATTAATCCAGGAAACTCAGGGGGTCCACTTTTTAATTTAGAGGGCGAAGTCATCGGTATTAACTCGATGATTTATAGCAAAAGTGGTGGTGCAATGGGTCTATCTTTTTCGATTCCTATCGACATTGCTATGAATGTGGTTGATCAATTAAAGCATGGTGGTAAGGTCGTTCGCGGGTACTTAGGCGTTCAAGTACAAGAAGTGACCAGTGAATTGTCTAAATCCTTTGGTTTAGTAAAGCCAATGGGGGCTTTAGTGGGGGAAACCTTTCCTGCAACACCTGCGGCAAAGGCCGGGATTGAACCAGGGGATATTATTTTAGAATTTGACGGCAAAGAAATTACCAAATCGTCTGATTTACCGCCTATTGTCGGCGTGACGCCGATTGATAAAAAGGTTGATGTTAAGCTGTTGCGCCAAGGAAAGGAGAAGACTATTAGGCTTAAACTGGCATCTCTGGATAAGTCAGAGTCCGTGGCTGCAGAGCAAGCCGGCCATAATATGCACAATCTTTTAGGCGCAGAAGTCGAAGTCATGGATAAAGCAGACTTAAGTCAATTGAAAATTCCATTTGGCGTAAGAGTGGTAAATGTCTTTGCAGAACCGGCTTTAAGTGCTGGTTTACGCCAAGGCGATGTGATCGTTACCATTGATTTTAAACCGGTAAAAAATATCCAGATATTAGATAGTTTGTTAAAAAGTTTACCGAAAAACCGGTCTGTTGCGGTACGCATCTTGAGAGAAGGGCACTCTTTGTTCTTACCGTTGATTTTAGATAAGTAAGCTTCAAAGAGCCTTATCTTTATTAAATAATAAGAAAAGGGGATCTTGAACTCGGTTAAGTTTACATTGTTCCTAATATGGCGATTAATCCATGCGAATCGCCATAAATTAGCGTAAAATACGCGCAATTAACTTTAAACCAACTCTTATTCCGTTATTGAATGTGCAAGCGTCTTTTTTGAAAGACGAACCATTGAAGATAATTATAAAAACATCCGTTTTAAAGAATAGGCTGAAAGGGGACGATAGTCCCCTTTTTTTATAGACCGTATTGTCCGTTTATAGAATCGACTTAATTCGACCTAAATCAATTTAAGCCGCTTTCAAACAGATACTACCTGGAGCATCAATGTCAGACGATTTAAAACACATTCGTAACTTTTCGATTATTGCACATATCGACCACGGAAAATCAACCATTGCTGATCGATTTATTCACCTATGTGGCGGTTTATCTGATCGTGAGATGCAAGCACAAGTACTTGATTCAATGGATATCGAAAAAGAGCGCGGCATTACGATTAAAGCGCAGAGTGTGACCCTGAATTATAAAGCGGATAATGGTGAAACCTATCAACTCAACTTTATTGATACCCCTGGGCACGTTGATTTCTCCTATGAAGTCTCGCGTTCTCTGGCGGCTTGTGAAGGTGCTTTATTGGTTGTGGATGCCTCTCAAGGGGTTGAGGCGCAAACCGTCGCGAACTGTTATACGGCAATAGAACAAGGTCTAGAGGTTTTGGTCGTCTTGAATAAAATCGATCTACCCTCTGCCGAACCAGATCGTGTCATTGAAGAAGTTGAAGAGATTATCGGGGTTTCAGCCACTGATGCGGTGCGTGCGAGTGCCAAAGCGGGTATCGGTATTAAAGAAACGCTAGAAGATATTGTAGCGAAAATTCCACCGCCAACAGGGGATTTAAATGCCCCCTTAAAAGCCCTTATTATAGATTCCTGGTTTGATAACTACCTTGGTGTGGTTTCATTGGTTCGTGTCATTGACGGTCGTATTGGTAAAAAAACCAAAATGAAAGTCATGTCGACTAAAGAAGAATATTTGGTCGATGATGTCGGTATTTTTACGCCAAAACGCAAGTCAACTCCTTATTTAAGTGCAGGAGAAGTGGGGTATGTAACGTCAGGAATTAAAGACATTGATGGCGCACCGGTGGGTGATACTTTAGTCGATGCCTCTAAACCTGATGTAGAGGCATTGCCTGGCTTTGCTCCCGCTCAACCGCGCGTTTTTGCCGGAATTTTTCCTGTCTCTTCTGAACAGTATGAAGATCTGCGCGAGTCACTACGTAAATTGCGTTTGAACGATGCCGCTTTACATTTTGAACCAGAAAGTTCTGAAGCTTTAGGTTTTGGCTTCCGCTGTGGGTTCTTGGGTATGCTGCACATGGAAATCGTTCAAGAACGTTTAGAGCGTGAATATAATATTGATTTGATTGTGACTGCGCCGACGGTAATCTACGAAGTAGAGCTGAAAAATGGCAAAGTCATTAAAATTGATAATCCCTCAGAACTCCCGGATTTGAGTTTGGTTGAAGCGATTCGTGAGCCGATTATTCAAGCGAATATTTTAGTGCCCCATGAGCATGTCGGGGCGGTTATGAAGTTGTGTATTGAAAAACGCGGCGTCCAAAAAGACATGCTATATTCAGGTGGTCAAGTTTCCATTAATTATGAATTACCATTAAATGAAGTGGTGCTTGATTTCTTTGATCGTCTTAAATCGTGTAGCCGCGGTTACGCCTCAATGGATTATGAATTTAAGCGCTTCCAGCAAGATGACTTAGTTCGAATGGACTTCCTTATCAATGGTGAAAAAGTAGATGCATTAGGGGTGATTGTCCATCGAGCATTTGCTGCACAGCGCGGTAAAGTGATTGTTGACAAGCTCAAGGATGTGATCCCTCGCCAAATGTTTGATGTGGCCATTCAAGCGGCCATTGGCGCTAAAGTCATTGGTCGAGCGAACGTTAAAGCGTTACGTAAAAACGTGACTGCGAAATGCTATGGCGGTGATGTCTCACGTAAGAAGAAATTATTACAGAAACAGAAAGAAGGTAAGAAACGCATGAAGATAGTTGGTAATGTCGAACTTCCGCAAGAAGCTTTCTTAGCGATATTAAGCACGGGAGAATCATAATGAGCTTTGAACTTATTCTTGTCATTATCACCGCAATCACGGGGGTAATTACCTATGTAGATCGTGTTGTCTGGCGTCCAAAACGCCAAGCGGCCATGATGAGCGTCAAAGAACCTATTTTGGTGGAATATGCTCGTTCACTGTTTCCTGTATTTTTGGTTGTGTTGGTCTTGAGATCGTTCATTATTGAACCCTTTAGAATTCCATCCGGGTCAATGTACCCGACACTGCAAATTGGAGATTTTATTGCCGTCAATAAGTTCGCATACGGTGTTAAATTACCGGTTCTGCAAACGACCATTATTCCGGTTAGTGAACCAGAACGGGGTGATGTTGTGGTCTTTAAATATCCGAATGACCCAGCGGTGGATTACATCAAACGCGTCGTAGGTTTGCCGGGCGATAAAATTACTTATGTTGGGCGCACCATTTTTATTAACGGTAATCCGGTCAAAAGTGAGTTTATCGGTAAGTATCACGGTACGGAATCTGGCTCGATTATGGACGGTGCTTCGGTCGTTAAAGAGACCTTTCCAAATGGCACGACACATAAAGTACTGTTGGATATGGATAAGTCGAGCCTCGATTTGGATACCGTCGTGGTTCCGGAAGGTCATTACTTTATGATGGGCGATAATCGTGATCACAGTAATGACAGCCGTTTTTGGGGCTTTGTCCCAGCGAAAAATCTTAAAGGCAAAGCGTTTGGAATCTGGATGCACTGGGACAACGGTTTACAATTAAATCGTTTGGGTCAGGAGATTAAATAAGATGGCGACCAAAAAGGCCGAAAAACTCTCGGTTGAACGTTTGGCTAAGTTACATCAATTGGCTAAAAAACTAGGGTATGAATACCAAAATATTTCATACTTACAACATGCACTCACCCACTGCAGTGTTGGTTCTAAAAATAACGAACGACTCGAGTTTTTAGGCGATAGTTTGGTCAATTTCATGATTGCAGATATCTTGTTTCATCAATTTTCAAATTTACCAGAAGGTGATATGAGCCGTGTCAGGGCACATTTAGTTAAGGGTGACACCTTAGCTGTGATTGGCCGTGAATATAACTTGAGTGACTATTTAGTGTTAGGACCTGGTGAGCTTAAGAGTGGTGGCTTTAGACGTGATTCGATTATTGCGGATGCCGTAGAAGCGATTATTGCCTCTGTTTACGAGGATGGTGGTTTGGATGTTTGTCGAGAATTGGTAAATCACCTATATGATGGCCGTTTGCAAATTCTAGATCCTAAAAAAGTAGGCAAAGATGCTAAAACGCGCTTGCAGGAGTGGTTGCAATCAAAGAATCAGCCTTTACCTGAATACAGTATTATCAGTGTTAATGGAGCCGCACATGCTCAACAGTTCACCGTCTCCTGTTTCGTAGAAAAATTAAATACCAAATTTGAAGCTACGGCTTCGAACCGACGTAAAGCAGAGCAAAAAGCGGCTGAGTTCGCACTTGATGCTCTGGATAACCTGTAAAAGAGAACATTAAAAATGACTGATGAAAAACGTACACTCGATTTAGAGGCTATTTTAGCCGGTGGTGATGACTCAGGTTCCAAAGAACCAACAGAGTATCAAACGGGTTTTGCTGCTGTGATTGGCCGCCCAAATGTGGGTAAATCGACCATTATGAACGAGTTGCTGGGTCAAAAGTTGAGTATTACGTCACATAAGCCACAAACTACTCGTCATCGAATTCATGGTATTTATACCACTGATGAGCACCAAATTATCTATGTCGATACTCCGGGAATGCATTTAGGCGGTGAAAAATCGATTAATGAATACATGAATCGTACCGCCAACAGCGCGTTTTCGGATGTGGACGTGATTTTATTTGTCGTCGAAGCTGGGCGTTGGACCAAAGAAGACGATGCCGTTGCCAAGAAACTTGAAGGCATCGAAACGCCAGTGGTTGTTTTGATGAATAAAATCGATAACTACAAAAATAAAGAAGATCTATTTCCGTTTTTACAGACCGTTGCCGCCAATGTTCAAATGGATACTTTGATTCCGATCTCAGCCTATAAGAAAAGTGGCCTGGATTTAATCAAGAAAGAAGTGCTTAAGTATCTGCCTAAACAAGAAAAAATCTTTCCAGAAGAGTATGTGACGGATCGCTCACAACGCTTTTTAGCCGCTGAAATCATCCGTGAAAAACTGATGCGTACCTTGGGTGAAGAAGTACCTTATGGTTCGACGGTTGAAATTGAACAATTCAAGTTTGATCATGAAGAAGATCGGTGGATTATTAATGCGCTGATTTTAGTGGAGCGAAAAGGCCAAAAGAAGATTGTCATCGGCAAGAAGGGTGACATGATTAAAACGATGGGTATTCAAGCCCGCAAAGATTTAATCACTTTATTAGATGCGCGCGTGCATTTGGAACTTTGGGTTAAGGTCAAAGAGAACTGGTCGGATGATGCACGTGCTTTAGCCAGTTTAGGTTACGACGATAACTACAGCAGTTAAGTTCATTTTTCAATGATTATAAGCTCCTTTTAATTGGCGTTAAGACACTCTCTTATGCCGTAAAACAAACTTACTTCGAAAGCATGATTTTCGCAGGCTATCTTAAGGTTTAAGGATTTAAATGGAGATTGAACAGTCTGTTTTTGTCCTGCACTCTCGCCCTTACCGTGAAACCAGTGCTTTGGTGACGTTTCTTTCGCCTGATTATGGTAAGTTTAATGGCATAGTACGTGGCGTGAGAGGGGGTCGGAAAACAGCGACTCAAAAAACCGCACTGCTACAACCTTTTCAGCAATTGACCGTCTTATGGCGTGAACGAACCCACAAACCATCAGATTTAGTCTCTATTCAACAGGTTGAACTTAATCACTTACGTTTTCCACTGTCTGGTGATGCCAGTCTTTGTGGGCTGTACCTCAATGAGTTATTATATCGTTTGTTGTTTGCACAAGTACCGGTGGAACCACTCTATAATTACTACCAACAGGCCTTGTATCAACTATTGGCGGCCAATAATAGAAGTGATCAGGCCTGGGCATTACGGCAATTTGAATATCACCTTCTAAATGAACTCGGTCAAGGATTGATCTGTGATGTAGATATCCAACAACAGCCTATTGAACCGGGGGTGTTGTATCATTTCTACCCAGAAAATGGAGCGATTAGAGCGGATATGGATGGCATTGGTAATGGCATACCCATTGAAGGGGAGTGTCTGTTAGCATTAGCAAAAGCGGCTTTTTGCGAAACGTGCTTGGGGCAGTGGAAACAGCTATTTCGAGCGATTCTCAATCAATATTTAGGTGATAAACCGTTGATGACTCGCCAACTTTTTAGATAATATAGACATCGAAAACAACACACATAGAATGTTAGCTCAACCAGAGTTTACGTTCAAATTTACCAAGGAATAATCATGAATCCAATTTTTTTAGGTTTGAATATAGATCACGTCGCGACTCTAAGACAGGCGCGCGGGACGACTTATCCTGACCCTATTAAAGCCGCATTAGATGCTGAAATGGCCGGTGCTGATAGTATCACCCTGCATTTACGTGAAGATCGCCGCCATATCCAGGATGAAGATGTTGCGTTGATCTCTGCGATGCGTCAAACCAAAGTCAACTTAGAGATGGCCGCGACAGAAGAGATGGTTAAAATTGCGTGTAAATATGAACCAGAAGACATCTGTTTAGTACCCGAAAAACGGGAAGAGCTTACCACAGAAGGTGGTTTGGATGTTGCCGGACAAATCCCTTGGTTAACCGAGGTTTGTGAGCGTTTAGCGCATGTAGGCTGTCGTGTCTCTTTGTTTATTGATCCAGATGAAACTCAGATTGAAGCCGCTAAAGAGTGTGGTGCGCCAGTGATCGAATTACACACAGGAACCTATGCCGAACTCACACATCCTGCTGATATTGAAGAAGAGCTTGAACGCATTCGTCATGCAACAGAATATGCTGTGCGTTTAGGGCTTGTCGTGAATGCCGGACATGGTTTGCATTATCACAATGTACAAGCCATTGCCGCCATTAAAGAGATTGAAGAGCTGAATATTGGGCATGCCATTATTGCAAAAGCGGTGTTTTCTGGATTACCCGAAGCGGTGCGAGAAATGAAACGCATTATGGTTGAAGCCCGCCAACAAGCATATTTAAAATAAGTGGTTCAAGGAATCGTTCGATGAAAGAGGAAGTGCGATGATTATTGGCGTTGGAACCGATATTGTCGACGTTGAGCGTATCGCCAAGGTTTACAGGAAACAGGGTGAAGCCTTTGCGAATAGGCTGCTTTCGGCGGATGAGTTAGTGGAACTAGAAGACCAGCATTACCCTGAACGTTTCCTGGCCAAACGTTGGGCATTAAAAGAAGCCGTTTCTAAAGCATTAGGCACCGGTATTGCGCAAGGGGTTTGCTTTAAAGACATGACGATTGGCCATAAGAGATCTGGACAACCGATTCTTGTGTTAACGGGGTCGACGTTAGAGAAAGCGGGTGCATTGGGAATTACCGATTGGTCCATTAGTGTGAGTGATGAAAAACACCATACGGTGGCTTTTGTGGTGGCCGAACAAAGAGAGTGATTTCACTCAAAAAAGGGTAGCCAGATCTGGTTGCCCTTTTTTTATAACCAATTTTCTAGTAATTTTTAAGGGTTGATATGTTATTGCAGCTTGAACTTGCCAATAATGAACCATTTATTGCCGATGAAAATCGGTGTGACTTTTTAGCGGGTTTTTTCACGGCACAGTTAACCAATATTCATCTTAAATTGGTAAGAGATTTAAGTTTTATTAGTCAGTTGGCGCACTATAAAGACGGTATGCAAATTTCCCATGTTAGTTATCTGCACGCTAATCGTTATCAACTGCATTTTGTCTATACCTGGCATATTTTCCAAGGCTGTATAGGAATGGATGAAACTGGTGAGGTGAAAGATAAGGCTACTTTTACGGTATCTGATTTGGGTAAGATT
>Ga0307486_1002244_pt1 | contig 13693 bp, 12 predicted proteins | sample CBIW02metaG_FD_203663 | JGI IMG/M metagenome (GOLD analysis project Ga0307486, IMG submission 203663) | Sea-ice brine microbial communities from Beaufort Sea near Barrow, Alaska, United States - CBIW 0.2 | ecosystem: Environmental > Aquatic > Marine > Coastal | place: USA: Alaska | collected... | reverse complement strand
CAAGCTCCATCAAGCGTCCTTGCGCTGGCGGAAACCTTTACCAACATGGAATCAAAAAATGGTGAAATGGTTACTCCCTGGTACACACTTCCCGCGTCGAGCCTAATTCCAAAACCGGAAGCGCTTCTATAGGTTGTAATGGTTCCATAATCGGGTTTGAAATCGTTTTTGGGATCCTCGGTGGTTATCCTGCACTGCAATGCATACCCATTTACCCTGAGGCTTTCCTGACTTTCAATTTTAATTTGTTTGTCGCCTAATTTATATCCGCCGGCAATAAAAATTTGTGCTTTTACCAGGTCGATATTCGTAATGATCTCGGTTACGGTATGTTCTACCTGGATCCTCGGATTTACTTCAATGAAATATATTTTTTCACCTTCCACCAAAAATTCGACGGTTCCAATGTTATTGTAATCTACAGCCTTGCAGATTTTTATGGCATATTCATAAAGTTTCTCTTTGATGTTTTGATCGAGACCAAAAGCAGGCGCGAATTCAATGACTTTTTGATAGCGGCGCTGAACCGAACAGTCACGCTCAAACAGGTGGACGATATTCCCGTGATTATCTGCAACAATCTGTATTTCGATATGTTTGGGGTTCTCCACAAATTTCTCAATAAAAAGCGTGTCGTCCCCAAAAGCGTTTCCTGCTTCGCGTTTAGATTCGGGAAAAGCCGATTTTAATTGCTGGTTATCCCTTATTACCCGCATTCCCCTGCCACCACCGCCGGAAGCAGCTTTTAGCATTAAAGGATAGCCAATTCTTTCAGCTTCCTCAAGGGCAATTTCTACGGAAGTAAGTTCTTTTTTATTGCTTTCTATTATAGGGACTTCACTGGCTACGGCAACTTCTTTGGCTTTTACCTTATCTCCCAACGATCTTAATACTGAGACTTTAGGTCCTATAAATATGATCCCGTTTTCCTCACATTGTTTTGCGAACTCGGCATTTTCAGAAAGAAATCCATATCCGGGATGAATGGCATCAACTTCATTTTTCTTCGCGATCTGAATAATTGCCTGGATATTCAAATAGGGTTTTAAAGGAGCGTTATCACTGCCAATCTGGTAAGATTCATCGGCTTTATACCGGTGAAGGGAATACCTGTCTTCAAAGGTATAGATCCCAACAGTTTTTAAGCCAATTTCTGTACAAGCCCGAAATATACGTATTGCAATTTCCCCTCTATTTGCAACTAAAACCTTTTTAATTTCCATTTTTAAACTCCTTTTTCTATTAAACTTTTTCGGGTCGAAAGTTAATTAATTATTTATGGAATGAACCATATTTAATACTGTTTTGGGTTAATTACCAATAAAATAAAAGGCCATCAACTAACTGACTTAAAATTTAGGATAGTCAAAAATTTCCACATCAGACTTGTGAATAATTTAAAATTAACCGGTAATATTTTTGAGGTTTGCATTAGTTTAATGACAACTTCAGGTTTGTCAGGCCACAAAAGGAATAAAAACAGCTTTCTGCTCACAAGATACTTGTAATTTAAGGCTTAATTCAGAATAAAAAAAAGCCCGAAATATTTGGTCAATTACGGCTGAAGGTTCATTTATTTTGAAAAATACCGATGGGTTCCTGCAAATTTACATCTCGATATTTTAAGTTTTACCTCACAAATACCAATTCATTTTCTTTAGGAGAATCGTTTTCACTGAAGCGGTATCCTTCATAATCAAAACCTTTCAAGCCTTCAATGCAGTCAATATCCTTATCGATAATATAACGCACCATTGCCCCGCGGGCCTTTTTGGCGAAAAAACTGATTATTTTTAATTTTCCGTTCTTGAGATCCTTAAAAACAGGAGTGATCACGGGAACTTTCAATCGCTTTTTATCAATAGCCTTGAAATATTCATTACTGGCAAGGTTTATAAAAAGCTCGTTTTCTTGCAATTCATTATTCAGGGAATCGGTAATTTTTTTCTGCCAAACCCCGTATAAATTAGCTTTTCTGTCTATTCCAATAGAAGTTCCCATCTCCAATCTGTAAGGCTGTATAAGGTCCAGAGGTTTTAAAATTCCGTACATTCCCGATAAAATCCTCAAGGAATCCTGTAACCTCTCAAGTTTATCTACAGGAATTGAATAGGCATCCAGACCGATATACACATCCCCGGCAAAGGCGTAGATCGCCGGACGGGAATTTTCCCTGGTGTGTTCCTCTTCAAAAGTTTTATATCGCTCAAAGTTCAAATTGGCCAATTTGGAACTAATATTCATCAAATCCTGAAGTTCCTCCTTGGTTTGACGTTCCATTTTCCGGTTTATTTTGATGGCGGTATCCAGAAATTGCGGTTGAGTCCCACGGGATGTTGGTAATTTACTTTTAAAATCCAGGCTTTTTGCGGGTGATATTACGATTTTCATATTGCTGATTTTATTGAACAAATTTAGCTGCCTTTAAGACAAATAAATCTTTTGGACATCTACCTCTCACAAAAATAACAATTTGGAAGCCTAAAATTAGCCACTAATACACGAATAATAAATTATTGAAACATTATGAGAAATTTTTCATTGGTGAAACCTGCAGGCAGGTTAATTGAACTTTGGAAAAGTTGGGATTTCCCGGAATTATTCCTAAAGTCATGGGCTATCATTTATGAATGAAACCCTTTTATTTTGAGGATGTTTAGTTTGCGTGAGGGATTGAGGGATTGTTGGAGCTCTCCCGGGTTTTTTCCGGGAAGCGACTGCCGAAAGCCCGACCCCAATTTTTATTGGGGGCACGCCCTACTCGTCTATAAAATCCTTTTGATTTTTAGAATAACTCCGCCATTTTTCGATACAATCTACCATATCCTGCGGAAGATCGGAATCAAAACTCATCCATTCTTTGGTAACGGGATGCACAAACCCGAGAGTTTTGGCGTGAAGGGCCTGTCTTGGCAATAATTTAAAACAGTTATCCACGAACTGCTTGTATTTTGTAAAAGTGGTGCCCTTTAAAATTCTCTCGCCTCCGTAACGCTCGTCGTTAAACAAGGTGTGGCCAATATGTTTCATATGCACGCGTATCTGGTGCGTCCTTCCAGTTTCAAGTTTACAGGAAACCAATGTGACATATCCAAACCTTTCCAACACCTTATAATGGGTAACGGCCGGCTTGCCCTGATCTTCATTATCTCCGGTATAAACGGTATTTTGAAGCCTGTTTTTGGGATGGCGTCCAATATTTCCTTCTATAACGCCTTCTTCGGCCTCAACATTTCCCCAAACCAGGGCCACATATTCCCGCGAACTGGTTTTGTTGAAAAATTGTTTGGAAAGTTGTGTCATGGCTGTTTCGGTTTTGGCAATCACCAACAATCCACTGGTATCCTTGTCTATTCGATGTACCAACCCGGGGCGCTCACTGCTGTTATTCGGCAAATTATCTATATGATATATCAACGCGTTTATAAGGGTTCCGCTGTAATTGCCGTGTCCGGGATGCACCACCATACCTGCAGTTTTATTGACTATCAGGAGGGAATCATCTTCATAAACAATATTCAAGGGGATATTTTCCGGGGCGAGCAGGAACTCGTAAGGCGGATGTTCAAACATCACCTGCACCACATCTCCGGGCTTGACCTTGTAATTGGATTTTACGGCCACATTGTTTACCAGGATATTCCCTTCTTTTGCAGCCTTTTGTATTTTGTTCCGAATCGCATTTTCAATGTAATTCATCAAATATTTATCTACCCGAAGCGGTTGTTGTCCCTTATCGGCTATAAATTTATGATGTTCATAAAGTTCGTCATCCTGAATTTCCAGTTCGGGATCTATATTAGAATTCGTCATCGTTTCCTTTTTCATTTTTATATTCATCAACCTGTAAGGTATCTGCTTCATTTAAATCTCCGGCATATTGTCCGGAGCCGTCTCCCAGTACAAGATCTATTACCGAGGTTTTCATGAGTTCGTCCCCGGGTTCTATCAATTTTCCTTTATGCCTCAATTCCAGCACCGCGTCTTTTGCGATATCCGGTTTATAGGTAACATCCCCAATTTTAAACCCAAGCGAGCGCAAGGTAGGTTCTACCTGCCTTCGGGTTCTTCGTATCATATCAGGTATGACAATTTTGCGAAATCCTGAGGGGTTTAGGGTGAGGTATATTTTCCGGTTTTCTTTTACAAATTTTCCGGGAGCCGGCACCTGATCTATCACTGCATATTTAGGATAATCCGGATTGTAATTGGCAGAATCCATAATTTCATATTGCAAATGCATTTCATCCAACTTGCCTTCTACCGCATCCAAAGATAACATGGATAGATTAGGAACCTCAATTCTCTGATCGTGATTTGTTGAAATTTTCAACCATCTCAAGGTCAAAAAAGCAATGACAATTATTGCCAAAAAGGCTAAAACCAATTGGATTAAAAAGGTTTTGCTAAAAATAAATTTAAATAGACCCATAGATATTTTATAAGGTGCAAAGATATAAAAACGCAGGGGTTTTGGTAGCACCCCGGAATAGTCATATTTTTGTTAACGCAAATCTGCCCTGATTATTTAATATGAAGAAAAAAATTGCCATCGCCATGGGGGGATATTCCAGCGAATATCGCATCTCCATCAACAGCGGAAACGTAGTTTACAAAAATCTTGACCGTACTGTTTATGAACCCTACCGGGTGCACATTATGCAAAAGGAATGGTTTGTCGTGGCCGATGATGATACGCCTTATCCTATAAACAAGAGTAATTTTACGGTAAAAATAGGAGGTAAAGTCATCGTTTTTGATTGTGTTTTTAATACCATTCACGGGACTCCCGGGGAAAATGGCCTTTTACAAGCCTATTTAAATCTGGTTGGAATTCCACAAACTTCCTGCGGATTTTACCAGGCTGCACTTACTTTTAACAAACGCGATTTGATAAGTGTGCTGAAAGCCTACGGAATTAAAACTGCTGTTAATTATTTTTTGGATAAAGGCGATGATGTGAATGTCGAGGAAATTGTGAAAAAAGTTGGATTGCCGTGTTTTGTTAAAGCCAATAAGGCCGGAAGCAGTTTCGGGATTTCGAAAGTAAAGACACTTGAAGAAATAGAGCCGGCAGTGAAGGTTTCTTTTAAGGAGGATGATGAAGTGATTATCGAATCTTTTTTGGATGGCATCGAAGTTTCTGTTGGGGTGATTACTTATAAAGGAAAAATCCTGGCCCTTCCGGTAACCGAAATAGTTTCGGAAAATGAATTTTTTGATTACGAAGCAAAATATTTGGGTAAATCCCAGGAGATCACCCCGGCAAGAATTTCAAAAGAACAAACAAAAAAAGTTCAGGAGATCTCAAAGATGATCTATTCAAAATTAAAAATGAAAGGTTTTACCCGGTCTGAATTTATCTTTCATAACGACGAGCCGCATTTTATTGAAATAAATACCACGCCCGGATTGAGTGAAGCCAGCATTTTACCTCAACAGGCAATAAAGGCCGGAATAAGTTTAAAGGATCTGTTTGGAAGCGCAATTGAAACGGCGGTATCATCCTAACTTTTTTAAACCTTCAGCTTTATTCTATATATTTGTTTAGACGATTATTTTCCTGTGAGGAAAAAATCATCTGAAAATGAATTTTAAATTTCCGCGCCAATATAAAGCCAGGCCGGTTTTTCGGAAGTAAAAAAAAATTCACCTGGGCGGAAATGATTAAACATATATTTATTTATGAAATGAGCATAACTGAAACTCGTTGCAAACGCCAATGAAGATATGCGAATTACATATGACCAATAAAAAACAATAAATATCCACATATGAAAAGAGCTGTATTTCCGGGATCTTTTGATCCAGTCACTTTAGGTCACGTAGATATAATTGATCGCGCTTTGCCTTTATTTGATGAAATCATTCTGGCCATTGGGATAAATTTAGACAAGAAATATATGTTTTCCCTGGAAGAACGGGTTCGCTTTTTGGAGGAAACCTTTAAAGGTGAAGCTAAAATACTGGTTAAAACCTATAAGGGGCTTACTGTCGATTTTTGCGTAAATGAGAAGGCTGCATTTATTTTACGCGGCTTGAGAAATACCATCGATCTGGAATTTGAAAAAACCATTGGTCAGACCAATTTCAGGCTAGCAGGGATAGAAACGGTTTTTTTAATTTCCTCTCCCGGAAAAAGTCATATTTCATCAACCGTGGTTAGGGATATAAAAAAACACGGCGGCGATTATTCCATTTTGGTCCCGGATACGGTTCCTGGTAAATAAGCATATTTTTTCATCACCCATTTGACAATCCTGATTTAAAGCCTTAATTTTAAAAGAAATAAAATAAAGGTCATGAAAAAAATTTTACTTATCACCGGAGATTTCGCTGAAGATTATGAAACTATGGTTCCTTTCCAAATGTTGGAAATGGTTGGCTATACTGTTCACGCTGTTTGCCCGGATAAAAAAAAGGGAGATAAAATAAAAACCGCGATTCACGATTTTGAAGGAGATCAAACTTATACCGAAAAACCGGGGCATCTGTTTCAGCTTAATTATAGTTTTAAAGATGTTAAAGAAACAGATTATGACGGACTTTTTCTTGTGGGTGGTCGCGCCCCGGAATATTTAAGATTGAATCCCCGCATTATTGAGATTACAAAACACTTTTTTGAAAAAAATAAACCGGTAGCCGCAGTTTGCCACGGGATACAGATATTAACGGCAGCCAATCTCGTTAAAGGTCGGAATCTAACCGCTTACCCAGCGGTAAAACCGGAAGTGACCCTGGCGGGAGGAAAATTCCAGGATGTTCCACCAACAGAAACTGTGGTGGATGGAAACCTTGCTACCTCCCCTGCCTGGCCCGGACATGCATCCCTTATTCGTGAATTTTTAAAATTGTTAGGGACTAAGATCAGTTTGTAAACCTTTCAAATAATAAATCTGCAAGGTTTTAAACCCTTGCAGATTTTCAAGGCCAATCTTCTTGACAAAAAATTTTCAGGGACTTAATAGATTCCTGAATGATTTAAAACACATAATTCACCCCAACCTCCCCATAATAATTCCTGGGATTCCCCGGGTAATAATATCGCGGGGCCGTTCCTCCAAATCCTACCGCATTTGGCAAGACACTTGCCGCATATTTTTCGTTAAAAACATTATTTATTCCTCCGGAGAACCGGATTTTAAGATCTTTGAAGAGTTCCCAATCGTACGCAGCTTTTATGTTGAATACTTTATAATTATCTGTAAAGATTGAATTGGCATCATTCAAAGGGATTTTTCCCACTGCCAAAAGATTGCTGTAAAAGGATAGATTATTTTCAAACTTAACATCCAGTCCCAGGTTTGTGGTGCTGCGAGGAACGCCGGGCAATTTATTTCCGGAAAAATCCTGATCCCGGTTTAAAAATTCTTCAAATTCAAAAAAATTGAATGCTGCGTTGGCATAAGGTTTCAAAATTATTTTTGAAAAAAGCTTAAATCTGTAACTCGCCAATAATTCAATTCCATTGTGATTGGTTTTCCCCGCGTTTATTCCCACATATCGATCTTCGGCAAGCCTTTGGGCTACCAGCAAATTGTCTATTTGGACAGAATAAAGCGCCGCTTCGGTGTACAAGGCATTATTTAGCCAGTTTCCTTTAAATCCAAGCTCATAATTAATACCTGTTTCAGGCTTCAAATTCGTGTTTATTTGTCCTTCCGGAGTTAAGGTTTCTGCCACAGTTGGAGTTGAAAATCCGTGACTTATGGAGGTGTACAAATTTTTTCCATTTGCAACTTCATAGGTAATTCCTAGCCTGGGAGAGAAAATGGTTTTAAACCTATAATCCCCGGTTTGGTCTGTTTCATCCTGCACAAAAAGATCGGTTAGGCTGTACCTGGTCGTATTAAAATTGAAACCTGTTTCTATTTTAATTTTTTCTGAAATTTCCAAATTCACTTGTCCGAATAAATTCGCGTAATTCCTGTCCTGCTCGTTATTGCTCAAAGATTCGCCTAAAACACTTCCCAGGTTTTCAAATTGCCGGTATAAATTTTCAAAAGTTCCGGATGCATACCATTCCCTGTAATATTCAGCTCCAAAACTGATTTTTGAAGGAAGCCGCAATAAGGAAGTTTCTAAATTAAATTTGGTTCGCGCTCCGGCAGAAACCTGTTCTTCTTTTAAAATATCAAAAGGCCGGGGTTCATAGGCATTTCTGAAATGCATATAAATACCTGTGGTATTGCTGAAATGTGACGAAAAATAATGCTGATATGAAACTCCAAGCAAACCCCTGTCATAAGATTCAAAACCCTTTGAATTTTCCCAATTTGAAGCGGCAGCTGATGGATTGTTCCTAAAATCTTCTTCATTTAATGAACTGGGAATAAAAGCTTTTAATTTGGTGAAATTCCCCAAAAAAGACAGGGAATTGCCTTTTGCAGTTTGCAATTTTGCATGTATCAAGGCCGATTTCCGCTTATAATCCCCATTATCGCGAAACCCATCGCTTTGCATTTCGCTGTAATTTGCAAAAAGAGAGGAATTGGCAGTTCCGTGAGAGGCGGAAAATGTTTTTTTTAACATTCTGAAACTGCCAAATAAGGAGCTTACGGAAACTTCTGTTTTATCAACATCGGCTTCGGCTGAATATAAATTGATCACCCCACCTAATCCGGCTCCATACACACTTGAGGTGGGGCCTTTTATTATTTCAATACGTGATAGGGATTCCAGGTCTATGTCATCCAGGGTCAATTCTCCTTCAGCTGTGGTAAGGGGAATTTCATTAAAATATGCCTGAATCCTATTGGTGCTGTACTGCGACCTTGCGCCAATCCCCCTGACATTGAGTTTGGTGGTATTAAGCGCGCCCTGGTTCACATAAATCCCGGGTACATTGTTAAAGGCCTGTGAGAGATTGCCGGCATCTATCCGTTTTAAATCTTCAGAAGAAATTACGCTTACAGAAACAGGGATCTTTTGAAGTTTCCCGGGAATTATTGTGCTTCTTATAATTACTTCCGAAAGCACTTCAGAAGAAGCAATTAAATAAATTTTGATTTTTTGGTCAGAATTTATTACTTCAACCTGCTGATCTGCAAACCCATCGGCTGAAATCTGAAGCATTGCCGGAAGTTTAACTGCTTTAATGCTGAATTCTCCCTCGCTATTTGAAACGGCAATAACTTCAGAAGCCAAATTAAAAATAGTCGCATTTTCAACAGGTTGCAGGCTTGTACCATTCAGGATTTTTCCTTCAATATTTTGAGAATAAATATTTCCGAAACACAATAAAAATAAAAAAGTCAATATTTTTTTCTCCAATAGTTAAAATTATAAAGTGAATTTTCCGTTAAAACAGAAACAGACGAGATCTTTTTACGCAAAATTAAATCTGAATTAAAAATAGCTTTTAATATAAACCAATTGAAATTTTAAGCTTGCGTTAAGTTAATTTTAACAATGTGCGTCCTTAATCTTTGGAATTTACTTAGTTTTGGCTGGATTAGCAGATTTGGATAAGTTTGTATTATTAATTGGTTAGGCTCTTATGAAAAAAATCTTCTCAGCACTACTTGTTGTTATACTTTTGACTTCTTGTGATTTATCAAAATATAAATTGATCAGGGAATATGATTTTGAAACCGTTTTTGAAAAATCTGAAGGCACTGAAACTGCTACTTACGGGCAAGTAATTGATTATTATAAGCAACTTAACGATGCTTTTCCTTCAATTAAGTTAGTTGAATACGGAAAAACCGATAGCGGAGAACCCCTGCATCTGGCAATTTACAGCCCGGATGAAAAATTTGATTTTGACAAAGTAAGGGAAGACTATACTATAATCTTGATAAATAATGGAATTCATCCCGGGGAAAGTGACGGGATTGATGCTACGATGATGTTATTCCGGGATTTGGCACAGGATTCCATCGCGGTTCCCAAAAACACCATATTGGCCACGATCCCCGTTTATAATATTGGAGGCGCTTTAAACAGGAATTCCACCACCAGGACAAACCAAAACGGCCCTAAAGAATACGGATTTAGGGGAAATGCCCGCAACTACGACTTAAACAGGGATTTTATTAAAGCCGACACCAAAAACACCCGGAGTTTTACCGCAATTTTCCAGAAGGTAAAACCGGATATTTTTGTAGACACCCACGTAAGCAATGGCGCCGATTATCAATATACTTTAACCCATCTTTTTACGCAGCACAATAGGTTGGGCGGCGAATTGGGGGAATATATTCAACAAAAAATGATGCCTTCCCTTGAAGCATCTCTTTGGGAAAATGACTGGGAAATCACCCCTTATGTAAATGTCCATAATAAATCACCGGAAAAAGGATTTGTTCAATTTCTTGATATTCCGCGCTATTCCACGGGATATGCCTCTTTATGGAATACCATGGGGATAATGATTGAAACCCATATGTTGAAGCCTTACAAGAAAAGGGTAGAAGGAACCTATAGAGCTTTGAGATCGATTATCGATATTGCAGAAAGGGATCAGGTCACCATAAAAGATCTGAGGGCGCGTGCTCAAAGAAAATATCTTACCGAACGCTATTATCCCGTTAATTTTAAGGTGGACAGCAGCAATGTTTCAAAAATAAAATTTAAAGGTTATGAAGCTGAGATCCTTACCAGTGAAGTTACCGGGGGAAAACGCTTAAAATACAATAGAGAAAAACCATTTACAAAAGAAATAGATTATTACAACAACTATGTTGCAACAGATGAAATTGAAATTCCAAGAGCTTATGTGATACCTCAAGGCTGGTGGAATGTAATTGATATCTTAAAAACCAACGAAGTGGAAATGATTCCCTTTAAACAGGATACCACTTTGCTTGTAGAAGTCTATCGTATTGAGGATTTTGATACCCGAAAAGATGCCTATGAAGGGCATTACCCCCATTCCAACACCAGGGTAAGCAAAACCCTGGATAGCATCTCTTTTAGGAAAGGCGATCTATATATAAAAACCTTTCAGCCCGCGGTACGATATTTAATTGAAACTTTAGAGCCTACAACTCCTGATTCCTTTTTTAATTGGAATTTCTTCGATACCATTCTTCAACAAAAGGAAGGATTTTCTGCCTATGTTTTTGAGGATTTGGCAAAGAAAATGTTGGAAGAGGATCCTGCACTAAATGAAGAGTTTCAGAAAAAAAAGAAAACAGACCGTGAATTTTCGAAGGATCCGGAAGCCCAATTAGAATGGCTTCACAAACATTCTAAATACTACGAAAGCGCACATTTAAACTACCCTGTCTTTAGGGTGGGTCGTTAAATATTCCTTTGGGAAAAGAAGTTTGATGTTTGCGTAAGATTTTGTTAAAGCTTTTTGGGTTTTTGCAAAATTTTTCCATTTCACCTTTTTAATCCCTTCGGCCTTTTCAGGGATTAATTCCCCATCATATGAAGTGTGCATTTCAAACCAATTGGTAACTTTCAGCCTGTACTTATCCTTGCGTTTAAAAACATGATAGGTTTTTCGTAAAAAGCGGGTTATTTCAAGGTCCTTAACCCCCGTTTCTTCCATAACCTCACGTATGGCCGATTCCTCCATGGTTTCGCCTTTTTCCATTTTGCCCTTTGGCAGGTCCCAGCGTTTATTCCTGTAAATAAATAATATTTCCTTGTTATCGTTAAATACCATTCCCCCCGCAGCCGTAACTACCGGCAATTTTTTGAGTAAATGTTTCAGCAGTTTATTTTCCTTTTCGTGATATAAATTGACATATAAGGACTCGCCGTTATTGATTTTTTCGATAATTTCTTCGAAGTTTACGTTTTTGATAGGGAAGGAAGAATAGTTATTGCCAATATTTTTCTTGGTTGAAAGGATTATTGGAATATCATTTACAAAAACTTTATACATTTGCAGTATGATTTTAAATAAAGAAACAGCAATTAAAACTGCCGAATTGCTTTTGCAAATTAAAGCAATTAAATTAGAACCGCAACAACCTTTTACCTGGGCAAGTGGATGGAAATCTCCTATTTATTGTGATAACAGGATAATTTTGTCATACCCGCCCATCAGAAATTTTGTCAGGGAGAATTTTGCCCGGCAAATTGAGGAGCTATATGGCAAGCCTGATGTAATTGCCGGAGTGGCTACTGGCGCAATTGGCATAGGAATGCTGGTGGCAGAATATATGAACCTTCCGTTTATATACATTCGGCCGGAAGCAAAAGGCCACGGCAGGAAAAATCAAATTGAAGGCCATTTAGAAAGCGGTCAAACCGTTGTGGTAATTGAAGATTTGATAAGTACCGGAAACAGCAGTTTAAACGCAATTAAAGCGCTGCAGGAAGCCAACGTGACAATCAAAGGCCTTCTGGCAATTTTTTCCTACGGATTTAAGATTTCCGAAGATAATTTTAAGAAAGCCAACATTGACCTGTATACACTTAGCGGTTACGATCACTTAATAGATACCGCGGTAAAATCAAATTATATTAATGCATCTGAAGCCGAAACTTTAAAATCCTGGCGAAAAGATCCAAGTAACTGGAAACCATAAAATGAATTTAGAAAGCCCAAAAGTAACAGTAAAAAAGAATCAAACGGAAATGTATAATTTTCTGACACAGGTAGAAAATTATAAGCAGTTGATGCCGGAGAGCATGGAAAAATTTGAGATAACTGCGCCTGATTCCTTTTTGTTTGCCCTAAAAGGAATGCCCCAGATAGAACTAAAAATTCAGGAAACCCATGAACCGGATCTTGTTGTATTAGGTTCTACTTCTGAAAAATTTAATTTCACCCTTAATGCCATTATTGAAGCAGCCAGTGATGACAGCAGTAATGTACAATTGCTGTTTGACGGTAAATTTAATGCTATGATGGCCATGATGGTTAAAAATCCGCTCAAAAAATTCATCACCACATTAAGTGAAAATATAGCCAAGGTTTAAAAAAGCAATTTTAGCTCTTTCAAATCAAAGGTTTTAACAAGATCATCTTCCACCTTTACTTTTAAAAGACCTGTGGAAGTTATTCCTGTAATAATCCCGGTAAGTAAATTGCCATTGGCCAACTCGAAAGTAGAGGCTTTATTTTTTCGAAATAACTCTTTCTCATACCTGGAAAGAATTTCGTCTTCTGGAGTTTTTTTCAAACTGTCCATAAATTTTTCAAGGTGATTTAAAATACGTTCCAGGACAGGTTCTAAATCAAAATCACCTTTAGAAAGAGATTTCAGGGAAGCTGCTTTTGGCAATCCCGGAAAAACAAGTTGGTTCACATTAAGGCCCACCCCAATGATGGTGGTTCCAATTTTGCCGGTATTCAGGATATTTTCAATTAGGATCCCACCAATTTTAAAATTTGCTGCCATAATGTCGTTAGGCCATTTCAGCGTCAAATTGTTAATTTTTAATTCATTTAAAGCATCCAATAAGGCCAGCCCTACTCCTGCGCTTAACAAGAATTGAGATTGAACGGAAACCTCCGGGTTGGGATAGACAACGCTGAAAGTAAGGTTTTCACCCGCATTGGAAAGCCAGCTTGAGCCCCTTTGTCCTCTTCCGGAAATTTGATCAAATGCCTGAATACAGGTTGGAGATAAATTTTTATTGGATTGGCACCATTCCCTGGCGAATGAATTGGTAGAAGCGGTGGCACTAACTTTGATAATAAGCATATATTAAAAGTACTAAATAAAGGCGTTAATTGTTATGTTAACAGATGCTGAAAAGACTAAAAAGTAATAACTTTGCACAA
>Ga0307486_1002243_pt1 | contig 13701 bp, 7 predicted proteins | sample CBIW02metaG_FD_203663 | JGI IMG/M metagenome (GOLD analysis project Ga0307486, IMG submission 203663) | Sea-ice brine microbial communities from Beaufort Sea near Barrow, Alaska, United States - CBIW 0.2 | ecosystem: Environmental > Aquatic > Marine > Coastal | place: USA: Alaska | collected... | reverse complement strand
CAACTAATTTAATAAGATCCAGATCTGCTTCATTTATATTTTCAAAGGACTGCATAACCGTTTTACGGATCCAATCTATCAAACCGCCCCAAAATTCGGTTCCCACCAAAATAATTGGGAATGCATCCACTTTATTGGTTTGAATCAGGGTAATTGCTTCAAAGAGCTCATCCATAGTCCCAAATCCGCCGGGCATCACCACAAAACCCTGGGAGTATTTTACGAACATTACCTTTCTAACAAAGAAATAATCGAAATCCAGACTTTTGTTTCCATCGATGTAAGGATTGTCGTGCTGCTCAAATGGCAGGTCTATGTTGAGCCCAACCGAAGTCCCACCGCCAAGGTGCGCACCTTTGTTACCTGCTTCCATAATTCCCGGACCACCCCCGGTAATTACGCCGTAGCCATGATCTACAATTTTTTTAGCAATTCGTTCGGTCAACATATAATAATTTTGATCTGGTTTTGTACGGGCAGAACCAAAAATTGAAACACAGGGGCCAATTTGGCTCAGCTTTTCATAACCTTTTACAAATTCACCCATTATTTTAAAAATTGCCCAGGAATCGTTGGTCTTGATTTCATTCCAGGCTTTATTTCCTTGCTGTGCTCTCATTCTAATTTTTATCGATTGTGTTATTAATTAAAGTTTCGTGTTTTATATTTATTATTGGAGGTATTATCAAAGTATTAAAATAGCTGGATTATTGAACTTTCCGGAAGAATTTTGTTATTCCACTTTTTAGCCACTAACTAACCTGCCTGCCGGTAGGCAAAAGTTAGTGGCTTTTTTAAACTCTTATTAAAAAACATAATGGTCACGAACTTAATAATTCAATTTTACTAAATCTACTTTATTTTAATTCTTTTCTCAAAAAATGTGCGGTGTAACTTTTTTTATGCTTTGCAACTTCTTCCGGGGTCCCGGAGACAATTATCTTTCCGCCGTTTTTTCCTCCCTCATATCCAATATCGATGATATGATCGGCCATTTTTATGACATCTATATTGTGTTCAATTATCAAAACGGTATTTCCTTTATCGGCCAATTTATTCAATACACCCATCAATACACGTATATCTTCAAAATGTAAGCCGGTAGTTGGTTCGTCAAGTATATAAAAGGTGTTCCCGGTATCGCGTTTTGAAAGCTCGGTTGCCAGTTTTATTCGTTGCGCCTCTCCTCCGGAAAGGGTGGTGCTTTGTTGTCCCAATGTGATATAACCCAGGCCAACATCCTGGATAGTCTTCAATTTGCGATAAATCTTGGGGATAAGTTCAAAATAACCAATGGAATCATCAATGGTCATTTCCAAAATATCTGATATGGATTTTCCCTTGAACCTTATTTCCAGGGTTTCCCGGTTGAATCGCTTTCCCTGGCAGGTTTCGCATTCTACATAAACATCCGGAAGAAAATTCATCTCAATAACCCGTAATCCACCACCGCGACAGGTTTCACAGCGCCCTCCTTTTACGTTAAAGCTAAATCTTCCGGGTTTATAGCCCCGTATAAGTGCTTCCGGGGTTTTGGCGTACAGATTTCTTATTTCTGAAAACACCCCGGTATAAGTGGCTGGATTCGACCTTGGGGTCCGGCCAATAGGGGATTGATTGATGTCTATTACCTTATCTATATGTTCCAGCCCTTTAATGCTCTTATAAGGCATTGGAACTTTAACCCCGTTAAAATAAAAAGCGTTCATTATAGGGTAGAGGGTCTCGTTGATCAGAGTAGATTTCCCGCTGCCCGATACTCCTGTAACTGCGATCATTTTTCCCAGCGGAATTTTTACCGAAACATTTTTAAGGTTGTTTCCGGTCGCACCACTTAGGGTTATAAAATTCCCATTCCCTTTTCTTCTTATTTTGGGTACTTCAATTTGTTTGGTCCCATTTAAATAAGCAGCAGTAATGGTATCGTGTTTTTTAATTTCAGCAGGGGTTCCCTGGCTGATGATTTCCCCTCCACGTTTTCCCGCATGCGGACCAATATCAATTACATGGTCGGCGCGTTCTATCATATCCTTATCGTGTTCCACAACAATTACGGAATTCCCGAGATCCCGGAGTGAAACCAGGGAACTTATAAGTTTTTCGTTGTCCCGCTGGTGCAGTCCTATGCTGGGTTCGTCCAGAATATATAAAACCCCTACGAGCTGGGAACCAATTTGAGTTGCCAAACGAATGCGCTGGGCTTCCCCACCGGAAAGGGATTTTGATCCCCGGTTTAAAGATAAATACGTTAGGCCAACATCTATCAAAAATTGAAGGCGGGTCCTGATTTCCTTGATTACTTCTGTAGCGATTTGAAGTTGCTTATGGGTTAAGTTGACGCTTAACTTTGCAAACCAATCGGCCAGATCGGTAATATCCTTTTCTGCCAATTCGGCAATATTCCGATCGTTTATCTTAAAGTAGAGCGATTCCTTTTTTAACCTTGCTCCCTCACAATCCGGACAAACAATGTTGTCCATATATTCTTTTGCCCAACGTTTTAAAGAAGTTGAGTCATTTGTATTGAAAGTGGTTTCAATAAAAGTTGCGACCCCTTCAAAATCTATTTTAAAATCTCGGGTAATCCCGAGTGCTTTGGATTCTTTGGAAAATTTTTCCTTTCCGCCAAATAATATCATATCCAGGGCTTCTTGCGGGATTTTATTTACGGGTTCGCTCAGTTTAAAATCAAAGCGTTCGGCTATAAGTTCCATTTGGGAAAACACCCAATTCTTTTTTTGAGGCCCGTGGGGAACCAGTGCACCAGCTTTTATGGACTTTGTCCTGTCCGGAATAAGCTTGTCTATGTTCACCTTGTGAAGTGTACCAATCCCGCTACAGGTTGGACAGGCGCCCTTGGGAGAATTGAAGGAAAAATTGTTTGGCTCCGGATTGGGATAGGAAATTCCGGTGGTGGGGCACATTAAATTCCGGCTGAAATAGCGAATATCTCCGCTTTCCTGTTCCAAAACCATCAGCACATCATCTCCGTGATACATTGCCGTTTTTATACTTTCATCCAATCGCTTTTGGGCTTCGGCATTTTCGTCAATCTTTAAACGGTCCACCACAATTTCAATCTCATGGATCTTGTACCTGTCCAGTTTCATTCCTTTTACCAAATCCCGGATCTCGCCATCTGCCCGAACTTTTATAAATCCCTGTTTTGCAATTTGTTCAAATAGTTCGCGATAATGCCCTTTTCGCGAGCGAACCACGGGTGCCAGGATGCTAATGCGTTTTTCATGGAAAATTTCAAGGATCAGCTTCTTTATTTGTTCGTCGTTATAGCTCACCATTTTCTCGCCAGTATTGTAACTGTAGGCATCGGCGGTGCGGGCAAACAACAATCGCAGGAAATCGTAAATTTCAGTGATAGTGCCCACGGTACTTCGCGGGTTTTTGCTGGTGGTTTTTTGCTCTATTGCAATAACGGGGGACAATCCTTCAATTTTATCAACATCGGGGCGCTCCAGCCCGCCAAGGAATTGACGGGCATAGGAGGAAAAAGTCTCGATATAACGCCGCTGGCCTTCGGCATAAATAGTGTCAAAGGCCAAAGAAGATTTTCCGGATCCCGAAAGCCCAGTAATTACCACCAATTTTTCACGGGGAATGGTGACATCAATATTCTTTAAATTATGAACCCGTGCCCCTAATACTTCAATATTTTCCTCAGCTTTAGCCATATTTTTATTCAAGGCTGCAAAGATACTTAAACTGTTGCTAATTAAAAAGAAAGCGGTTCGCGGGTGATGTTAATAAATACGAATTTTATATTCAGGATTTTACAACGAGAATTATTATCCAACAAAATTATATCCAGGAAAGATTAAAACATTAAGAATGTAGATCTTTGACTCCTGGATTTTTTATGTCAATCCTCATTTATTTTGATATTTGGATCCAATTAACCTTTAATCTATAAAAATGAAATAAAAATCCAAGTGTTAAATCTGTATTTGTCAGGATAATATTACTTTATTTTTTTAGAAGTATGGGTAATTTCCCTTATATTTAATAATCCCAAGAATTTTCTCCAATCCCCCCGGAAAAAAAATTAAAAACCCCACTTGATGGTTTTGCCGGTTTTTACCGGAGTATAAAAGTTTACCCCCCCCTCTTAATTATTTTTTGTGCCGTTGCCCCGGCGCAGGAAGTTGTACCCAAATCACCAGCTTCTATAATCTCTTTTGGAGGTAATTTTTGTGTATTATTAATTTTTTGAGGGATGAAGACAGATAAAAAACAAATTTTGGTTATCAGCAATCAAGCCGGGCTGATAAACAGTTTAAAAGAGGAATTAAGTTTAGAATTTGAAATAAGTACTGTAAACTCCATACATTCCGGATACCAGTCCGCTTTAATTTTATTACCGGATATCATATTATTGGACCAGACTTCCTTAAGTCTTAAAAGCTTTAAGAATTTAGCCAATTTCAAGTCGACTCATTTCCTGAATAAATGTTGGTTAATAATGTATGCCAATGAGGCCGCAAAGCCGGAAATGGAAAAGTCTTATAGAGACATCGTAAATGAGATCTTTTATACTTCCATTTCTCATATTAAATTATGCGTGAAAATCAGCCAGCATATTAATGCCAAAATACCCTTATCCAATTACTGGAAAGATTCTTTTATGGGGTTGTTTAACCTTCTGGAAAACCCGGTTGTTTTGTTGCACCAAGAATCTATTATTGAAATGAACGATGCTTTTAAACAGACCTTTAAAATTCATAAAACCGAAGGGCTCAAACTAACCGATTTTGTGGATTGTGAGAACAAGGTAAAAGTAAAGGCGAGCCTGCGAAATTTCGCTCGCGGGAAACATATGAAAGCAGTTGCCAATACAGCACTACGGTTAAAAAACAATAAAGTTCGCAACGCGAAAATAAGTTTTTCAAAACTGGATAAAATGATCGATGAGCAGTTTATAATGATAATTCATTTTACTGAAGATAAAATTCTTGTTAAAGAAAAGATTGGCACAAATTCAACCAATGTTGAAAAATGTTTTGTGGAAAACAGCCATCTCACAGATTTTAGTTTTACCAGAAGGGAAAAAGAAATTATAGGCCTTTTATGTAAAGGCTATAAAACAAAAGAAATTTCGGACACACTGTTTATTTCTCCAAAAACCATAGAAAAACATCGCGCCAACATTATAAAGCGAACCAATTCTGAAACCATTTTAGAAAGCATCATCTATGCTATTAATCATAATTTAATCGACTTAAGGCATTGACCGGTAAGCGGTTTAATTAAAAAATAAGGGAATTCCCCCATAGGAATCAGGCAGGATTAAATATAAATTTATTATATAAAATATTGTCGCCCCCACAGACATCTCTTGTTCAAGATCAAAAACCCCAAACATTTTATTAGCGATATAAAGTAGTTTCCCATTTAGGGAGTTTACATAAAGATTTTTATTAACCATTCTATTTATTATTAATTAAAACTATTCAATGATGAAAAATTTTAAATTTTGCATTGCCTATCTGGCAATCTTTGCAATGTTCTTTACTTCCTGTAGTAAAGATGAAGTGAGTAGTATTCAGGATGACCCGAATACCAATATGGCCACCATCTCATTTGGTGCCGTTTTAAATGATTTTGTAGCCAATCGTGCTGCCCTTAAAACTCCTCTTACTGGAGATGTGCCCGTTTGTTCTGATGCCGCTCCTGTTAAAGTACGGGTTGCGTTAAAAGATGGCGATGGAATGTGGGTTGCCGGGCAAGACGGTGATGCCGGCGGGTTTATTGAAATTCCCGTAATTCCAAATGGATCAGGCGGCTGGATGACCAAAGAGTCCTCTGATCTGGAATTGCCTGAAGGTATGTACAGCCTGGAGTATTTCGCGGTTTTGGATGCCGGAAATAATATACTGTGGATCGCTCCCCGTGAGAATGATGAGTATGGCCCCGCAAACTTTGCGGCCTTTGTCAACGATGCCCTTCCTATAGATATCAATTTAAGGGTTGGGGTTAAAAAATACATAGATGTGGAAGTATTGTGTTATGACGAACGCTTTGCAGATGAATTTGGATATTTGTTCTTTGATTTCACAGTGGTAGATACAATTACCTTATGTATTTTCGGTAACTACTGTAATGAAATTGGAAGGCACTTCCCCGCACAATTCAGTGTAGAGGCCTGGATGTATTCCGGTGATCCTCAAAATCCAAAAGGTGAAGCCTTGACCAATGAAGCGCTGGAAAACTTAACAGGTTTTTATCAAGATCCAATAGAGGCTTATGCCAAACCCTTGTGTATAGTTTTACCGGATAGAGATGGTGAGGATTCCTATTATATTGAAATTAATATCCTGGACTTTGTTGGGGTATATGATGCACCAGAAGGACTTCAACAAACCTTAGTGATTTCAGATGCTGAAATATTGGCTCTTTACAATAATGGCACCAACACTTACTACCACTTTAGAGAAGGTTGTGAAGACGAACCTTGTCCTAGCACAGATGCAGATTGTGACGGTTTTGACGATGATGATGACAACTGTCCTATTGTTTACAACCCTGATCAATTAGATTCTGATGGAGATGGTGTAGGGGATGCATGTGATAATTGCATTGATACACCAAATGAAGATCAGGCTGATACTGATGGCGATGGTGTTGGAGACGCATGTGATAACTGTCCTAATACGCCTAATGCTGATGATCAAGATGGAGATTGCGTTCCGAACGATGATGATTTGTGTCCCGGTTTTGACGATAATGCGGATGCCGATGGTGATGGTATACCAGATGGCTGTGATATCTGTCCCGGTTATGACGATAATATGGATTCCGACGGTGATGGTGTACCAGATGGCTGTGATATCTGTGAAGGATATGATGACTATATAGATACAGACATGGATGGAACTCCTGATGGTTGTGAAGAGGACACACCTCCTTCTCTTAAAAACTGTGAAACAGCATTTATGAAGGGTAATACCACATTAATTTCGCTGGACCTTGGAAATAAACGATGGGGTTGGGCCGAATATTTTGATGGAGCTGATGGAACTTACACCCACCCTATTTACGCTGGTGCCGGACAAAATGATATCAGTAAAGGAACTCTTGTAGGGCAAGCAAAAATTATAGTTTCCGGAGGAGATGTCCACGTTGAAATTACTTTGAACGCAGGGGTTACTGCAAATGAAACACATATTTATTTCAGTGATGATAACGCACCAACAACAACTGCACCTGGCCAATATGGTTTTACCGATGAAAGTGATTTTACAGGAACCAAAACATTTGACTTTAGTTCCAGTTATGGTGGCGATGGGGATTTCTGGATAATTGTTCATCTAGAAGCATGCCCAACCAATAGTTAGAAAATTATAAAGGAAGCGTCTAAAAAGTACCAACTTCTTCAATGTCTTTTAAAGACAAGTCAAGACTTAGGTTTTCAAAAAAAGAGTAAAATATTAGAATGAAATTTTCAATTGATTTCTAAGGTACTTTTTAGACCCCTCCTTTTTTTTCAAAACAGTATAAACAGAACAAACAGAATTCGCAAGAAATAGATTCGGTTTGCCGAATTCTATTAGAATCATTGAACTCAAAATTTGAGTTAAAATATCTTCTATTAACCATTCTTTTTATTATTAATTAAAACTTTTCTGATGATGAAAAACTTTAAATTCTGCATTGCCTATCTGGCAATTTTTCTAATGTTCTTTACATCCTGTAGCAAGGATGAAGTAAGTAGTGTTCAGGAAGACCCTAATACCAATATGGCCACCATCTCATTTGGAGCCGTTTTAAACGATTTTGTTGCAAATCGTGCAGCACTCAAAACTCCTCTTACGGGAGATGTACCCGTTTGTTCTGATGCCGCTCCTGTTAAAGTACGGGTTGCGTTAAAAAATAGCGATGATATGTGGGTTGCCGGTCAAGACGGTGATGCCGGCGGGTTTATTGAAATTCCCGTAATTCCAAATGGATCAGGCGGCTGGATGACCAAAGAGTCCTCTGATCTGGAATTGCCTGAAGGTATGTACAGCTTGGAGTATTTCGCGGTTTTGGATGCCGGAAATAATATACTGTGGATCGCTCCCCGTGAGAATGATGAGTATGGCCCCGCAAACTTCGCGGCCTTTGTCAACGATGCCCTTCCTATAGATATCAATTTAAGGGTTGGGGTTAAAAAATACATAGATGTTGAGGTATTGTGTTATGACGAACGCTTTGCCGATGAATTTGGATATTTGTTCTTTGATTTCACAGAGATAGATACTATTACCTTTTGTGTGTTTGGTAACGATTGTAATGATATTGGTAGACACTTTCCTTCGTATTTCAGCCTTGAGGTATGGACTTATAGCGGTAACGCAGGTAGTCCTAAAGGCCAATCCTTAACCAATGGCGCCTTGAAAAATGAAATAGGGCAATATGAGGATGGAGAAGCATTTTCCAAACCATTATGTATTGCTTTACCGGACCGAGAGGGTGAAGATTTGTACTATATCGAAATTTATTTGTTAGACCGCGATAATCCAAATGCGCCGGGAGAATTAATAAGATTCGGAATCTTTAACGATACTCAGGTTAGAGCACTTTATAATGGTGAAACTAATACCTATTATCACTTTAGGGCAAATTGTGATGGGGAAGATACTCCTCCCATTTTTGATGAACCTGGAATGGAAGTTTCAATTTACTGTACAGACTTAAACCCGTTAAATAATTCAGGTTTAGATGGAGCAGCTATTTTAAGATTGGCGGGAAATAAGTTAACCGTAAGTATCCTTGCAATGGGTGCAGAGGCTAATAAAGTACACGCACAACACATTCATGGAAAAACCGATGGCAGCAATGCTACCTGTCCTCCCTCCTCTGCGGGTGGTGCTGATAATCTTATCAGTTTGGCAGAAGGGCTTCCATACTATGGTGGGGTACTTCTACCTCTGGAAATATATCCTACCGCATCAGCTATTGGAGAGATTGATTATCAGGAGTCATTTATTTTAGGACAAGGTGGACTTATAAGTGCGGCCGACCTCAATAGTATGCTAAACCCCTTAATTAATCGGGTGATAGTTTTACATGGCAAAACCGTGAATGACAGTTACGATGGTTCCTTGCCCATAGCATGTGGGGAAGTTAAAAAGCTTAATTAATAAAAACTAACTGCAGTTTTTAGAACTGCAGTTAGTTTCAATTACACGAATATCTGAAGCTAAATAATGTTGAGCCTATTTCTTCAAAATAACTTTTTGATATTCTTTTAACAACCAAAATATTAGAATTATGAAAAATTTTAAAAGCTTTATAAGCTTGGTCGCAATTTTTGCGCTGCTTTTCACTTCCTGTAGTAAAGACGAAGTGAGTGGTATTCAGGATGACCCGAACATCAATATGGCCACCATCTCATTTGGTGCCGTTTTAAATGATTTTGTGGCCAATCGTGCTGCCCTTAAAACTCCTGCTCTTACTGGAGATGTGCCCGTTTGTTCTGATGCCGCTCCTGTTAAAGTAAGGGTTGCGTTAAAAAATAGCGGTGGGATGTGGGTTTCCGGTCAAGACGGTGATGCCGGCGGGTTTATTGAAATTCCCGTAATTCCAAACGGAGAAGGCGGCTGGATGACCAAAGAGTCCTCTGATCTGGAATTGCCCGAAGGTATGTACAGTCTGGAATATTTCGCGGTTTTGGATGCCGGAAATAATATACTATGGATCGCTCCCCGTGAGAATGATATGTATGGCCCCGCAAACTTCGCGGCCTTTGTTAATGATGCCCTTCCTATAGCTATCAATTTAAGGGTTGGCGTTAAAAAATACATAGATGTAGAAGTATTGTGTTATGACCAACGCTTTGCCGATGAATTTGGATATTTGTTCTTTGACTTTACAGAGTTGGATACAATTACCTTATGTATTTTCGGTAACTACTGTAATGAAACAGGAAGACACTTCCCTGCAAAATTCAGTATAGAAGCCTGGATGTATTCCGGAGATCCTTTAAATCCAAAAATGGGTGATCCTTTAACAACTGAGGCTCTTTTTAATGAAACAGGTCTTTATCAGGATCCGGTTGAGGCTTTTGCCAAACCTGTATGTTTTGCTTTACCTGACGGAGAGGAAGATGATTGGTATTATATTGAAATCAGTATCTTGGACTTTGAAGGGGTATATGATGCACCTGCAGGACTTAAACAAACCTTGGTGATTTCTGACACAGAAGTATTAGACCTGTATAATAATGGAACAAACTCCTATTACCACTTTAGGGAAGGTTGTGAAGACCAACCTTGTCCTATCACAGATCGGGACTGCGATGGTTTTGACGACGATATAGACGTTTGTCCTAAAATTTATAATCCCGATCAAACAGATACTGATGGAGATGGAAAAGGAGACGCTTGTGATGCATGTCCTGATGATGATACAAATACCTGTGGTATTATAGATACCGATGGTGATGGAGTTGCCGATCAAGAAGATAATTGTCCTAACACTTCAAATGCAGATCAGGCTGATGCCGATGGAGATGGGGTAGGAGATGTTTGTGATAACTGTGTGAATACTAGAAACCCTTTACAAGGCGATAATGATGGAGACGGAGTAGGAAATCTTTGTGATAATTGTATAAATACGGTCAACCCTGCCCAAGTTGATACCGATAAAGACGGCATAGGAGATCTTTGTGATTCAGGTGAAGTGGTACCTCCTTGTGAAATTGATGCTCCCAATACCGACTGTTCAGTAGCTAATTTACAAGGAAACACCGGTTTTGTTCAAATTTCTGCCAATTTGCCTTTTGAATTGATAGAAAATGGAAATGTGGCAGGTAACGTATCGGTTGTCATTTCCGGAGGAAGCCTTACAATTCTATCTCAACTTAGTGTAGCTTATTTATATACTGATTATGAAATTGAAGTATCTGCAAACAGTGATGGATCAAATAGTATATCTATGTGTGGATCACCAAATTTTGCAGGTGTATTGGATGTTGGTTTTGGCAATATTGGCGCAAGTTATCCCTACTATGTAAGGATGAAAGCCAATATCTGTCCTGCTGCACCATAATGAAAAAAAATTAACTTTCGCAGTTTTGTCAACCGGGGGGATGACTGATTTGTGAAGTTGATTTTTATTAATCACCTATAATTATTTTGATAATAATTAGAAGGTGTTAATAGAAGAGGCTGTCTGGAGTATTCCAGACAGCTTTTTCTATGTAAAAAAGTTAAAGATATTGTAATTAGTTATTTGAATTCCATAAGTTTGCACGTCTTAAAAAGTAAAACACCATAAAATCTCCCCCTGATTTTAGTGTTTTATGGTAATTTCTTATGTTACTTAATAATCTCATTTAATTTTTCGATTATTCTTCAAATATTAACTAAATAATTTAAGAATTTTAATCAATAATTTGTTTGGAAGTATTTGACTGTTAAATGATTGAAGTTTTTCATTTTTTTTTTTTTGGAATGAACTTTGAACACGAATAAACTGTAAAAATTTTTAATAAACCTCAGGACAGTAAAATCAAATAAGAAATAAGCTGTTCATTAAATAATGTAACCCCATATATGAAAAGATTTAATTTTTTGTATTTATTACCGGCTTTAGCTATTCTGTCCTGTAGTAAAGATTCCGTAACCGAATTAGAAAAAACAGAACAGCAATTAACAGGAAAAGAAGAAATAACGGCAAATGTAGAAGTTGCTTACCCCGAGGATTTTGGAATTGTTTCCGAAGTTTATTTTGCAGGTCAAAAAATTGCAGTTGAAGAGATTGATGGCGAATTTGTTTATCAAGGCGACATCATTTTTACTGCTAACATGTTGACTTCCAAAGATGTAAAGTTAGTTTATGAAAAAGGAGAAGTACCTTCTCAACAAAAAAGCGTTGGAAGGACTTCCAGCAGATGGACAAACAACACTGTTTATTTTTCTGTAGATAACAATTTGCCCGATAAAAACAGGGTATATGACGCCGTACAACATTGGGAAGCAAATTCTTCTCTAGATTTTATTGAATCTTCCAGCCAATCGAATTACATTTATTTTACCTCCGGTTCAGGATGTTCTTCTTACGTGGGAATGATAGGCGGTAAACAAAGCATTACCCTTGCTAGCGGTTGCTCTACCGGAAATGCCATTCATGAAATTGGTCATGCCATTGGGCTATGGCACGAGCAAAGCCGTGTGGATCGAGACAGTTATATTAAAATAAATTTCGCCAATATTCAGAGCGGAATGGAACATAACTTCAAAACTTATCAAGAAAGCGGATTTGATGGTGCTGAATTCACCAGTAACCTTGATTTTAGTTCAATTATGATGTATAGTTCCTATTCATTTTCTGCAAATGGTTTACCTACTATTGTGAAGGTTGATGGAAGCACTTATACTACTCAAAGAACAGCACTTTCTGCGGGGGATAAATTAGGAATTAATAGCATGTACCCTGGTAATGGTGGTGGCACTATAACGCCGGAACCTACTTATATAAATGGTGAATCTTACACCATAAGCGGACTTATCGTACTGCGTTATAACGATGGTTGGTACTACTATTCCCGCTATGGCTGGAGAACGGTTGAACTTAAAACTGGATATTGGTTCTATGTTTAGTTTATTTTTATATAATTTAAAAAACCCGGATTTAGAATCCGGGTTTTTTTATGCCCAATTTTTAGTTATAACCTATTAAGAATCAATATTATAAATTGGGTATCCCCATTTTACCTGTGTAAATATTCCCCAATTCTAAGTTCGCCTATACATTGTAGAATAAGTTTATAAAAATTTTAAAAAATTTTTATAAACAAAATCCGAAAATTATAAAATAATATCCCGAATTATTTTATAATTCAAATTCCATATTCCTAAAAAACAATACTTTATTCTCCAATATACCATAATCCGACTCATTTATTTTTATGAAATTTGGGGGATTTCCTCTATATACTAAACTACATATAATGCTTAGTTTAGTAAAAAGATATAGGCCCCCTTGGTTGTATCTTTTTATAAAGTGCCCCTCCTCAAACACTTCCAAATGCGTCACCCAATAGTTTAAAAACCCCAGAAGGATCAACTTTTATTTAATTTCGATTTTGAAAAGAAAAGATTTTTCAGTTTAAACCGACTATTGTTTCTAATATCAAATTAGAACAAAATGATTATGCAATTTCCTGAATCTGACCACTCATAAAAGGGAACTAATCAAGGGATTTGTCAACTTAAAAAAGTGAATTATAAACATAATTACAATATCTATTAACCATTCGATTATTTATCAATTAAAATTATTTATAATGAAAATCACTAAAATTCACCTGTTATGTTTAGTAGTAACAGGTTTGTTATTTACTTCTTGTAGTAAAGAAGATGAAAGTAGCCTTAGTGGACTAGTTGAGGATATGGCACCACAAACTTCTACTTTGTCATTTGGAGCTGTTTTAAATGATTTGGTTTCCAATAACATGGCTAATGAACAACGTATTCCAGGAGATGTTCCTGCCTGTTCAGACGCTGCCCCGGTAAAAGTCCGGGTTGCATTAAAAGATGCACAGGATGTCTGGGTAGCAGGACAAAATGGAGATGCCGGCGGATTTATTGAAATTCCTGTAATTCCCAATGGAGAAGGTGGTTGGATGACTAAGGAGTCAGACGAGGTAGTATTACCTCAAGGTCAGTACACCCTGGAATATTTTGCGGTATTGGATGCAGG
>Ga0307486_1002241_pt1 | contig 13705 bp, 9 predicted proteins | sample CBIW02metaG_FD_203663 | JGI IMG/M metagenome (GOLD analysis project Ga0307486, IMG submission 203663) | Sea-ice brine microbial communities from Beaufort Sea near Barrow, Alaska, United States - CBIW 0.2 | ecosystem: Environmental > Aquatic > Marine > Coastal | place: USA: Alaska | collected... | reverse complement strand
GGCTCGAACTTCGCCGAGCGGACCGTGCTCCATCCGCAACTCCAGCATGTGCTGGTAAGCCTGCCCCACCTCGCGGCCGGGCACAATCCCCAGTATCTCCATGATCTGAGTTCCGTCCAGGTCGGGACGGATGGCGTCGACTTCCTCGCGCTCGCGCAGATCCGCGATGCGCGCCTCCAGATCGTCGTACGCGAACGACAGCCGGTCTGCTTTGCGGCGGTTGCGCGTGGTGACGTCGGCACGGGTGAGGCGATGCAGCCGCTCGAGCTGACCCCCGGCATCGGTCACGTACCGGCGTACCGCCGAGTCGGACCAGCGCGCCTCGCCGTAGCCATGAAACCGCAGGTGCAACTCCACTAGACGGGTGACGGCCTTCATGGTGTCCTTGTCGAACCTCAGCGCCTTCATGCGCTTCGCGGCCAGCTTGGCGCCCACCACCTCGTGGTGGTGGAAACTCACTCCACCGGCAGGCTCGTGGCGCCGGGTCGCTGGCTTGCCGATGTCGTGGAGCAAGGCGGCCAGGCGCAGGATTAGGTCGGGCGCGGGCACCGGGCCTGCTCCATCTGTTTCCAGGTCGATCGCCTGGGCCACCACCGTGAGGGTGTGTTCGTATACGTCCTTGTGATGGTGGTGCTCGTCGATTTCGAGCTTGAGCGCGGGCAACTCTGGCAGCACTATCGCGGCGAGTCCGCAGTCCGTGAGCGCAGCCAACCCCTCACTGGGGTGGGCGCCCAACATGAGCTTGCACAGCTCGTCGCGCACGCGTTCAGCGGACACGATTGCGATGCGGTCGGCCATCGCACTCATTGCGGCAAACGTCGCGGGCTCGATGTCGAACCCGAGTTGCGACACGAAACGCGCGCCCCGCATCATGCGCAGGGGGTCATCGCCAAAGGACACGGCAGGGTCGATGGGTGTGCGCAACAGGCCACCCGCGAGGTCCTCAAGCCCCCCGTGCAGGTCCACGAATTCGAGGCTCGGAACCCGCACCGCCATGGCGTTGACCGTGAAGTCACGGCGCGCGAGGTCACCGGCGAGGGAGTCGCCGAACGCCACCACGGGCTTTCGCGTCTCTCCGTCGTAGGTGTCAGCCCGGTAGGTGGTGACCTCTACGTCGGTGTCGTCGCGGCGCCCCCCTATGGTCCCAAACTCGCGTCCCATATCCCACGTCGCGCGCGTCCACTTTTTGAGGATGGCCTCGGTCTGGTCCGGCCGTGCCGACGTGGCGAAGTCGAGGTCCGCGCTCGACCGGCCCAGAAACGCGTCGCGGACCGGGCCGCCAACGAGCGCCAACTCGTGACCATCGGCATCGAACAGCCGCGCGAGTTCGAGCACCTCCGCGGGCAGCGCAGCCCACAGGCTCGCCGCGCGTTGGCGCAAGACGTCAAGGCTCACGCGCGGCGCGCGGAAGCCGGAGGGTTGAAGTGGGGGCGTTGTCACGAGACAAGTCTCCCAGAAAGCCGCCGCCGGCACCGGCATCGGGCACGTCTGCCATGTCCAACTGCTCACGCTAGTTAGAGTAGGGCCATGTCGATGCGCCCGGTCCCGCGCCCCAGCGGGACACCCATGCCGCCCGGGGGCGCATCCCTCCGTCGCCGCCGCGACGACACAGTCGGACGTGCCTCGCACCTTCCCGTGAGCAACGAAACCTCGTCGGGTGGAATCGCCGTGCGCATCGAAGACGGCGTCGCCGAGGCAGCCTGCATCGGACGCCGTAACCGGGCGGGGCGCCTGGAGTGGTGCCTACCCAAGGGCCACATCGAAGCCGGAGAGACTCCGGAAATCGCGGCCGTCCGCGAGATCGCTGAAGAGACCGGCATCGACGCAGAGATCATCCAACCACTCGGGACCATCGACTATTGGTTTACGGGCGACGACCGCCGGGTGCACAAAGTGGTGCATCACTTCCTGCTCGAAGCCCGCGGCGGCACCATCTCCGTGGAAAATGATCCCGACCACGAGGCCGAGGTCGCGAAGTGGATTCCGATGCACTCCCTCGCGAGCGAGCTCGCCTTCCCCAACGAGCGAAAGATGGCGGAGGCTGCCGCCGCCCTGCTCGACGTAGCGGTGTGATGACCAATACGCCAAGCGGGAGCGGACGCGCGCGCCGGACTCCTCGCCTATTAACGATCGCCGTCGTAGCAATCCTCGCGCTTGGGGGAGCATCGGCAGCTGTGGCCGCCCCGACGCCCAAGGATCCGGACCCGACTCCCGCTCCGACTGCGAGCACGCCACCACCCGCTGGCTCCGTCGACGATGTGTCGGCGAGCCTAGACAGCTACGGTCCCTCCGTGATAGTAGACGGCCAGTCAGTGGCGGCCAGCCTCACTCTCACCAACGCCTCGGGGCTGCCCGTTCCAGAGGCGTCTGCCTCGCTATTCATCACCAAGCAGCCCTTCGATTCACGCACCGATCTCGCAGCATTCTTCGACAAGCCCAACTCGGCGCCGATGCGGCTGTTGGCGTCCGCCCCCGCCGGTCAGCCGGACGTGGACAAAGACGGCGAGCCACTCGAAACAGGGACTTTATCAGGGCGTTCCTCCGAGCAGGTACGCATTGCAGCATCGGCCAAAGACCTATCCCTGCCAGCCGGCACCGCGGGGGTATACGGCATCACCGTAGCGTTCGAAGTGGGCACGTCCAGGGTTTTCGTCGACTCAATGGCCCTCACGTGGCAAGACAGGGACATCGCGTCGCTGCCCGTCACCGCGATCGCCACGGTCGCGGGCCCGCCGTCGCGGGCAACCGCCATTCTCGCGGGCGCGGACATCAACGGCGTCGCACTGCTCGTGGACCCCACGGCGCTCACGGCGGCTGCCTCACCCAACGCACTGGACGGCCGCGAGGTCTACATGCTACCCGCGACCAACCCCGACGTGGCGTCGCTTGCGCATGCCGGCGACACCGCCCTCATTGAGTTCGCACTCGCAGAGTCGCGGTCGCGAAAGTGGACCGCCGTCGCGGATCAGCCGTGGTTGGCACTGAGCGCGGTGTCAGACCAGTCCGTCGTGGGTTGGGCGGACAAGTCCGGCGCGGTCGCGACGCTTTTCGAGAATCACCGCGCGGCCACCTCGCCGGACACAGTGGGCGAGAACGGTCACCCTCCCGCGGTGACACGCGTCGCACTCGCGGACAGCAAGAAAGCTCCCCTCATCACGCCCGATGCGACCCTCAGCGACCTCGTGGCGACCTTCAGACCCGGCGATCCCACGGGGCCGTCGCGCATCGTGGCCGAGTCCGCCCTGATTGCGATAGAAGGCGATGGCACGCGGTCTGTCGTGGTGTCACCGGGGCTCGACTGGATCGTGGCCGACGGCACTTCTTCCGCAAACCTCGCCGCACTTATGGCGGCGCCGTGGGTGACGCCGCGCACGCTTGCACAAACCATCGCAGACGCGCAACCGGGCGAGAGTGAGACGCCCGCGGCCGACGGCGTTGCCCAAGATCTTCCCGTCGATCAGGTCAACGCACTTTCCGGGCAGTTGTTTGAGCTGACCAGGCTGGCCCAGACGGCCGAGGATCCCAACTCGGTCCTGGTGCCCGGTGGCCTGTCGTTGCTCAGTGCAGTCTCATCGACCGCACGCGGCAATCACGATCTCCAAGAAGCGGCCTACCGCGCCGCCGCCGCTACCGTGGATGCCGCGCTGAACGGAGTGGACATCGTGCGCAACTCGGACGTCAATCTGATCGCAACCAGCGGGGAGGTTCCGATCACCGTTCGCAATGGCCTCGCGGTCGACTCCACGGTGACGGTGGTGATGAGGTCGACTTCTCCCAACCTGCAGGTGCGCGACCGGCCGTCGGTGGCGGTGCCCGCGGGCGGCGAGGCCACGGCAATGATTCCCGTCGAGGCGGTGTCTAGCGCGAACGTGAACTTAAGCGTCTGGCTGATCAATTCTGATGGAGACCCCGTGTCGGAACCACAGGCTTTCACGATGCGCGTGCGCGCAGATTGGGGAAGCGCCGCCACCGCGGCGTTTACCGGGCTGTTGGTTTTGGTCCTGATCGGCGGAATCATTCGCACCATCCGTCGCGGCCGTAAGGACACGCGCACCGGACCCGGAGCTGGCGCGGAGGGCGCGAAAATTGTGGACAGTGAGGGCCATGTCTGACGCATCGGCCGAACAACCGACGCCCGACGTGGGCCCTCCGGACGCACCGGTCCCTCGCGCCCGGTCACTGGGCAAGAACACCGCGATCATGGCTTCAGGCACGTTGGTGTCGCGTCTGCTCGGCTTTATCCGCAACGGAATGCTGGTCGCCGCGATAGGCGTGAACTTTGGCGTGGCGAACGCCTACGACATTGCCAATAAGTTGCCCAATGCTCTCTACGCGGTGGTTGCGGCGGGCGTCATCAACGCGGCATTGGTCCCACAGATTGTCAAGGCTTTCCAGCGGCCCGGTGGAACCCGCACCGTCGATCGGATTCTGACTGTAGGAACCGTAATCTCGCTCGGACTCACCGTCGTGCTCACCGTGGCGGCCCCGGTGCTAGTGCTCCTATACGCGCCATCCAACTGGCCGCCCGAGTTGATGGCACTGTCAATAGCCTTCGCGCTGTGGTGCATCCCGCAACTATTTTTCTACGGGATGTACACGCTGTTCGGCCAGGTGCTGAACGCGAAGGAGCAGTTTGGTCCGTTCATGTGGGCGCCAGCAGTCAACAACGTCATTGGGATAGCGGGACTCGCAGCATACCTCGTGATCTTCGGGCAGCAGATGCCGGGTGTCGCAGAGCTAACGGGTGAGTCTCTCACCATTGCGTGGACCCCCGGGCGGATCGCGCTGCTGGCGGGGGTAGCGACGGTGGGCATCGCCGGACAGGCGCTCGTCCTGATCTGGCCGATGCTTCGCGGCGGATACCGGTTCAACTGGGTGTGGCGGGGGCCCAAGGGCGAGCTCTCCGGCGTACGCACCGTCATTTCGTGGGCCCTGGGCGCTGTCGTCATCGAGCAACTGGGCGTGCTGTGGGCCACCCGCGTAGCAGCCTCGGCTCCCACCGCAGCGGCCATCGCGGCCGGTCATCCCAAGGTGCTCGATCCCTCGATCGCGGGAAATAGCGCCTACTTCCAGGCCCTCCTTGTCTACTTGGTGCCGCATTCGGTGATCACGGTGTCAATCGTCGTCGCGCTCACCACGTCAATGTCGCGCCTATGGGTTGCGCACGACATCGTGGGTCTGCGAGGTGAGATTTCGCGCGGTCTCCGGAGCATCGGCGTCTTCACGGTCTTCTCGATGACGGTGCTGATGGTGCTCGCACCGTCCTTGACGCGGATCGTCAACCCCACGGCGCTACCCGGGGAGGTGACCTCCGTTTCGCAGATCCTGATTGGATTGGCACTTGGGTTGGTGCCGCTCGGCGCGATGGTACTGATGAAGAACGTCTACTTCATTCTGGAAGACGCGCGGTCGATCTTCTTTATCCACATCCCGATGACCGTAGTGCTGATCGGCGTCTCGCTTGCGGCGCGCGCGGTCCTGGACCCGCGCTGGTGGGTGGTCGGTGTCGCTGTCGGGCTCAGCGCATCCAACGTGGTTGGCGTGCTGCTGCGCTCGGTGGGCTTGCGCAAACGCATGGGCGGGATCGATGGCCGCCGCGTCTTGCTTACCTACTCCAAGGCGGTAGTTGCCGCCCTCCCCGCGGGTCTTGCCGGCTGGGCCCTGGGACTCGTGCTGCCAGACCCGGTCGCGAACATGAACCTTTCGGGGTTCGTCGCCGGCCTGGTCAACGTGGCAGCGAGTGGCGCGATCATGCTCCTCATCTTCGGACTTATCTTGCGCCTCCTGCGCACGCCAGAGCTCAGTGAACTCCTCTCCCCAGTTACCCGAAGGATCTCTCGCCGCGTACGATAGCGCCTATACGGACAGGGCTTAAGGGGACATCAGTGCTGCACATTGGGGCCAGGCTGGCGCGCCGCTTCTCGCTACTGGCGACCGAAGCAGCGGACGTCCCTGGCCTCGAACGGTTCTCCGCGTACGACAGCCGACTTGATCGTAGCGTGCGTGTCGATGTCATCACGGCACTCGCACCTTCTGCGGTTCGTCAGGCCGCCGCGGCGGCCGCCCGAGTGCGCGATCCCCGGCTCTTGCGTGTGATCGCGTCGGGCCGCGAACGCGTCAACGAAGACTCCTATACCTACGTGGTCACCGACCTCCCGGAGGGAACCCCGCTGTCCGACGTTCTCAAACAGCGTCTGGTCCTGCCCCGCATCGCCGGCGCCATCGTGGGAGACGCCGCCCGAGCACTGGAAAAAGCAAACGCCGAGAACGTCCATCACGGATATGTGCGGGCGTCCTCCATCAGCATCGCAAGCAACGGCCGGGTGACCGTCGCAGGGCTCGGAGTCGATGGCGAGCTGGCAATGCAGGCGGGCGTTGGTCGGGGAGCCACCGAGTCCTCCGACGCGATGGCGCTCGGCAGAATCTTTCTTGCGGCCATCACGGGTGAGGACGCCGCTGAGGCGACTGAGCGCAACCTTCCCGCTGAGCTCGGGGTACGCGGGCGTAAGCTGTGCCGTCAGGTACTTGGCGGCACGGGTCCCACCACCCTCGACGCCGTGGCGCGCACGTTTGCCCCCATCGACACGCGGATTCTGCGAGACTTCCCGGCACTCGTCCGTGCGATGCCGCTGGTACCCGAACCACATCACGACTCTGTGAGTGCTTCTGCGGATGCGGGAATCGTCTTGCCCGAGGAGGTGGCGACCCGCGCCGACGATGCAGCACAACCGGACTTAGCGGAGCGGCCGGAAGCATCGCAGCCGCCCATCCTGCGCGAGGCGCTGGTTGCCCACCCCGATGTCGAGGCGCTGTTGGGCGCGAACGAGTTACATGACCTCTACGAGTTCGAAGAGATGGTTGCGGTCCAGGACGTCAACAACACGACCTCTACCTGGGAGGCGCTACTTCAGCGGATGCAACGCCGCTGGCCCGGATCCGCGACAATTACCCGCCGCCTCAAGCGCGCTCACAAGCGCGCCAACCGCTCAGGGCCCATTTGGGCCGCGCCTGTGTTGATTCCTCTGCTGGTCATAAGTGTGGTTGTCGCTACCGTCGTGGCCGTGTCACTCCTGAAGGCGCCCTTCTCCCAAGACGCGAATTTCGACGACCTTCCCTCCAATCCCTATCCGGCCTTCACCTACTCCCCATCGCCGTCACCGTCACTCTCGCCATCAGCCGCGCCGTCTCCATCGGCGTCAAGCACCGGCGGCTAGTCATCCACTTGGTGGGGGGAACACATTCGCCGAGCCCGCTGTTACGAACTACGTCTAGAGACCCACCGTCAGCAACCAATCAAGGAAGTCACCGTGAGCGACACCCGCAACGTCATCATCGTAGGATCCGGCCCCGCCGGCTACACCGCCGCGATCTACGCCGCCCGAGCGGGCCTCGAGCCCCTCGTAGTCGCTGGTTCCGTGACCGCGGGCGGCGCGCTCATGAATACCACCGAGGTGGAGAACTTCCCCGGCTTCGTTGAGGGCATCCAGGGACCTGAGCTCATGGAAACCCTGCAGGCCCAAGCGGAGCGCTTTGGCGCTGAGGTGTACTTCGATGACGTCACCCAGATGTCTCTTGAAGGTGACGTAAAGACGGTGACCACCGGCATGGGTAAAACGTTCTCGGCTAAGGCAATCATCCTGTCCACCGGCTCCGCTTACCGCGAATTGGGGCTCGACGACGAGAAGCGTTTGAGCGGTAAGGGCGTGTCGTGGTGCGCGACGTGCGACGGCTTCTTCTTCCGCGACCAAGAGGTCGTGGTGGTGGGTGGAGGCGACTCGGCTGTTGAGGAGGCGACGTTCCTGACCCGGTTCGCTTCCAAGGTGACGATGGTGCACCGCCGCGGCGAACTGCGCGCATCCAAAATCATGGCGGACCGCGCTGCGAACGACCCAAAAATTGAGTTCGAGTGGAACTCCGAGGTCGTGGGAATCGATGGGGACGCGAAAGTCTCGGGCGTACGGGTACGCGACGTCGAAACCGGTACTGAGCGCACCATCCCTGCTACCGGCCTATTCGTGGCGATCGGACACACGCCTCGCTCTGAGCTTCTTGCCGGGGTGATCGATACAGACGAGGCGGGCTACGTACTCGTCCAAGGGCGCACCACGGCGACCAACGTCGACGGTGTTTTTGCTGCGGGAGACTTGGTCGACAACCGCTACCGTCAGGCGATTACCGCCGCCGGCTCCGGTTGCGCATCGGCCCTCGATGCCCAGCACTACCTGGACGCGCTTGAGGACGCCAACGTGGCATCGGGTGCCGCCGTCGTCGCCGAGGCAGTAGCCCCAGCGGCCGCCGCGCCTACGACTCCCGTCGCGGCGTCCGAAGACACGTTCCAGGAAGAGGTGTTGAAGTCCGACATCCCCGTGGTCGTGGACTTCTGGGCCACCTGGTGCGGCCCGTGCCGCGCGGTGGCGCCCATTCTTGATGAGCTAGCCGCGGAGTACGCCGGCAAGGTCAAGGTCGTGAAGGTCGACACGGACGCCAATCCCGAACTCGCCATGGCGTATGGGGTGACATCGATCCCAACGCTTAACTTCTTTAAGAACGGCCAGGTGGTGAAGTCTGTGATTGGCGCCAAGCCAAAGCCCACGCTGACCAAGCTGATTGACGAGGTCCTTGCCTAGCTCCCCAGAGCCTCGCCGTGCCCTGCTGGCGCCTCACCGTGCTGTCTGCCAGGCAGTTGCGGTGCGTTGGGCACTCGGCGTGGGAGACTTGCACGCATGAACGCGTCCGACTCCCGTGGCAACCGACTCGACCCCTGGTTTGATTCGTACGCCGAACGAGCGCACAACATGCGCGCCTCGGAGATTCGGGCACTGTTTTCCGTAGCAAGCCGCCCCGAAGTGGTGTCGCTCGCGGGGGGCATGCCGTATATCGGCGGCCTGCCCCTGGAGGAAATCGGCGAGATGATGCGTCGTCTGATCGTCGAGCAGGGCGAGGTCGCGCTGCAGTACGGTTCCGGGCAGGGTCACGAGGAGCTCCGCGAGCACATCACCGAGGTGATGGCCCTCGAGGGGATCTCCGCCCACCCAGACGATGTGGTAGTCACCACGGGCTCGCAGCAGGCACTGGACCTGGTCACCAAGATATTTATTAACCCCGGAGACGTCGTGGTCGCCGAGGCGCCGTCCTACGTGGGGGCGCTAGGAGTCTTCCGCGCTCACGAGGCGGACGTCGTCCACACCCCGATGGACGCCGACGGGCTCATCCCCCAGGCCCTCGAAAAGACCCTTGCGGACCTCGCGGCCGCCGGTCGTCGCGTCAAATTGCTCTACACGGTGCCCAACTATCACAATCCCGGCGGCGTGACACTGTCGCTCGAGCGACGCCCACAGGTACTGGAGATTTGCGCGCGATACAAAGTGTTGGTCCTCGAGGACAACCCGTACGGATTACTCGGCTTTGACCGTGAGCCGCTCCCCGCCATGCGCTCGATGTCGGAAGAAGGCGTCATTTACCTGGGGTCTTTCTCAAAAACTTTCGCCCCCGGATTCAGGGTCGGCTGGGCGGTGGCGCCCCACGCGGTGCGCGAGAAGCTCGTCCTCGCGTCTGAGTCCGCGATTCTGTGCCCTTCCAACGCGTCGCAGCTCGCCATCTCCTCCTACCTGACGCACTCCGACTGGCAGGGCCAAATTAAGAAGTTTCAGGAGCAGTACCGCGAGCGGCGGGACGCCATGATTAGTGCACTCGAGGAGTACATGCCGTACGCCTCCTGGAACGTTCCCGATGGCGGCTTTTACGTCTGGGTCAAGCTACCGGAAGGGCTCGACTCCAAGGCCATGCTGCCTCGAGCCGTCACCGGCCGCGTGGCGTACGTCCCTGGCACGGCCTTCTACTACGACGGCCAAGGTGCCGGATACCTCCGACTGTCCTATTGCTATCCCACCCCCGAGGCCATACGTGAGGGCGTGCGCCGGCTCGCAGGCGTCATAGACGACGAGCTTGAGACGGTCAAAATCTTCGGCACGAGCGGCGGCGGGCCCAGCGGTCAAGTCGACTTTCCGTCACCCAACATCGCCTAAGCAAAGCGCGCTACCTAAGGAGTCACTCATGGATGTTCTCATCCTGGCAGGGGGCATGTCGCACGAACGTGACGTGTCGGTGCGTTCAGGGCGACGGGTACAAGAGGCTTTGCGCTCCAGAGGCGTTAAGGTCACCATGCTCGACGTAGACGCGAACGTAGTGAAATCATTGCGTGCGCTTGGTGATGGAGTGGTGTGGCCATTACTTCACGGTGCCGCCGGGGAGGACGGCTCGCTCCAGGCGCTGCTTGAGCTGAGTGGGGTGCCGTTTGTCGGCACTCCTTCCAGTGCCGCGTGCGTGGGGTGGAGCAAGCCCGTCTCTAAGGAGATACTCGGGCGCGCGGGCATTGCCACTGCGTTGGGAGTCACCCTGCCACAAACGCTTTTCCGCGACGTGGGCGCGGAGCACGTCCTCGACGCGGTCGAGTCCCGGTTTTCTTTCCCCCTCGTCGTCAAACCCGCACGCGGCGGCTCGGCGCTAGGCGTCTCGTTAGTTTCGCAACGGTCGGAGCTGGCCCGCGCCATGGTGCATTGCTTCGCCTACTGCGACGCGGCGCTCGTCGAGCATGCGCTAGTGGGTACGGAGGTCGCGGTGTCAATCGTCGGCACGGGTGGAGCTGCTCGCGCTTTGCCCGTTGTGGAGATCGTCAGCAACGGACCGTACGACTACGACGCGCGATACAACGCAGGTCGGGTCGAATACTTCTCCCCCGCGCGGCTCAGCGTCGAGGACACAGATACTGTCGTCGGCGCCGCGCTTGCCGCGCACCGCGAACTGGGCATGCGAGATTACTCGCGAGTAGACATCATCCTTGTCGAAGGGGTCGCGAACGTCATTGACGTAAATATCGCGCCGGGCATGACGGAGACGTCACTTTTCCCCCAGGCCGTGGAAGCATCGGGCGACGAATTGGGCATGCTGTGCGAGCGCATCGCTATCGAGGCTCTACGTCGCGGCGTCTGACGTCCTCCGCAGACTTCCGTCGTGTGAATTGCCGGTAGGCCACTTAGGTCAGGTAGCGATCGACAGATCTCTCTCAATCGACCCGCAGTGAGGGGCGCGCCGCGGCGCTACTTGAATACGCCTGGATCGGTGGGGTCGATGAGCGCGACGATCCTGTTGAGGTCCTCTACTGTTGCGAAGTCGATGGTGATTTTTCCATGGGCGCGTCCGAGTTGAATCTTGACGCGAGTGTCCAGGTGGTCGCCGATGCGCCTAGAGAGGTCATCCAGCGCCGCCGTATGGCCGCCTGAGCGCACTGAGCCGGTCTTTTTGGGCGACACGTCGACCCCGAGTGTGACGGACTCCTCCGTGGCTCGCACAGAAAGGCCCTCAGCGACGATGCGGGTGGCCAGTTGCTCCATCGCTTCCGGGCTTTCGAGGCCGAGGAGCGCCCGAGCGTGGCCGGCGCTCAATACGCCGGCGGCCACGCGGCGCTGAACCGGCGGCGGGAGCTTAAGTAGGCGCAGAGTGTTGGATATCTGCGGGCGGGATCGCGAGATGCGCTCTGCTAGTTGCTCGTGGGTGATGTCGAAGTCGTCCAGCAACTGCCGGTACGCGGCTGCCTCCTCGAGCGGGTTGAGCTGGCTGCGGTGGAGGTTCTCCACCAGGGCGTCGCGGAGCAGGTCTGTGTCGTCCGTCTCGCGGATGATTGCCGGGATCTCCGTGAGCCCCGCCTCCTTGGAGGCGCGCAGGCGCCTCTCACCCATGATCAGCTCAAAGCCGTCGCCATCTGGGTGTGTCCGCACCACGATGGGCTGCAGCACACCTATCTCGCGGATAGACTCCACCAGCTCGGCTAGCGCCTCCTCGTCGAACACGGTGCGTGGCTGGCGGGGGTTGGGCACTACGGAGTACGGGTCGATGTGCGCGAACGACGCCCCCGGCACAGGCAAAAGGTTGCTGCGCTGCTCAGCCGTGCGCTGCCCTGGTGCCGCCGCAGCATCGTCTGGTACGGAGTTTGGGCTTTCGCCAGCTGCTGATTTAATCGACCCACCGGCATCGCCGAAAAAGACGTCGCTAGGCCGAGGTCCGCTGGGAGTTTGCGGGTTCGCTTCGGTAGGAATCAGGGCACCCAGGCCGCGGCCCAGGCCTCGCTTCGGCTTGCTCACTGCTGTCCTCCTGAAGTGGGTTCGGGGTAACCGCGTTCCGCGATGTCCTTAGCGACGGCCAGGTATGCAACAGCGCCCGTCGAATGGGGGTCATAGGTCATCACCGTCTGCGCAAAGCTGGGCGCCTCGGAGACCCTTACGCTGCGCGGAATGCTCTGCTCGAGGGTTTGGGCTGGGAAGTGCGACCGCACTTCCGCTGCGACCTCGCGGGCGAGGTTGGTACGGGCGTCATACATGGTCAGCACGATGGTGCTCACGTGAATGTCGGGGTTGAGGTGCTTCTTGACCATGTCGACGGTTTTGATAAGTTGCGTGAGGCCCTCGAGCGCGTAGTACTCGCACTGAATAGGGATGAGCACCTCCTTGGACACGACCATCGCGTTGAGGGTCAGCAGTCCGAGGCTAGGCGGGCAGTCAATAAAGATGTAGTCGAGATTCTTACCTGCGCCTGCCAATAGCTCCTGGATTGCCGTGTGGAGCCGGAACTCGCGGCGGACCACTGACACAAGCTCTATGTCTGCACCGGCCAGGTCAATGGTCGCCGGGACGCACCACAAAGTGTCTAGATCGGGGCATCGTTGAGCCACCTTAGCGATGGGCTCGTCGTCGAGCAGCACGTCGTAGATCGAGGGAGTACCCGCGTGATGGGGCACTCCTAGCGCTGTAGAGGCATTGCCTTGGGGGTCGGTGTCGATCACCAGCACATTAGCACCGCGTGAGGCCAGGGCTGCGGCTACGTTGACCGACGTGGTTGTCTTGCCCACGCCACCCTTTTGATTGGTGACCGTGATAATCCGAGTGCTTCGGGGGCGGGGGAAGTCTGTCGCCTCAAGCGCCCGACGCTTGCGCTCGGTCTCAATCATTTCCCTCGCTAGCGGGCTCTCGTCATCGGTTGTCAGGCCCGCGAATGCGTCATCGTCCGTTTCACGTGAAACATCGAGCCCAAAGGAACGTGGCTCAGGTGACCCCTGTGCCTCCCCAGGTGCGATGTCCGATGTCGCCTCCTGACGTCCAGCGGCGGATCTCACCCCTTGGCTCCTCGCTAACGGCGCTTCGGTTGGCGCGGCCTGAGGTGAAGTGGCCTCAGCCGTGTCGCCACCCACCGTGTCGCCACCCGCAGTTTCGGTGCCGGCGGTCTCGGTGCCGGCGACGGCAGCGGGCGTGGGGGTTTGTGCCGGCGCGTAGGCGGGGGTGTAGGCGGGTACTTCGCGCCTTGCCACCTTGCCGTGCGTACCTAAGTCCGGACGGTCCAACGCGTCCAGTTGAGCGGTTGAGGGGGCGGGTGAACCCTTAAGGGGTTCGGGCGTCAACTCCGTCACGCACTACTCCTCTCTACGACAGCTTCAGCGGCCCAGTGCCTCGAGCGCCACGCACGGGCTGGCCGCCTCAGTAATATAACGATCGCCGCGACCAGTTCAATCGTGCTTGCCTCGTCACTACGATCCCAGTGAAGACAGGACGTCCCCCTAGAAGAAAACATCGTACCGAGCAAACGGGGTGGCGCGCCTCCACTCATGCATTCAAGCCCCCAGACATTCCCCTTGTAGGCCTGGTTCATACGGATCCCG
>Ga0307486_1002240_pt1 | contig 13706 bp, 14 predicted proteins | sample CBIW02metaG_FD_203663 | JGI IMG/M metagenome (GOLD analysis project Ga0307486, IMG submission 203663) | Sea-ice brine microbial communities from Beaufort Sea near Barrow, Alaska, United States - CBIW 0.2 | ecosystem: Environmental > Aquatic > Marine > Coastal | place: USA: Alaska | collected... | reverse complement strand
TTTCTAAGCCTTGCCAAGAGAAGTTTTGGCCTTCAATGCAGTGGTTGTGGTGCCGCTAGAGCCGTAAAGTTGTATGTTAGGTTGAGCCTTTCCTGAGATCAAATTAAGAGCATGATTATTAATATTGCTCAATATTTGTATTGTCATGCCGTTCGCTTGGTTTAAGTCTTGACATTGATCCGAAATAGCGACCAATTTTTGGCCTGCTTCTTGGAGTGATTTGGGGAGCGTTGTTGGCGTGTTTAATTCGAATAGATTGCTAAGTGTCAATTTACTGGCTTTAAGGCTTAACTCTAGTGCGGCCGTCATTGTTGCAATTTCTTCTAATTGTTCTTGCTTCGTTGCCGAGGTTAGAATCAGTTGTTCCGAATTATTTTTCTTTAAGGCCACTGACTCCGTTTGCAGGGAGATGTAAAACCTTTCAAACAGATGTATTAACTCAGCAACCAGTGAGGTTAGTTGCTGTTTGTTTTGAATGTTATCAGTTTGAATCATAATGTACTTTAATGCCCATCAGTCGTAGTGATTACTCTTGCTTAAAGTCGGGCGAATAAAGCTTCGGTCTGCATCAGTTTATCCGCAATACGTTCGGCATCCACTTGATAAGAGCCATCTTCAATCGCACTTTTAAGTTCAGCGATACGCGAAGAATTATCAATATTTGAACTCAATGCTTTTTGTTCAAGATTACTTACTTGAGAAAATGCTTGGGTAAGAGTGACTTTATCTGTATTGGGTTGAGATGCAGGCGCAGAACTGTTTTTAGTTGGCGCTTGGCTTGGGTTTTTAACCGACTCGTTTGAGCGGGTCTGTAGTACACCGCTGTTTAAATTTTTAATATCCATCTTTATGGCCTCACACCTTTTCGCTGTCATTTTAACAGCATTGCTTTTGGTTTCTTACTTTTTATATCGGCAGCTTTAAAAAAGCTTTAGTAAAAAATCATTTTTTCGAAAGAAAATTCAAATTTTTTAGGTTACAGGAGCTTTTACAGGGGCTTTTGAATTATTTAACTGAACCGTTAACACCCTTTATGGAATGTATACCGTGTTTGGAGCAATAACTATGCCTTTTACAACTCTATCAGAGTTACTATTTCTGACAGGGACTTGTTGTCGTTCAACGGCGTTTTGTAAAGCGATGCCTTTGGTTTTCACTTGAATACTGCCAACCTTCGTAATCAAGGTAACTTGTTGTTTTTTAAAAACCCAATAGGGTGGTTGTAAATCTTTTATTCTAAGGATGCTATTGGCACTGATCGATTTTTTTGTCCTCATGCCGATTGCGGTGTCTAAGTTAATAACGCTGCCTCTTCGTACTTGCTTATAAGGCAAAAGAACTCGTTTCAGATCCTCGCTCTTTATAACGGCCTGCTTTAGAATTCCTTGAGTGGTCATTATTACCGCTTGTTTGCCGTCAACGACAGCCGGCACAAAAACTCGCCAGTTAGGTTGATGGCAGCTTACGCTATAAGTCATTCGTCCAATCGTTTCATCGGGGCTTCTATCATTGAGTTCAAGCGGTTGTTGGCATTGAGGTAATTCTAAAGTTGAGCTTAATTTTCTGAGTTTAATTGTAGGCTCAAAAATTTGTTGGCCAATTTTTTGCTTTATATCCTCAGACACAAGATTATGAATCTCATCCAACGATTGATGACTGGTTGAGGCAGGAGGCTCTTGGGCTTGAATATTCAAGGTCATACAAGCACTTAGCAGTAGCGTTATTATTTTTGGAATGGGATAATTCATACGCTAATACTAACATGAGTTGAAATGGCTTTTAAAGGTCACTTTAAATTAAGTCAGTTTATTGTTGCAGTGTATTACACTGTAGTGATGGCTTTATCATAAGAACCGTCAACCAAATAAAGTGATTTAAACAATTTCAATCAATGAATAAGAAAACATAACAGATGATTAAACAAACAATGAGTAAGGTGGCGTTAAGATGTCTAGCTTTCTAACCGGGGTTGACCAAAGAACATCCTTAGCAGGAATGAATCGTATGGAGTTGCTGCTGTTTACTATTAAAGGTAAGCAACTGTTTGGGATAAATGTGTTTAAAGTACGTGAAGTCATTCGTACACCAGCGATCTCTCCAGTGCCAAAATCGGATTCAAGAATTGTGGGTGTGGCTGATATTCGTGGACAGACGATGCCTATGATTGATTTAGCCAAAGCATTGGATCTTGAGGAGATTGCACCTGAAAACTACTCAAAAAGTTTAACGATTGTGACGGAGTTTAATAGTTCCGTGCAAGGCTTCTTGGTCGAGGATGTAGACCGCATTGTGCATTTGCGCTGGGAAGATATTCTTGCTCCACCTGCCTCTTTAATGGGTGTTAACTATTTAACTGGAATAACGCGTGCACAAAATCAAATCGTTGAAATTGTCGATGTTGAAAAAGTATTGGTAGAGGTTTCTGGAACTTCGACAGAGTTGTCTGAAGAGTATATTTCGAAGCATAAGGCGGTCACCAACGGTCACGATTATTTTGTGTTGGGCGCAGACGATTCGGTTGTCGCAAGAAACCAATTAAAAGGCGTTTTAGATAGGATGGGCATTAGCAATAAAATTGTGAATAATGGTAAGTTAGCTTTGGACTTTTTGACTAAATGGGCAGATGAGGCAGATAAAGGCATTGCCGATAAAGTTAGTAATCGCGTATTAATGGTTATTTCTGATATCGAAATGCCAGAAATGGATGGCTACACCTTAACCACAAGCATCCGTAAAGATGATCGTCTTAAAGATCTGTATGTCATTTTAAACTCTTCATTGAGTGGCGGTTTTAATGATACGTTGACTGAAAAAGTTGGTGCTAATGTGTTCTTATCAAAATGGCACTCTGATGAACTCGCAGAAACCATTGTGGCCAGAATTGAAGAAGTAGAATCTGCATTGGTTGTATGATCTATTTCATAGCTCTTTAAGGGTGTTTTCAATAAATAATAGGAATTGTCTTGATGTCAGGTTTTCAACAAATGATCGGCTTACTGCTGGTGATGCTAAGTTTAAATAGCCAGGCAGGCCTGACAGATCTTTTCTGTATTCAGAACGAATCTAGCTGCGTAGAAACACCATCCATTGCTGACGTATCACCCCAACCTGTGCAACCGTTATCCACCACTGCTCTATCTAATGAGAATATGTGTGTGGATGTGAAAGGAGTTGCCAGCACAAATGGGGTTGATGACTCCTTTGCTCGTAAAATGGCCATTAGAGATGCTCTAAAAATGGCAAGTCTTCACAATAATGTCAATGTTAAAACGGATCAATCCGTTGATCAATACCAAGTCACGTTAGACAGCTCACGTTTTACGTCCAGTAGTAAGGTAAAAGGTTTTACGGTTTTAACAGAAGGTCTAGAAGATCCTTATGATATGTATGGGCAGACTAAAAAAGGGCCCCTAAACTATGAAGTGACTTTGAATGTTTGTCTGACGGAAGATCGGAGTGTTTGTACTGATTTAACGGGTAATCAGTATCAAACTCGCTTAGCTGTTGCCCCGGTAGTCATCGCGCACGGCAACCAAGCAAATGATGTTTCTAATTTATTAATGGGGTATCAGCAAGAGTTAGAGCGCCGCATCAAACTTCAGGGGTATCGTAACTTCAGTCTACTGCTAGAGCCGGTAGATTTACAGCCTAATATAATCGTGGAACCCAATTTAGACCCAGAGTTATTATCTGGAATCCGAGATAGAACGGGGGCACAGTATTTATTATTAACGGTGATTCGTTCGCTTTCAGCTCATCAAAATGATGGCTATCTAAATGGTGCCAAGCGTTTTTATAATCTCGAGGTTAAACCCGATAGTCGTCATATAGAAGTAGATTGGTATGTGCTTGATTTAATGAAAAATAGAACGGTGCACCAGATGAGGCAAGGTTTTGATTTGCAAGGTGATGTAACGGTGGGTCGTGACAGACCGTTTGGCAGTAATGCCTTTTTTGCCACCGATACCGGAATGGCCTTTCATGCATTATTAGAGAAACAAACTACTGATGTGCTTGATTTCTTACACTGCAAGCCGTTTGAAAGCCAAATTATTGATGTGCGCAATAATGAATACATTGTCTATCTGAATTCGGCATCGGGTGCCAAGGTGGGTGATGATTTAGCGGTTTATCACAAAACTGGCCGACCGGTGCGCATCAATGGTGTTAATCTCGGAACGGATGAGGTACCCGGAGCCTTCTTAAAAATTAAACGGATTTTACCAAAGTTTGCCATAGCTGAAGTAACCGCCAAAAAAGGCATCGTTCAAGTGGGAGACTTAGTTAAAGCTTGGTAAGCGCTCTTTTCTAATTCTATTCAGAATGGGTGTTGCAACAGTCTCTTTTTGTAAGCCAGCCTCTGGTAGGGCTGGCTTTTTTGTTTCTGCTCCTGGCGGACAAAAGAACTATCCGGTTGTTATATCTTTATTGTCTTAATATATGCTTTTTTAATGACTTGTTCTGAAGCCTAGAAAGAGTTGTCAAAAAACAACCAGGCCTGGTCAGTTTTATGTCGTTCATTATTTTTCTCATTTCCTGCCTTAAAAGCATTTATGTACACCTGGTCAGATTCGCCTTTTTATTTCAATGTGAGGCTAAAGTTTTGCAATCTTTGGCCGAATACCCTCAATTTTGAATTACTTTAATTATTTTTTGATAAAAAGTGCAAAAAAAACAAAGTTTGGCATTTGTGTTGCTAGGTATTATTCATAAATAAAGATGCGAATGCCAATAACTCTGAATTCAGCATCGGAATAAAAAGCCTAGAAAGGAATTGTTATGGCCGAATCAATATTTGGAATTCATGAAAGTGCCTTAAAGATACGCGAGCAACGTGCTGAGATACTAGCGAATAACTTAGCAAATGCTGATACACCAAATTTTAAGGCGCGAGATTTAGATTTTAGATCGGCTCTGCAAGATGCTTCTAGCGGAACAAACCGTTTTGAAACGAGTGCGATGGCTAAAACCAATAGTCGTCACATAGACGGTGATGCAAATAGCTTTGCCAGCACTTCAAGTTATTTAATGTACCGTCAACCAACACAGCCTTCTTTAGATGGCAATACTGTTGAATCGCATATTGAAAAAGCAAAGTTCATGGAAAACGGTATGCAGCAAACAGCCACTCTTGAATTCTTGAACGGAAAAATAACAGGGCTTCGTAGCGCTATTCGAGGGGAATAGGCTAACGGTTTAGGAGAGTAAATATGTCAATGTTCAATATTTTAGATATCTCTGCGTCAGCGATGCATGCACAAACGGTACGTTTAAATACCGTCGCATCTAATATGGCTAACGTCGATAGTATTAGTTCCAACGCGGAAGATACTTACCGTTCTAAGCAGCCGGTGTTTCAGACTATTCTGGAAGGCAATAAATCTGAACCTCGTGGCGGTGTCCGGGTTAAAGAGATTGTAGAGAGTCAAGCCCCTTTAAAGATGGAATTTAGCCCGAACCACCCGATGGCGAATGCCGAAGGCTATATTTTTAGACCGAATGTCAATGTAGTTGAGGAGATGGCGAACATGATGTCAGCTTCTCGATCTTATGAAACGAATATCGAAGTTATGAATACATCAAAGCAGCTTTTGCTTAGAACGATTCAGCTCGGCAAATAGGTAAGGGAGAACTAAAATGGCAGATTTACTACCCAACATTACAACTGGCAATACTGATTATTTAAAAGCTATGCAACAGAACACAAATTCGGCAAGTTCTGCGCCAAACAAACAAATGGGTCAGGCGGATTTTCTACGCTTGTTAACAACGCAGATGCAAAATCAAGATCCTTCTAAACCGATGGACCCGACCAGTTTTGTCACTGATTTAACTCAGATGAGCCAGTTAGAGTCCACCAATACAATGAATAGTTCTTTGTTGGCGATGGCGAGTAGCTTTCAAAATGTACAAACCATGCAGGGCGCTTCACTGATTGGTAAAAATGTGCAGGTCTCGGGAGAGGATTTTTCTCATATTCAAGGGCAAACTTCACAGTTTAGTTTAAACACGACGGTGCCTTTAACGGATGTTAAAGTCGTGATTAGTGATGCTAATGGGGTTGTCAAAGAAATGAGTATTGCGGATATGCAATCCGGCGAAAAAAGAGTGGATTGGAATGGTTTGGATAATGTTGATGTGACCAAAGGCGATGGTGTTTACTCATTGACGGCTTATGGAACAAATCCAGATGGTGGGTTGCAGTCAATTGATACGATTGTGGCATCCAGAGTGAATTCAGTTGGAATAAATAGTAATGGTTCTATGACCTTAACCCTAGCAACGGGTGAAAAGGTCGCCATGGACACGGTACGTGAAATTAGTGGTTAAACGCAATAATGGGTGAGCTGTTTAACGCAGTCTACCCCTGTGCAATAACCGAACGTAAAGTTAAATACAGAATAGATAACATTTTAAGATGTTATTCGAAACACACCTAGGAGAGTCATTATGGCTGCGAATTTCGATTTAAATGCATTAAGTGGTATCAATGCGGCGTCTACCGGATTATCCGTTATTTCCAATAACTTAGCGAACTCTCAATCAGTTGGCTTTAAAAGCTCCCGAGCAGAGTTTGCCGATATGTTCTCTGGAGCTCAAAACTCAGCCGGAAACGGGGTCCGTGTTGAATCGATTACGCAAGATTTTACCCAAGGAACTATTAATAATACTGGTCGTGAACTCGATATGGCATTAGATGGCGAAGGTTTTTTTATTTTGGCTGACCAGACGGGTAAATACGACAATATTTATACTCGAAATGGTTCTTTTAAGCTAAATGCAGAAGGTTTGTTAACTGATCAGGCGGGTAACGAAGTTCAGGGCTATGCGTTAAATTCGACTCTTTCGACTGATAGTATTCCTGTATTTGGCACAACCTTAGGCTCGATTGATTTAGATGCATTGAATAAAACACCTAACTCGACTTCTGAAATGACATTCGATATCAATGTCGATGGTCAAGAGGCTTATAATGTTTCGACAGGGAATGTTTCTCTTGCAACAGGGACGGTGGGAACGGCGACCCATTTAGACGCATTACTTGATCCGGCAACGGCCGCCATTCCTTATGAGGGGTTTCCAGACTTTTCAACCAATAAAATCATTCACGATTCTTTGGGTGGCGAGCATCGTATGACCACTGATTTCTATAAACGTGGGGTGGTTGACGGTGGAACCGCCGGGCCTCTTCCAGCAAGTGCATCAGATTTTAATGGTGATGGAACCTCAGATAAATATACTAGTTGGATGGTGCAAACGACGGTACAGGATTATGATGCAGTAAGCGGTACCTGGTTGCCAAGTGGTGTTGATAATGATACGACGGCACAAACCAATGGTGGCAATAGCGCTGTATTACGTGAATTAAGATTTGATGATAAGGGCGTTTTACAAGAAGTCCGTAAGCCTAATAGCACGGTCCCTTCTTCAGCAAATGCTGGTGTTACTACAATTGATGGTTCTGCCGTGAATGTGGATTTAGACTGGGTCGATACGACGACAACAGCCCCTTCTATGAGTTGGTTAATTAACAATCCGATTACAGGTGCGGTTGATCCTATCTCGATGACCACAGATTATGAGCAAATGACAGAGTTTTCAGGGTCTTATGATATTCGTGGTGTGACGCAAAACGGCTATGCAATTGGTGACTTAGTTGGGTTGGCAACGGGTCAGAATGGTACCATTGAGGCGCGTTATTCAAATGGTCGTTCAGTGGCGGTCGCGCAGTTGGTGCTTGCTAATTTCACCGACAAAAATGCCATGCAGAAGTTGGGAGGGCAGGCTTATGCTCAGTCTTATGATTCTGGGCCGGCTCAATTGGGTACACCAGAAACTAATGGTATGGGCTCTATTGTGGAGGGTTCGTTAGAGTACTCCAATGTAGATACGACCGCTGAATTGGTTAATATGATTCAAATTCAAAGAACTTACCAGGCCTCAGCTCAGGTTATTTCAACGTCACAAACCTTAACGCAAACGATTCTAAACCTATAGTAAGTTTTACCTTTTAATCAACAATTTTTTCTGGTCTTACCGGCAACTCTTTTGCCGGTTTTTTTTGCCGCCCGGCAAGACTTCTCCAAATAAGTTTATCGGCCGATTCCTGAAACCTTCAATTTAAATATTGAATAATCTGGCACACTCCATGCTATACATTCTTTGAAAAGATAAGGCATGTCAAAATGCTAACACACAAGGGAAACTCACTCGGGCACTAGACCCAATCAAATAAAGAGTTCCAAACTTTAGATTGCGTTGATTATTCGTGATTAACGCTTTCTTATTTTTTGACTGGATATAAACGGATTTATCGGAGTAACAAGTCATGGATCGTATGTTGTACATTGCTATGAGTGGTGCCAAAGAGGTCATGCTTTCACAAGCAAATAACTCTAATAATTTGGCGAACGCAAATACTGACGGCTTTAAACAAGATTTCAATGTGTTTAGAGCGCAGCATGTACAGGGTCCAGGTTTGGCATCGCGAACGTATTCAATGGATGAACGTCCAGCGACTGATTTTTCAGCGGGTGCTATTAAAGTCACTGGGCGAGAGCTCGATGTTGTGACTAAAGAAGATGGGTTTTTAGCCATTCAAGCACCGAATGGCGATGAAGCATTTGTTCGCAGTGCCAGCTTGCAGGTATTGGAAAATGGTAATTTAGTCGACGTGAAAGGCAATCCGGTTTTGAATGAGACGGGTATCCAAATTAATCTCCCGCCGACAAAAAGCATTACGATAGGTGATGATGGTACCATTTCAATTGTACCAGCCGACTCGCCGAGTAATCAGTTAGTAGTTTTGGACCGTCTAAAGTTGGTCAAACCGAATATACAAGATTTAGAAAAAGGATTGGATGGGTTTATCCGCTTGAAAGAGGGGGGAGCTCCAGTGGTTCAAGAGAACGTTACGGTTGTCAGTGGCGCAGTTGAAAGCAGTAATGTGAATACCGCCACCGCACTGGTCAATATGATTGAATTGTCTCGTAAATATGAGATGCAAGTCAAAATGATGTCGACCACTAAAACGCACTCACAAAAATCAGATTCATTGTTGTCGTTGAAATAGGTTAAGGAGATAGAAAAATGAACAGAGCACTTTATATAGCGAAAACTGGTTTAGAAGCACAGCAGTTTCGTTTAGCGGCTATTTCCAACAACTTAGCCAACGCCAATACTTATGCGTATAAGGCAGGACGCGCGGAGTTTGATGATTTACTGTATCAAAATGTTCGTCAGCCAGGTGCGCAAGCAACCCAAGATGAAACCAATACACTGCCTTCTGGTTTGCAATTAGGAACGGGGGTGAAAGCGATTGGTGTACAGAAGATTCATACTCAAGGTAATTTGATGGTGACCGATAACCAATTGGATGTGGCTATTGAAGGTAAAGGTTTTTTTCAATCCTTAGACCAGGATGGAAATTTAATGTATACACGTGATGGTTCCTTTCAGATGAATCAAAATGGTGATGTGGTGACCTCCTCTGGTTACTTACTCGAACCAAATGTCAATGTCCCGCAAGATGCAACGAGTATTTCAATTACTCGAGATGGTGGGGTTTATGTGACCCAGCCGGGTAATGTTGCACAAAATCAAGTAGGCCAAATAGAGTTGGCGACTTTTATTAATCCGGCCGGGCTTGAATCGATAGGGCATAACTTTTATAAAGAGACTACCGCCAGCGGTACTGCAAATATCAATAATCCACAAACCGCAGAAGCCGGTGGTTTAACCCAAGGCGCGCTCGAATCTTCTAATGTTAATACGGTCGAAGAGTTAATCGGAATGATTGAAGCTCAGCGAACATATGAAATGAACTCTAAAGCCATTTCAGCGGCGGATGGCATGATGCAGTACTTAAACAATAATACCTAATCAGCGAGTTTAACGAAATGGATTTAAGTGCAATGGGCCTCGTTCAAAATAAGCCATGAGTATTTTTTAAAGTCTAAATCGTCCGTTAGAGATCGTGTCATTCAGGATGCAGGGAGTCTTAAAATGAATCGTAAAATTAAAGAAATGGTCAAGTTAGCAAGTGCAATTATGTTTGCATCCGTTGTGTTATCAGGCTGTAGCAGTGCGCCAGAGCGTATGCAAAAAATGGACTATTCGCCAAGTTATCCTACGAATATCCCACAAGCCGCGCAACCTAAAAATGGTTCTCTCTATCAGACGGGTGCAATGACATTATTTGATGATTCAAGAGCGCATCGAATTGGTGATATCATTACCATTGATCTGTCAGAAACGATGTCTGCTAATAAAAAAGATGAAACAAAATACGATAAATCGAATAATCAAGACTATGGCGTGAAATCACCGTTTAGCGTTTCCACACCAAATAATGTCGTGGGTCAGCTTGTGAATGGCATTACGGCGCCATTGCAAGGGTTATCGGTTGGTTACGGTTCAGCTGGTTCATTTTCAGGCAAAAGTAATGTTAAGCAGAACTCAAGTTTAAAAGGCTCGATTGCCGTGACTGTGGTTGAGGTTATTTCGAATGGTAATTTGGTTGTTCGAGGTGAAAAGTGGATTACAATTCAAGACGGTGAAGAGGTCGTTCAGTTTGCAGGTATTATTCGCCCAGAAGACATTCAACCAGATAATACCATCTCATCCGTGAAGGTTGCGGATGTACGTTTGGTTTATAAAGATGTTGGTATGTCAGGTGATAATGCTCGAGCGGGTGTTGGTACCCGGTGGCTATCTAAGTATTGGCCTTGGTAAGCTTATTTATCTTAGCTGGTTTTAAAATAAGGCCTGGCTGGTTGGTGTGAATAGTTCAATAGGTTTCTCTTATCGCGCCATTTTCAAACTGACCAGGCCTGGTCAGTTTATGTAAATTTTTCCGTTTTTTTCGAATCTTTGTCATCTTATTTTTTTATTAACGGCCAGTGTCTCTATTTCTTTAATGCCTTTTGCACTATTGGCATATCAAGTGCTATGTTATTGTTGACCCTATCAAGGGTCTATAATAATAAATATGCAAAACAAATACTTACCAGAAAGTAATGGTTCCAAGGGGATTCCAATGTTCACACGAAAGTTTGTCATTATTTTGACACTGTTGATGGTTTGGAGCAGTTATAGTTACGCTGAACGCGTTAAAGACATCGCTAATGTTGGCGGCGTCCGAGCCAACCAGTTGATTGGTTACGGCTTGGTGGTTGGTTTAACCGGTTCAGGGGATAAAACGCCTTTTGCTGAACAGAGCTTGTTAAGCATGTTGAATAAATTTGGAATTCATATGCCATCTGGGGTGAAAACCAAGGCAAAAAACATTGCAGCTGTGGCCGTGCATGCCGAATTACCTGCCTTTGCAAAGCCGGGACAAAAAATCGATATCACAGTTTCTTCATTGGGTAATGCCAAAAGCTTGCGTGGTGGTACTTTGATCTTAACGCCTTTAAAAGGGGTTGATGGTAATGTGTATGCGTTAGCTCAGGGTAACTTAGTGGTGGGTGGCCTAGACGCCAGTGGAGCGGATGGTTCGCGTATTACCATTAATATCCCAAGCGTCGGTCGTGTTCCTAATGGTGCCATGGTTGAAAGAACGGTAACGACTGGATTTGACTTAGGCAACACCATTAGTTTGAATTTGAAAAGTTCAGATTTTACAACCGCTACTCATTTAGTTAATGCCATTAATAAAAAATTAGGTGCCGGTACTGCAAGTGCGATTGATGGCAATACGGTAGAGGTGTTGGCGCCAAGAATCACGAATCAGCGTGTTGCATTTTTATCGATGTTAGAAAATATTGAAGTTGTGCCTGGTGAAGAGTCTGCCAGAATCATCGTTAACTCGAGGACGGGCACCGTAGTCATTGGTCAGAATGTGCGAGTAAGCCCTGCGGCGATTACACATGGTGGTTTAACCGTTAAAATAACGGAATCTTATGGAACGTCCCAGCCTAATCCTTTGGCAGGAGGCAATACCGCAGTCACACCAAACTCGGTGGTCGATATCCAGTCGGGTGGTAAAGGTCATATGTTTAAATTTCCTAAAGGAGCTTCATTGGATGATATTGTGCAGGCTGTCAATAAAGTCGGCGCGGCTCCTGGAGATCTCGTCGCCATTCTTGAAGCCCTCAAACAGTCTGGTGCTTTAAAAGCCGACTTAATGATTATTTAGACGCGATCTGGAGAAATAGTATGGAACTTTCAAATGTAAAACCAAATTTGGACAGTTTGCAACCAAATCAGTCCTCTTCCGCTCAGGCATATCACAACTATACAGATGTTAATGCGCTGAGCGATTTAAAGAAAAAAGCTCGAGATGACCAAGAGTCTGCATTGAGGCCAGTTGCAGAGCAGTTCGAAGCCATTTTTGTGCAGCAGATCCTAAAAGAGGCCAGAAAAGTCAGCTTTGATGAAGGTTGGCTTGACGGCGGCCAGGGTGATTTTTATAAAGATTGGTCTGATAAACAGTTATCATTGAACTTATCTTCTAAAGGAACGCTAGGGTTTGCCGATAATATAGTTGAGCAGCTTGGTAAGAGCATTCATCCGTCAATGCAAATTAAACATGCAGATGAAACAGTCGCGGACGTTTCCCCCCAACAAACTGTAACAGGGCGGGTAGGCTCAACAGAACATGCGTTAGCTTTAAGAAACATAACAAATAATAATTTAAAGTAACTCGATGCTTGTGACGATGACCAGAGAGAAGGAATTTAAATATGGCTGATATGCTAACCATTGGATCGATTGCAACCAATACCTTTAAAACGGCGTTAAATGTGACCAGTCATAACGTTGCAAATGTGTCAACTGAAGGTTACACGCGACAACGTACAGAGATTTCAAGCAATTCGCCAGGCGTGACAGGTACAGGTTTTTTGGGTGGCGGTTCAAAGGTCGATAGTGTTGAGCGTGTGTATGCCAACTACATTCAAACTCAACTGGTGAGTAGTCAGTCTCAGGTTGAACGTTATGATACTCAGTTGCAGCTAGGTAGTCAGGTTGAAGGCATTGTTGCGAGTAACGACCAAGGTATTCAGCAATTCATGCAGAGTTATTTTGACTCCTTGCAAAATCTTGCAGGCAATCCCACTTCTAATACCAGTCGACAATTAGTGATTGACGAGGCCAGTAATTTAGAAAGCCATATCAGTAACTTAACGTCGGTTATGAAAGAGACTCAAGCTCAAGTGAATGGTCAGGTTTCAGGTTTGGCTGTGGAAATCAATAATCGTTTAGAAACGGTTCAAGCCATCAATCTCCAGGTAGAAAGTGCCAATAATAATGGTCGTCAACCCCCTAACGATTTGTTGGATCAGCGAAATCAAGCGATTCTGGAGCTTAGTCAATATATTGATATCACTACCTTTTCTCAAGATAACGGCCGCATTGACATTCATACTGGCAATGGGAAGTTGCCTTTGTTGAGTGATAATACACTGACTCGATTAGAAACAGGTTTAGGGCCTTATAGTGATGAAAATCGCACTGAGGTCTATATGACATTGGGTGGGCAAAGGCAGGTTGTCAGTGATAGCATTAATGGCGGTCAGTTGGGTGGGGTTCTTGATTTTAGAGATAATTTACTCGATAAGGCACAAATTGATCTGGGTCTTACCTTAAATGGTTTAACATCATCCATGAACTGGCAACATTATCAGGGCTACGATATTAACGGGGCTGCAGGTGGAGATTTATTTGCTCCGTTGGAAATAACGGCGATCAATAATGCCACAAAT
>Ga0307486_1002238_pt1 | contig 13715 bp, 12 predicted proteins | sample CBIW02metaG_FD_203663 | JGI IMG/M metagenome (GOLD analysis project Ga0307486, IMG submission 203663) | Sea-ice brine microbial communities from Beaufort Sea near Barrow, Alaska, United States - CBIW 0.2 | ecosystem: Environmental > Aquatic > Marine > Coastal | place: USA: Alaska | collected... | reverse complement strand
TCATGACAGTAACTCCTCTTCTGAATAGCCCACTCGGGCTACTCAAAAGTATCCGTCAAGACACCCAACTTCGCAGGAAATGATCGGGCGTCGTCGCTACCGCGAAGCGGTTTAGTTCAACAGTGATTAGATCGAATGCGTGATTAATACGCGGTTTAACATTCCGCACAGAATATGAGTATTTTTCCGCCAGATCAGTCAGTTAAGCATATTTTCCATCTTTCCTGTACGACGTTAAGCCGAGCGCGGTCTAAGTCCGTTATGGTCGAATCGTCCAGCGGCAAGCGCCACACAACGAGTCACCATGCGGGGAGAAATGCTTTTATGAGAAAAACAAGGCATCCATTCCTCCAAAGAGGAGACTGAGTGTGAACAGTTGTTGGCATAATGCTTTTTTTTGCGGCGGATTGCCAAGGGCATTATGGGACTGCTGGTAAGGATAGCAAAACAATCGGGGCGGGGGTAGGCATAAAATGCGAGATATATGCTTTCGTGACTCACATGAAACTCGGGGCTGTCTGGCCATTGAAGCTTCAATCTGGCTGTGATTTGCTGTGGAGACCAGCGTGATTTGAGCATTTCGGTTACTACCTGAAAGAGTTCGCTGCCAGGTAGCAGGCGTGATGTGCGTCTGGCCTTGCTAAGTCGATCTCGTGCCAAAGCGCAGGCGTGAACCACGCCATAGTGATGGTTCTCGCGGTTTCGTCTAAGCTCGCGACTGAGGCTGCTAGGGTGTCGCCCTAAGTGGTCACCGATTGAACGCAGGCTGGATCCTTGGCCCCGCATCAGCATCAGAATGACCCGTTCGTCAGTGGTTAAATGCGTATAAGTTTTCATGTCAACACTCTAGCTCATGTGTTGCACTTGGACCTTGAGACCGCCCTGTAGTGGAGCACTGAGATGAAAGCTTGCAGAAGCAGAGAGCTTGAGAGCTGATTGAATCGCCCCTAGTTTCGTAGACACCTCCAGGCCTTATAATCTAGGCACCCAGGAGGTTCAAATGAGCAACCCACGCTACACCGAAGAATTCAAAAGTGAAGACGTCAAATAGGTGGCTGACCGAGGCCACTCTGTTGCCGAGGTCGCCGCCCGATTGGGCGTGCCAGGGCACACCTTTATCAGTGGATCAAACGCTACTCCAGGCCCACAGAGCTACGCCAGCAGGACGATGAGCTTCAGGCCGAGATTCGTCGACTGATGTCCGAGTTAAAACGCGTATCGTAAGAGCGAGATATTTTAAAAAAGGCCACCGCGTACTTCGCCAGTGAGTCCGATTGAGGTACGCGTTTATTCAGAGCCAAGTGGACAAATATCTCGTGCGCCGCCTGTGCAAAATGATGACTGTGTACCCCAGTGGTTACTATGCATGGTGTCGCAACAAGCTGTCTGATCGGGCTCGTGAAGATCAGCGGTTGTTAGGTCAGATTAAACACTCATGGCTGGAAAGCGGCGGTGTGTATGGCTATCGTAAAATTCATCTGGATCTTCGCGAAGCTGGTGAGGCTTGCGGCAAGCACAGAGTAGCCCGTTTCATGCGCTGCGAGGGGTTGCGCTCACAGACGGGTTATCGCCGCCCTGGTCATTACGGTGGCAAGCCTGCGGTGGTTTCACCTAATCACTCCCGGCTGACTGACATAACTTACATCCGCACCTACGAAGGCTGGTTGAATTTGTCCGTGGTTATCGACCTTTTCTCGCGTCAGGTCGTCGGCTGGTCGATGAAGCCGCGCATGACATCTGACTTGGCGCTGGACGCGCTGTTAGCCGCAGTGTGGCGTCGCAAACCGCAAGGCTGTGTCAGGGTTCATTCGGATCAAGGCAGTCAGTTTAGCAGCGGGGACTGGCAGAGCTTCCTGAAAGCGAATCACTTGGTGGGTAGCATGAGCCGCCGCGGGAACTGCCATGACAACGCAGTCGCTGAAAGCTTCTTTCAGTTACTCAAACGGGAGCGAATCAAGCGGCAGATCTATCCAACACGCGAGGCTGCAAGACAAGACGTGTTCAATTACATTGAGATGTTTTATAACCCAAGGCGCCGGCACGGAACGAGTGGTGACCTGTCACCGGCCGAATTCGAAAAGCGCTACTACCAGAGTCTGGCGAGTATCTAGAATACCGGGGGCTATTCAGTGATGTGGTCTGCCGGGATGCTCAGGGATTTTAGTTCTCACTCGAACTTGCGAAGTATAAAAACCACTTGACCTTCCAAGCGTGGCAACTCGAATAGTTGCAATCAGAGCTCCTTCGGCTCAGCAAAACCACGTCGACTCTAGTTGCGAAAGGTAAAATCATGAACATCAAACGCGTAATCCTTACCATTGCGGCGATAGGCGCCGCGCTCGCTATCGCCGGATGCAAGGAGCCGGTGACCTCTGCCGATTCCGAAAAGCCCCCTGGCGTTCCGGTGGCCGAGGTGATTGTTCGCCCGGTGACGCCCTTTGCCGAGTTCACCGGATCGCTGACCGCAATTGAGCGGGTTGAGTTGCGTCCACGTGTCGCTGGCTACCTTCAGGACGTTAGCGTGCCCGAGGGACGCTTCGTTAAGAAGGGCGACACGCTATTTCGCATTGATCCACGGGTCTTCCAAGCTGCTGTGAACGCCGCAACGGCGCGATTGCGTGAGGCTGAAGCAGCATCGATGCTTGCCGGGATGGAACATGAACGAGCCGAACAGCTATTCGCCCAGAAGGTTGTTGCTCGTGATCGCCTCGATAATGCAACGGCCGCAATGAAGGCGGGAAAAGCCCAGGTCGACGCCGCACAGGCAGCGTTGGCCACCGCCCAACTTGATCTAAGTTTCTCGCGTGTCACTGCGCCGATCAGCGGGCGTGTCGGTCAAGCCCTCGTCACCGCTGGCAACTACGTCACCAGCGGCGTGACACCCCTGACGACAATCGTCTCGATTGACCCGCTCCATGTCTATTTCGATATCGACGAACGCACGTATTTGCGATCTCTCGCCGCCAATAGGGCGAATGGCGACTCGCAAAGGACAGCATCGGGAAAAGTCATGGTCGCACTACTCACTGACAAGGCGTATTCGCGTCCGGGCCGGGTCGACTTCGTCTCCAATACCGCCGATCGTGGGACAGGTACGGTGCGTATCCGCGCTGTTATCGACAACCAGGACGGCCAATTGACACCCGGTCTTTTTGCCAAGGTCAAACTCGAGACCAGCACGCAGCAAGCCAAGGTTCTGGTTTCCGATCAATCGATACGAACCGATCAGGGGAGCCGCTATGTGCTTGTCGTTGGCAATGATAATAAGACGGAATACCGGCCTGTAGTGCTTGGCGCGATGGTCGACGGTTTGCGCGTAATCGAGCAAGGTCTACAGTCGGGCGAACGCGTCGTCGTTAAGGGGCTGGTGGGCCCGGGGATGCAAGTGACGCCGCAATCAACCGCGATTGACGGTAGCCCCATTGCGGTGCCGCAAACTTCGGGAGCTAGGCAATGACGTTCCCACGTTTCTTCATCGATCGTCCGATTTTTGCCATCGTCCTCTCGGTTCTGATGATGATCGCCGGAATCGCTGCCTTCTTCCAATTGCCGCTCAGCGAGTATCCGGCGGTGACGCCACCGACCGTGCAAGTGACCGCCTCTTACCCCGGTGCCAATCCCAAGGTAATTGCCGAAACGGTGGCAGCGCCACTTGAGCAGGCGATCACCGGGGTCGAGGGTATGCAATATATGTCGTCACAATCGTCAACCGATGGCCGAATGATTCTAACCGTCACTTTTGTGCAGGGGACGAATGCGGACATGGCGCAGATCCAGGTGCAAAACCGGGTCTCACGCGCACTGCCCCGGTTGCCTGAAGAGGTGCGGCGCCAGGGTGTGGTCACGCAAAAAACCTCGCCAGACATTCTGATGGTGGTCCACCTGCTGTCGCCCGATAAACGCTACGATTCTCTCTATATTTCGAATTACGCCTACCTCCAGGTGCGAGACGAGCTCTCACGCCTCCCGGGGGTCAGCGAAGTCCAGGTATGGGGTGCTGGCGAATACAGCATGCGGCTCTGGCTCGATCCAAACCTGATCGCTGCACGAGGGCTGACAGCTGGCGATGTAATTACTGCGGTGCGCGAGCAGAACGTGCAGGTAGCGGCGGGTTCCGTTGGTCAGTCACCCAATTCCAACGCCGCATTCCAGGTAACAGTGAACACGCTCGGGCGGTTGACCGACGAGGAGCAATTCGGCGACATCATCATTCGCACGGGCGACGACGGCCAAGTGACGCGCCTGCGTGATGTCGCCCGCATCGAGATGGGGGCCGATGCCTACGCATTGCGCAGCCTGCTTGACGGCGAGCCGGCGGTCGCGTTGCAGATCATTCAGAGTCCGGGCGCCAACGCACTCGACGTTTCGAAGGTGGTGCGGGCAACCATGCAGCGCCTTGAAGGCAACTTCCCAGAAGGACTCAGCTCGCGCATCGCTTATGACCCGACGGTCTTTGTCCGTGCCTCGCTGGAATCGGTGGCAACCACCTTGTTGGAGGCGATCCTTCTCGTCGTTATCGTGGTGGTGCTTTTCCTGCGCAACTGGCGGGCTTCGCTTATTCCACTCATGGCAGTGCCGGTGTCACTGATCGGTACCTTCGCCGTCATGCATCTGATGGGCTTCTCGCTTAACACCTTGTCGTTGTTTGGACTGGTGCTTTCGATCGGGATCGTCGTCGACGACGCAATCGTGGTAGTCGAGAATGTCGAACGTCACATCGAAAATGGCGAGGAACCCATGCAGGCCGCGCGGCTTGCCATGGGCGAAGTCACCGGTCCGATCATCGCGATCACCTCAGTGCTCGCCGCAGTTTTCATTCCAACTGCTTTTCTAAGCGGTCTGCAGGGTGAGTTCTATCGACAGTTTGCGCTCACGATCGCGATTTCGACCACCCTGTCGGCAGTTAATTCGCTCACGCTCAGCCCGGCGCTCGCAGGACTTTTGTTGCGCCCGCGCCAGGCAGCTATCGTGCGTGATTCGCGCAGTTTGCGTGGCCGCGCTGATCGGTTGTTTCGAACACTAGGCCGACCATTCCAGCGTGCACCAGACGTGTATGGCAACACGGTGCGCAAGGTCGTGCGAGTCAGCGGCGTGGCACTTCTGGTATACGGCGGGCTCCTTGCGCTGACCTTCTTCGGGTTCAAGGTCGTCCCGCCGGGCTTCGTGCCGATGCAGGACAAATATTATCTTGTCGCAATCGCCCAGCTACCGAACGCCTCGTCACTGGATCGCACCGAAGCCGTCGTCAAACAGATGTCGAAGATCGCGCTGACCGAACCAGGTGTCGAAAGCGTCGTTGCGTTCCCCGGCCTTTCTATCAATGGTTTCGTAAACGTGCCAAATGCCGCGGTCATGTTCATCATGCTCGACCCATTCAAGGATCGCACGACACCCGATCTCACCGCGGCCGCAATCGCGGGGCGCCTGCAGGCTCAATTCGCCAGCATCCCCGATGGCTACCTCGGTGTATTCCCGCCGCCACCAGTTCCTGGACTTGGCGCGACGGGCGGATTCAAGATGCAGGTCGAGGACCGCAGCGGTGCCGGGCTCGCCGCCTTGGTGCAGCAGACCCAGATCCTGATGACAAAAGCTACCGGGTCGGGCGAGTTGGCCGGGCTTATGACCAGCCTGGACATCAATGCACCGCAGCTCGACGTCACCATCGATCGCACACAGGTCATGAGCCAGGGGGTTCGTCTGGCGGATGTATTTGAGGCGCTTCAAGTCTATCTCGGCTCGCTATATATCAATGACTTTAACCGCTTCGGTCGCACCTATAAGGTGACGGCCCAAGCCGATGCAGACCACCGCATGCAAGCCGAATCTATCGGCCGCCTGCAGGTGCGCAACGCGGCCGGAGATATGCTGCCGTTGTCCTCGTTTGTAACCGTGACGCCGGGTGCCGGCCCTGACCGCGTGATGCACTACAACGGCTACCCTACGGCCGACATCTCGGGCGGCGCGATGGCAGGCGTCAGCTCGGGGCAGGCTGTTGCGGTCATGGAACGACTGGCCAAGGAGGTTTTGCCCGATGGCATGAGCTTCGAGTGGACTGACCTTACCTACCAGCAAAAGCTGGCCGGCGATTCAGCTCTGTTCATTTTCCCGTTGTGCGTGCTGCTCGCCTACCTCTTACTTGCCGCGCTATTCAACAGCTGGCTGCTGCCCTTGGCGGTCCTGCTGATTGTGCCGATGTGTCTGCTGAGCGCGATTACTGGCGTTTGGCTGGCAGGTGGCGACAACAACGTCTTTGTCCAGATCGGGCTCATCGTACTCGTCGGTTTGGCGGCCAAGAACGCGATTCTGATCGTCGAGTTCGCACGCAGCCTCGAAGCTGCAGGATCAAGTGCGCTCGATGCGGTCGTCGAGGCTTGCCGATTGCGGTTGCGGCCTATCGTGATGACCTCATTGGCATTTATTGCTGGGGTCGTACCGTTGATATTTGCCAGCGGTGCTGGGGCGGAGATGCGTCATGCCATGGGGGTCGCGGTTTTTGCAGGCATGCTTGGCGTGACGCTGTTCGGACTATTCCTAACGCCGGTATTTTATGTAGTGATACGCGGCTTGGAGGCTCGCTTCGAGCGGCCCAGTTCAAGTGCTAAGCCGCACATTGAGGAGAGCACGTCATGAGAAGTCCCTATCAAACAGTTCTGTTCCCCCTGAGTGTGCTCATCCTGACCGGATGCGCGGCGGTGGGCCCAAACTACTCACCGCCTTCGCTGCCTTCATCGCAGTTTTCGACCAGCTTCAGTGAGCCACCCGCCGGTCTTGGATCGGGCGCCGTTGAGGTGAGGTGGTGGCGCGCCTTCGACGATCCAGCTCTGAACATCTTGATCCAGCGAGCGCTCGCGGCGAACCATGACATCGGCATCGCTGCCGCGCGGCTCGAAGAGGCAAAGGCCATGCTGGGCGAGAGCCGTCAGGGCTTTCTGCCGGGCGGTGGCGCTGCGCTTGGTTATGAGAACCGTCGCCGGAGTGAGGTCGAGACGCCGCCTGGCCAGTCGCGTCAGATAGAAACCTATCGCGGCGCGGTCGACGCTTCCTGGGAAATCGATCTCTTTGGCCGTGTGCGGCGATCGGTGGAGGCCGCTCAGGCGCAAGCAGGCTCCCGCGAGGCTCTGCTGCGCGGTGTGCAGGCGGGGGTCGCTGCCGCGGTGGCCGCCACTTGGTTCGAGCTACGCGGTATCGAGGCCGAACTAGCTGTAGCCGCCGACATCAGCCAAAGCCAGCGCGAAAGCCTGAGCCTGGTCGAACGTCTCGTGCGCGCCGGTTCTGCCAGAGAATTCGACCGGCTCCGTGCCGAGGCCTTGTTGCATCATGTCGAGGTGGCCGTGCCCGAACTGGAGCGCCGCCGCGCGGCCTCCAGCAACGCACTGGCCATCCTTCTTGGCGAAACGCCCCAGACGTTCAGACCACCCGCTGCCACGCCTGCGCGTGAAGCGCTTGCTGTTCGAACGATCGCCGTGGGGGATCCCGCGGCACTCCTCTCACGGCGTGCTGATATTGCGGCGGCCGAACGGACCCTCGCTGCGGCGACCGCTCGGATTGGGGTCGAGACGGCCGGTCTCTACCCCGAGATCCAAGTGCATGGTTCAATCGGGCTCGTTGCGGGAAGTCTCGATGAAGTAAATGGCTCCGGAGTGCTGTCCAGTTTCCTCGGCCCTGTCATTCGCTGGTCTCTTTTCGATACTGGGCGCGTTCGTGCCCGCATCGCCGCCAGCGAGGCACGTACCAAAGAGGCGTTGATCGTCTACGACCGGACCGTGTTGCGCGCACTGCAGGAAACCGACGATGCCTTCAAAGCCTATGGTGCCGCGGGCAGCACGCTTGGGCTGCGTCTGCTTGAGTCAGCGGCAAATCGCGAGGCGGCTCGTCTTGCCCGTGTGCGGTTCTCAGCAGGTGAAGGCATCTACCTGGATGTGCTCGAAGCCGAACGGTCCGACTTTGCAAGCCGGCGTGCTCTGGCAGTCGCTCGCACCCACCAGCGGCTTGCCGTTGTCAGCATCTACAAGGCGCTGGGCGGCGGCTGGGAGATCTGCGCACAGGCAGATCAAGCCTGTAGTGGCGCCGACGGCATGTCGAACTTGCGCGTCGTGAAATAAATCGCACACAGGCCTTGACCTTCCAATGATTGGAACCTTCAAGCTTCTTTCAACACCAACAGTTAAGGAGTAATGAAATGGCCTCCGTTTCCCGGCAACACCACATCAATCCATCAGTGTCCGCAGATGCTCGTTTGAGCCTGCCGGTTGAAGGCATGACCTGTGCATCGTGTGTCGGCCGTGTCGAGCGCGCTTTGAAAGCGGTCCCCGGCGTGCAGACGGCCGCGGTCAATCTCGCTACCGAGCGCGCTGACATCACTTTCACCGGCTCGGCCGATCCAAAGGCGGCTGTCCGCGCCATCGAGAGCGCCGGCTACACGGTTCGCGAAGAGACCACCGAGCTGGCGATCGAGGGCATGACCTGCGCGTCGTGTGTAGGTCGAGTAGAGAAGGCGCTCGCAAAAATCCCGGGCGTGCTCGAAGCCACTGTCAACCTGGCGACCGAGCGCGCGCAGGTACGCCACTTTGCAGGGGTCGTCTCCACGGCCGACCTTGAAGCAGCAGTCGAACAGGCGGGTTACAAGTCCCGTCGCTTGTCCGCCGAAATGGCGAATGCTGGCGATCAGGACACCGAACGTCGTGAGAGCGAGACACGGGCATTGCGACGCTCTTTCCTCATTGCAGCCATCCTCACCTTGCCCGTCTTCATCCTTGAGATGGGCTCTCACCTTATTCCCGCCATGCACCATTGGGTGATGGGGGTCCTGGGGCAACAGACCAACTGGTATGTGCAATTCGCGCTCGCCACCCTGGTCCTGTTCGGTCCGGGTCTGCGCTTCTTCCGCAAGGGGGTACCGGCGTTGCTGCGCGGTGCTCCCGACATGAACTCGCTGGTCTCTGTCGGCACCGCGGCGGCTTATGGCTATTCGATCGTCGCAACCTTCGTCCCTGAAGTGCTGCCGCAAGGCACCGCCAACGTCTATTTCGAAGCTGCTGCGGTCATCGTTACCTTGATCCTGCTCGGACGCATGCTGGAGGCGCGCGCCAAGGGGCGAACCTCGCAAGCGATCAAGCGGCTCGTCGGACTTCAGGCCAAGACCGCGCGCGTCCAGCGCAACGGCGAAACGCTCGAAATACCGCTCGATCAGGTGATGACTGGTGACATCGTGCTCGTTCGTCCGGGTGAGAAGATTCCGGTCGACGGCGAAGTCGTAGAAGGTGCCTCTTATGTTGACGAGAGCATGATCACCGGCGAGCCGGTGCCCGTGTCTAAAGGGGTGGGAGCCGAAGTTGTCGGCGGTACTATCAACAAGACGGGCGCTTTCAGTTTTTGCGTCACCAAGGTCGGCGCGAATACGGTGCTCGCGCAGATCATTCGCCTGGTCGAGCAAGCGCAGGGTTCAAAGCTGCCGATCCAGGCGCTGGTCGACAAAGTGACCATGTGGTTCGTCCCAGCGGTGATGGCAGCAGCCACGCTGACCTTCCTGGTCTGGCTAATTTTCGGCCCATCCCCGGCGCTGACCTTTGCGCTCGTTAATGCGGTCGCGGTTCTTATTATCGCCTGTCCGTGCGCCATGGGACTGGCCACGCCGACCTCGATCATGGTTGGCACCGGCCGCGGGGCCGAGCTCGGCGTACTCTTTCGTAAGGGCGAAGCTTTGCAGGCGCTGCGCGATGTGAGCGTTATCGCGCTCGACAAGACTGGCACGCTGACCAAAGGACGCCCCGAGCTGACCGATCTCGTGCCCGCCGAGGGCTTTGGATACAACGAAGTTCTCGCTCTTGTTGCGGCTGTCGAGACCCGCTCCGAGCACCCGATTGCCGAATCGATCGTCACAGCCGCAAAGCAGTTGAACCTCACCCTGGCACCCATCGAGAGCTTCGACGCCACACCGGGCTTCGGCGTGTCGGCCAAGGTCGCAGGTCGTACTGTCGCCGTCGGCGCGGATCGGTTCATGACGCAGCTTGGTCTTGATGTGTCGAGCTTCCTGTCGACCGCCCAGCGTCTTGGCGAGCAAGGCAAGAGCCCACTCTATGCCGCGATCGACGGCCGCTTGGCAGGGGTGATCGCAGTGGCAGATCCGATCAGAGAAACGACGCCCGAAGCAATCAACGCGCTGCACGCGCTCGGACTCAAAGTCGCGATGATCACCGGCGACAATGCGGCGACCGCTGCGGCGATTGCCAAGCAGCTCGGCATCGATGAAGTCGCGGCCGAGGTCCTGCCCGACGGTAAGGTCGCGGCGCTGAAGAAGTTCCGGATCAATGGCGCGCGTGTCGCATTCGTGGGAGACGGTATCAACGACGCGCCGGCACTCGCCGAAGCGGATGTTGGGCTCGCTATCGGCACGGGCACTGATGTGGCGATCGAGGCGGCTGACGTAGTGCTAATGTCGGGCGACTTGCGTGGCGTGACGAATGCGATCGCGCTCAGTCAGGCCACGATCCGCAACATCAAGCAGAACCTGTTCTGGGCCTTCGCCTACAACGCCGTGCTTATCCCGGTTGCGGCGGGCGCGCTCTACCCGTTGAACGGCACCTTGCTTTCGCCGATCTTCGCGGCGGCCGCGATGGCGCTTTCCAGTATCTTCGTGCTCGGCAACGCGCTTCGACTCAAGCGCTTCAGGGCTCCCATGTCGGTCGAGGCTCGCAGCGACACGCCGGATGGCGTGATTGCATCGCCCATGTCAGGTCTGGCGAATGGTCACTGATCCACGCCCGAATGGCCGTCTGGCTGAGCACCCAAACAATATGGAGGAGGCCATCATGGCTAGCGCATCTCACCCCCAAGTCATCATCTACACAACACCGACTTGCCCTGACTGCTGGGTGCTGAAGGCCTGGCTAGAGAGAGAAGGAATCGCGTTCGAGAAGCGCGATCTATTGGAACCTGAGATAATGGAGGAAGCCAAGGCTCGCACCGGTGTGCGTGTCGCACCGATCACCCTGGTGGGCGAGAAGGTCTTCTACGGTACGTTTCCGTCGCAAAAACCGGGCCTGGCTGCGGCACTAGGTCTGTCCAATACCGCCGGAGGGAAGGCGCTATGAAGAAACATGTCGAGATACGTCAGGCTGGACGCACCATCGCTGTGCCGGAGGGAGTCGCAATTCTGGAGGCGGCGCTCGCCGATGGCATCGCCTATCCGCATGGCTGCCGCTCCGGGCGGTGCGGGTCCTGTAAGTCGCGCCTCGTCAGCGGCGAGGTCGATCTTCTCGATCACAGCCGCTTCGCGATCTCGGACGAGGAAAAGGCGCAGGGGCTTATCCTCGCCTGTCGCGCGACCCCGACAACGGATGCGATCGTCGCTTGGCTTGGCGGCGACGAGCAGACCCCATCCCATCCGCGTCGTCGTCTAAACTGTCGCGTGACAGCGATCGAGGACGCTACACACGACATCAAGCATATCCAACTCGACATCGACGGGGCCGATCCCTTGGCCTTTACGGCGGGCCAATATGCTCGGCTCACTTTTCCGGGCGCTCCCACTCGCGACTATTCGATGACAAGCGGGCCGGGCAAGCAAGTGTTCGAATTCCACATCCGCCGAGTGCCGGGCGGGGCCGCGACCCAGTGCATCCACGAGTTGTTGAGGCTCGGCGATCGAGTGTGGGTCGAAGGTCCATTCGGCTCTTCTTACCTACGCGAGCAACATGCCGGGCCGATCCTATGCGTTGCCGGTGGCTCGGGCCTTGCGCCAATCAAAGGGATCGTCGAGGCGGCCATTGCTCACGGTATGAAGCAGCCGATCCATGTCTATTTCGGCGCGCGCAGCGACCGAGATCTCTATCTCGTCGACCATTTCGAGGAGCTGGCGCAACGGTACCCCAACCTGAGCTTTACGCCTGTCCTCTCCGATGCGCCTTCGGGGGTGCGCCGGCGCACCGGTTTCGTGACCGATGCCGTCGCCAAGGACTTGCAGGAGTTTGATGGCTGGAAAGCTTATGTCGCTGGGCCACCACTGATGGTCGAAGCGGCTATGCAGATCTGTAGGGCACGCGGGCTACGGGCTGAGGACCTGCATGCCGATGTGTTCTTTACGCCTACAGAAGTATCGGCGCGTAGGTAAGCCCCTCGATTTTTCGGGTGGCATTTGGCTAATTCCCTAGGAGGAGAAAAAGATGAATATCGGTCAAGCAGCCAAACTCTCCGGTGTCTCGGCGAAGATGATTCGCTACTACGAGCAGATTGGCTTGATCCCGAAAGCCATTCGTTCTGATGCCGGCTACCGACATTACAGCTCACCGGAGGTGCATAGCCTTCGCTTCATCCGTCGCGCACGTGACCTTGGCTTTTCTGTTGAACAGATCTCGGCATTACTGGTCTTGTGGCGCGACCGTGACCGCGCGAGTGCCGACGTCAAGGCGGTAGCGCTCTCTCATGCTGCCGGATTGAAGGCGAAGATCGCCGAACTGCAAGCGATGGTGCAAGCGCTCGAGCACCTGGCGGATCACTGCCACGGCAATGACCGCCCGGATTGCCCGATCCTTGCGGATTTGGCTGAGCCGACTGCCGCAGCTGAACAGCCGTCACAGGCTCCTCATAGGGCACCTCGGTTTGGGGTCGGCACACCCGCATCGTCACGCCATCGCGCTGCCAAGGGGACTCTTAGTGAGCTGAGGTGAACACGCACCACAGTTCTACGCATCGTTCTTACCCAGCCGAGGTCAGCCTTCTTCGATAGTCGCTCCCACAAACGCAGGTGCAGGGATTTCAATACTGAAGATGAAGTGGAAAAATTCGTTTAAAAGCGTTTGACCTTGCCACGCTGTCAAACCTCATATTGGTTCGACACACTAACCAACCAAGAGATCAAGATGCTTAGTTTTTACATTCCAAACATGAACTGCGGCGGATGCGCCAAGTCCGTTACCAAGGCGCTGCTGAGCGTCGACCCGCTAGCCCGCATCGAAACCGACCCGCCCGCGCGTGAGGTTCGAGTGGATAGCGCCCAAGAGGAGAGCGCTTTTCTCGCGATGCTAAGCGAGGCCGGGTACCCGGCCAAGCAGTGACCAATTGATCGGGGAATACGACTCATGCCCATCAAGCAGCCTTTAGAGATCGGTGTGGCGGTGACAGGCAACGCGGCACAGTCATCATTCGCGACGAAGGCAACCCTGAGGGGCGTCTGTGCCCTTTTCGGCATGACCGAGAAGGGCACTGCCAAGCTTATTGGCCGGAGACCGGTCGGCTCACACGCGTCCAAATCTGTCCCGACTGTAAGCCTGTCTGTTTGAAGTGGTTGAATGGATGTGACCAGCCCAGTTAAGGAATAATACCCTGAACCTGGAGAACCTGCAGGACCACAAGAAAGCTGTACTCAAAAGAATTTAAGCTGGACGCCATCAGCCTTGTGTTGGAGCAGGGATATTCAAGGGCCCACGCGGCGCGCAGTCTGGAGATCAGCCCAAACATGCTGGGGCGTTGGATAAAAGAACATGAATCGGTCGATGGGCAGGCTTTCAGGGGGAACGGCTGCCGAATGCGGAGCACGAGGCGATGATTGAGGCTGTGAAGGAGGTCGCTCAAAGTAGCGACAAGAGCTATAAGCTCCAGGCGGATGAAGCACGCTCTGAACGCCCTGGGCTATCCAGTGGGTCGGCGAAAGGCGCGGTCGCTGATGCGTGAAGCAGGCGTTAAAGCCCGGTACCGGAGGAAGTTTAAGGTAACCACCA
>Ga0307486_1002237_pt1 | contig 13716 bp, 15 predicted proteins | sample CBIW02metaG_FD_203663 | JGI IMG/M metagenome (GOLD analysis project Ga0307486, IMG submission 203663) | Sea-ice brine microbial communities from Beaufort Sea near Barrow, Alaska, United States - CBIW 0.2 | ecosystem: Environmental > Aquatic > Marine > Coastal | place: USA: Alaska | collected... | reverse complement strand
GTGCTGATTGTTTCCGCGAGCGGTTCGATCAAATACCGCAGGCGGCGGATCAACGTCGGGATGCCGTTGTCGGGTCAGAAAGTCCGCGTTACCGAAGCGAAAGACTTCGTCACCGTGCACCTCGTCGAAGATGGACGCCTACTCCGTGAGATCGTCGACCTCGACCCGTCGGCACCTATCACGGCAACGGCAACAAACGCGGTCGGCCCCGGAAAGCCCCGCAGAGTCCCGCTGGAACACCCGAAGGATAAACTGTCAGGCATGTCCTGACCACGAAGTGTCAGGGAAGTCCCCGGGCCGTACACCCTCCATAGTGGCTGGTGGCCCTGTTTTCAATCGGCGATACTGGCCCTATTTTCGGTCGGCGTTAACACCGCCGACTGGCCCAGCACACCCGATTCCCCTGATCGGATCCCATGATCTCGGATGGTTCTCCAGCACGCCGACAGCGCTTCCGACCACTGTGCGCCCGCGTTCACGTAGTTGCCTTAGGCGTCAACTTTCGGCAGCGGGGCGAACCACACTCGTTGTTTCGGGGTTGGTGACTGCGTTTACATCGTCGATGGCGTCGTTGTCGTCTGTACCCGCAGCCGGCGTGCGTACGGGGCTGAAGACCTCCGCGTGCGTGTTGGTTTCGGCTAGTCCCAGGGCGCTGCGAGCCTCCTCATCGCCCAGCCCAAATAGTGACTTCACAGGTAAATCGCACTGCGGGAAGGGAATATCGGTGCCATACGCCACCCCAAACGGCACGCGGAGGCGTCGCAGCACGTCGCGATGGGTCCAATTCACGACCCGGCCACCAACAAATTCTGAGTTTGAAACACGGATGTCGATGTTGTCGTTTGTGACGATCGTCGTCGATCGAATCTTTATGTCGCGCACCTCACCGGTCACACCAGATTCGAATTCCACAAAATCGCCAACCTTGAGCGACTTGTCCAGCAGCAACACAATCCCCGAAATGAAAATACTGAAGAGTGTTTGCAGGCCGAAGCCGAGGCCGACCCCAACGGCGCCGCCATGAAAGCGCTTTCGAGCTATGTGATGGGTCCGTTTCGAAGCCAACTTCTCGGCCGGCCCTTCCGGCATCCTCCTGGCGGAACAGTCCGGGCCGAGCCCCCGAGGAACCGGGTGCCTGATTGGCAGGTGAACCGCCGCATTTTTTTTACTATAGTCTCTAGAATTTTTTAAAAGCCAGAAGTATTCAGAAGTAAATGTATACAAGACCGTAGTAAACACGCCTAGATTGCCATTTGACCAAAGTATGTTCAACATAAGAACACGCGCATTAAAGGAGATATTGCAGATCCACTTGCACGTGCCCCCGGAACGCTGTCATCGTTGGTGCCGGAACGGTCGGTCTAGCCACCGCGTGGCATTTGCAGGAGCATGGCGTCGACGTCACGTTTCTTGACCGCTCTGGCGTGGCCAGCGGTTCTTCGTGGGGCAATGTTGGGTGGCTCACTCCGGGCTTGGCCTTGCCCTGTCCGATCCCAGTCTCTGGTCTTACGGCGCCAAAGCACTTCTGGATCCCAGCGCACCCCTCCACATCCCGGCGCGAATCGATCCGAAACTCTGGCAGTTTCTTGCTCGTTTCGGCATGCACGCCAACCAGCGGGCGTGGACTAAGGCGATGTGCGCCCTGACGCCCATTGACCAAGTGGCGCTCGAAGCATTTGATGAGCTGCAATCACAGGGCGTTATCGCCAGAACCAATGAAGGCCCGTTTATTGTCGGATTTGAACGAGGGCAAGAGAGCGTGCCGTTCGTGCACGAAATCCATCAGGTAGAAAAAGCTGGCCAGGTCGTGCCGCTTCACCGTCTCAAGGACCCGCGCAGCATGGTGCCGCACCTGTCCGACAAAGTGAGCACCGTCTTGACCATGGACGGCCAACGGTTCATCGAACCCGGTCTCTAGGTTGAAGCGTTAGCAGCAGCAGTCGTGCAACGCGGTGGAAAAATAGTGCCGGATGCGCACGTGGACGGCGTGCACTCTGTCGTCGGTGGTATTCGGGTCGACCTGCGCGCGCGATTCCATCACTACCGATGTCGTCACCCTGGCTACCAGCGCCTAGCTGCCCGCACTCGCCAAGCCCCTCGGCGTGCGAACAATGGTTCAGGCCGGGCGCGGCTATTCCTTCAGCGTTCCCACCGATGAACCGGCCCAGTACCCGATCTACTTTCGAGCTCGTCGCGTGGCCTGCACGCCGTATAGGGGCGTCTGCAGATAGCCGGGACCATGGATTTTCGTCGTCCCGACGAGCCCCTCCAACGTCGCCGTGTTGACGCGCTTCTGGCGTCTGTTCGTGACTTGTTCACGGGAATGGACTTGGAAGATCGCAAAGATGAATGGGTGGGTTTAGGCCTGTCACACCAGACGGACTCCCGGTAATTGGCGCAGCGACGATGCCAGGAGTGTACGTCGCCGGCGGCCACGGCATGTGGTGTGTCGGACTCGGCCCGGCCAATGGGCGGTATTTGGCACAGCAGGTTGTCACCGGCGCAGTGGCCAAAGAGATTCGTCCTTTTGATCCGCTGCGGTAATGAATGACCAAAATCTCGACCTTAGCGACTACCCGCAGCCGACTGCCGCTGTCGACCTCGCGGCCATTGGCCACAATGTGCGTGTGCTCAAAAGACACGCCGGCCAAGCAAGAGTTATGGCCGTCGTCAAGGCAGATGGTTATGGACATGGAGCATCAGCGGTCGCGCGGTCGAGTATTGAAGCGGGTGCCGCAGAAATTGGCGTTGCCACTATTGCGGAGGCCGTCCAGCTTCGCCGCGCGGGTATCCAAGCGCCGATACAGTGTTGGCTTCACTCCCCCGGTGCCCCGTGCCACGCCGCCTTGAGCGACGAGATTCGGGTAGGAATTTCTTCGATCGCACAATTGCACGAAGTGAAAGCCGCCGTGCGAGCCAGCGGCAGACAAGCACATATTGATGTCAAAGTCGACACCGGCCTTCACCGAAACGGCAGCCCGCCAGCGATTGGGCGTCATTGATGTCAAGTTTGGCAGCGGCAGAGCAAGAGGGCATCATCGCAGTGCAGGGATTTTTTCTCATCTTGCCTGCGCCGATGAACCGAAACATGCATCTATTGCGATGCAGCGGGATACTCTGGTGAACGCCATCGCGCTCGCTCATCATGCCGGGTTGACCCCCCAGACAAATCACTTAGCGAACTCGGCCGCGACGCTCGCTCGCCCAGACACACACTTCGACCTCGTAAGAACCGGGCTCGCTCTCTACGGTCTTTCTCGCCTGCTTGCCCTGGGCAACTTCGGACTGGAGCCGGCCATGACCTTGACCGCCCCTGTCGCCGCGGTGAGGTCACTAGGCGCGGGCGAACCTGTCTCCTACGGACACTCGTGGAGGGCCGCTCAACAGACCCGGGTGGCGTTGATACCACTCGGTTACGCCGACGGAATTCCGCGAGCCCTCTCTGGCAAGTTCTCAGTCATGATCGCAGGCCGCTCGTACCCCCGCGTGGGCAGAATCTGCATGGACCAGTTTCTCGTGAATCTCGGTTCAGACTCGAGCGCCATTGCCGTCGGGACACAAGCCGTGTTGTTTGGCGCTGAAGGTCTTGGCACTTTACCACTTCAGTACTGGGCGAGCAGGCTCGACACGATTCCCTCCGAGCTGGTGACCGCGATACTCGGCCGTGTAAGGCATCAGTTCCTGAACTGACCGCCCCTGTGAGCCGGGTTATCGCTGATGATCGTCGCCAGAACGCACGTAGCCCCGAACCCGGCAGTGGGGTGATCCACGTAGTTTAGATCGTTGCGTCGCCAGTGTCGTCGGCGCGCTGGGTTCGACTGATGAAATTATTGTGACAAAAGCCTCAAGCGTCCACTTTTTTCCACTCGAAGAGATCATTCCCAACCGATCGAAATTCAATAGCGGGCTTCGCCTTTGACGCCCTCAACTGTTGACAGTCCTAATGAAGGGGGCCTAAGGTTTTCGATAATCCGAGTTTTCCTCGACATGTATTGTCAGCACGTTGGCCTCACCAGGCATCTACAGTCGCGGATATCAACGTAATGGAGATCTCATGGGCAGTGTGGGTTTACTGTATGTGGGCGCAGTCCTTTTCATCAACGGACTGATGCTTTTAGGCGCAATCCCGGGAAAGTCGGCGGGAATTTTAAATTTCTTCGTTGGTGGAATGCAGGTTGTATTCCCCACGCTGATCATCCTGCAGGCGAACGGTGACCAATCGGTCATTTATGGTGCAGCTGGTCTCTATCTATTCGGCTTTACGTACTTATATGTGGGGATACTACAATTCACCGGCATTAGCGGTGAAGGGCTCGGATGGTTTTCTTTATTTGTTGCCGCTTGTGCCGTGGTTATCGGAGTTCTTGACTTCACCGATATTGGTCGAGACCCCGTATTCGGTGCGATATGGCTGGTCTGGGCGGTGCTCTGGTTCCTGTTCTTTCTCGTTCTTGGCCTGAATAAGACGTCTCTCACCCGCACCACCGGCTGGTTCGCTATCTTCATCAGTCATATGACGGGAACGATTCCCGCGTTTTTGCTCCTGCTGGGTAAATACGAGACAAATGCTGGCTATGCCCTTGTTGTTCTCGTTGCCGGGGCTCTTTCTCTAGTCGTCGCCGTCATGCTGGGCCGTCGCCCGCTGACGATCCTGCCGACCCCGGAGACCCCGGAGACCCCGGAGCCCGTCCGCCAAACCCAAGTCGTTTAAGGATTAATTCATGCCCATATACGAGTACCGCTGCCCGAATTGCGCAACCTTTGAGGTGATTCTACGAATGGGAACCGCCGCCGACTGCATGGACTGTCCCCAATGCCAGAGCAGTTCCTCTCGCCGAGTCAGCGCTCCGAGTCTGTCTCAAACTGGATCCTCCGCTTTCAAGCTCATCGATTCCGCCAACCGCAGTGCCCACGAGCCCTCCGTCGTAAGTACACCTCGCCCCGGTGCTCGTGTTGGCCGCACGCAACCTGTTACGTCGAATCCGCTCCACTACAAACTGCCCCGGCCCTAGTTGGTGCCGAGGCACAACAGATACAGGAGATGTAATGCCCGCCAAACTGTTTTCACTGGATTCCAGTAAGAAATTCGAAGATCAAGAGAAAATCGGGCACAACCGGTGGCATCCGGAAATTCCCCCGGTGGGGTCCGTCAAGCCGGGAGAATCTTTTCGGGTCGACTGCCGCGAATGGTTCGACGGCGCCATCGTCAATGATGACTCTGCCGACGATATTCTCAACGCTCCTCTCCTGACCGTGCACAAGCTCAGCGGGCCATTCGCTGTGGAAGGAGCCCAGCCCGGAGACCTTCTCATCGTCGATATCCTCGACGTCGGTCCGATTCCTCAGGAGGATTCCGGCCCTCTGGCCGGCCAGGGCTGGGGCTACACAGGAATTTTTGCCAAAAACAACGGTGGCAGCTTTTTGGTCGATCAGTTTCCCGATGCCTACAAGGCCATCTGGGACTTCGTAGGCCAGACAGCTACCTCTCGACACGTGCCGAGCGTATCTTTCACCGGACTCATTCACCCCGGCCTCATGGGTACGGCGCCGTCGGCGGAGCTTTTGGCCAAGTGGAACAAACGGGAGGGGAAATTGATCGCCACCGATCCCACTCGCGTTCCGCCACTGGCCCTACCCCCGGAGCCACAATTCGCCGTGCTTGGCAGCCTGCCGGACTCCGAGTTTGATCGCGTGGCCGGTGAAGCTGCTCGTACGGCTCCGGCGCGGGAGAACGGCGGTAACCAAGACATTAAAAATATGTCGAAGGGCACCCGCATTTTCTACCCCGTCTTCGTTGACGGTGCGAACCTATCTCTCGGAGACCTGCACTTCTCCCAGGGCGACGGGGAAATCACCTTCTGTGGCGCCATTGAGATGGGCGGCTTTATCGATCTGCGGGTGGACCTGATCAAGGGCGGCATGGAAACCTACGGAGTAAGCGAGAATGCTATATTCATGCCCGGTAACGTCGAACCACGCTACAGCGAGTGGATTGCGTTCTCAGGCACGTCCGTGACTCTGGACGGGGAACAGCGCTATTTGGACTCACATTTGTCCTACCAACGGGCCTGTTTGCACGCAATCGACTATCTTGCCAAGTTTGGCTACAGCCCCGAGCAGGTGTACCTCCTCTTGGGTGCCGCACCGATCGAAGGCAGGTTGTCAGGGGTTGTAGACATACCCAACTCGTGTTCCACCGTCTACCTTCCCACCGCCATCTTCGACTTCGACGTGCGGCCCTCTGCCGCTGGACCGTTCCAGATTGACCCCGGAATTGGTGCACCGAAAGCGAACAATAAGTGAGGTGACGAAAGACTCACAGGGCAGGCGCCTTTTCCCTAGGGATTGGGCGTTTCGCTTTGCCCACGCACTGCCCAGATATCGAATAAATTTAGGCGCAAATATTTTTTTGCGAACATAGAAGACAAGCGCGGAAAGGCGTCGAGATCCACGTCAACGCTCAAACCCGAACTGCGAACGTGCTCCAATTCGGCGTTTCATCAGGTTCATAACGCACTGGAACATTCGGAGAGCGCGTAGCGTTGTATTCAGAGCGCCAGTCCTCCTGGCGCTTCGCGACATAGAAGGAGAACCATGAACACTCAACGAGCAATTCTGGCCGGTGGCTGCTTCTGGGGGGCCCAGCAGCTCTTACGCCGGCGTCCGGGTATCCTCTCAAGCCGAGTCGGCTATTCCGGTGGTAACACCGTGAACGCCACCTACCGCAACCATGGTGATCACGCCGAAGCCGTTGAAATCGATTTTGACCCTGCGGTAATCAGCTATCGGGAAATACTGGAATTCTTCTTTCAAATTCATGACCCGTCTACCTTGAACCGTCAGGGCAACGACGTTGGCCGCAGCTATCGCTCCGCCATCTACTACACAACTGAAGCTCAAAAGCAGGTCGCAGACGACACAATAGCGGATGTCAACGCGTCTGGGCTCTGGCCCGGACCGGTTGTCACCGAGGTCGAGCCCGCTGGTGATTTCTGGGAAGCAGAAGAAAACCACCAGGACTACCTGGAGAAATCCCCCAACGGGTACACCTGCCACTTTGTGCGTTCCGGCTGGCGCCTTCCGGCCCGCGCCGAGACCTCCTCTCACTAGCGCGTCGCACTGGGCGGTCGCTTTCGGTCGCGATCGCCCGGCCACCTTCGTCACACCGTAAACTAGGCCGGTGCAACTATCCCTCTGGCTGACCCTCGTGGGAGCGGGCACCCTCATCAGCTTTACGCCTGGCGCGGGGGCAATTAACACCATGAGCAATTCGCTCAACGCTGGTTTTCGTCGTTCCATTTGGGGAATTCTGGGTCAGCAGATGGCCCTGCTAGTGCACATCATCATTGTGGCGCTTGGCGTAGGTTTGCTCGTGGTGAGTTCACCGCTGGCGTTTAACGTCATTCGGTATTCGGGCGCTGCCTACCTGGTTTATTTGGGCATTCGCCAATTTCTCGCCAAGCCAGCCATGGATGATGCCAGCGTTCGGACGCGTCGGTCCGAGCCCCGATGGTCGATGTTTCGGCGGGGACTCTGGGTAAATCTGCTGAACCCCAAAGCAATCGTGTTCTTTTTCGCCTTTCTTCCCCAATTCATCAGACTTGATCAGCCGGTAATGATGCAATACGTCGTTGCCGCAACGACTTTCGTGATTATTGACGTTCTCATCATGTGGTTCTTCTTTGCTGGAATGGCGCAATCTTTTCAACGCTTCACAAAGAATCCGCAGGGGCAGCGCGTCGTCAATCGGGTTTTCGGCGTGCTGTTTGTCGGCGTCGGTGTTGTGCTGGCCCTCTTGCACTGACGCTGGCGGCCCTCGTTAAAGCTGACGGCACTCGTTAGAGATGGCGGCACTCCTAAGACTGGGTGCCGCCATCTCTAACGGGTGCCGCGACGGCGGGCGGACACGCAGGCCATGGAACTCTGGCTACGGACTGGCGCAGAGTTCAGGGGTCTGCGTTCTCCGATTGCAGTGGCAGGCGCCGCACGCTCGTGAAGGTGCGCGCTTCCCCATCGATGGGGTCGATAAAGCTCAGGTTGCTGGCCAGAAGCTGCAGCGGGCGCGTAAAATCGTGCACCGAAATATCCGTCACCACGGGGTAAAGCGGATCATTTTCAATCGGTATTCCGAGGCCCCAGAGATGCATGCGTAGTTGATGAGTACGCCCCGTGCGCGGTGTCAGCCGGTACCGTCCCTGATCTCCACGCCTGGATTCACACTCAACCAGCGTCTCGGCATTGACTGGGGCGCCCGGTACGACTTCAGCCTGCCACTGCCCGGGCCGCGTGGCGAGGTGATTTCTTACCGTCAGAGGCAGAGACAGATTGGGCCGCAGGGCGGCCAGCGCTCGGTAGGTCTTATCTATTTCCCCGCGCTGAAAAAGGGACTGATAGGCCCCTCGCCAACGTCGTTCAGTCGCGAGAATTACCAGACCACTGGTGACACGGTCGAGCCGGTGCAGCGGGGATAGTTCGGGCAATCCCATTTCGGCGCGCAATCGCACCACGACACTTTGAACTACGTGGCGCCCGCGCGGGATCGTGGACAGAAAGGGCGGTTTGTCGATCACCACAATGCGCTCGTCGCGATACATCACATGAATAGGGCCCGGGACGACAGCCTCGGTGGCGAGATCGCGGTGAAACCAGACGAAGGTGTGCGGTGCGTAGGCGTCGCCTGCGTTCACCGGAGCGCCATTGACGTAAACGAAGCGCTCGTCTCGAAGAAACCGGGCCACATCCACAAAATCTGCAAGGCGTTCCCAAAGCCACGCCCCTATAGTCGGCCAGAGCAACGTGTGCGTACGCTCTGGAGTGCACACCCAGGCAGCCTCAAGCCCGTGTCGCTGAGGAAGAGGTGAACGCGGAGGCACTTTTCTAGGGTACGCGGCCCCCCGCAAACGAAACACTCTGCATTGAAAATTGAAAAATCTTCCCATTACAAGCCGCGCGCGTGGATGCGTGGCGTCTTTCTGGAAATACGCTTTGTGACCGCAAGATCCACGCCAAAGGCTGCAAGAACACCAAGCGCATACGCCGCAAGGTCTAGGGGCGAAAAGGTAGTGCCGAGTACGAGTCGGGAAGGCGGAAACGCCGCGGCTAAAGCTGCAGGGCCGCCTGTCAGTTGGCACGCCTCGATGAACGTACACACGCCGTAGGCCGTTCCCGCACTGGCGATCGGGGCCATGCGCGGAAAGAACAACGTCACAAGAAGGTATATCAAGACGGCGTAGAGCGCATCAGCTAGAAAGTCGGCGAGAGGTCCCGTCGCCACAAAATGCACGAGAAGCCCGACTCCCACAACCACGACAGCCGCGACGCCGGAGGGCACGCGTCGGTCCCGACGAGCAGAGTTCGCCCGCTCCTTCGCACCGAATCGCTTCATCGGTCAAGGATAGGTGATCGCTCAATACGAAAGCTTGTAGAAGGCGCCCTGGCTAGGCACCAGCCACAGTGCGTCGTCGCACCGCGAACGTCGTGCGCCGGCGCCGACCGAGGTCATGGGCCGTGTGTTCGGCATTGCGCACAGCACAGAGTATCTTGCATACCCACTAGGGTATCCGCTACGCTGGTCGTATGAGCACCCAAGAGATCACCCAACACAATTTGAACGACATTATTGCCGACAACGACGTCGTTATGCTTGACTTCTGGGCTGCCTGGTGTGGTCCGTGCCGGTCGTTCGCCCCGGTATTCGAGCAGGCCGCCACGACATATCCTGACCTGGTTTTTGGCAAAGTCGACACTGAGGCGCAGCAGGAGTTGGCCGCAGGTTTTCAGATCTCATCGATTCCCACGCTGTTGGCTTTCCGCGAAAAAATTCTTGTCTTCTCGCAGCCCGGAGCTCTAAGCTCCATTCAGTTGACCCAGGTGATCGACGGCGTTAAAGCCCTGGACATGGACGATGTACGCGCACAGTTGGCCTCTAAGCAAAACGAAACAGCGTCAAATTGATCGGTTCTAGCTGCGCGGTTCAACAAAAGATCGCTCTGGTCACGCATGCCTAAGACCCGCAAAATCGGCACTCAATGCGCGGTGACACAGAACGCCCGCCTCAGCCGAGGCGTCGTTGGAATCTTTGTAGGAGCCTTCGCCTTCAGCTCTATGGATAACCTCTGGTACGCCATTCCCGCAGGAATCCTCGCAACGTTCCTTTGCGTGGTCGCCGTTACCGGCTGGTGCCCCACAAATTTGCTCTCCCGTAGGGGCCCCACGGTCCTGACCGAGAACACCCTGGGGTATGTCGAGGCCCGGCAGAGCTTTCACATATAGCTATCCCTCCTGACACCGTCAGGTGATTCAAGCTCGCTTGCCGCGGACTTTCTTCAGACCGTTACTGCTGTTTCCGCAGAGAATGTGAGTGGAAGCAGAGCATCCAGACATAAAGTGCCACAAAATGCAGTGGATTCTCGCCGCATTGTCGGCACCGATTGCTAGTCTGACCTCATGAGCACTTTAGATACCGTAGTCGTCGACACGATCGTTATTGGTGCCGGAGTTTCGGGGCTCACCGCAGCCCGATTACTGAGGCAGGCCGGACAGCGCGTCGTTGTGTTAGAAGCTCGCGATCGCATCGGTGGCCGCACCTGCACGGAACGATCCGACGGTTTTATCAGTGACCTCGGGGCCTCCTGGATTCACGGTATCGACGGCAATCCGTTGGCCTCCGTCGTTCACGACCTCGGCCTTGAAACGGTCGAGTTCACCGTTGGCAGTTACCAGCCAGATGGCCGGCCCATCGCCTATTACGCGCCGAATGGCGAGCGCCTGAGTGATGACGCGATTTACGCCTTTGCCAAAGACGTGCGCGATTTTAGCGCGCATTTAACCCGTACTATCAATGCCTCCACGCTCGGCAGCACCTACGAGCAGGCCATCGTTCGCACGGCCACCACGCTCAACTGGCACACAGACCGTGCCGAGCGGGTACGCGAATTTTTGCTGCATCGCGCAGAAGAGCAGTACGGCGCATCGGCAACAGCAATGGATGCCCATGGCCTCGACGATGACACCGTCGATGGTGACGAGGTGGTTTTTCCTAATGGCTTTGACCAGCTGGCAACCAACCTGTCTGCGGGGCTGGATATCAGGCTCGGGCACGTGGTCACTCACGTTGCGCGGTCGGGTAGCGGTGCCGTTGTGAGCGCAAGCCAGGGTGAATTTGCGGCGACGCGAGTCGTGATTACCTTACCCATCGGGGTTCTGAAGGCTGAAGTTGTTGACTTCGACCCCGCACTGCCCGATTGGTTTACCAACGCCGTGTCCGGTTTTGAGATGAATAATTTTGAAAAGGTATTCCTGCGCTTTTCGACAAAATTTTGGGATGAAAATGTCTACGCCATACGTCAGCAGGGGGAAGCCGGCAACTGGTGGCACTCTTGGTACGACCTGACTGACCTGCATGGGGTGCCGACTCTGCTCACCTTTGCCGCAGGGCCAAGCGCCCGCGATACTCGCGGCTGGACCGACGAACGCATCAGCGAGTCTGTGCTTCACTCCCTACGCGGTCTCTACGGCGATCGCGTAGAGGATCCGTTACACGTGCTGGTCACTCGCTGGCAAGACGATCCATACTCTCGAGGCTCCTACGCGTTCATGTTGCCCGGGTCCACGCCAGCGGATCACGATCTCTTGGCAACTCCGATCGATGATGTGCTGCACTTCGCCGGAGAGGCAACGTGGGGCGATGACCCCGCGACCGTGACGGCGGCTCTTCGCTCCGGCCACCGTGCTGCCCAAAATATTCTCGGCAGAGATCTGTCGTTTGCGCTTTTGCCGCGTCCGCTGTAATCGCTCGGTGACATCCACAAAGGCGGCCCCGAGTGCTGTGTGCACGCGGGGCCCGCCGGTGGGTGTGAGAAAGCGTTTCGCGGTGAAGCACCGCTATCTTTTAGCCCTTCTTAATGGTGACCGCCGTGTTATCGGTGTAGTAGTTGCGAGCGAAGTCAATCTTCGTCGTGGTCTTTGCGATGACAGCGCAGTTGGCTACCTTCGTGTCCCGTCCGAACTTATTGTCTTTGATGACGGTGCCCAACAAGGGTCCGTAAGACTTCTCGGCAATATTGACGGTGCAGGCACCGTTGTTGGCAAAGTTGTTCGTGTAGACAAAATTGGACACTCTCCCGCGGTCCTGTGTAATCTGCACGGCGGCGCTGTGGGAATCGGTTAGGCGATTGCCGGTGACCGTGATGTTGTTGCCCGACTGCACTTGGATGGAATCGTCGTGACTGGGCATTCCCCCGTGGTTCTTGTCCTTGAGGTAGTGCTTGTGGTCATGGATCCAGCTCTTTTGAATGAGTACATTGCTGCCGGTGATGTGGATGCCGTCAATCACGTTATGGATATTCAGTCGTGTAGCAGTGAAGTTATATCCGAAAATTCCGTTGGAATCAGGTGAGGCGACGCTGGGGAACAGCTCGGTGTCGGTAATGACACGGTTCTTGAACCCATCAAGGTTGTTGATGAGGGCACCGGATCCGTTCATGGTGCGACCACGAACGATGGAGTTCTTGATGGTGACGTTGTCTGCTTGAATCTTGATGAGGCCGCGTACATCGAGGGCGTCCAGCACAGTGCCCGCCTTGGTTACCTTGATGTCGCCGTTGACGACTTTGAGCACGGTCCCCGCGGGAACTCCCGTGTTGGTGGCTGTCGGGGCGCCGCTGGTCGGCGGGGTAGGAGCGGGCGGCGGCGTAGGAGTCGGTGCGGGCGGCGGTGTGGGAGTTGGCGTCGGCGTTGGTACGGGCGTGGGAGTCGGAGTGGGTGCGGGCGGCGGCGTGGGCGTCGAGCCGGTCTTCCTCGTATACCCGACGACGGTGATGTCCACAGTGACGTTAGCTACGCTGCTGGCAATCGTGATCGTTCCGTCCGTGTTGCTCGTAACCGGAACAGTGAAATGGCGCTCAGGGCCGTCGCCAACGGGCGCTGTGAAGTAATAGCGTTCCACGTTTTCCGGGCCAATGAGAATCTTCAGGGCAGTGCGGGTCTTGGTCAGAGTGTCGAGCTCGATGTCAACGGACGCCGCATCAGCGGGAAGATTTCCGATATTTTTGGTGATCTTGCTGCCCCCGGGTACGGCGATGGAGACGCTGTAGTCATCAGCTTGGGCCGGCATAACGGCGAATCCCCCGAAGGCAATGGCGAACGCGCTAGCCGCTGCGACAAGGGCTAATCGGCGGGACGTGCCGGTGACGGGGTGAACGTTGGAATTCGGAGGGGAAACAGTAGTGGAGGACATGATTCGCATTTCGTCTAGTGCACAATTTCGTATTGGTGCGGGTGGAGCCAGAGGAGGCTGGTCTGTTGGATATGAGCATTACCCACTATGGGCATTGTTACAAGCAAACACATCACTTCCTCAGGTTCGACCCCCAAGCAGGGGTAGACAAAACCCCTGAAATGAGCACAAAAAAGCGGTCGGACCTGCGATTACAGGTCCGACCGCCTACTTTCGCCTAATTAAGCGAAACTGCACGATTTAGCGTTTGCGCTTTTCCCGCACGCGCATGCTCAGGTTGATCGGGCTTCCCTCAAAGCCGTAAATCTCGCGCAGACGTCGCTGAATATACCGGCGGTAACCGGGATCAAGAAACCCGGTGGTGAACACCACGAACGTCGGTGGGCGGCTGGAAGCCTGGGTCCCGAAGAGAATGCGCGGCTGCTTACCACTGCGCACGGGGTGAGGGTGGGCTGCGGTGAGTTCGGCCAGAAAAGCGT
>Ga0307486_1002231_pt1 | contig 13724 bp, 11 predicted proteins | sample CBIW02metaG_FD_203663 | JGI IMG/M metagenome (GOLD analysis project Ga0307486, IMG submission 203663) | Sea-ice brine microbial communities from Beaufort Sea near Barrow, Alaska, United States - CBIW 0.2 | ecosystem: Environmental > Aquatic > Marine > Coastal | place: USA: Alaska | collected... | reverse complement strand
GCAGACTGCCCCTGTGTATGGACGCTTCCTTCATCGCCAAAACTCCTCCGGTTGTTGCGTGGACGCCGCAAGTCGGCCTCGCTTCCTAGCTTCGCGGTAAGCTGAGCGCACCCCCAGAGTCTTAGGTCCTACGAGCGGCACCGTGATGCTGAACTGATATTTGACGATGACTAGTATTCAGTTGAATGTCTCCCAGTGCGCAGCCAACAAGGGTCAGGAAGTATACTGTCCGGGGGTATCCAATGCGGCCCATGAACAGCCTCAGGATAGAAACAGAATGGAGGTGGCGTGCGTTGATCAGAACCCGTGCAGCCGCATCCGATTCCGCTGTTCATGCCCTTCGTCGCATCCTCGTCGTGTCACTCACCATTGGTGCCGTTCTATTCGGACTTCTCGCACTTCACTCGGTAGCGGGGTCCCCTGAGGGAATGCCAACAATTGCCTCGGCGGCTGCACAACTGCAGGCAGCTGGAGATGGATCGGACGCTGGTCGCCCAGCAGCAGTGTCTGCGCAACAGCAAGGCACCGATCTCTTGTTGCTGGACAATGACCAGGGCCGCGCATTGGGCTGCGCTTTGATCGCAATGATTTGCGCGGTGCTCGCCACTCTCATAGGAATGATCGTCCTCGCCCGCCAGCCGGCCCTTTTCAACCAGTTGGTAGATGGTATCCGCGGGATGATTCAACGCGCCCCTGTAGCCAGAAATTTCGCTTACCTGCCGTCGTTGATTGTTCTTTCCATCAGTCGCACTTAGGCCGATGCGTCGCGCGTCATGATCGCGCTTACGCCCTGCTGACGTAACGGTTGCTTCGCAACCACGAATGAAAGAACAGCGTCCGGAGCAGGCAAGTATCTATCGGCCTATACGGGCGTGTTTTCCTGCGCGTCCCGGTCCAGGCTCTCGGCGCCTGAAAGTCAACGCTCTCCATAAACACCACCGGTGAGCTAGCCGTGAACCTCGTTAAGAATTTCTCTGCAGACCTGCAGGCATCCTCAGGTCTCTCAGGCAAAAACAATATCTCCGAAAGAAGTAGATCCCGCTATGAAGAAACCACAGAATCAGCCCAAAGACGCGAAGACATTGACCCCGGAGGAAGAAGCTCAGAAAAAGTATCGCCGGGGTCGGGTCTACGTCAGAACCGGTCAGGCAATCATGGCTGGGGGCGCGATCGTAGCCATAGTACATTGGCTCGCTCACCTTGAAGCCTTTGGTCCGGGACAGCCATCGGGTTGGATCGATATCGTCGCTGGTTATCCCATGGGTGCCGTTCTCCTTATGGTTGGCGCCATGGTCGCGGGGCAAAAACCGAAATAGCGGCCGGCAGCTACTCATTCGACGCCGCTGACTCAGTCGTTTCCTCCACCGAGGGGGCGGCCGCATTAGTTCGCTCAGTGCTCTGAAGCATCAGTTTTTCGTTCCATGATCTCGGGCCGATATGTTCTGCCCATTTACTTTTGAAATCAACCCGTGAGGTATATAACGATGTCCAATTCATCACTCGGCCAGCAGCAGCTGACTCGACGAACATTCATCGGCGCAGGCCTGTCTGGGGCGACACTTCTTGCCTTGGCCGCTTGCGCTCCCGCTCGATCGTTCCTTTCGCCGACGTCACCGGCGGTGGGTAAAGCTGAAGCGGCTCGCAAGACAACGGGGGCGGTAACGCGTGTCGCGCTCCAGGCCCAAACAGGAACGATTGATCTCGCCGGAACTTTGGCACCGACCTGGAGCTATGGATCGATTCCCGCGCCCGTCATCCGTCTCATTCAGGGCGACCAGCTCGAGGCCACCGTCCAGAACGGACTTCCTGAGTCGACCACGATTCACTGGCACGGGCTCGCATTGCGTAACAACATGGATGGGGTGCCCAACCTGACCCAAAGCACTATCGCGCCAGATTCCTCCTTTAAATACCAGTTCGTCGCGCCCCACGCCGGTACCTATTGGTTCCACCCGCACGTTGGGACCCAGTTAGATCGCGGCCTCTATGGGGCACTTATTGTCGAAGATCCACGGGAGCCTCTCGTGTACGACGACGAATGGGTTGTTGTCCTCGACGATTGGCTCGATGGCGTCACCGCTTCACCGCCCGAAGTCCTGGACGAGCTCTCGCGGGGAATGGTGACAGCGAGCGGGATGGAGGGGATGTACATGAGAATGGGAAACGTCCTCATGGGTGCGGAGTCCGAAGCGCTCGGCGGAGACGCTGGGGATGTGTACTATCCGCACTACTTGATCAACGGTCGCCCGCCGGAAGATGCAGAAACCTACACTTCCAAGCCGGGGAAGCGAGTTCGTATTCGCCTCATTAACGCTGCCGGTGACACTGCATTCCGCGTTGCTCTTGCAGGGCACCAACTGACCGTCACACACACTGACGGGTTCCCGGTGGAGCCTCGCGAGGTTGATTCGGTCCTGATCGGGATGGGCGAACGCTATGACGTCATCGTCACTCTTGGTGATGGCGCGTTTGCGTTTGTCGCCGAAGCAGAAGGCAAGAGGGCTCGGGCTTTTGCCGTCGTACGAACTGGCACAGGGGCCACGCCATCGAGTGACATCACTTTGCCTGAGTTGTCGGGGCGCCTAGCCACTGCAGACAAGATGCGAGCATCAAGCGACGTCGCACTACCCACTCGAAAAGCTGACCGTGAACTTACGATCGAATTGAACGGGAGCATGGAGAAGTACGACTGGTCGCTGGATAACCGTCCCTTTACGCTCGAGAAGCCTATGGAGAATCCGTACCTCATCGAGGCGGGGGAACGGGTGCGACTCAATTTTGTCAACACTACTGAGATGTGGCACCCCATGCACCTTCATGGCCACACGTACCAACACACTAACGGCGGTCCACGCAAAGACACCTCCATCGTGCTCCCTGGTGAGACGCTCAGCGTTGAGTTTGATGCCGATAACCCTGGCCGTTGGCTCACTCATTGTCACAACCTCTACCACGGCGAAGTGGGGATGATGGGAGTGATTGCCTACGGAAAGTAAGCGTGCTTTATCTACAGGAGTGCTTATAGCTTTTGTCGTCCTCGGGGAGTGCCCGAAGCCAGATCTATTCGGCTGGCGCTGAGGGCGCTACAAAGTCCTTAAGTATCCCGAGGGTGGAGTCAGTAATCTGAATGGACGTGGCGGCGTCGGGTGCGGTCCGCGTCAGGGCGCGGATTGCATCGATAGTTTCAGGGACGACGATGGCCTCGTTGTACACCTGATAGGTCAGGAACACTTCGTCGCCTTGGACCGTAACGAGGTCTTCCCACACCGCGACTTCCCACATATCGCCTCGTGGACGCCCGAGGTCGCGCATCAGCTCGATCGTCGAGTTGAGTGCGACGAGTCCATCGGACATTCGGATAAACGCAATGCGGGGGGCAGCGCGGAGGGCACTTAACACTTCGTCCCGCGTGGACTCTCTCGTCAGCTGGATCGTCCAGTAGTGGTTGTGCGTCTGGGTGTGGGCTCCCTTAGCGGCGATGGTTACCAGATCAAGGTCGGGCAGTACAGTCTGGGCATCGGGACCTTGATGCGACGGGATGACGGGCTCGGGGACCATCGTATTCATGATGCCGCCTAGGTGCGATTCCCAGGGGTCAGTCGCCCGACGGATGAGCACACCACGGGCGCGAAGCAAGAGGCCAGCGTTGTCCAGCGCCCCCAGTACGCGGACGATGCTGGTCGTGTTGCAGGACACCACTCTGGTGGTGTCTCGCCCATAGGCGCTTTCATAATTGGCTTGAGCCACGAAGGAATGACCCGTCAATTCGTGGGATTCACCGCCCTGGAAAACTGACTTCTTACCCGCGGCGCGATAAAGATCTATATTGCCAGCGGCTACATGCTTCGGTGTCGAGTCGATGATGATGTCAGACTGTTCCACAAGGTCGTCGAGAGTCCCTATTGGGTGAAGTCCTTCAGCGATCATTGCATTCTTAGCCTCATTGGTAGAGGCAAAGAGCGTCAACTTGTCGGCTACCGACTTGATACGCCAGTCCGTAGCGATATCTGCAACTCCGACGAGTTCCATGTCAGGCTGCAGCTCGACCGCATCCGCAACTCTCTTGCCGATCACTCCGTAACCGTTGATTCCGACTCTAATTTTGTTCATGGTTTTCCTCTTCTCGTTGGGCCCGGCAAAGACGGGCAGGGGGCTCGTCGCGGACGACGAGGACGGTCGCATTCAGGACCTGGCGGATTCCGGGCCCCGACTTAAGCCGAAGCAACACTGTCATTCGGGCTCCAAGTCCAGTCGCGAATCTCCGGGAGATCCTGGCCGTGCTCCCGGATATAGGAATTGTGCTGGACGAGCGCGTTGCGCAATTCCTCCCGGACGGATGCAGAAACATCGCGCAGGTGTGGCACCCGATCGATCACGTCAATCGCCAGATGGAACCGATCGAGCTCGTTGAGCACACACATATCGAACGGCGTGGTGGTCGTGCCTTCCTCCTGATAGCCGTGGACGTGCAGGTTGCCATGGTTCGCCCTGCGGTACGTCAGACGGTGGATGAGCGTCGGATAGCCGTGGTACGCGAAGACCACTGGAGAGCTAGTAGTGAATAGAGCATCGAAGTCTTCGTCGGAGAGCCCGTGAGGGTGTGCCCGACTATCTTGGAGCCGCATGAGATCCACGACATTGACGACCCTGATGCGCAGGGTAGGAAAGTGCGTCCTGAGAATCGTCACGGCGGCGAGGGTCTCTAGGGTAGGTACGTCGCCGGCGCAGGCCATGACGACATCCGGTTCTTGCCCGTCGTCGTTGCTGGCCCAATCCCAGACACCGATTCCTTTAGTGCAGTGTTCGACGGCTTGTTCCATGCTGAGGAACTGCAGTTGGGGCTGCTTGCCAGCGACGATGACGTTGACGTATTGACGACTACGTAGGCAGTGGTCAGCCACCGAAAGCAGTGTATTGGCGTCCGCGGGCAGGTATACCCGGACAACGTCCGACTTTTTGTTCACCACATGGTCGATAAAGCCGGGATCTTGGTGGGAGAAACCGTTGTGGTCCTGTCTCCAGACATGAGAGGTGAGCAAATAGTTGAGGGAGGCGATCGGCTGGCGCCAAGGAATGCCGTTTGTGGTGTCCAGCCACTTTGCGTGCTGATTGAACATGGAGTCGATGATGTGTATGAATGCCTCATAGCAGGAGAAGAATCCGTGTCGACCGGTGAGTAGGTATCCCTCCAGCCAGCCCTGAATGGTGTGCTCAGAGAGAATTTCCATCACGCGCCCGTCCGGAGCAAGGTGGTCGTCACCAGGGGTAGTGCCGGCATTCCAGGCGCGGTTAGTTACCTCGAGTACGGCATCCAACCGGTTCGAGTTGTTTTCGTCGGGTGAGAAAACGCGGAAGTTGTCCATGTTGCCAACCATCACGTCTCGCAGAAGTCCGCCGAGCACGCGAGTGGATTCGGCAGTTGTGGTTCCGGGCGTGTCCACGGGAACGGCGTAATCGCGGAAGTCGGGCATCCGCAGGTCACGCAGAAGGCCACCACCGTTGCTATGAGGGTTGGAACTCATCCGGCGGACTCCGGACGGGTGGAGCGTGAGCACCGCCGGGATGGGCGCGCCGGTCTCATCAAAGAGTTCTTCAGGGCGGTAGCTGCGGAGCCACGCTTCGAGGATGGCGCGGTGTTGATCGTTTTCCCGGGCCTGTGCGAACGGTACTTGGTGCGAGCGCCAGGTGCCTTCGACCTGCTTGCCATCTACCTCTTTCGGTCCAGTCCACCCTTTCGGAGAGCGCAGGACGATCATCGGCCAGAGTGGCCGTTTGGTATCGCCCGAACGTGCCCGATCCTTGATCTCACGGATGCTGTCGAGGCACGCGTCCAGGGCTTGAGCGAAATCTTGGTGCATCTGCTCCGGGTCGTCACCTTCGACATAGAACGGGGTATGCCCGTAGCCGCGCAGCAGATGGTCGAGCTCCTCGGGGCTTATTCTCGCGAGCACGGTGGGGTTTGCAATCTTGTAGCCGTTCAGATGCAGGATTGGTAACACAGTCCCATCCCGGGCAGGATCGACAAATTTGTTGGACTGCCAGCTTGCCGCCAGCGGTCCAGTCTCTGCCTCTCCGTCGCCGACCACGGCGGCGACGATCAGATCCGGGTTGTCGAAGGCAGCCCCGTAGGCGTGCGAGAGGGAATACCCCAACTCGCCACCCTCGTGAATCGAACCGGGCGTTTCAGGGGCGACGTGACTTGGGATGCCTCCAGGGAAAGAAAACTGTCGGAAGAGCCGGCGCATCCCCTCGGCATCCTGAGTGATGTCCGGATACGTTTCGGTGTAGGAGCCTTCCAACCACGATGCCGCGACCGGGCCGGGGCCACCGTGGCCTGGGCCCATGACGTAAATTGTGTCGAGATCGCGTTCCATGATGGCACGGTTCATGTGTGCGTAGATGAAATTAAGGCCCGGCGTGGTGCCCCAGTGTCCGAGTAGTCGCGGTTTGATGTGCTCAGGACGTAGCGGCTCCCTTAACAACGGGTTGTCCATTAGGTAAATCTGGCCGACCGAGAGATAGTTAGCGGCTCGCCACCACGCGTGGATCTGCTTTAGCTGGGCAGCGTCCAACGTCGGGCCAATGCCTCGGGGAGTAGCAGGTGTGTTCATCAATTGATCGCTTTCTTTGTGGAGGATCGACGGTGGTGAGCTGATCTAACGTGCGTCGCTGGGAGCGGGAGCGGGAGCGGGCGCGGATTCGCGGGCTCGGGCCGCTTCGGGCGTGACTTGAGCGGGCAAGGGGAATCGCTTCAGTAGGAGGGCATTGACGGCGACGATCACGCTGGAGCCCGACATAGAGATGGCGGCGATTTCGGGGCTGAGCATGAGGCCAAGCGAAGGATAGAAAACGCCTGCAGCGATAGGGAGAGCGATCACGTTGTAGCCGATGGCCCAGCCCAAATTTTGTCGCATTTTGCGCACGGTGCCCTTGCCGACGCGCAACGCGATCGCAACATCCAGTGGATCCGAGCGCATCAGTACTACATCGGCGGTCTCAATTGCGACATCTGTACCGGCGCCGATCGCGATACCGAGGTCTGCTTGCGCGAGGGCGGGGGCGTCGTTGACACCATCGCCAACCATCGCGACCTTCTTTCCGGAACGCTGCAATTCAGCGATCTTGGCGGACTTGTCCTTCGGGAGCACCTCGGCAATAACGGTGTCGATGCCCAGTAGTGAGGCAATGCGCTTGGCAGTGGGCTCGTTGTCGCCCGTTAGCATCACGACCTCGACGCCGGAATCGTGTAACGCGGTAATCGCCGCCGCGGCAGTTCGTCGCGGGGCATCAGCTAGGGCGATCACCCCGGCTACCTTGCCGTCTACGGCAAAGGCGATTGCCGTACGGCCGGTGGCTGCCAGGTCGTTGTACGCCGAAGCGATGGGACTGAAATCAATTTTCTCATCGGCCATTAGTCGAGCGTTTCCCATGACGACTTTGCGGTCGTCAACTGTCGCTACCGCACCGAGGCCCATGATGCTGCGGAACGCAGTGGCCGCGCGGCGAGGAACATTGCGAGTATCCGCATAGGCGACGATCGCCTTGGCCAATGGATGTTCTGACTCGCGCTCTGCGGCGGATATAAGCGACAGTAGTTCGATCGGATCCATCCCGACAGGCACGAAGTCAGTGACTTCGGGTTCGCCTTTGGTTAACGTTCCGGTCTTGTCGAGAACAACGGTATCGATGTGGGCAGCAGACTCGAGAGCGCTGGCATTCTTGAACAGGATGCCTCTTTTAGCGCCAAGACCGGTGCCGACCATGATCGCGGTTGGAGTAGCCAAACCGAGGGCATCAGGGCAGGTTATGACCACGACGGTAATGGCGAACAGGATCGCGGCTGGAACAGGGGCTCCGCTCAACCACCAGACTAGGAAGGTGACGCTTCCCCCAATCAGTGCGACGAGCACTAACCAGAACGCGGCCCGATCAGCCAAACGTTGACCCGGCGCTTTGGAATTTTGCGCCTCTTGAACTAGGGCAACGATTTGCGCGAGGGCGGTATCGGCGCCGACTTTCGTGGCACGCACCCGCAAGGTGCCCGTCGTGTTTACCGTCGCCCCTATCACTGGCGAATTGGCCGTCTTTGACACGGGCAGACTTTCGCCGGTAACCATCGACTCGTCGATTTCAGAGTCGCCGTCTTCGACAGTGCCGTCGGTCGGGACCTTGGCCCCGGGACGCACCAGGAGAAGGTCCCCGGGAACAACCTCAGCGGTTGGCACTTCAACTTCCTCACCGTCGCGGAGGACGACTGCGCGTGGCGGGGCAAGTTCCAGTAGCGTACGGACTGCGTCGTTAGCACCGCCACGGGCGCGCATCTCGACCCAATGTCCAAGAAGCACGAAGCTGGCGAGCACGGTGGCGGCCTCATAGAATACTTCGCCGCCACCCGTGAGCGTGACGACAAGGCTATAGAGCCAGCCAGCTCCCACGCCGACGGAGACCAGCACCATCATGTCCAGAGTGCGCGCCTTGAGCGCCCGCCAAGCACCGTCGAAGAAGATCCAGGCAGAGTAAAAGATCACGGGCAGCGAAAAGATCAAAGCGAATACGTCATCTCGCAGGCCAAACGGGGCTGGCAGAGTGAACCCAAGAATTTCGCGACCAATGGGCGACCACAGGGTGATCACAACAGAAAGCACCGCAGCAACGATGAAGCGGTTTCGCATGTCGTGAATCATGCTTGCCATCGACATGCCAGCATGGTCGCCCCCATGCCCCATTGTTTCCTGGCTATTCCGTAGCGGGGTCATAGGCTCGGCGTGCTCAATGGCGACTGGCGCATCGCCAGCGGCTGATTCCGCACTCGTGATCGGTTCCGCGATCCCGTCGTTCAGTGGATCACACAGGTGTTTCGGTACGGACTGGCCGGCACAGTGGAATCCGCAATCTAGGATCGACTTTTGCAACGATGCCTGAGAAACCAGCTCGGGATCATACGAGACGTTCGCGGTTTGTGAGACAGGGTTGGTCTCCACTCGGAGGACTCCTGGTCGTCGCAGGAGCGTCGACTCGGAAATCGCCTTGGACGACGCCCAATGGATGCCAGAAACTTCTAGTACAACTGTGCGTGTTCCCATGTATTGCGTGACCTCAACTCTGTGCGCCGCATCTGCTTGCCGGCGACAAGATGATGCTCTCTCTCTTTTCCGGGCGGGGCAAGAGTCGAAAGTCCCAGCGGCGTAGCCGGCACTAACAGGAAAATAAATACCCTTAGGGGTATTCTGGCTGGCACAGAGACAAGCTTGGCCTGTCGGAAAATTGCCTTCGACAAGTTGGGATCCTTTGAGCGCAACTTACGTCGTTATTTCAGACGACCGCGAGGGACCGTTCTCAGTGTGGAGGCAAATTCGTCGGGAAAGCCACACGCGCGACGTAGGAGGGACTGACAGAAAATGATAGTTGGCATTTGGACCGACGGCGGATGGCTGTCCGGGTTGCTCGTCGCCGTTGGAGCTGTATTTCTGATAGTCCTCGTGATGCGCCTTCTTGGGGCTGGAGCGAAGCGGCAGGTCCGAACGACGCGGGAGGCACGAGTCCTTGCTCGTGGGCTCCAATTACTCGACGATAGCTACACCCGGGGGGAATTGACCACGGAGGAATACCGCGGGCAGGTTCGAGTCCTGAGCAATGAGGGCGGACGCAGCCCATTGGGCGGCGGAACGCGCTGATCCCAGGGACGTGTGCAGCGCGCCAGTGTCTTGGAAGATCCTCCCCTGATCAGGCAATTACGCAGCTGCTCGCTGCGTTCTCCGCGCCCCAATCCGACCGCGTCACGTCAACGGGACTAAATCCTCTACCCAGCTCCAGAGCGGCGGGCGAAAATTAGCTATCGGACAATAACTGAGTTCGACACTGTTGAAGTGCTAATTGACGAAGGTGGAACCGAAATGGCGTACTGGGACGGCAATGACATGATGTATTGGGGCACGAATGACATCGGCGGATGGGGTATCGCCATCATGGTGATCAGCATGACTCTGTTTTGGGGTGCAGTAATCCTTGGCATCGTGCTGCTTGCACGCGCGGTCGGCAATAATCCACAGAAGCGCGGCGAATTAGCGACATCAGGGCGTGCTGAGAGCACACTTGCTGACCGATTCGCTCGCGGCGAAATTGATGAAGTCGAGTACCGCAATCGCCTTGCGGCCCTGCGAGAGTAGCCGAGTTTAGGGTGAGTTGAGCGAAACCGATCTAGGCCGAGACGACCGAGTATCCAGCCTCTTCTACCGCGGTCCCGAATGATTCAGGGTCCAAGGGTTGTTGGCTGGTTACCGTCACCTGACCGGAGGCAACATCGACCTGCACGTCTGAGACTCCGGGTAGTTTGACAAGCTCCGCTGTGACCGAACTGGCACAGTGTGAGCATGTCATTCCAGCAACTTGATACGTGACAGTTTTTCCATCAGTTGCCTGAGTGGTCGTCGTGCCGGTTGCTTGTGCGTCTGTTGAGCAGCACGAGCACGCGCCTTCGGAGGCGGACAGAAGGTTCTTTTCAGGTTCAATCATGATGACTTCTCTCTCAATTGACGGTTAATCTGATCTATCGGATCGTGGCGTATACCCCACCCGGGTATCATACGCCACGTTACGACTGCCGACGCACTACGTCGTAGCATCTGCATGGACCAATATCCCCTCCCCGGACTAAGTTCGATTGGTTCATCCACGGTCGACACTGGGCGGACGACAGCCACCGACTACATATCCATCGTCCCGTCGTTGCGGGTGTGAGAGCGCATCAGGAAACGCTCACCGACAATGATAAGAATGATGCCCGCGCCGGCGACGTAGAGGCTGAGCGCGTCGGTGGAAGCCTTCACCCAAACGAACGCTGCGAGTATGACCCCGTCGAGAATGATTGCGGCCAACACGATGGCCGGATTGAAATTGATGCGAGTGCGGAGCTTGGTGAGAAGCCCCCAATGAATGGCGATGTCCATGATCAGGTAATAGATCGCACCTAGAGCTGCGATCCTGCTCAGATCCAATGTGGCCGCAAGCATCATGGCGAAAGCCACGGTGTACACGGTGGTGTGCGCGCGAACTGTGCCGGGCATCCGGAAGTCCCGGTGGGGAACTTGCTTCATGCGCGTAAGCATGGCGAGCAGTCGTGATGCCGCAAAAATACTCGCCATCACACCAGATGCCGTCGCGATGATTGCGAGGACGACTGTGAACAACACTCCAAAGTCACCGAAGGCCGGTTTCGCTGCCTCGGCGAGGCTGAAGTCCTCAGCCGCAATGATTTCCGGCAAGGTGAGGTTGCCTGCGACGGCCGTAGCAATCGCCAAGTAGAGAACCGTGCAGATGATCAAGGCAGCAACGATGGCCCTGCTGGTGTTACGGTGCGGATCGACGATATCTCCACCGCTATTGGTGATCGTGGTGAAACCCTTGTAGGCAAGGATTGCCAGCGCAACCGCAGCAAGGAATCCCACAGCAGAGGTCTCGATCCCGGCATCGGCAGAACCGCTACTGAAGTTGGCAGCGGACGCAAACCAGAGCCCCACGATCGCGAACAAACCAAGCCCGAAGATCTTCACGACTGCCATCAAACGCTGGCTGATCTCGATGGCGCGATTCCCGACTATGTTGACAATGAAAGCGATGGCAAGCAACGTAACGGCGAACACCGGCACCCAAACCGAAACTGGTTCGAGGTCGACGATTTGCAGGACGTAAGCGCCGAAAGTGCGGGCCACCAAACTCTGGCTTATGACCATGGACACGAACATCAGGATCGCGAACACGCCTGTCGCAGTGCCAGGACCGTATTGTTCACGGAGAAACTTCGCTACTCCACCCGACGACGGGTAAGCGTTCGACAGCTTGACGTAGGAGTACGCGCTGAAGGAGACAACCACTGCCGCGGCGACGAAGGCTAGTGGGAAAAGGTCGCCCGCCAGTCTTGCGGTTTGTCCGGTGAGCGCAAAGATTCCGGCACCGATCATGACCCCGGTGCCCAAGGAAACCGCGCCGACCAGCGTCAGGCTTCCCGGTGCGTCTTCCGGTGATCGCTGGTCACCTGTTGGGGGCTTGGTCTCCATCGGGAGATCTCCTTTATCGATGGTGCGGTGCCCGGTCTGCCGATCGCCTGTCAGACTCGATCGATCGACAGTATTCGGCTTTGTATTGTCGTGGAGACAGCGAGGTGAATCTTTGACATCGGAAGCGCTATTGATAAACGCCGCGTGAGGCTGTCTCGGAACGATGTCTCCCCAGGATGAGTATCGCATGAAACGAGAAACGTCCGGTGGCGATGGGCGCCGCCGTCTGGCGCGGTAATCAACCCGCCGGCACAAAAAAATAGCCTGAACCCACAATCCGTGGGTTCAGGCTATTCCGATGTCTTGCGACATCACAATGTCGGGGTAGCGGGATTTGAACCCACGACCTCTTCGTCCCGAACGAAGCGCGCTACCAAGCTGCGCCACACCCCGATCATCAATCACTTGCGTGATCAACAGATCAAGAATAGCCGATATCTCCGGCGGTGAGAGTCACTACTACGGCTTCGGGCCTGCAGGCGAAGCGAACCGGTGCGTAAATGGAGGTTCCAAGGCCCGCGCTGACGTTCAGAAACGCCGCGCGACGCAAGTGATGCCAAATGCTGAGTCCACTCGCTTGCTCACGCGGGATGTCGCAATTGGTGACGAGTGCAGGCATTCCAGGAATGCGTACCTGCCCCCCGTGGGTGTGGCCGGCGAAGATTGCGTCGGCACCGTTCGTGACGAGTGCGTCGAGCACGCGACGGTACGGAGCGTGAGTTACCCCGATCGATACTGTTTCGGGCCCGTACGGGTCATCAGCCCAGCCGACGTTTTCGCGCATCTCTTCGACATTTGCGGGAAGACGGTCGAGGCGTTCCCACCCGCGGTGCGCATCAGCGGTGCCGAAAAACTCGAGGCGGGAGCCACGGAACTCTATGGCGCGCGCATGGTTATTGAGCGAGAGCCACCCGAGTTGGTCCTCAAAATACGTGTTGAGCGCATCGGTGTCGAGATGTTCGACGGGGCTGCGGCTCGAGGTGGGTCCTGCGAAATACGCTATCGGATTCTTGAACTGGGGCCCGTAATAGTCGTTCGAACCGTGCACGAAGACCCCAAGGGTGCCTTCGAACGGCTCGAATGCACGCTTGATGCCGAGGATGCCCTCGGTGTGCCCAAGATTATCGCCGGTGTTAATCACGAGGTCGGGTTCGTAGACGGCGAGCCCGCGTACCCAATCCTGCTTGCGATGCTGCCACGGCGCCATGTGCAGATCGGAAATATGCAGCACGGTGATGTCGCGCGCGCCCGGATCAAGGATGGGCAGCGTTTCGTGACGAACCGTGAAACGGTTGCGTTCAACCAGCGCGCCCCACGCGAACGCGGCCGCCCCAACAGCGGCTACCGCACCAAGTGCAGTAACCGCTGGGGAGAGACGTGCGGTCATCAACAGGGCTTAACTTGAGCCACTACGAGTGTCACAGCTGTGTCTTTTTTGGCGAGCGTTCCCGGCGCCGGACTAGAGGACGTGACCATATCGATGCGAGGGTCGGCTGGAGGAACCATTTCACATCCCTCACTCACATTCGAGAATCCAGCATCCTTCAATATCTTCTCGGCAGTCTTGTAATCGTTCGACTGGCCGTCACCGACCGCGTCCGGGATTTTGATCTTGTTTCCCTTGCTCACGTAGACCGTGACAGTTGCGCCGGTCGCCGATTGTGCTCCAGC
>Ga0307486_1002229_pt1 | contig 13730 bp, 12 predicted proteins | sample CBIW02metaG_FD_203663 | JGI IMG/M metagenome (GOLD analysis project Ga0307486, IMG submission 203663) | Sea-ice brine microbial communities from Beaufort Sea near Barrow, Alaska, United States - CBIW 0.2 | ecosystem: Environmental > Aquatic > Marine > Coastal | place: USA: Alaska | collected... | reverse complement strand
CCGTGCAATTCGGCCCGGAGTCGCTTACCCGGGTATACGCCATAACAAGTGGCAAGGGCGGCGTGGGTAAGTCCACGATCACCGCCAACCTGGCCGTCGCGTTGGCGCGCGAGGGCCTGCGCGTGGGAATCGTCGATGCCGACGTGCACGGCTACAGTATTCCCGGTCTTCTTGGCCTGGTGCACGACGGGCTCGCGGTCAAACCCACCCAGGTTGGCGACATGATTTTGCCGCCGGTTGCTCAGGACGTTAAGGTCATTTCCATCGGCATGTTCATCGAAGATGCCTCGGCAGCCGTGGCATGGCGAGGGCCGATGCTGCACCGCACCATCAAGCAGTTTCTGACCGACGTGTACTTTGGTGACCTTGACGTTTTGTTGCTCGACCTGCCGCCCGGCACCGGGGACGTTGCCATAACGGTCGGCCAGCTGCTACCGCACGCCGAAGTCATCGTTGTGACTACACCGCAGGCCGCCGCCGCCGATGTGGCCGAGCGCAGCGGCGTCGTGGCCCGCCAGACCGGGCAGAGCGTCTACGGCGTTATCGAAAACATGTCGGCGATGGTGCAGCCAGATGGCAGCCTGCTGGAGCTGTTCGGTTCCGGCGGCGGCGTCGAGGTGGCCCGGCGGTTATCGGTGGGTCAGCCCCAGCCGGTGCCCGTGCTCGCGCAGGTGCCGCTGAGCCTCGCGTTGCGCTCTGGTGGAGATGATGGGATCCCCGTCGTGCTCGGCGATCCCGATGATCCTGCTGCCCATGCCATCCTCACTCTCGCCCGCCAAATGAAGACGCGCGCACGCGGTCTTTCCGGCGTCCGCCTCGGTCTCACACCCCGCTAGCGACCGTTATTTGGTGCGCTTGGCCAGCGTTGCCGCGTGATCAGGAACGTGGTGATTCTCTTCGCGCGGCGGCCGTTCGTAGTCTGAGGCTGGCGGACGGGACGGAATGGTGACCTTGGGCGGGTCGATCTTCTCATACGGCACGAGCGAGAGCAGATGGTGGATTGCGTTTAGCCGGGACGCCCGTTTGTCTTCGCTCTCCACCTCCCACCAGGGAGCTTCAGCAATATCGGTGTGCACGAACATCTCGTCTTTTGCCTTGGAATAGTCAGCCCACTTGGTGATCGAGAGCACGTCCGTCTCGGAGAGCTTCCAACGCCGCATGGGGTCGTTGAGGCGGGAACGAAAGCGACGTTCCTGTTCCAGATCAGACACTGAAAACCAGTATTTCACCAGCAAAATGCCGTCTTCGACGAGCATCCGCTCGAACAGGGGCGCCTGGTGGAGAAAACGGCGGTATTCGTCGGATGTGCAGTAGCCCATAACGCGTTCGACCCCCGCCCGGTTATACCAGGAGCGGTCCATGAGCACGATCTCACCCGTAGACGGCAAATGCTCAACGTAGCGTTGAAAATACCACTGGCCACGCTGGCGATCTGTGGGCATCGGCAGGGCCACAATGCGCGCCACGCGAGGATTCAAGTATTCGGTAATGCGCTTGATGGCTGAGCCCTTGCCGGCAGCGTCGCGACCCTCGAAGATCACCACGACGCGGGCACCGGAGGCCTTGACCCACTGCTGCATGGTGACTAATTCTGCCTGAAGGCGGGCTAGTTCAGCCTTGTAGATTTTCTTCTTAACGCGCAAAACGGTCGTCGTGTTTGTCGACATCGAGACTCCTTTTCGAACGAAATGCGGCTCTTACGTGGCCTCAGTATCAAACGGGGCCGGCTCAAGGGCGGCCAAAGCCGCATCCCTGGCGCGTTTGCGTTTGAGGTAAGCGCCGTCGGGGTTGGGTTCCGTGCGGGAGATTACTGCCGATTGTTCCTTAAAGGGGTCTTCCTCGGCAAGGGCTTCCCGAATGATGCGCCGGGGGTCATACTGGCGCGGGTCCAGTTTTTTCCAGTCCAGATCATCAAAATCCGGGCCCATTTCATCACGCATGCGGTCCTTGGCACCATTGGCCATATCACGAAGCTGCCTGACGAGGCGACCGAGCTGCGCGGCGTAGTGCGGCAATTTGTCGGGCCCAAGCAAGAAAACAGCGATGATCCCAATCAGCAGAATCTTCTCGAACGTCAGCCCAAACATGTCCTTAGAATAACTCTCCGGCGAGGCATCCACGGACCACACACGCGCCGGCCCTAGTCTTGTCCTAATCATCAACTGGAGTTATTTGTGTCTGACATTGAACTTAACTGGAAATTCACCGACGACTGTGTCGTGGAGTCCGAAGCCATCACTCGAGCGCGCCAGCAATCCCTTGAGCTGGGGATCGATGCGATCGCGCCCTCCGTTGGGGCTCAGTCGGCCGTTATCGCCGCAGCCACCGGGGCGCGCAGCATTCTGGAAGTGGGGACCGGTGCGGGAGTATCGGGTATCTGGCTACTCACCGGGGCACCGGGCGCGACCCTCACCTCGATCGATACCGAGGTAGACCACCTGCAGCACGCCAAAGCAAATTTCACCGAAGCAAAAATTGCGCTCAACCGGGTGCGTCTCATCACCGGCAAAGCCGGCGAAGTGCTGCCGCGCATGAATGAAAATTCCTACGACATTGTGTTTGTCGATGCCGACCCGCAGTCGGTTATCGAATATGTTGAGCACGGATTGCGCCTGGCTCGCCCGGGCGGAACAGTGCTCGTTGCCCACGCCCTCTGGCGAGGCCGTGTTGCCGACCCGGTGCAGCGCGATGACGTCGCCACGGGTTTTCGCACCCTCCTGACCGAAATTGCTTCGTCCACCGCCGTCATCAGTGCCCTCTCCCCTGTGGGCGATGGATTGTTGCAGATCACCAAGTTGCGCGCCTAAAGCCCGGCTAGGCACACAAGGAACGGCCGCGCAGGTACTGCGCGGCCGTTCCTTGTTTCACCTGGGCTCGAAAGGCCAGCACAGGGTTACTTCGCCGCGGCGACAACCCCAGCAAGTGCCTCGTGAAGTTCTTTGGCTTCGGCATCGTTGACTGAGACAACGAGCCGACCACCACCTTCGAGCGGTACACGCACGATGATCAGGCGCCCTTCTTTAACAGCCTCCATTGGACCGTCTCCAGTGCGTGGCTTCATGGCCGCCATGAACTCCCCTTCCATTTGTCTTTGTCTCCCCATTATCGACCATGCCGGCCCGAGACGAAAATTCGGACTGCCCCGGATGCCAGTTTTGGTCGCGGCGCTAGCGTGGTGCACCTTTCTACGGCGGCGTCCAGTCGTATCCATCGACGCCCCAGCAAATCAGCAGCCAGCCCCACTGACCCGCCACGAATACCAGCACGAGTGCTACGCGGTACGTTCGGCTGCGCGGTAACGCGGCGGCTCCGAGCAGGGGAAACATGGGCATGAGCAGTCGAAACGTACTGGACTGCGGAAAAAACACGGCGAGCAGATACAGGCCATAGCGAGCCACCCACAACCGCAGGTCGACGCCGAGGCTGCGCACCATGGGGGTGAACAGGAGCACCGCAAAAGCCAGAATGAGGGCCATCACCACCACAATTCCCCACGGGCTGCCAAGCCACCACACCCCACTCTGAAACCAGGCCGAGAACAAAACAAGTTCCTGGTAGCCGATGTACGGTGCCCGCCAGGCCAACTCGGTGTCGGTGTATGCCGACAGATCACCGGTGACCGCCCAGGCAACGATGGGCCAGGCCAGGCCCATCACCGCGCTAAAGAGCGCAACGGCGGCTGCAAGAAAGCCCTCACGAACGCTAAAGCGATCGCGGCCACGGGTCGCAAAGCGGTACATGACGTGGAGCCCGGCAGCCAGGGCAAAAGCCAGTCCGCTGGGCCGGGTCAGAGCCATCACCGTAATCACCGGAAAGAGCAGCCAGTAACGCCGCTCAAGCAGCAGGTAGAGCGCCAGCGTGAGAAAGAACAGGTACATCGATTCGGCGTAAGCAAATTGCAGGATGGGCGACAGCGGGGCAACGCAGAACAAGACCACCGCGAACAACGCGGTTTCCGACGGCTGCACCCGGTTCATCAGACGGTAGAAGATCAGCGCGGTACCCAGACTGAACGCGACCGAGACAAATACCGCTATGGGAGCCCACGCTGCGTGAGTGAGCTCCATCAACAGCCGGGCCAAGAGTGGATAACCCGGCATGAAAGCCCAGGCGTTCTCGCCGATCTGTCCGGTATCGGTGATGGGCAGCACCTCCGGATAGCCGCCAAGAGCAACGATGTTGTACCAGCGGCCATCCCACATGGTCGCGAAATCGGTGTACTTCGGGCTCGCGCCCGTCCACGCGTTTGCGCCCTGCACGCTCGCCAGAACGAGCACAAGGCTCGTCGTAACCAGGCGTGACAACACCCACACCACGAACACCTTGCCCCACCACGGGGTCAGCCGGTAGCGCGCATGCCACGAAGCTGGCAGCCTGCGGGTGGAAGCTCGACGGTCAAGCGCCCTGGGGGCCTGCCACCTGTGCTCGGCCGAGCCCTCGGTCGTCAGCGAGCGGATGCGCTCAGCCAGGCGCGCAGGCCGTTCTCGCAGGACGTGATCTCAGCCACGGCCACGCGTTCGTCGTCGGCGTGTGCCTTGAGCGGGTCGCCCGGGCCGTAGTTGACGGCCGGAACACCGAGGGCAGAGAAACGTGACACGTCGGTCCAGCCGTACTTGGGCTTGGCAACTCCGCCGACGGCGTTCATGAAGTCGCGGGCGAGCGGGGCATCCAGGCCGGGACGGGCGCCCTCAGCACGGTCAACAACGGTGACGTCGAAGCCGTCAAACAGTTCACGCAGGTGGGCGACAGCTTCGTCTGCGCTCCGGCTCGGAGCGAATCGGTAGTTGACGTGCACCATGCACTCGTCCGGAATGATATTGCCGGCAATCCCCCCGGTTATGCCTACCGCGTTGAGGCCTTCGCGGTAAACGAGACCTTCAACCTCGACCTCGCGGGGCTGGTACTCGGCCAAAATATTGAGAATGGGAGCCACCTTGTGAATGGCGTTCTCGCCTACCCAGCTGCGCGCGGAATGCGAGCGCAGGCCGAAAGTGCGCACCTCGACGCGCAGGTTGCCGTTGCAGCCCCCCTCGATCTGGCTTTTGGTCGGCTCGCCGAGAATAGCAAAGTCGCCGACGAAGAGGTCGGGTCGGTTTCGGGCGAGGCGACCAAGGCCGTTGAGCTCGTCGGACACTTCTTCGTGGTCGTACCACATCCAGGTCACGTCAACAGCGGGGTCTGTCAATTCGGCGGCAAGCTTTAGCTGCACGGCCACTCCGGCCTTCATGTCCACTGTTCCTCGGCCCCAGAGATACTCGGTGCCATCGATGGTTTCGAAGCGCGTAGGCAGGTTGTTGTTCAGCGGCACGGTGTCAATGTGACCCGCAATGACCACGCGCTCGGTGCGGCCGAGATTCGTTCGGGCAACGATGGTGTCGCCATCGCGGATTACCTCGAGGTGGTCCAAATCCGCCAGAGCAGCGACGATGGCATCGGCGAGGGCCTTCTCATTTCCCGAGACAGATTCCACGTCACAGATTTGCCGGGTAAGGGCAATCGATGAAGCCGCAAGGTCAAGCACGGTGAGGTTCGGAAAGGAGGAAGGGGCCGGAGGCGTAGAAGTCACCCTACTAACCTAGAGGTATGCCCTCCGTTGTACTCAATAGCCCCCCTGCCAACGACACACCGGCCCAGGCCTGGGGGTACGGGCTCGCCACTGTCGCACTCGATGGCACCGTTCTCGACACGTGGTTTCCGTCTCCCGCGCTCGGCGTGTTGCCGAGTGGTCGGGATCGCTGGATTGTTCCCGCTGACCTCAGCGAAGCGGCCGGCGATGACGACCGCCGCTTGGTGCGCCTCGAAGCGGTCACCGTAGAAATCACCCTCGATGCGGCACCGGCCAGCACCTCGGATGCTTACCTCCGGTTGCACCTGCTTTCCCATCTGCTCGTGCTGCCGAACAGTATCAACCTTGATGGAATTTTTGCGTTCCTCCCCACGGTGGTGTGGACCAATGCTGGTCCCATGTTGCCCGCCGACTTTGCTCGGCTACGCCCGGCTCTCCAGCGCGCTGGAATTCAAGCCAGCGGCGTCGACAAGTTTCCGCGTTTGCTCGACTACGTTGTGCCGGCGGGCGTGAGAATAGCGGATGCCTCCCGGGTGCGCCTCGGCGCGCACCTCGCGCCCGGTACGACGGTGATGCACGAGGGTTTCGTCAATTTCAACGCCGGGACCCTCGGCTCCTCCATGGTGGAGGGCCGCGTCTCGCAGGGCGTTTCAGTGGGTGATGGCGCCGATATCGGCGGTGGCGCATCTATTATGGGCACCCTCTCTGGCGGCGGCACCCAGCGCATCTCAATCGGCGCGCGGGCACTGCTCGGTGCCAACTCAGGCGTGGGGATTGCCATCGGCGACGACAGCGTAGTGGAAGCCGGCCTCTATGTAACGGCGGGCACCAAGGTGGTCCTGGTCGGCGAACCGTACAACGATGATGGCTCGCGACCCTCAGCGAAAGCGATCGAGCTCTCGGGCGTTCCCAACCTGTTGTTTCGCCGCAATTCCATTTCGGGCGCCGTCGAAGTGCTCACCCGCGCGGGCAGCGGCATCACGTTGAACGCCGCGCTGCACGCCTAGACGCCACTAAGATTCACCCAATACACGAGGGAGTGAAGTGGGAACCGACGCACCGCGCAGCACAGGCCATCGTCGCTTTCGACGACTGCTGATTGCTCTCGCGGTCGTGGTCAGCCTGGCCGTGGTCACCGCGGGGCTCGGGGTGTGGACGGTCACGCGCTCCTTTCCCACGTTGTCGGGCAGCGTGGACATCGCCGGTCTATCGAGCACGGTCACGGTAACGCGCGACCCGGCCGGTATCCCCCAGATAACGGCGAAGACCGCGGCCGATTTGTTTCTGGCCGAAGGCTATGTGCACGCCCAGGATCGGTTCTGGGAGATGGATTTTCGGCGACACGTCACCAGCGGCCGGTTGTCGGAGTTGTTTGGTGAAAGCCAGGTGGCTACCGACACATTCGTGCGCACATTGGGCTGGCGGGCTGTTGCCGAGCAGGAAGTTGCCGTATTAGACCCGGTTACCCTTGGCTACTACCAGGCCTATGCCGATGGTGTAAACGCCTACCTCGCCGAGCACCAGGGCGCGGATCTATCACTGGAATACGCCGTGCTCGGCGTGCAGAACCCGGACTACCAGGTAGAGAAGTGGACGCCGGCAGACTCAGTGGCCTGGCTCAAAGCTATGGCCTGGGATCTTCGGTCCAATCTCGACGATGAAATCGACCGTGCGCTGCTGTCCATGACACTCTCGCCCGCCGAGGTCGCTGAGTTGCACCCGGCTTTTCCATTCAGCCAGCACCCCACCATCGCGACCAGCCAAGCCATCACGGTGCCATCGACCGGAGCCACGCCCCCACCTGAACCTGCTGCCGACCCGCTCAGCGATTCATCAGATGCCCCCGCGGCACTCGGCGAGTCCAAGGGCTACACCGAGAGCTACACCAGCGCCCTCACTGAACTGCGCGCGCACCTGGGGTCGGTCCCCGAGCTACTCGGCCCGGCCGGCGGAGAGATCGGCTCCAACTCCTGGGTCGTCTCCGGCGCCCTCACCGATACCGGCAAGCCACTGTTGGCCAACGATCCACACCTGGGGCCAGCGCTTCCCTCGGTGTGGTATCAGGTGGGCCTGCGCTGCCAATCGATTACCGCGGAATGCCCGTTCGATGTGGCCGGTTACAGTTTTTCCGGCATGCCGGGCATCATTATCGGTCACAACGACCGTATCGCCTGGGGCTTCACCAACCTCGGCCCCGACGTTGCCGATCTCTATATCGAGAAGGTCACCGGCGACACGTACGAATACGATGGTGTGGCCAAGCCACTGCTGCGGCGCGATGAAAAGATTTCTGTTGCCGGCGGAGACGATGTGAAGGTCGAAATTCGAGCGACCGATCACGGACCCCTGCTGAGCGGTTTCACGGGCACCGCATACCCCCAGATCGCCACGGACTATCCCGCTGCTGGAGGGCTACCCGCCATCCCCGATGCGGAGGCGGGCGTGGAGCCGACGACCTACGAGTTGTCCTTGCAGTGGACAGCGCTCACACCCGGACGCACGGCATCCGCTATTTTCGCCATGAATGAGGCCACCGACTGGACCAGTTTTCGCGCCGCAGCAGCGCTTTTTGAGGTGCCAGCCCAAAACCTGATCTATGCCGATATCGACGGAAATATCGGCTATCAGGCACCCGGGCTCATTCCCATCCGGTCCAGCGGCAATGGCACCCTGCCGGTGCCGGGGTGGACCAGCGAGTACACCTGGAACGGTTTCATTCCCTTTGATGCGCTGCCGAGCACGTTTAATCCGCCAAGCGGCTACATCGTCACGGCCAATAACGCGGCCGTCGACGCCAGCTATCCCTACCTGTTGACCGCGGATTGGGACCAGGGCTTCCGGGCCAACCAGATTACGGCCCGTCTGCAAGAGCTCATTGCGGCCAAGACACCCCTGACCACAGAAATCATGAGCAGCATTCAAGCCGATAACTACAGTGCTATCGCCGCAACGCTTGTTCCCGTATTACAGCAGGTGCGACTCACCGACGATGCGGCTGAGGCACAGAAGCTATTCGACGGATGGGACTATCAGGTAAACGCCGATAGCGCCGCCGCGGCCTACTTCAACGTGATCTGGCGCACGCTTCTGCAAGACATGTTCACGGGCAAGATTGATGAGGGCGCGGCCCTGAACGGTGGAGACCGAGCGTTTGCGGTGGTCATGAGCCTCGTCTCTCAGCCCGACTCTTCCTGGTGGTCAAACCCCACCTATGGCACGGTCAGCCAGGACAGCATGCTGCGGCGGGTGATGACCGACGCCGCTGCTGAGGCCACAGACCTCCTGGGCTCCAACACCGCCGACTGGCAGTGGGGCAGCATCCACACACTGCAATTGAAGAACGCGAGCTTCGGTGAGTCGGGCATCGCACCACTTGAGTGGCTGTTCAATCGCGGCCCGTACAAACTCGCCGGGGGCTCCTCGGTAGTGAACGCGGTGGGCTGGGATGCCACGCAGGGCTATCAGGTGAACTGGGTTCCGTCGATGCGGCAGGTAATTAGCCTACAAAACTTCGACGACTCCACCTGGATCAACCTCACCGGGGCGTCCGGTCACGCTTTTCATCCGAACTACACCGACCAAGCCCCGCTGTGGCGGGATCACGAGACTCGCCGCTGGCTGTTCACTCCCGCAGCCATCAACGCAGAGGCACGCAACACCCTGACGCTCTCGCCTCTCCCCTAGGCTGGCCGCGTCTGTTTGCCTTACAGCGCTTGCCCTACAGCACGGCGAGGAATTTTTCGAGGTTCTTCAGTTGCAGATCCCCAGAGAAAGTCGCAGGTACGACGGGCGCGGCGAGTCCATCGGGCCGCACCTGTAACGTGTCGCGCGTCGACCCAGCCCCTCTGGCCGAGCACGCTGAGTAACCGCCTAGCTACGTGGGTAGTCCCTGGCTGCGGATCCCACGTAGAGCTGCTGGGGGCGCCCGATCTTGGTCGACGGATCTTCGTTCATTTCACGCCAATGACCGATCCAGCCGGGCAGGCGACCGATCGCAAACAGAACGGTAAACATGCGCGTGGGAAAGCCCATGGCCTTGTAGATAACGCCGGTATAGAAGTCCACGTTGGGATATAGACGACGCTCTTTGAAGTAGTCATCGCTTAGAGCAATGTGCTCGAGTTCTTGCGCGATATCGAGCAGGTCATCCTTGACGCCGAGGGCAGCGAGAACCTCATGCGCGCTCTCCTTGACCAGGGTGGCCCGCGGGTCGTAGTTCTTATAGACCCGGTGGCCAAATCCCATGAGCTTTACGCCCTGCTCTTTGTTCTTCACCCGCTCAACATACTTTTCAACGCCCTGGCCGGATGCCTGAATTTCACCGAGCATAGCCAGCACGGCCTCATTGGCCCCGCCGTGCAGGGGGCCGAACAGGGCGTTAATGCCGGAGGAAACGGAAGCAAACAGGTTTGCTTCGGTTGACCCGACCAGTCGTACCGTGGAGGTTGAGGCGTTCTGCTCATGGTCTTCATGCAGCATGAGCAATCGCTCAAGTGCCTTGCTGACGACCGGATTAATCTCGTACGGCTCAGCCATAGTGCCAAAGTTCAGCTTCAGAAAGTTGTCCACGAAACTCAGGGAGTTATCGGGATAGAGAAAAGCCTGGCCGACGCTCTTCTTGTGAGCATAGGCAGCCATAACCGGAAGTTTGGCTAGAAGCCGAATGGTCGAAATTTCAACCTGCTCGGGGTCTTTCGGGTCGAGGGAATCCTGGTAAAAAGTGGACAGCGCCGACACTCCGGAGGCCAGCACGCTCATGGGGTGCGCCTTGTGCGGCAGGGACTCAAAGAACCGGCGCATGTCTTCAGGCAACAGGGTGTGGTGACGAATACGCTCGTCAAAGTTGGCGAGTTCGCTCGCGCTCGGTAATTCGCCGTAAATGAGCAGCCAGGCTGTCTCAAGAAAATTCGAGTTTTGAGCGATCTGTTCTATCGGATACCCGCGATAGCGCAGAATGCCAGCATCACCGTCAATATAGGTGATGGCTGAGCGGGTCGCGGCCGTGTTCACGAAACCGTAGTCCAGTGTGGTGAGGCCGGTCTGCTTGGTGAGGGTGGAAATGTCGATGCTCGACACGCCGTCCACGCTGGTCAGGATGGGAAACTCTGCGTTCCCGCCGGGAAAAGAGAGGGTGACCTTGTTGGGGTCAGCGCTCATCGGATTGCCGGATGCTGTCTGCTGCGCGACATCGGTCACGGAGCCTCCTCGGATATATCTGCCGGATGAATTGTGGCGACGCATCACTGAGCCGGCCTGTGGTAAAACTGCTGTGACTGACTCCGTCGCGATTACAGCCTAATCGGCCCGGCCGCCTACTGTTGCATCAGCCAAAAATTCAAACGGTTCGTTGGCTATAGTCAACAAACTATTGAACGATCACCCGGGTTCTTCGCAGCGGAGCCGCTCGGCGGCAGCCGAGATGCGTTCATCGGTCGCGGTGAGCGAGAATCGTACGTGCTGCGAAAAATGATCGCCGTAGAACAGGCCGGGACCGGCCAATATGCCAAGGCCGGCCAACCATTCTATGGACTCCCACGCAGTGCGCCCCTCGGTTGCCCACAAGTACAGGCCTGCCTCGCTGTTATCAATGCGAAAGCCAGCCCGTTCCAAAGCCGGTCGCAACACTTCACGACGCGCTCGATAGCGCTCTTTCTGCACTCCTACGTGCTCATCATCGTGGAGGGCCGCAATCATAGCGGCTTGCAGCGGCGCTGGAAGCATGAGACCAGCGTGTTTGCGCACCGTCAGCAGGCGCCCGAGCACACCACCACAGCCTGCAGCAAAGGCCGCCCGATAGCCGGCCATATTCGATTGCTTACTGAGAGAGTAGATCGCCACAATGTTGCGCCGGTCCCCGTCAATCACCCGATCGTCAAGGATGCTCGGGATGGGCGTGGTATTCCACGGGGCATCCCAACCGAGTTCGGCGTAGCACTCATCGTTGACGATGACGGCACCGAGCTCTCTGGCCCTAGCGACTGCGGCACGCAAGTATTCAACAGATAGCACGCGGCCGTCGGGGTTACCCGGGCTGTTGAGCCAGATCAGTTTCGTTTTTTCGGGCCACTCGGCGGGATTATCACAAGCCAGTGCGGTGGCGCCGGCTATGGCGGCACCGATGGCATAGGTCGGGTAGGCAGCTCGGGGGTGCACGACTACGTCCCCCTCCCCGAAGCCAAGCATAAAAGGCATAAACGCGACGAGCTCTTTGGAACCGATCGTGGGCAACACGTTTTTCGGCTGCAGCCCCTCAACGGCTCGCCGCCGCGCATACCAGGTGATGATCGCCTGCTGCAGCAGCGGCGTTCCAACCGTCTGCGGGTAAGAGTGGGCATCCGTGGCCGCGCGCAGCGCCTGCTGCACGACATCGGGAGTGGGATCAACCGGTGATCCGATCGACAGGTCAACGATGCCGCCCGAATGCTCGCGCGCTTGCGTGGCAAAGGGGACCATCTGGTCCCACGGATAGTCCGGGAGCGGTTTTAACACGTTCGCCGCTTAGTGCTCGACCTGCGGCGGCAACACCGAGATGACCGGGTGATCCTTGGCAATCACGCCAACTTTCGCTGCACCACCGGGCGAACCAATGTCATCGAAGAACTCGACGTTGGCTTTGTAATAGTCCGCCCACTGTTCCGGCAGGTCGTCTTCATAATAGATAGCCTCGACCGGGCACACGGGTTCGCAGGCTCCGCAGTCCACACACTCGTCTGGATGAATATAGAGGGAGCGTTCGCCCTCATAAATGCAGTCCACCGGACATTCGTCGATGCAAGCACGATCTTTTACATCAACGCACGGAAGAGCGATCACATACGTCACAGGCTGGGTATTCCCTTCGAGAGCGGAACTCTAATTCTACGCCCCCTACCGTCACTGCACCTGTGTACGGCTATCGCTGGCGTGGGGGCAACTTGGGCCAGGCCAATACGAATGCCGCGATGAGTGCCGGCACTACGGTCCACAGGGTTCCGGGAAGGCCCGCCGGCACGAGAACTGACCCTGCTGAACCACGCAGAGACAGCACAAAAATGGTGACCAGTAGCCCCATCGCCGCCAGCCCCACCACGAACCGGTTCCCTACTACTAGGCGCAGCCCCATGAGAAGAGCGGCGATCGCGATGAAGGCGGTCGTGAGACCCACCGGAAGCGCGACCCCGAACAGCGTCAGGGTGGCCTGGTGCGCAATGGTCCCCAGCACACCAAAAAGAATGCCCAGTAACAGGCCACCGAGCCCGCCCAGCCACCGGTTCGTCAGGGTAATGCGCGTGATCCGGGCACGGGGTATTGCCGACTCTGCGAGCGCGCCGGAATAGGGAGAAGCCACTCGCAAAAATGTTTCGGTCTCGGCAATGAGGTCGGTAGCGCCCTCAACACCAGTGCGAGTGCGCCCCGACAGACTCCACCGCGTGGAAAATTGACCAAGCGCTCCAAGCTTCTGGTCTAGGTGATCGCCGATGTCAATGGCGATCAGACGCTGACTGGGAGCCTCGCGCACTGTGCGCGCAACGAAGACGGGGAGTCCGACGGCGTGGGCGACGCGGGTCGTCACATCACGCAGCTCGTCGTCAAGAGCTCCGATCACCACTGCCGTGGCACCGAGTTCGTCTATTGCCGCGCTGATCGTAGCCGCCAGGTCCCGCGTCTCACCGCTGATGTCCACGTCCGAGGCCGGAGCAAGACTGCGCCAGGCGCGCACTCCCAGCTGTGCCAGCGCGGCAGAGGTGACCTGCGCATCCGCTTCATTCGGGGTCACGGTATACAGCACGACCACCAGTGCGCCCTCAGCCCGCAGCCGGGCGATGGTACCGCCGGTGAGGGCAGATTCATCACCGGCCCGGGCATGCACAAAAACTATGCGCTCGCCACTTCCGGACAAGACCATGGGTGACGCACCGTTTCTGTTGTGGAGGCAATTGATCAGTGGGGCCGTCTACGGGCAACTCACAGCATAACTAGACACCACATCGTCGGTAAGACTAGAGTAGACGCGGTAAGGTTAGCCTTACCAAATACTTCCACTGACTTGACGAGGAACCCCGTGCTCGCAAACTACCTGATTGGCCTGCGCGAAGGCCTTGAGGCCGCGCTGATCGTGACGATCCTCATCGCCTACGTCGTAAAAATCAAACGTCGCGATGTGTTGCCGCGCATTTGGCTCGGA
>Ga0307486_1002228_pt1 | contig 13747 bp, 13 predicted proteins | sample CBIW02metaG_FD_203663 | JGI IMG/M metagenome (GOLD analysis project Ga0307486, IMG submission 203663) | Sea-ice brine microbial communities from Beaufort Sea near Barrow, Alaska, United States - CBIW 0.2 | ecosystem: Environmental > Aquatic > Marine > Coastal | place: USA: Alaska | collected... | reverse complement strand
ATGAACCAGGGACGCATTGCCGGAGCGGGCATCGCCGAGCACTTGCACCAGCACATCGTGCCCCGGTGGGCCCTCGACTCCAACTTCTTTCCCATTATCGCCGGCACGAAGTCCATTCCGCGCCTGCTCGGCGACGTGCGCCGTGACATCGCCAACGGCTGGCCTGGCGCCTCGAAACCCACGGCTTCGGCGGCTGCACCGGCAGCGTCGGCCAACCACTAGTTTATTTCACGGCTGGGCGCGTGCTGGTGCGCCCCGGCCGCATCCGGTCACACCCCCGCCAGCCTCAGGACAGACCACCACCGTGCAAGGAATAGGATCGTAGTTATGACTGAATCAACCTCCGCCGAGCAATTCGGCTCGAGCCGCGTCAAGCGTGGACTCGCCGAAATGCTCAAGGGCGGCGTCATCATGGACGTCGTCACCGCTGCCCAGGCTCGTATCGCTGAAGACGCCGGCGCTGTCGCCGTCATGGCTCTCGAACGCGTTCCCGCCGACATCCGTTCGCAGGGTGGCGTGGCCCGCATGAGCGACCCCGATCTGATCGACAGCATCATCGCCGAAGTGAACATTCCGGTCATGGCCAAGGCCCGCATCGGTCATTTCGTCGAAGCGCAGATTCTCGAGGTGCTCGGCGTCGACTACATCGACGAGTCCGAAGTGCTCAGTCCGGCCGATTACGTCAATCACATCGACAAATGGAACTTCACCATTCCCTTCGTCTGTGGCGCCACCAACCTGGGGGAGGCGCTGCGCCGCATCAACGAGGGTGCGGCCATGATTCGTTCCAAGGGCGAGGCCGGCACCGGCGACGTTTCGGAAGCGACCAAGCACATCCGCACCATCAACGGCGAGATCAAGCGCCTCACCTCCATGAACCGCGACGAACTGTACGTCGCCGCCAAGGAACTGCAGGCACCGTACGAGCTCGTCGCCGAGATCGCTGCGACCGGCAAGCTGCCCGTCGTGCTGTTCACCGCTGGAGGCGTGGCCACCCCGGCCGACGCCGCCATGATGATGCAGCTCGGTGCTGACGGTGTGTTCGTCGGCTCCGGCATCTTCAAATCGGGCAACCCGGAGCAGCGCGCTGCGGCGATCGTCAAGGCCGTCACGTTCTACGACGACGCCAAGGTCGTCGCGGAGGTGTCGCGCGGCCTCGGCGAGGCCATGGTCGGCATCAATGTGTCCGACATCGCCGAGCCGCACCGCCTCGCCACCCGCGGCTGGTAGCGCGACCGTTTCATGACGATTCTCTCCGTGGGCACCCGACCGATTAAAACCGTTGTACCGTCAGGTCTTCGGGTCGGGGTTCTCGCCCTCCAGGGCGATTTTCGTGAGCACGCACAGGTGCTGCGCGAACTCGGAGCGAGCGTCGAACTGGTGCGCCGCCCGGAAGAACTCGACCGTATCGACGGTCTGGTCATTCCGGGCGGCGAATCGAGCGTCATGGACAAGCTTGCCCGCACATTCGGCCTCGCTGAGCCGCTTCAGGCGGCCATCAGGGGCGGGTTGCCGGTCTACGGCACCTGCGCCGGCCTGATCATGCTCGCCGACACTATTGTGGACGGCATGGCCGGGCAGAAGAGTCTCGGTGGATTGGACGTCGCGGTGCGCCGAAACGCCTTCGGATCGCAAACCGCCTCCTTTGAGACCGACCTTGACATTCCCGTACTCGGTGAACCGCCGGTGCACGCGGTGTTCATTCGGGCTCCCGTCGTGGAGACGGTCGGCCCGCGTGCGACCGCACTGGCCACGCTGTCCGATGGCCGCTGTGTTGCCGTTCAACAAGATCATCTGCTCGGCACATCTTTTCACCCGGAAATCAACGGAGAGTACCGGTTTCACCAGTATTTCCTGCAGAAGCTGGTTTCCGCTGCCCGCTGATCGATCCAAGCAGCGCGTCAATTGTGCCAACGGCGCTCGGGGTAGCTAGGGTTCAGACATGACTCAGACACCCAGTGGTCAACGATGACCCGCTATGCAGCCCTCCTCCGTGGTATCAACGTCAACGGCATCACCATTGCCATGGCCGATCTCGCGACCACCTTTCACGAACTCGGTTTCACCGAGATTAAAACTGTGCTGGCGAGTGGCAATGTGCTCTTCAGCGTTGACAGTCCACTGCTCGATAAGGCGGATGCCGACAAGCTCAAGTCCCGCATCGAAGCGACTCTGACGGCACGTTTCGACTACGAGGCATGGATCGTGCTCGTCGACGCCGAATCGCTCGACCGAATCGTGCGCGCCTACCCCTTCAACGCTGACCGGGACGGCTGGCATTCGTACGTCATGTTCTCCTCTGACCCCGGCCACCTCAGCGAGCTCGCCGGCCACGCCAAAGAACTTGATGCCACCGACGAACGCATCGAACTAGGTCACGGCGTGCTCTACTGGGAGGTTCGCAAATCGGTCGGCGTTAAGAGTGCTTTCAGCAAGAAGAGCGCCAAGCTCAAGTACCGGGATACGACGACCACCCGCAACCTGAACACACTCCACAAGCTGCTGGAAGTCACACCGGGATAGACTGGTTCGGCACCAAACGTGCACCGACCACGCAGTGCAGCCGCACGCCGCATTATGGCCAGCTGGCCATGGGTGGCCAGCACTCGCCGCACCACGTCTAAACGATCGAGTACAACTACGGGAGATGTATGTCCGGGCATTCCAAATGGGCCACCACGAAGCACCAGAAGGCGGTCACCGACTCCAGGCGGGCCAAGGCGTTCGCCAAGCTCATCAAAAACATCGAGGTCGCAGCCCGGATGGGCGGCGCCGACCTCTCGGGAAACCCGACTCTGGTCGACGCCATTCAGAAAGCCAAGAAGACCTCGGTCCCCAACGACAACATCGACCGGGCCGTCAAGCGTGGTGCCGGCCTGTCCGGCGAACAGGTCGACTACACGACCATCATGTACGAGGGGTATGCCACCCACGGCGTAGCCGTCATGATCGAGTGTCTGACCGACAACAAGAACCGTGCCGCCGCGGAGGTGCGCACCACCATGGCTCGCAATGGCGGGGCCATGGCCGACCCGGGGAGCGTCGCCTACAACTTCCACCGCAAGGGCGTCGTGGTGGTCAAACACCTGCCGACGATCAGTGAAGACGACATCATGCTCGCTGTGCTCGATGCCGGCGCCGAGGAGGTCATCGACGAGGGTGACACCTTTGAAATCCACTCCGACGCGAGCGATCTCGTTGCCACTCGCAGCGCGCTGCAGGCCGCCGGAATCGACTACGAATCGGCTGATATCGCTTTTGTGCCGTCGCTCAAGGTCGAGGTTGACGTCGAAACCGCCCGTAAGGTGTTCCACCTGATCGACGCGATGGAAGACCTGGACGACGTGCAGAATGTGTACTCCAATTACGACCTGTCGGCCGAGGTCCAGGCCGCACTCGCCAGCGAGTCCGAGTAGTTCGATGGCGGTCCGGGTTCTCGGCATCGACCCGGGCCTGACTCGTTGCGGTGTCGGGGTGGTCGACGTTGAGCGAAACCGCACGGCGCGTCTGGTTGACGTGACCGTGCTGCGCAGCGCGCCCGACCTGCCGCTGGAACGGAGGCTGCTCCTGCTGTCCCAGGGGCTCGAAGAGATGCTCGACCAGCATCGACCGCAGTTCATCGCCATTGAGCGGGTCTTCGCCCAGCAGAACGTGCGCACGGTGATGGGCACGGCCCAGATCAGCGGGGTCGCCTTGTTGCTCGCCGCGCAGCGCGACCTGCCAGTGACCCTGCACACCCCGAGCGAGGTGAAGGCTTCGATAACCGGGTATGGTGCCGCCGACAAGAAGCAGGTCGGGACCATGGTCGCCCGCATCCTCGGTCTGACCGAGATTCCGAAACCGGCCGACGCTGCGGACGCCCTCGCCCTCGCCATCTGCCACGCCTGGCGTACCGGCGCGTCCGGAGGCACCCTGCCAACCGTCGCCACGGTTGCGGCGGCGCGATCGTCTCCCGGCGGGCTGACCCCGGCACAGCAGGCGTGGCGGGACGCCGAACGCGGGTCGGTGCCAGCAGTGTCTGCGGTGCCGCGTAGTCTTAAGCGGTGATCTCTTCCGTACGTGGCCTTGTCCGCTCAGCCCTGGGCTCAACCGCCGGCTCATCAACGGTGGTAATCGAGGTCGGGGGAGTGGGCCTCGGTGTGCAGGTCACGCCGGCCACCGCGCTCACCCTGCGCATCGATGAGGAAGCACGGTTGATCACCACCCTCATCGTGCGGGAGGATTCGCTCACCCTCTACGGATTTCCCACCGCTGAGGAACTCGCGGTCTTCGAGCTTCTCGTCGGCGTTACCGGGGTGGGCCCCAAATCGGCACTCGGTGTTCTCGCGGTACTCACCCCCGACCAGATCGCCAAGGCTGTCGTCGACGACGACGATGGCGCGTTCCGCAAGGTCAGCGGAATCGGGCCGAAGACCGCAAAGCTCATTGTGCTGTCGCTGGCCGGCAAGCTCGCTGTGACGGCCGCGAGCACCCCGAACCGCCCCGTCGGAGCCACCTCGGTCGCGGCGAGCGTGCAGGCGGCGCTCATCGGGCTCGGCTGGTCGGAGCGTGTCGCCGCCGAGACCGTCGACGAGACCCTGACTGAGCTGACGGATGCTGCCGGTGCGGAGTCAGCGCCGCCGACGGTCGCAGCCGTGCTCCGGTTGGCCCTCGGCCGCCTCGGCCCGGCCGCGCACCACGCCACAGGGTCCGCCGCAGCCTCAAGCGCAACCGGTCGCTCGTGAGCACCGACCCCGGCGTTGAGGTGACGAACCCCACGCTTGAAAGCGAAACGGAGCTTGCCTTCGAGGGCGCGCTGCGCCCGGCGAGCCTGGCCGAATTCGTCGGCCAGAAGAAGGTGCGCGGGCAGCTGCAGCTGCTGCTGACCGCCGCGACAATGCAAAATCGCACCCCCGATCACATCCTGCTGGCCGGCCCGCCAGGCCTCGGAAAAACCACCCTGGCCATGATCGTCGCCTATGAGGGCAACCGACCGCTGCGCATGTCGAGTGGTCCCGCCATTCAACACGCCGGAGATCTCGCGGCCGTGCTGTCCTCACTCATGCCCGGCGAAGTGCTCTTCATCGACGAGATTCACCGTATGGCGCGTTCTGCCGAGGAGATGTTGTACCTCGCGATGGAAGACTTTCGTATCGACATCATGGTGGGCAAAGGTGCCGGGGCGACGTCGGTGCCGCTCGACCTCGCACCGTTCACCCTGGTCGGCGCCACGACCCGCTCCGGGCTGCTGCCCAACCCGCTGCGAGACCGGTTCGGCTTCACCGCGAACCTGGAGTTCTATGCCGAGAGCGAACTTGAGCAGGTTCTCGCCCGGGCAGCCCAGCTGATCGACCTGCCGATCAAGAAAGACGCTCTGGCTGAGATCGCCGGTCGATGCCGGGGCACCCCCCGCATCGCCAACCGCCTCCTCCGCCGCGTGCGCGACTATGCTCTCGTGCACGGGGGAGACGCCGACATTGCCGCCGTACATGCCGCGCTTGAACTCTACGACGTTGACGCCATCGGGCTCGATCGACTCGACCGGGAAGTGATGAAGATCATCCTGACCCGTTTTGGGGGTGGGCCGGTCGGCCTCAATACGCTTGCTGTTTCGGTCGGTGAGGAGTCCGAAACTGTCGAAGCGGTCGTCGAGCCGTTCCTCGTACGGATAGGCTTTCTGACGCGTACCCCGCGTGGGCGCGTTGCGACGGGCGCAGCGTGGCGACATTTTGGTCTGACACCTCCTCAGGGCAGTGCGACCCTTCTTGACCTATAATTCAATTTGGCCCAACTGTCTATAGCCGATTCCTCGTGGAACGCGGGGAATCCCGGGCAGACATTCACAAGCTTCGGCCACCCGCGCCGCAATCGGAAGGTTTTACCGCTCAATGGATTCTTTAACTCTCGTAATGCTGGCCGTCCTGGCCGTTCTCGTGTTCTTCATGTTCCGCAACGGACGCAAGCGCAAGAAAGACCAGGAAGCCCTGCAGTCCACCATGGTTCCCGGCGCAGACGTCATGACCAACTTCGGCATGTACGGTACGATCATCGCCATTGACGAAGAAGCCAACAAGGTTGAGCTCCAAATTGCTCCCGGTGTCGTCGTCGGGATCCACCGCCAGACCATCGCTCGCGTGGTTGAGCCGGTTGTCGCCGACGACCTCGAGGATGACCTCGAGGATGACTCCAGCACCATCGACTCGCTCACCGAGCCGGAATTTGGCCAGCGCGTCGCCGACGTCGATGCCGAGACCACCGAACAGCCCAAAAAGGACGACGCGTAAGCTTCGCCCGCTCTGCACCACAACGCACGTACTGCATCACGCGGCGCGCCCACGCATTCTGGCGTGGGCGCCAACAGAAAGCTGAGTTTATAGGTGGCTAAGTCGTCTCCGGTCAAGAAGGCCTGGCGTTCCCTGACCTGGCTTGGCGTGCTCATCGTCGGCCTCATCGCCCTCAACGCTTTCGGCGTATTCTCCCAGAACGGTTCGTGGACGCCGAAACTGGCGCTCGACCTTGAGGGTGGAACCCAGATCATCCTTGCCCCACAGGTTGAGACTGGTGCGACGGTCACCTCGGAACAGCTCACTGAAGCTGTGGGAATCATTCGCCAGCGGGTTAACTCCTCGGGGGTCTCCGAGGCGGAGATCAACACCCAGGGCGGCCAGAACATCGTCGTCTCGATTCCCGGTACCCCCGATGACGCCACGCTGGAACGAATCAAGTCGTCGGCCAAGCTGGAATTTCGTGCCGTGCTCGTCGCGGGTCAACCGTCCGGCCAGACGGTGGGAGCAGACGGCACCGCGACACCGGCTCCGGTGCCAACGGTCGACCCGAACCTGTCGACAACGCCGGCCGTTGCGCCGACCGACGCGAGCGACCTGAATTACATCACCCCGGCACTTCAAGCTCAATACGATGCATTCGACTGCGCTGCCATCAACACCACGAATGTGGCGCCGGCCGATCAGCCCCTCATCACCTGTGAAACTGATGGCTCGATCAAATACATCCTCGGCCCGGTCGAGGTCGATGGTTCCACGATCGCGGACGCGACCAACGGCCAGCGCACCACGTCATCGGGTGCGACCACCGGCGAGTGGGCTGTCAACATAGTCTTCAACAGCGACGGAACCTCGAAGTTCGCCGACGTCACAACACGACTCTTCAGCCTCACCGGTGTGCAGAACCAATTTGCGATCGTGCTCGATGGTCACGTCATCTCGGCCCCGGCTACGCAGGCTGCCATTATCGATGGCAAGCCACAGATCACCGGGTCGTTCGATCAGGAGAGTTCCAAAGCTCTCGCTGACCAGCTCAAGTTCGGTGCTCTGCCGATCAGCTTCACCGTGCAGAGCCAGGACACGATCTCGGCAACGCTCGGTACCACCCAACTCACCAACGGGCTCATCGCCGGCCTGATCGGTCTGATCCTCGTGGTCATGTACTCGCTGGCCCAGTACCGTCTGCTGGGTCTGGTCACAGTTGCCTCGCTCGGTGTGGCGGCGGTGATCACCTACCTCTTGATCACCATCTTGTCCTGGCGCGAAGGCTACCGGCTGTCGCTGGCCGGTGTGGCCGGTCTGATCGTAGCGATCGGTATCACTGCGGACTCCTTCATCGTCTACTTCGAACGGGTGCGCGATGAACTCCGTGACGGCCGAGGTCTCGAATCGTCGGTGGAGGCCGGCTGGAAGCGGGCATTGCGCACGATCATCGCCTCCGACGTCGTCAACTTCCTCGCGGCCGCCGTATTGTTCGTGCTGGCTGTCGGCAACGTGCGAGGCTTTGCGCTGACCCTCGGGCTCACCACGATCGTCGACCTCATCGTGGTCGCCCTGTTCACGCACCCGATGTTGCAGCTCGTTGCGCAGACGAAGTTCTTCAACGACGGTCACAAACTCAGCGGACTCGATCCACGTGCCCTGGGTGCCGTGTACCGCGGACGGGCCCGCTTTGAACCCTCAGCATCTGTATCATCGACCAAGATTTCCTCCTCCAGCAAGGAAGCCGCCAAGCGGCAGACCATCGCCGAACGAAAAGCGTCGGAGCTCGTTGGCACCAGCACTGATCGATCGACGGACGGGAAGGATTCCTGATGGCCAGCTTCTCGCAGTTCGGAAATGACCTCTACACGGGCGCTCGTTCGCTCAATATCGTCGGGCGCCGCAAGCTCTGGTACCTCATCGCCGGAAGCATGATCCTCATTGCGCTCGTTGGCCCGTTCCTGCTACGCGGAGGCTTCGTCTTCGGTATTGAATTCACCGGAGGCAGCGAGTTCGTCGTCTCCCAGACGACGAGCCAGGACGAGACCACGGCAACGGATGCGGTGGCGAGCGTCGCTGCCGACGCGGTGCCCAAGGTCTCCACGATCGGGTCAGATGGGGTTCGGGTGCAGACCGACCAGCTGTCGGAGGCAGAATCCACAGCCGTCCGCGACTCGCTGGCTACCGCCTACGATGTTCCAGTCAAGGATGTAACATCGTCATTCATCGGTCCGACGTGGGGTCAGGACATCACGGGCCAGGCTGTGCGTGCTCTCGTCGTGTTCCTCGTCCTGGCCGGCATCATCATGGCGGTGTACTTCCGAACGTGGAAGATGTCTGTGGCGGCCATGGTGGCACTACTCCATGACCTCGTCATCACGGCCGGCTTCTACGGGATCACCGGTTTTGAGATCACGCCGGCGGCGGTGATCGGGTTCCTGACGATCCTCGGCTATTCGCTCTACGACACCGTCGTGGTCTTTGACAAGATTCGGGAGAACACCAACTTTGATGGTTCCGGATCCAGCCGGACGTTCGCCGAGTCGGTCAACCTCGCCGTCAACCAGACGCTGGTTCGCTCGATCAACACCTCGGTTGTTGCGGCACTCCCCGTGGCATCCATTTTGTTCATCGGTGCGTTCGTCCTCGGTGCCGGCACCCTGCGCGACATTTCGCTCGCGCTGCTCATTGGAATCCTGGTCGGCACCTACTCGACCATTTTTATTGCGTCGCCGCTGTACGCCCAGCTGCGAAATGGTGAGGATGCCATTCGCAAGCACGACAAGAAGGCCCTGACCGCTCGTGCACAAGCGTCGGCTTCAGCCGCGGCGGACGTCACTGCGTAGGCGAAAGCAGGAGCAAAACAGAAACGGCCAGTCTGCGGACTGGCCGTTTCTGTCTGCCGAACAGCAGCTGATCGCTCGAGGCGTACGAGAGGCCCCCCGGTAACCGGCATAATTGACAGTACGCAAGCACAGCCCGTGCGGTACCTCCGCTGGGTGTGAAGCCGAGGTGAGACTATGACGGACACGACAACCCCATCCCCAGCCTCGCTGCGCCGTCTGGTTCCCCGCATTTTTTCCCGCGCCCAGCCCGCCGGGGCCGTCGATCGCCTGATCAAGACGGTTCGTCTGAATCATCCCAAGGTCGACCTGTCGATCATTGAACGCGCGTATACCGCGGCGGAGCGAGCGCACGACGGGCAGATGCGTCGCAGCGGCGAGCCGTACATCACTCATCCCGTTGCGGTAGCTCAGATTCTGGCCGACCTCGGAATCGGGACGAAGACCATTGCGGCCGCGCTGTTGCACGACACAGTCGAGGACACCGACTACACGCTCGATGCCCTCCGCGCCGACTTCGGCGATGAAATCGCCATGCTCGTCGACGGCGTCACCAAGCTCGACAAGGTGAAGTACGGCGACTCGACCCAGGCTGAGACAGTGCGCAAGATGATCGTCGCGATGTCCAAGGACATCCGTGTTCTCATCATCAAGCTTGCCGACCGGCTGCACAATGCGCGCACGTGGGGTTTCGTTCCCAACGCATCCGCTGTGCGCAAGGCGACCGAGACCCTGGAGATCTACGCGCCTCTTGCGCACCGCCTTGGCATCCAAACAATCAAGTGGGAGCTCGAGGACCTCTCGTTCGCTGTGCTGTACCCCAAGCTGTACGCCGAGATCGAGAGCCTGGTGAAGCAGCGCACGCCGCAACGTGAAGAATTCGTTCAGCAGATCATCGACACAATCAACGACGACCTCAAATCGGCGCGAATTCGCGGCAAGGTCGCCGGACGTCCCAAGCAGTATTACTCGATTTATCAGAAAATGGTCGTGCGCGGCCGGGACTTCGACGAGATCTATGATCTTGTGGGCATTCGCGTGCTCGTCAACTCGGTGCGGGACTGCTACGCCGTGCTGGGTTCCATCCACGCTCGGTGGACTCCACTGCCCGGTCGGTTCAAAGATTACATCGCCACGCCGAAGTTCAACCTGTACCAGTCGCTGCACACCACTGTGCTCGGTCCGAGCGGTCGCGCAGTTGAAATTCAGATCCGCACGTCTGAGATGCACCAACGGGCTGAGTTCGGCGTCGCCGCACACTGGAAATACAAGGAGCAGGTCAACGGCCGGAGCCCGGGCGGCCCCGGCCCGCAAAGCGACACCGACATGGCCTGGCTGGCCCACATTTCAGACTGGCAGGCCGAAACAGCTGACCCCGGCGAGTTCCTTGACTCGCTGCGCTATGAAATTGGCGCCAAAGAGGTGTATGTCTTCACCCCGAAGGGCCGCGTCATCGGTCTGCCCTCCGGAGCTACCCCGGTCGACTTTGCCTATGCAGTCCACACCGAGGTCGGCCACCGCACCATGGGCGCCAAGGTCAACGGGAGACTGGTCCCGCTGGAGAGTCAGCTCATCACCGGTGATGTTGTCGAAGTCTTCACTTCGAAGAACCCCGACTCGGGCCCGAGCAAGGACTGGCTGGGCTTCGTCAAAAGCCCCCGGGCGCGCAACAAGATTCGGCAATGGTTCACCAAGGAACGCCGGGACGAGGCCATTGAACAGGGTCGCGACGCGATTGCGCGGGCCATGCGCAAGCAGAATCTTCCGCTACAGAAGCTTATGAATCAGGACTCCTTCGCGGAAGTTGCGGCGCAGCTGAAATACGAAGACGTGTCGGCGTTGTATGCCGCCGTCGGCGAAGGTCATGTTTCGACCCAGTCAGTGCTCGAAAAAGTCGTCTCTTCCGTGCAGAGCATCGAGGACAACGACAGCAACGACTTCCCGGTTGCAGCCCGCGGTCGGCCGCAGACCACCCGCAACGGCGACTCGGGAGTGCTTGTTCGCGGTGCGCCCGATATTCTGGTCAAGCTGGCCCGCTGTTGCACGCCGGTGCCGGGCGACAAGATCGTCGGTTTCGTCACCCGTGGCACTGGCGTCTCAGTGCACCAGGCCTCGTGCCATAACGTGCAATCGCTGCTCAAGGAGCCTGAGCGCATGATCGACGTTGAGTGGGCGCCCACCTCGAAGAGCCTGTTCCTCGTGCACATTCAGATTGAAGCCCTCGACCGTTCCGGGCTGCTGTCCGACGTCACCCGGGTGTTGTCGGAGCATCACGTCAACATTCTCTCCGCGACAGTCAACACCTCAAGCGACCGCCTGGCGCTCAGCCGCTTTGTGTTCGAAATGGGCGACACCACCCACCTCGACCGCGTCCTGAACGCCGTGCGACGCATTGACGCCGTCTACGACGTGTACCGGGTCAGCGACGGCTAACCGGCAGCGTTGTCGGTGCTGCCCGGTTCTGTTTGCTGGCGAAGCGCAGACAGCGCGCCGTTCACTGTAGCGAATCGTGTGACGGCGAGGGTGCTGTGGGCTGGGCTGCCGCGCCGGCAGAGCCGGACCGCGGCGGCGACATCCGTGTACCCGCCATAGTGCAACAGGCCAGCAAGCAGGGGCGTCAGGTCCGGCGTCGACGCTGGAGCGTAGCGAGCGAGATCGACGGCGGTACGCACCGGAGTGGTGACGCGCACTCCCGAGATGGTGCGCACGTCATCGGGAGAGCGCACAATCTCGCGCACCTGCACCCGCGGTGACCGAACAGCGGTCGTGCGCGCCCCGATCAGCACACAGAACTGGTGGCGGCTCGGCTCCGGTCCGACGCCGTAAATCCACGCCGCTGTGAATTGCTCGGCGATGGCGCGTGGTGGAACCAGCCGGCTCGCGGCGATGGCCCGATTGGAGCATCCGTCTATCTCGTCGACCACACACCAGGAGTCGGCCACCTGAAAGACCTGACCGTCAAGCCGGGCGGCATACAACTCTGCCAGCGGCAGGTCGTTGACCGTGAGTGCTCGTCCGGGTGGCTGTGTCATGTCACCAGATTGACGCATTCACAGATTCAGGCTCCTGCGGAACCTGAATCTGTGGAGAGCGTACTAACAGGCCCGAGCGTGTGGATAACTCCGCGGCGTCGGGGTGCGGGGTCGAGGAACGGTGCTGCTGAGGTGCCGGCTACTGGCCGATCGCCTTGAGCCAGGATTTCCGGGCCTCAAGCGCCTCGGTGGCGTCCTTGATGGCGCGGGCGTCCTGCCCCTTCTGAGCCGTGGCCAGTTCGGCCTCGAGCTTGATGATCGCGTCGTTCAGCTGCCCGGCGAGGCCCTCGGTGCGAGCCTTGGTCTCGGGGTTGTTGCGCTTCCAGTGATCGTCGTCGAGCTTGCGCACGACCGCTTCCACCTTGCGCAGTCGGTCCTCGATCGGCTTGACCTGATCGCGGGGAACCTTGCCGATGTCGTCCCATTTGCGCTGGATCGTGGTGAGAGTTTCACGCGCCGCGTTGCGATCGGTGGTTGTGAGCAGGGTCTCGGCCTCGGTCAGCAGCTCGAGCTTGAGCACGAGGTTCGCGGAGAACTCCTCGTTGTCCTGGGCCTCCACCTCACTCTTGACCGAGTACAGTACGTCGCCGGCGGCCTTGAACTTCGCCCACAGGGCGTCGTCCTGCTTCTTGCCGCTGCGGCCGGCCTTCTTCCACTCGTCGAGCAGGTTGCGATAGGCAGAGACGCCGTCGGCACCCTGGGGAGCGAGGGCTTCGGCCTGCTCGATCAGCTGCTGCTTCTTGGTGCGAACGTCTTTGTGAGCACTGTCGAGCTCGGCAAAGAATGCCTTGCGGTTCTGCTCGATCGTGGTGCGGGCCGCACGAAAACGCTTCCACAGATCGTTGGCCTCGCCCTTTGGAATGCGCGGAGCATCGTGCTGGTGGGCCTGCCATTTGGCAAAGAGCGCGTCGAGAGCTGCGCTGGTCTGCTTCCACTGCGTCTTGGCCGGATCTTCGGCGGCGAGGCGTTCGGCCTCGGTCACGATCTCGGCCCGCTCGACGACGGCAGCAGCGGATGCGGCCTTCGTCTCGATATTCTGCTGCTCGGTGAGCTCGCTGACGGCCCCGCCGAGGGCGCTGAGGCGTTCGGCCAAAGCGGGAAGATTGCCGACGGCGTTGGCGTTGGCGACCGCAACTGTGAGATTCGCGACCGACTTGGCGATGTCTGTGGCGGGGGCGCCACCCTTGGCACGCTGCTCGAGCAAGGTGACCTGCCCGTTGAGCTCAACGTATTTGCGTTCGAAGTAGGCCAAGGCCTCTTCCGGAGTGGCATCCGGGTATTGGCCGACGGCGCGTTCGCCATCTGCCTCGCGCACGTAAACCGTGCCGGTTTCGTCTACGCGACCCCATGGTTGCTGATCTGTCGTAGTCAAGAGCGTCACCTTTGCTGAGTTGTTGTGTCTGGCTCCGCGGGAGTGGAGAGTGCGGAGCCAGGAAATACCCTGATAAGCCTATTGCAAGACAGCAGGGAGATAGATCGATCCTACTGAACTGTTATGCCCGTGATAGTCGTGGGCACCTTCGGAGCGCCGTCGGCTGAACCGTCCGCGGTCCCGGCATCCGTGATTTGGGCCTTGAGCTGGTCGAGACCGCTCGTGACCGTGCCGAGCACTGTGTAGCCTCCGGCA
>Ga0307486_1002226_pt1 | contig 13755 bp, 12 predicted proteins | sample CBIW02metaG_FD_203663 | JGI IMG/M metagenome (GOLD analysis project Ga0307486, IMG submission 203663) | Sea-ice brine microbial communities from Beaufort Sea near Barrow, Alaska, United States - CBIW 0.2 | ecosystem: Environmental > Aquatic > Marine > Coastal | place: USA: Alaska | collected... | reverse complement strand
GACTTCTTCAAACGCTCCAGCACCGATTCCAGGCCCTTCTGGCCTGCTCCGTCGGCCAGTTCGCGGCGCAGCTTGGACACCGCGACCAGCTCTTCAGCGCCGAGCAGAGTCTCCTCGCGACGCGTGCTCGAGGCAACCACGTCAACAGCCGGGAAGATCCGCTTCTCAGCAAGCTCGCGGCTCAGGCGCAGCTCCCAGTTGCCGGCATCCTTGAACTCCTCGAAGAGGACCTCATCCATGCGTGAACCGGTCTCGACCAAGGCAGTCGCCAAGATGGTCAGCGAGCCGCCGTCCTCGATGCTGCGGGCAGCGCCAAAGAACTTCTTGGGCGGGTAGAGCGCCGAAGAATCGACGCCGCCTGACATCACGCGGCCCGAGCCGGGCGCCGCCAGGTTGTAGGCGCGACCCAAGCGGGTGAGGCCGTCGAGCAGCACGACGACGTCATGCCCCAGCTCGACCAGACGCTTGGCACGCTCGATGGCCAGCTCGGCGACCGTGGTGTGATCGGCGGCCGGACGGTCGAAGGTCGAAGCGATGACCTCGCCCTTGACGGTGCGCTGGAAGTCAGTGACCTCTTCGGGCCGCTCGTCGACCAGAACGATCATCAGATGGCACTCGGGGTTGTTCTCGGTGATCGCATTGGCAACCTGCTGCATCACCATCGTCTTGCCGGCCTTGGGCGGCGAAACGATCAGACCGCGCTGGCCCTTGCCAAGTGGGGCGACCAGATCGATGACCCGGCCAGTCAATCCACCGGCCACGCCTTCAAGACGCAGACGCTCCGACGGGTGCAGCGGCGTCAGCTTCTCGAACTCGACGCGCTTGGCCGACTCCTCCAGCGACATGCCGTTGACGGTCTCAATCTTGACCATCGGGTTGAACTTTTCCTTGCGCTCACCCTCGCGAGGCTGGCGGACCTGACCCGTGACAGCGTCACCACGGCGCAGGTTCCACTTGCGGACCATCGACAACGACACGTACACGTCGTTCTCGCTGGCCAAGTAACCTGTGGTGCGCACGAAGGCGTAGTTGTCGAGGATGTCGAGGATGCCGGCCGCGGGCACGAGGACGTCGTCCTCGCTGTAGGTCGGCTCGGACTCCATGCCGCGGTTGTTGCGGTTGCGGCCACGACGATTGCGACGACGGCCTGTGCCGTCATCATCATCGTCGTTGTTGTTGTTCTGCTGGTTTGCCTGCTGACGATTGGGGCCACCCTGGTTCTGGCCACCCTGGTTGTCCTTGTTCTGGTTGTCCTTGTTTTGGTTCTGGTTGTTGCGCCCGCCGCCATTGTTGTTGCCGTTACCGCCGTCATTCTGACGGTTGTTGCGGTTGCGGCCGCCACCATCTTGGGACTTCGCTTCCTGAGCCTTGCCGTCCGGGGACTTGGCTTCATCGGCCTTCACCTCGTCGGCGGGCTGGTCAGCCTTCCCCGGCCCCTCAGTCTCGTCAGTCTTCTCAACCTTGGCCGGCTTCTCGACCTTCTCGGCCTTGACAGCCCTGGCCGGCTTCTCGCTCTGCACCTTGGCCGCCGCTGGCGCGTCGCTCTGCACCTTGGCCGCCGCTGGCGCGTCGCTCTGCACCTTGGCCGCCGCTGGCGCGTCGCTCTGCACCTTGGCCGCCGCTGGCGCGTCGCCGCGGGCCTGCTTGATCGCATCGATCAACGCGCCCTTGCGCATGGAGGTTCCATCGATGCCAAGGTCCTTGGCGATCCCTTGCAACTCAGCAAGCACCTTGCCGCCCAAGCCGCCGGAGGACTTCTTGGCGGGAGGCGCAGTGGTAACGGTCGAAGTAGTTTCAGTCACGTGTGTTCCTTCGCGTGGGGCCATGAGCCTGTGCCGGATGATCCGGTCACGATGAGGTGGGCTCGTCCGCCGAGTGACGGACTGGATTTCATGGCGCATGCCGGGGAGATGATCTCAACTCCGACTCCGTCACTGTAACATCCACGATCCTCAGATCAGGGTGACGCCGCACTGTTCAACGTCCAACTCGTGCACGGCCCAACCCTTGGGTGCTCGGTCGGTCACGCCACGCGCAAACGCGAGCACAGTGGGGCCGGCGCCCGAGATGACCGCGGCGATCCCCTCGGCCCTCAACTGACCCACCAGTGCGAACGAGTCGGGCATGGCCTCGGCCCGGAACTGCTGGTGCAGACGGTCTTCGGTCGCCGAGAACAATCGGTGCGGCGCCGATGTCAGAGCAACGACCAACAACGCGGCCCGGCCAGCGTTCATGGCTGCGTCGGTGTGCGACACCGTATCGGGCAGCAGACAACGCGCGTGCTCAGTGGCGACGGCGCCGGAGGGGACGAAGACCGTCACGTCCACCAAGGTGTCCAGCCGCTCGACCTCCGCTGAAGCACCGTCCATCCAGGCGATCGTGAGACCACCGAACTGCGCCGCAGCCACATTGTCGGGGTGGCCTTCCACATCAACAGCAAGCTGAAACGCCGCAGCGTCGTCGAGACGGTCTGAGCCACCCTCGACGAGTGCGCGAGCCGCCATGATGCCGCCCACGATCGCTGCCGAGGACGACCCCAACCCACGCCCGTGCGGAATCGCATTGCGGCAGGTCAGTGTCAGGCCTGCCGGCTGTTCGGCCATCAGATCGAAGGCTGCCTGCATCGCCTGCAGGACCAAATGAGTGTCATCGAGCGGCACCGAGCCCGATCCCTCGCCGGTCACCTCGATACTCAGGCCCGTCGCCGTGACCTCAGCGGTGATCTCGTCGTACAAATTCAGGGCCAGGCCGAGCGCGTCGAAACCCGGTCCGAGGTTGGCGCTGGATGCCGGCACCCGCACGGTGATGGGTCCCGAGCGCAGGGTCATGCCAACCCCGCGGCCTCAGCCGCAGCGAGGACATCGGCGTCGATGACCGAGTCGACGATCGACTCGATACCGCTCAGCGCCGTCTCGGTGTCCTTGAGACCGTGGCCCGTGACAGTCACGGTGATACGCAACCCACGCTCGACCTCACCCGCGGCAGCGGCCTCGAGTAGGCCCGCGACCCCGGCAGCCGAGGCGGGCTCGACGAAGGTGCCGTCGCGACTGGCGATCTCGCGTTGGGCTGACAAGATCTGCTCATCGGTGACCGACGAAATCCGGCCGCCAGACTCGTCGCGAGCCTGCTCGGCCAGCGTCCACGAGGCGGGGTTGCCGATGCGGATGGCAGTGGCCACAGTCTCGGGATTCGCGACCGGAGCGCCGTGCACGAGCGGCGCAGCGCCGGCTGCCTGAAATCCCCACATGACCGGAGTTTTCGTGGCGGGCCCGTCCTGGTGGTACTCGCGGAACCCCAGCCAGTACGCCGCGATGTTGCCCGCATTGCCGACCGGCAGGACATGCAGATCGGGAGCGTCGCCAATCTGGTCGACAATCTCAAAAGACGCTGTCTTCTGGCCCTGCAGGCGCATCGGGTTGACCGAGTTGACCAGCACGACCGGGTACTCCTTGGCCAGGCCCCGCGACATCGTCAGGCAGTCGTCGAAGTTGCCGCGCACCTGAATGACTTCGGCGCCGTGCATGACAGCCTGCGCCATCTTGCCGGCAGCGATTCGACCGTGCGGCACCAAGACGATCGGAGTCAGTCCGGCGCGGGCGGCGAACGCCGCCATGGAGGCCGAGGTGTTGCCGGTGGAAGCACAGACGACAGCCTTGGCCCCTTCGTCGACGGCAGCCGAAATGGCAGCGGTCATGCCGCGGTCCTTGAACGATCCCGTCGGGTTGTCACCCTCGACCTTGAGCCAGACGTCACCATGCACGATGTTCGACAACCATGGCGAGTGAATCAGTGGGGTGCCGCCCTCGCCGAGGGTGATGACGTTCTGGAATGCCGGTAGTCGGTCGCGGTACTCGTGAATGACTCCGCGCCAAGGTGCAGCCATCAGACGCCTCCCTCGACGCGCATGACCGATCTGACGGCACGCACTCCGTCCAGATCGCGCAGCGAATTGACCGTTGCGGCGAGCGCAGCATCATCGGCCTCGTGGGTGACAATCACCAGTTGAGCGTCCGACCCGCTGCCTTCTTGGCGAACGGTGCGGATCGACACATCGAACTCAGCAAACTGGTTGGCCACCTGCGCCAGCACGCCCGCGCGATCGTCGACGTCGAGCGAGACGTGATACCTCGTACGAGCTTGGCCCATGTCGAGCACTTCGAGGTGCGCGTGGGTGGACTCCCCCGGGCCGAACACGCCGTTACGGCGGTTGCGCGCCACCGACACCACATCACCCAGCACTGCGCTGGCCGTGGGGGCTCCACCGGCACCGGGACCGTAGAACATCAGCTGACCGGCCGACTCACTCTCGACGAACACTGCGTTGTACGCACCCCGCACGCTGGCCAGCGGGTGATCGCGGCTGATCATGGCCGGGTGCACCCGCGCCGAAACGGCCGGGCCGTTGGGGGTGTCGAGCTTCTCGCAGATGGCCAGCTGTTTGACGACGCAGCCCATGTCCTCAGCTGACCGGATGTCTGCCGCGGTGACTTCAGTGATGCCTTCGCGGTGCACGTCACCGAGGGTGACGCGCGTGTGGAAAGCCAGCTCAGACAGGATGGCAGCCTTCGCGGCGGCATCGAATCCTTCGATATCGGCCGTGGGATCGGCTTCGGCGAACCCGAGGCGCTGGGCCTCATCGAGTGCCTCATTGAAGCCCTGACCAGTGGTGGTCATGGCGTCGAGGATGAAGTTGGTGGTGCCGTTCACGATGCCGATCACCCGCTGGACCGAGTCTCCGGCCAGCGACTCGCGCAGCGGTCGCACAATCGGGATGGCACCAGCGACAGCAGCTTCGAAGTACAGGTCGCGCTCGGCCTTCTCTGCGGCTTCGTAGAGCGTTGCGCCGTCCTCGGCGAGCAGCGCCTTGTTTGCGGTGACCACTGATGCGCCGTGCTGCAGCGCGGACAAGATCAACTCGCGGGCCGGGTCGATGCCGCCGATGACCTCGATGACGACGTCGATGTCGCCGCGGGCGACCAGGCCAGCGGCGTCGGTGGTGAACAGCTCGTCCGGGACGTCGAGATCGCGCTCACGGCCCAGACGTCGCACGGCGATGCCAGCCAACTCGACTGGAACGCCCACCCGCTGGCCGAGCTCTTCGGCATCGCGGGTGAGGAGTCGGGCTACCTGCGTGCCGACGACTCCACATCCGAGCAGGGCAATGCGGAGGGGCCGGCCAGGTTCCCACGACCCAGATTCCAACGATGAGAGGCTCACCTGGCAAGGGTATCGGCCTCACACTCTGTTTCGTCGGCCGTCTGCGATCCTGAGACGTGCCCGTCCTCGACTCCTCTGATCCGAGGGCTTCGTTTCGTGAAGGGCTGAAGGTCGGCATCCCGTTCTCTGTGGCCGCCGGTTTGGTGTCGTTGTCGTTCGGGGTGGTGGCCCGGGACGTCGGGTTCAGCGCCTGGGCGGCCATCATCATGTCGCTGATCGTGTTCGCCGGATCGGCCCAGTTCGCGTCAGTCGCGATCCTCGCTGGCGGAGGGAACCCGGTGGCCGCGATTGCCGCCGCCTCCCTGATGAACTCACGGTTCCTGCCGATGGGTGCTGCCCTCGCCCCGTCGTTGCCCGGCGGTCGCTGGAAGCGCGCCGCCCAAGGACAGGCTGTGGTCGATGCATCGTGGGCGGTGGCCGCCCGCCCCGATGGCAGCTTCGACCGATGGAAGTTGTTCGGTACGACCGCGCCGCAATTCCTCATGTGGCAACTCGGCACAATCGCCGGAGCGTTCGGGGGCGATCTCGTTGGCGATCTCGACCGTCTCGGTCTGGACGCGATCTACCCTGCGTTCTTTGTGGCAATCCTGATCCCCGAACTGCACGACCGCGACCGGGTGGGAGTGGCGCTGGCCGGGGCAGCCATCGCCTTGGCGCTCGTCTCGTTCACCCCGGCCGGTGTGCCGATCCTGGTCGCCAGCACGGCGGCACTGTGGGGCCTGAGACGGAGGGCGGCGTGAGCACCCGCGTCGGGAGAGACGCCATGAGCACCCGCGTCGGAGAGACGCCATGAGCACAGCAATGATCTGGTGGACCATCGCTGGCGTCGCGGTCACGACTGTGGCGATCAAGGCGTTCGGGCCTGTGGTGATGGGTGGTCGCGTCCTGCCACCCCGGTTTGCGGGTGTCATCGTGTTGACCGCGCCAGCTGTGTTGGCGGCCCTCGTGGCGACCAGCGTCTTCGCGGACGGCGATCACCTTGCAGTCGGCGCCTCGACGGTCGGAGTCGGCGCAGGAGCGATCGTGTCGTGGCGCAAGGGTTCGCCCATGATCGCGGTGCTGGTGGCAGCCGCCGTGACCGCCCTGCTGCGGGCTGTGTCCTGAATCAGGCCAGAATCCGGCGCTGTGGCAGCAGCGCGGTCAAGACCACCACGGTGGCGCCGGCCATCACCAACACGTAGCCCGTCATCGGAGCAGTCACCAGCAGCCCGGCAAACACCACGCTACCCAGAGCCAACATGGTGGCCTGAGCGGTCTGGTCGTTCAGCTGCATCGCAGCACTGTTGACGCCCTGCTCATGCGACTCAGACAGGGCGATGACCAGTACGGACAGGGTCGAGAGAGCCATCCCCATGCCGAATCCACCGACCGTCCAGCCGACGATGATCAACCACAGCGGTACAGCATTGATCAACGATCCGGCTGCGGCCACCGTTGCGATCACGATGCAGGTGGTGCCAACCAGCAGGCGGGTCCCTCGGTCGGCGAACACCGCAACGTTGGCAGCTGTCCACGACCCCGCGAACCACGTGAAAGCGGCTGTCGTGAGGGTGGCCCCGGCAGCAGTGATCCCCAGCCCGCGGTGCTCCACCAAGGACAGAGGTAGATATGCCTCGGCTCCGAAGTAGCCGGCGGCGAGCAGGCCGCGAGTGGCGAGCACGCTCGGTAGGCCTCGACCGCCGCTCCAGGTGCGGGCCGGGAGCAGGCGGCGTGCCGCGACCACCGCGGCAATCCCAGATCCGGCTAGCAGCCAGGGCCACCACGCGACATCGCGCTGACCGGCCACCGTCAGCCCGAGCAGACCCGCCGCCAGCACGGTCGCCGCCGTTGTGTCTGCACGAACCGCATCGCCGGTTCCGGCTCCGGCTGCCCGCAACGAGGGCAGCAGCACGGTCAGGCAGGCGATCGCCAGGATCGGTACCGACAGGAAGACCCACCGCCACCCGAGGTGTTCGGCCACTGCTCCGGCAACCACCGGGCCGATCAGCGCGGGCAGCGTCCATGCGCTGGTCAGAACCGTGAACGCACGGGCGCGGAGATGGTCGGGAAACACCTGCCCGATCACGACGTACAGCGCGACACCGGCCAACCCCTGCCCTGCACCCTGGACGCCGCGACCGATCAGGAACACCGGCATCGACTGCGCAGCTCCGGCGATCGCCAGGCCGAGGCTGAAGACCGCAACGCCGGTGACCATCGGCCGCATCGGCCCGATCGCATCGCACCACGCTCCCGCGAAGGTGAGCGTGATGATCGACACCGCCATCGGAGCCGCGAACGCGACGGCATACCAGGACAGTCCGTCCAGGTCCCGTACAACAACCGGCATGGCTGTCAGGACAGCGAGCGACTCAAAGGCGAACAGGAACGCCAAGGCGAAGATGCCAGCCGTCGTTGCTCCGAGTTGTCCGGTCCAGATCGACTCACGCGTGGTGCTCACGACGACAACTCAATAACCTCAACTTAAGTTGAGGTCAAGTAGTCGACCCGCTAACGTGGAAGCGATGCCGCTCACCCACCCACCGCTGTCGCCTCGTGAGGTCGCTGACCGTTCGGGCGCCTCGGTGTCGGCACTGCATTTCTATGAGCGACAGGGCCTGATCGAGAGCACGCGGAATACCGGCAACCAGCGGAGGTATCACCGCGATGTGCTGCGCCGCATCGCCTTCATCCGGATCTCGCAGAAGGTCGGCATCTCGTTGGCTGACATCGGAGAGGCGCTCGCAGCGTTGCCGGATGGCCGCACACCCACCAAGGCCGATTGGGCCCGCCTGACTCGGCGCTGGCGCGGCGATCTCGATGACCGCATCGAGCAAATGCAACGTCTGCGCGACGACCTCGACGGGTGCATCGGTTGTGGGTGCCTGTCGCTCAAGAGCTGCACGCTGTACAACCCCGCCGACGAGCTGGCCGCCGACGGCACGGGGCCACGACGGCTGCAGGTGAGTGACGATGTCTAGCGACGTGTGGCCCGATCACGTTTGGTATGTCTCGTACGGCTCCAACATGTGGTCCACCCGGTTGGCCTGCTACCTCGAGGGCGGCACTCCCCCAGGCGGCGCACGCGCCAACCCTGGCGCGCGCGACCAGACCCCACCGGTGCGATCGACCGCCGTCGACCTACCCGGCACCTTGTACTTCGCGGGCCAGTCAGCGCAGTGGGGCGGCGCCGTCGCGTTCTACGACCACCTGACGCCAGGCTTCACTGCGGCTCACGCCTATCTGGTGTCGGCCCAGCAGTTCGCCGACATCGCGGCGCAGGAGATGCACCGGGTTCCGGTCGACCAGGACCCTCTGGCCGACGTGGTCCTCTCGCCCCTGCCAGAAGGTCGGCACCGGGCCGGACCTGGCGCCTACGAGACGCTGGTCGACGTCGGTGTTCTCGACGGCCGTCCGCTCCTGACCTTCACTTCACCGCACGCAGCCCACGAGACCGACCACGCGTCACCATCGGACGCCTACCAAGCCACGATGAGCGCGGGCCTACGCGAATCTCGTGCGTGGGATGTCGAGCAGATCCGCACCTACTTGACGGCACGCTCGATGTGAGCTCAGCCGAGGTCGAGCGCGAGGAGGTCGTCCTCGGTCTCGCGGCGCATGATGAGGCGCGCTTCGCCTTCACGGACCGCGACCACGGCCGCGCGAGGCACGTGGTTGTAGTTGCTGGCCAGCGACCGGCAATACGCTCCGGTTCCGGGCACGGCCAGCAGATCGCCAGCTTCGACATCGCTGGGCAAGAACTCGTCCTTGACCACGATGTCGCCGGACTCGCAGTGCTTACCAACCACGCGGCTGAGCACGGCCTGCGCATCCGATCGGCGCGACGCAAGGGTGCACGAGTAGTCGGCGCCGTAGAGCGCTGGCCGGATGTTGTCGCTCATGCCTCCGTCGACCGAGACGTAGCGGCGCGAAGCCCCACCGTCGAGGCCGACCGTCTTGGCCGTCCCGACCTCGTACAGCGTGAACGTGGACGGGCCGGCGATGGCGCGACCCGGCTCGATCGACAGCTGCGGCACGTCGATGCCCATGGCAGCGCACTCGTCGTTGACGATCTTGAGTATGCCGCGGGCCAGGTCGGTGGGCGTGGAGGGGTCGTCCTGGGTTGTGTAGGCGATCCCGAACCCTCCACCGAGGTCGAACTCCGGCGGCGTGACGCCGAGCTCGGAGACGATCTGGGCATGCAGGCGCAGCACCCGGCGGGCCGCAACCTCAAAACCGTCGGTCACGAAGATCTGCGAGCCGATGTGCGAGTGCAGACCCAGGAGTTCCAGGCCAGGTGCAGCGAGCACACGGCGCACGGCATCGAGGGCTGCGCCGTCGGCGATCGAAAACCCGAACTTCTGATCCTCGTGCGATGTGGAGATGTACTCGTGCGTGTGTGCCTCGACGCCTGCGGTGACGCGCACCATGACGTTGGCCGTGGCCCCGAGCTCGGTGGCGATGTCAGACAGCCGGCCGATCTCCTCGACGGAATCGATGATGATGCGCCCCACCCCGGCCTCGACGGCACGGCGCAGTTCGGCGACTGACTTGTTGTTGCCATGTAGGCCGATGTTCTCCGGCGGAAACTGGGCACGCAGCGCGACGGCGAGCTCGCCGCCGGTGCAGACGTCGAGCTTCAGCCCCTCCTCAGCGATCCACCGTGCCGTGGCGACACACAAGAACGCCTTGCCGGCGTAGTAGACGTCAGCATCGTGGAACGCATCGCGAAAGGCCCGGGCACGAGCCCGAAAGTCGTCCTCGTCGACGACGTACGTCGGGGTACCGAATTCGGCAGCAAGGTCGGCAACAGACTCCCCCGCGACTGTGAGGACGCCGTCGACCTTGGACACGTTCTGCGCCCATAGTTGATCGACCAGCTGATTGGAATCGTCTGGGCTCTTGAGCCATGCAGGACCCCGGTCGCCGGACTGGCCGTGGAGCGCGCCTGCTTCGTGGGACCTCATTGTCACATCCGTTCTGGTGCGGAGACGCCCAGCAGGGCCAAGCCGTTGGCAATGACCTGACGCGTGGCCGCCACCAAAACGAGTCGGGCGCGGTGCAGATCGGTGGGTTGTTCATCGCCCTTGGGAAGTACGTGGCACACGTCGTAGAACTTGTGAAAGGCCGAAGCGGTGTCCTCGAGGTAGCGCGCCACGCGATGCGGCTCGCGCAGTTCTGCCGCCCTGGCCACGATGCGCGGGTACTCCGCCAAAGCGCGCAGCAGGTCCCCCTCTTGCGCCGTTGCCAGCTGGGCCGGGTCGTAGCCGTCAGGATCGACGGCCAAGCCCAGGTCGCCTGCATTGCGCAGGATCGACGACAGGCGCGCGTGGGCGTACTGGACGTAGAACACTGGGTTGTCGCTGGTCTGCTTGGACCACAGGTCGAGGTCGAGGTCGATCGTGGTGTCGGTGGAGTACCGCGCCAAGGCATACCGCGAGGCGTCAACGCCGATGGCGTCGACCAGATCCTCCAAGGTGATGACAGTGCCGGCTCGCTTGCTCATGCGCAGCGGCTCACCGTCCTTGAGCAGATTGACCATCTGCCCGATGAGGAGTTCAAGATTGACCTTCGGGGTGTCGCCGAAGGCGGCGCACATCGCCATCATGCGCGAGACGTAGCCGTGGTGATCGGCGCCGAGCATGATCAAGCAGCGATCGAAGCCGCGTTCGCGCTTGTTCAGGTAGTAGGCGAGGTCGCCGGAGATGTAGGCCGGTTCACCATCGGACTTGATGACGACTCGATCCTTGTCATCGCCGAAGTCTGAGGTGCGCAGCCAGCGTGCGCCGCCCTCCTCGTACATCATCCCGAGCTCATCGAGACGAGCGATGGCACGGTCGACGGCACCTGAGTTGTGCAGGTCGTTCTCGTGGAAGAACACGTCGAAGTCGACGCCGAAGTTGTGCAGGCTGGCCTTGATCTCGGCGAACATCAGATCGGTTCCGCGTGCCCGGAACGTCTCGAGTGCCTCGGCATCGGGCAACCCGGCCACCCCGGGAACCTGGACTGCGATCGCGGCCGCGATGTCGTGGATGTACTGGCCGCCGTAACCGTCTTCCGGCGCCTGCTCGCCCCGTGCGGCTGCCAGGAGCGAGCGGGCGTAACGGTCAATCTGTACGCCGTGGTCGTTGAAGTAGTACTCACGAGTGACGTCGGCGCCCACCGCACTGAGAATGCGGCCCAACGAGTCACCCACGGCGGCCCACCGCACGCCGCCGATGTGGATCGGTCCGGTGGGGTTGGCGCTGACGAACTCAAGATTGACGCTCTGACCCGCGTAGACATTGCTGGTGCCGTAGCCGTCGCCCGCTGCGATCACCTGGCCGGCGAGCGCGCCCTGTGCACCTGCAGCGACCCGGATGTTCAAGAACCCGGGACCAGCGATCTCGGCACTGGCGATGCCCTCGGCGGCGGCCAGTCGATCTGCGAGCAACTGCGCGAACTCGCGCGGGTTCATGCCGGCTTTTTTGCCCAGCTGAAGCGCAATGTTGGTGGCGTAGTCGCCGTGCTCCTTGACCTTGGGCCGCTCGATCACGACGGTGGCGGGCACCCCGTCGGGGAGCGTGACCGATCCCGCGTCGACGAGCGCGGTCAGGGCGTCGACGATCGCTGCGGACAGCTGCTCAGGAGTCACCCGACCAGCGTATCGGTGGACACCCTCAGGCGTTCTGGGTGCCCGAACGAGTGGCGATGGCGCGGTGCAGTTCTGCGACCAGTTCGTCAGGATCAAAGGGCTTGACCATGAAGTGGTCGATTCCGGCCTCCTCCGCGCGTTGGATGTCGGCGGGGTGGTTCTGCGTCGTGACCATGACCACGGCGATGTTCGCGGTCCGCGGATCGCTGCGGATCGAGGTGACCGTCGAGATGCCATCGAGCCGCGGCATCGTCACGTCGATCGTGATGGCATCCGGCAACGATTCGGCGGCCGCCAACTGCTCCAGACATGCAACACCGTCGCCGGCTTCGTCGACGGTGAACCCAGCAAGTTCCAAATTGGTCTTGATCAGCAGACGGATGGAGTCTGTGTCATCGACCACGAGCACTCTAGGCATGCACGTACCGTAGTGCCCGTGCGGTAGGCTCATACGGCAGTTGGCCAGATTGGTGCAGCGTCATTTCGCGCCGATTCGGCCCCCGTAGCTCAGGGGATAGAGCGCCGCCCTCCGGAGGCGGAGGCGGAGGTTCGAATCCTCCCGGGGGCACCATTGTTTTCGACAGTTTGGTGTTTTCGACAGTTTGGGAAAGCCATGGACGCGCGAGCACGCCTTGAGGCATATCTAGCCCTCGTCGCCGAGAGCCAGAACCGGCTGAACTCCTCCAACACGACCGACTCACTGTTACGCCGCATCACCAAGTACGCCGTCCCGGTGCATCGTCGTGGCACGGCGCGCATGCTCGTCACCAACGCCGTGATGCCCGTTCAGCGACGCAAGGCTCGGCGTCTCGCGAGTCAGAGCGACCCGCTCCACCTGCATCTGGGTAGCGGTGGCCAGGCGAAGGCGGGTTGGCTCAACATCGATCTCGCGGGCGATCCTGTCGACCTCGCGTGGAACCTGGCCAAAGGCATCCCGTTCGCCGACAACAGCGCCGCTGCGGTCTTTCACGAGCACCTGTTCGAGCACATCCCACTCGAAGCCGGGCTTGTACTCATGGACGAGACGTTCCGGGTGCTGCGTCCCGGCGGCGTCCTGCGTGTCGGTGTACCCGACGCCGGCGAATTGTTGCGCTCCTATGTCGGCGACGGCACGTACCTCGAGGCCATCCACCCTGGACGCCCAACTCGACTACTTGGCGCTCAGGAACTGTTCTACTGGCATCGCCACACCACGATGTACGACGAGGAGACGCTCGCCCTGACCTTCCGGGCAGGCGGGTTCCCCGAGCCGCAGACTCGCGAGTTCGGCGACTCCAACCTCGCGGTCGCACCCGACACCGAACGCCGCCGAGCCGAGACGCTCTACATGGAAGCGGTCAAACCCAGCGCCTGACCTGCGGACGCCGCACATTGGCGTACGGTCACAGCACAGCGCCGTTCAGGTGCTACACCGAGGGAACCCCATGAGCGTCAAGCGCGACCAGGCCGCCAGCGCGGTGGACAAGTTGCACGCGAAGAAGCAGAACTGAGCACCGACGGGCATGACCCGGCACCACTTCGGTCGATGGGCGTGATCGCCACCTCCGCCAAAGAGAACGAGCGCCGACTCCCCCTGCACCCGGCCCATCTGGCCGGTCTCGACCAAGAAATTCGCGACTGCATCCGCCTCGAGCACGGCTACGGCGAGCGGCTCGGATACTCCGATGCCGAACTGATCGGACTGGTCGCGGGCATGGCATCGCGCGAAGAACTGCTGTCTGACTCCGATGTCGTGCTGCTGCCCAAGCCGCAGCTGGCTGACATCGAGGCGATGCGTGTCGGCTCGACCTTGTGGGGCTGGCCGCACTGCGTGCAGGACCCGGCGCTCACGCAAGTGGCCATCGATCGCGAGCTGACGCTGATCGCCTTCGAGGCGATGAATCACTGGACCCACGACGGCGGGGTCGGCCTGCACGTGTTCCACA
>Ga0307486_1002222_pt1 | contig 13771 bp, 14 predicted proteins | sample CBIW02metaG_FD_203663 | JGI IMG/M metagenome (GOLD analysis project Ga0307486, IMG submission 203663) | Sea-ice brine microbial communities from Beaufort Sea near Barrow, Alaska, United States - CBIW 0.2 | ecosystem: Environmental > Aquatic > Marine > Coastal | place: USA: Alaska | collected... | reverse complement strand
CGATCGTGCGCGTGGCCACCTATCAGGAGGGCCTCGACCTCATCAACGCGAGCCAGTACGGCAACGGCACCGCGATCTTCACCAACGACGGCGGTGCCGCTCGTCGGTTCCAGAACGAGGTGCAGGTGGGCATGGTCGGCATCAACGTGCCGATCCCGGTGCCGGTCGCGTACCACTCCTTCGGTGGCTGGAAGAACTCCCTGTTCGGAGACGCGAAGGCCTACGGCCCCGCCGGCGTCAACTTCTTCACCCGCGAGAAGGCCGTCACCAGCCGTTGGCTCGACCCGAGCCACGGCGGCATCAACCTGGGCTTCCCCCAGAACGAGTAGCCCTCCGCTCCTCTCTTAGCTCCACCTGGCCGCGAGAGCGGGAAAAACGTTGCTTCAGTAGGCCTGAGGCAACGAATTTCCCGCTCTCGCGGACCTATTTAAGGGTTTGAGATTGTTGCACCCTGGCGGCTTCGGATTGGAGCGACTGGATTACGGTGCGCACGGCTAGGCGCTCGGCTCGGTCGGGGCGCATGAGGGCCACGATCTGGCGCTCCGATTCGATGCCGCGCAGCGGCTTGAGCACGAGACGGCCGGGCTGGCCGCCGCCGGAGGTGTAGCGCGGCACGAGCGCAATGCCGAGCCCGGCGATCACGAACGATTCGATCAGGGCGAGGTCGGCGAAGCGTTGCGACATCGACAGGCGAGCGCCAGCCTGCTGCTCGATCGCGTGCAAAATTCGCTCGAACGGGTACCCGTCGGTCACCCCGATCCAGGTTTCCCCCACGAGGTCGCTCGGGCGCACCCAGGCGCGATCGGCGAGCGGATGCCCCACCGGCAACCCCACATCGAGCGGCTCGGTCATGAGCGGAATAACGGTGAGGCCGCGGCCGGCCCAGGACAATTGCCCGCTCATCGAGTGGGCGAGCACGATGTCGTATTCGGCCGTGAAGGCGGGAAAATCATTCTGTTCGGGGTCTTCGTCGGCGCAGTTGAGCACAAGATCAGGCCCCAGGCTCTTGATGACGCCGGGCAGCAGCATCTGGCCGGCGGTGGGGAAGGTGACGAGGCTCACCTCGCCGCTGGCATGGTTGCGAAACTCGTCCCACAGCGCCCTCGCCTTGGCCAGGGACACCGCGACATCCGTTGCGCTTCGGGCCAGGGCGCGACCCGCGTCGGTGAGCACGAGCCCACGGCCCTGTCGCTGGGTGAGCGGCAGGCCCGCCTCGCGTTCAAGCACCTTGAGCTGTTGGGAGACCGCCGAGGGGGTGCGGTGGGTGGCGTTGGCGACCGCGGTGACGCTGCCGCGGTCGGCGAGTTGGCGGAGAAGCTCCAGTCGTTGCACATCCATGTAGCTACTCTAAACAGTTGATGCAGAATAAGGCGATTGTGCTGCACGGTAATGGATGGTCAACTGAAGGAGTCATACACGAGCAATGTCGCCTCCGTGCCGGGTCACTCCATCGCCGTTGAAAGGCCATCGTGTTCATTCTCATCGCCATCCTGCTCGTTGCTGTTATTGCCCTCGCCGCGGTCATCGTCGAGGTTCGCCAAGACGGCTACCGCCAGACCGAACGACGTAACCTCGTTCGCATCTTCTAGGGTTCGTACCTTCTAGGGTTCGCTAGCGCTGCTAGGCGGAGCGGCGGGAGCGGGGTCATCCGCTCCTCGCTCAGACATTCGGGTGTTCCGGGAACCACCGCGAAAAGCGTGCGGCGGCCCCCGAAACACCCGAAAACTCGCAACCCCGCGGAAAACCTCGCTCCCGCCACACTTTTCGCAACACACGCTTGAGCCGCGGGGGCAGTTGGCCGCCGAATTGGGTGGCGGTGGCATGGCCTAAACTGGCGAATGTGACTGATACGCGGCAGAAACTCATCGACTACATCTCGGCCGAGGCCGTTTTTCACGGAGACTTCGTTCTCACGAGCGGCAAGAAGGCCACGTATTACGTGGATCTGCGCCGGGTGAGCCTCGACCACCGGGTTGCCCCGCTGATCGGGCAGGTCATGCTCGACCTCATCGGGGACGTCCCTGACGTCGTTGCTGTGGGTGGAATGACCATGGGCGCCGACCCGATCGCCGCTGCAGTAATGCACCAGGGCGCTGCCCGCGGCGACAGCTACGATGCGTTCGTTGTGCGCAAGGAGCCGAAGGATCACGGTCGTGGCCGTCAGGTTGAGGGTCCCGACCTCGCCGGCAAGCGTGTGATCGTGCTCGAAGACACCTCGACCACCGGCGGATCGCCCCTCGCTGCCATTGAAGCCCTGCTCAAGGTCGGCGCCGAGATTGCCGGAGTCGCCGTCGTGGTCGACCGCGACACCGGCGCCCGCGAAGTGATCGAGGCTGCCGGCTACCCCTACTTCGCGGCGATTTCCCTTGAGGATCTGAGGCTGAACTAGTGGCACGAGACGACGACGAGCGCGGAATCGACTGGCTCGGTTCGCAGCTCGACCCGGCTGATGGTCACGATGACGCATTCGGCGAGCGTTCGGCTGGTGCTGGTGCTGGTGCTGGTGCTGATTCTGATGCCGGCGCTACGGCGATGGATGCTGCCGCGCCTGTCGCTGAACCCGTTGTCGCTGAACCGATCGTGGCTGAACCGACTGCTGGCGAACCGACTGGTGCCGAACCGGTCATCGCCGAACCGACTAGTGCCGAACCGACTGGTGCCGAGCCGGTCATCGCCGAGCCGGTCATCGCCGAACCGATTGCACCGCCGGTTCCGGCGGCCCCGGCCGGGGCCGCGCCCTGGTGGACGATGCCGTTGCCGCCGCCGGATCTGGGCGAAGCAGTCGGGGGTGATTCGCTCAAGGGTGATGCGTCCGCGAGCGACGAGCGCACGGGTGACGCGCGCACGGGCGACGCGTCCGCGAGCGACGAGCGCACGGCTAAGGAGGCCGAGGCCCGGGCCGCCGAGCCTAGTGATTCGCCCATTGGCATGGAGTCAGAACCGGTGGAGCTGACCAGCACGGCCGCCACTACGGTGCTGCCCGTTCCTCCACGGGATACCGATGTGTCCGCGCCGACGCCGGGTATCGGCTTGACCGAAGCCGATCAATCGGCCGATCGGCTGCCCATAGCCGGGCAGCCGGCTGGCGCGGGGTCGGCCGCTGCCGACCCCGCCTCCGACAGCGCCTCCGACAGCGCCTCCGACATCGCCGGTGCCGGCGCGGCAACCGCAACCACCGCAACCGCCTCCGCTGCCGCAACTGCCGCCGCTCCCGCTACCGCTGCCGCCGCTCCCGCCGCTCCCGCTGCCGCCGCTCCCGCTGCCGCCGCTCCCGCTGCCGCCGCTCCCGCTGCCGCCGCTACCGCTGCCGTTGCCGCCTCCGCTCCTGCTGCTACCCCTGCTGCCCCCGCTACCCCCGCTGCATCCGCATCCACCGCCGCATCCGCCGCCGGCACCACCGGCGAAGCCGCGGCCAGCCGCCACCGCTCCCGGCGCGGCACTCCCGGCTCCCGCCAGGCCGTGTTGATCTGGACGGCCGTCGGGCTGCTCGCGCTGATCGTGCTCGCAGGGCTGTTCTATCTCGGCCAGCGGCTCGTCGCGAGCCCGGTTCCAGTGGCGGCACCGACGGCATCCGCTTCGCCGACGCCAACACCGACGCCCACCCCCACCCCTACGCCCGCGCCGGAGATCATGGCCGCGCAGCCCGCGGGTGTGCACGCGTGGAACACCCTCTTTGGCGGCGAGTGCCTCGAACCGTATGTCTCGCCGTGGGAAGAAGACTTCACCGTTGTCGATTGCGCGGCCGCGCACACGGCGCAGCTGGTCTACCGGGGCAGCTTCGGCGACGACGTCACGGCGGAGTTCCCGGGCGAGGCCGAATTGGCCGCGCAGATCAATGTGCTCTGCACCGCTCCCGGCATTCTCGACCTCAACGCGGCCGGTGCCTACCCGAACCTGCAGATGCAGGGCAGCTACCCGATCACCTCCGAACAGTGGAGCGATGGCCAGCGCAACTACTACTGCTTCGCCAGCCGAACCGCGGCCGAACCGCTGACCGCAAGCATCGCCGGCCCCGGGCCCGCCGCCTAGCCCTGCCGCCGAGCCCCCTGCTGCGTGGCACCCGCCGCCGAGCCTCCGCCAACTAGCCCTGCCGCCTATATCGCCGCCGCCGGCGCGGCCGAAAGCTGCACGGGCTAGCGGATGCTGCTGGCGCGGCCGGCAAGCCAGCCGCGCGTGCAGCTTTCAGCCGCGCGTGCAGGATGCGGCCGCGCGAGGGCCGCGCGCGACCTGCGCGCGACCCGCGCGTTAGATCTCGTCGCTCTCGATCGGATCGGTGGAGAGCAGCTCGTGCACGCCGGCCACGATTTCGTCGGGACGGAACGGGTACCGGTTAATTTCGGCCTCGTCGGCGATGCCGGTCAGCACCAGAATCGTGTGCAGCCCGGCCTCGATGCCGGCGACGATGTCGGTGTCCATGCGGTCACCGATCATGCCGGTGTTCTCCGAGTGCGCACCGATCTTGTTCATCGCCGAGCGGAACATCATCGGGTTGGGCTTGCCGACAACATACGGTTCCATGCCGGTGGCCTTGGAAATCAGCGCCGAAATTGCGCCGGTCGCCGGCATTGGTCCGTCTTTGCTGGGCCCGGTCGCATCCGGGTTCGTTGCGATGAATCGTGCCCCGGCCAGAATGAGTCGAATCGCTTTGGTGATCGCTTCGAAGGAGTAGTTGCGCGTTTCGCCGACCACGACATAGTCGGGGTCGGTCTCGGTCATGATGAACCCGGCCTCGTGCAGCGCGGTCGTGATCCCGACCTCGCCGATCACGAACGCCGTGCCGCCGGAGACCTGTTGCTTGAGAAAATCTGCCGTGGCGAGCGCCGAAGTCCAGATGCGGTCCTCCGGCACGTTCAGCCCGCTCGACCGCAGTCGTGCGCTCAGGTCGCGCGGCGTGAAAATTGAGTTATTGGTGAGCACCAGAAACGGCGTGCCCGAGTCGGTCCACTGCTGCAGCAGTTCGGCCGCCCCCGGGAGGGCCTGGTTCTCGTGCACGAGCACACCGTCCATGTCGGTGAGCCAGCATTCGATTTCGTCGCGTCGTGCCATCAGGCGCTCCCTCTTGTCAGTTTCCAGCCTAGCCGCGGGAGGATTCCGCGCAGCACGAGCATCCGTTCTATTACTATTCCCGAAGTGAACGTCAGGCGGTCACCCAGATCGACTCTGCCGCGGCCGGTGTGACCGGCTGGCTATGGCCATCCGGCAAGAGGAGGGTGAACGGCGCCGCGAGCGTGAACTCGGTACCCGGCCCGATCCGATGGGTGGCAAGCTCGCGCAGCACAGCCGGGTCGCGGTCGCTGATGCGCAGCACCGTGCCCGTGTGCCCGGCGGCGGCGTGCGCCAGAAGCAGGGCCGGTCGTCGAAGGGCCGTGCCATCGGCGGCCGGAATAGGGTCGCCGTGCGGATCGTGCGTGGGAAAGCCGAGCCGCGCGTTGATCGCCTCGAGCAGACGATCAGAGAGGGAATGCTCGAGGATCTCGGCCTCGTCGTGCACCTGATCCCAGTCGTAACCCATCTCGTCGACCAGCCAAGTCTCGATGAGGCGATGCCGCCGCACGACGGCGGTGGCACGCTGCCGGCCGGCATCCGTCAGCGCCAGCGGCCCGTAGGGAACATGGGTGATGAGCCCGCTCGCGGCGAGCTTCTTCACCATTTCGGTCACGGATGACGGCGCCACGCCCAGCCGCACGGCGAGCGTCGACGGGGTGATCAGGTCGGCCTGCCACTCGGTATGGGCATAGATGGTCTTGAGGTAGTCCTCGGCGGCGCCCGTTGTGTACGTCATAACTGTTTTAGAGTAACCCGGTCACGCACCGGTGAATACAAGTACCAGCAGCACGACGTTCAGGGCTACGAGAGCCAGCGCGCAGACGATGCCGGCAGCGGTCGTGAACCAGCGGTTCGTGAACGTGCCGAGCAGGCCGCGTTGCGCGGTGAGCCAGACCAGCGGAACGAGGGCAAACGGAATGCCGAACGACAAAACCACCTGGCTGAGCACGAGCGCCTCGGTCGGGTCGAATCCCACGCCGAGAATGAACAGCGCCGGCATCAGCGTCACCAGTCGGCGCAGCAACAGGGGAATGCGCACATGCAGCAGGCCGTGCATGATCTCAGCCCCGGCATAGGCCCCGACCGAGGTGGAGGCGAGGCCGGAGGCGAGCAGCCCGATCGCGAAAATGGTCGCAATCGCCGGGCCGAGGGTGTCCTTGAGTGCCGCGTACGCGCCCTCCAGGGAGTCGGTGCCCTCCACACCCTGCAAAGCGGATGCCGCGAGCAGCAGGATCGCCAGGTTCACCGTTCCGGCAATCGCCATGGCGATCGTGACGTCCCATTTGGTAGCCCAGAGCAGTCGGCGGGTGGCGACGACGCCCTGCCACTCCGGAAACCGGTCGCGGGTGAGCGAGGAATGGGCGTAGATGGCATGCGGCATGATGGTGGCGCCGAGAATCGACGCGGCGAGCAGCACCGAGTTGGAGCCCTCGAACCGCGGCATCATTCCGGCGAGCATGCCACCGGGGTCCGGCGGTGCGAAAAACACCCCAGCCGTGAAACCGATCGTGATGATGAGCATGAGTGCGATGATGACGCGTTCGAAGACGCGCGGCCCGCGGTGGGTGTGCACCACGAGCACGACCATCGAGACGGTACCGGTGATCACACCGCCCCAGATCAGCGGCAGGTTGAACAACAAGTTGAGGGCGACCGCGCCGCCGATGATCTCCGCGAGGTCGGTGGCCATGGCGACCAATTCGGCCTGGACCCAGTACAGCCGCCGCGCGGTGGGTCGTTTCATGCGTACGCCGAGAATCTCCGGCAGGCTTTGGCCGGTGACGATTCCGAGCTTGGCCGAGAGGTACTGGATGAGCCAGGCCATCACGTTTCCGGCGACGACCACCCAGACCAGCAGATAGCCGTAGCGTGCGCCGGCGGTCATGTTGCTCGCGACGTTTCCCGGGTCAAGGTAGGCGACCCCGGCCACAAGCGCCGGGCCGAGCAGCCACAGCAGCCGGCTGGAGGCGACCGTTGTGGGGGCGCGGGAAAGCACGCGGTCGGGGGCCGGTGCATCCGTTTTAGTCATACCGAAACCCTAGCCAATATTTAGGTTGACCGAAACCTATATATGACCACGGCGACCGGGTACGGTCGGGTCGCGTACGGTTGAACGGTGACTGAGCCAGCCGTGCATCCCCCCGTTGACGCCGAGCAGAACCCGACGGTCGAGCTGTCGACCCACGGGGTCGGTCCGTGGCCGGGTGGTTCGGATGACTGGCCGGAAGACGCGCGTTTCGACCGGGAACTGCTCGAGCATGGCGATACCCGCAATGTGATCGACCGCTACCGCTACTGGAACATGGCCGCGATTGTGGCTGACCTGGACGAGCATCGGCATCCGTTCCACGTGGCCATTGAGAACTGGCAGCACGATATGAATATCGGCTCGATCGTGCGCAGCGCGAATGCTTTCGGCGCCGACACGGTGCACATCATCGGCCGCAAGCGTTGGAACAAGCGCGGCGCGATGGTCACCGATCGGTACCAGCATGTGCTGCACCACACCGATGTCGCGGCCTTCGTCGCCTGGTGCAGCACTGAATCGCTTCCGGTGATCGCCATCGACAACGTACCCGGCAGCGTCATTATCGAGACCTTCAGCTTTCCGGAACGCTGCGTCTTGTTGTTCGGCCAGGAAGGCCCCGGGCTGTCGCCCGAAGCCATTGCGGCGGCCGATTCCGTGGTCGAAATCAGCCAGTTCGGGTCGACCCGGTCAATCAACGCGTCGGCCGCAGCGGCCGTGACCATGCATTCCTGGGTGGTTCAGCGGCGGTTCTGAATTTTCTGACCGATCCGGCTCGGCAAGGGCTAGCGTGGGCCTATGACTGCGATCACTGACGATCTTCCGGCCCGGCTCCTGCACGAAGAGAACGCCGGCTGGCGGGCAATTCTGGATGGTGGTGGCGGCGCCTATTACCAGCGCGAAATGACCGAGGATGCGTTGATGATCGTGCCGGGCGCTGTCATCGCGCGCGATGAGGTCGTCGCCTATTTCGATCAGGCGGTTCCGTGGGAGAGCTACGGAATTCACGAACCGGCGATTATTCGCCTGGGCGAGCATGCCGGAGTGTTGGTGTATCGGGCGACCGCCAGCCGCGGCGACGTTGTTGCCGAGCTGAACATGTCCACGACCTACCTGTTCGCCAACGGCGGCTGGCGGGTCGCGGCCCGACAGCAAAGCCCCGCATAACCGGGCCCGGGCGGCTCCGAATCGGCCGCCCCGGCCCGGCGCCGAGGATGACCGCCCCCGGGCTTGGTAGCATTCAGTGTGACCGGCGATAATTTGATTTCAGAGCCCGAGACCCTTCTTCCCGCGGAACCGGAGGTGCTCGAAGCTCTCCGCCGAACCAGTAGGAGTGAGATCGCCACGATTGCGGCGATGCACCCGACCTCTCCGCTCGCCTGGGCGGAGCTGGCCGATGCCACGCACGCGGCGGGCAGTGTGCTCGAGTCGTACGCCTACGCCCGGGTCGGCTATCACCGCGGCCTCGACGCCCTGCGCAAAGCCGGATGGCGTGGCCACGGCCCCATCCCGTGGCGCCACGAACCGAACCGCGGGGTGCTTCGCGCCCTCTTCGCGCTGCGCCGCGGCGCCGCAGAGATCGGAGAGGTCGACGAGGTCAGCCGACTGACAGCTTTCCTGACGGATGCCGACGCGAGCGCTATCTCGATCATCGCCGCCCTGCACACCGGCAGCCCGGGTTTCGACCCGGCGCCGCCCACCGAAGCTTTTGTTATTCGAGGAGAAGACTAGATGCCCGCGATCGTACTCATCGGAGCCCAGTGGGGCGACGAGGGCAAGGGAAAAGCCACCGATCTTCTCGGCAGCCGGGTCGACTACGTCGTCAAGTTCAACGGTGGCAATAATGCCGGCCATACCGTCGTCGTCGGTGATGAAAAATATGCGCTGCACCTGTTGCCCTCCGGCATCCTGAGCCCGGGCGTCACCCCCGTCATCGCCAACGGTGTCGTCGTCGACGTCGAGGTTCTGTTCGAGGAACTCGACGCGCTCTCCGTTCGCGGAGTCGACGTCTCCCGGCTCAAGGTCAGCCTCAACGCCCACGTCATCACCGCGTACCACCGCACCCTCGACAAGGTTTCCGAGCGTTTCCTCGGCAAGCGCCAGATCGGAACCACCGGCCGCGGAATCGGCCCGGCCTACGCCGACAAGATCAACCGCGTCGGTATCCGCGTGCAGGACCTGTTCGATGAGAACATCCTGCGCCAGAAGGTGGAGGGCGCCCTCGACCAAAAGAACCACATGCTGGTCAAGGTGTACAACCGCCGCGCCATCGAGGTCGAGGAGATCGTCACCGAGCTGCTCAGCTACGCTGACCGTCTGCGCCCGATGGTCGCCGACACCGCCCTGCTGCTGCACCAGGCCCTGGATGCGGGCAAGACCGTACTGTTCGAGGGCGGCCAGGCCACCATGCTCGACGTCGACCACGGCACCTACCCGTTCGTAACCTCATCGAACGCCACGTCCGGCGGCGCGGTGACCGGTTCCGGCATCGCTCCGAACCGCATCGACCGGGTCATCGCCGTGGTCAAGGCCTATACGACCCGCGTCGGCAGCGGTCCGTTCCCGACCGAACTGTTTGACGACTCCGGCGAGTTCCTGCGCGCCAATGGCTTCGAGTTCGGCACCACGACCGGCCGGCCGCGCCGCTGCGGTTGGTATGACGCTCCGATCGCCCGCTACACCGCGCGCATCAACGGCGTCACCGACTTCGTACTCACCAAGCTCGACGTACTCACCGGGCTGGCCGAAATCCCGGTTTGCGTGGCGTACTCGGTTGACGGCGTGCGGGTCGACGAGATGCCGGTCTCGCAGAGCGACTTTCACCACGCCGTTCCGATCTACGAGAACTTCCCGGGCTGGACCGAGGACATCACCGGGGTGCGCACGTTCGAGGAGCTGCCGGCGGCAGCACAGCACTACGTGCTGGCCCTCGAGGGCATGAGCGGATCGCGCATTTCGGCTATCGGCGTCGGACCCGACCGGGAAGCCATCGTGGTGCGCCACGATCTGATCGACTAAAACCTGCTGCCGGCTGCAGCATAAAATCGGCCGGAATTATTTCGACGGATTCTCACTTTTATCTGCCAGAATAGGCCGGTGAATGCCGTGAGACCGCTTTCGTTGACCCTGACCGGTCGCTTTCTGCAGTTGCAGCCAATGGGCGACGCAGTGCTGCCGGAGTTGCATCGCGCCATCGCGCACCCCGAGGTGTTCGCCGCCGGATTCGGTGGCGGCCCGGCGGCGTTGCGTCGCGACGTCTCCGGCTTCATCAGGTGGGCCCATGACTACTTTCAGTGGGAAGGGCTGCCGTACGTTGTGCGCCTGCTGGGCGGCCCCAACGACGGCGACGTCGTCGGCACAACGACTCTCGGAGCTATTGATGTCGCCAACGAGTCGGCCCACCTCGGGTGGACGGCCTACGATCCGCGAGTCTGGGGAACCGTCGTCAACGCCGAGACCAAACTTCTCGTACTCGGTACCGCATTCGACAACGGGTTCGGTCGGGTCAAGATTCAGGCGGACGCCATCAACGAGCGTTCCCGCGCTGCCATCCTCGGCATCGGCGCCACCTTCGAGGGAATTCTGCGCCGCGATCGCCCACGAGCCGACGGCACCTGGCGGGACAGCGCCGTCTACTCCATCCTTGCGGATGAGTGGCCGGCGGTGCGGGACGGGCTGCAGGCCCGCCTCGACGCCTTCGAGCCGAGGTCCGTCGCGTACCGAAGCGTGCGCCGCGCGAGCCAGAGCGGCAGCATCCTCGGTGGGGGTACGGCGGGCGGCGCCCGTGGTGGCAAGCCCGGAACTGATTCGGAACGCAACGCCGGGGCTGACACGTCGCAATAGCCGGCGCGCGGCATCCGCTGCCAGTCTTCGGCGCTTTTCAGACGTTGTGCTCCAATCGGTGTGCGCCGGGATCGGCTGGCAATAGGCTCTGATCGTGCCTCCAATGCCCGCCGCCCGCAAGACGCTCGTCACCCTGCAATTTCTGGGTATGGGGCTGATCTGGGGCTCCAGTTTTCTCTTCATGAAGGTGGCGCTCGGCGGGGTCGGTTTTGGTCAGGTGGCCTGGTCGCGCTTGGTGCTCGGCGGTCTGACCCTCGGGCTGATTGTGCTGGTGACCCGTCCCCGCGTCAACAACGGGCCGGTGCTGCCGAAAGAGGGCGTGGTCTGGCTGCACTTTGTGGTGATCGCGATCAGCGGATGCGTGATTCCGCACCTGCTGTTCGCGTGGGCCGAACAGTACGTGTCGTCAAGCCTCGCCAGCATCTACAACGCCGTCACTCCGATCATGACAGCGCTGATGGCGACCCTGGCTTTTCGGGTGGAGACGCTCGTGCGCGCTCAGGTCGCCGGCATTGTGCTCGGGATCGGTGGGGTCGTGGTGATCATTGCACCGTGGCAGTATTCCTCGCTCAGCGGCGATCTGTGGGGGCAGCTGGCGTGCCTCGGCGCAGCCGTGTGTTATGGCTTCACCTTCAGCTACACGCGCCGTTTCCTGAGCGGCCGGCCGATCGCCGGCAGCACCTTCGCTTTTCTCAATATCGGCATTGCCGGAACGATCATGCTGGTGCTCACGCCGGTGCTGGCGTGGTCCCCGGTGCAGCTGACCGCCCCCATCGTGCTGAGCCTTGTGGCTCTGGGCGCACTCGGCACCGGGGTGGCCTATATCTGGAACATCAACGTGCTGCGAGCCTGGGGCCCAACCAACGCGTCAACGGTGACCTATGTGACGCCGGTCGTGGGCGTGCTGCTGGGAGTGCTCGTGCTGAGCGAAACGTTCTCCTGGCATGAACCGTCCGGGGCCGCCCTGGTGCTCATCGGCATTCTGCTCACACAGAAGCGGTTGCGGCTGGGAGCTGTGGGGGCACGCAGCCGGGAGGCTGCGGCATCCGTCTGACCGGGATGCGCCGCGCTTCACGGGCATGCATTATCGTGAAACCATGGCCGTACACGAGGAATCACCCGCCGCCGCTGAAACGGATGCGACTGCGCAGCTGCACAGCATCCGCGAGAGCATCGACAATATTGACGCCGCGCTCATTCACCTGCTCGCTGAACGATTCAAGTTCACCCAGCAGGTGGGTCGGCTCAAGGCGGCCCACGGGTTGCCGGCCGCCGATCCGGCACGCGAGCTGATGCAGATCGACCGCCTGCGCGGACTCGCCGGAGACGCCCACCTCGACCCGGCCTTCGCCGAGAAGTTCTTGAATTTCATCATCGCCGAGGTGATTCACCACCACGTGAAGCTCGCCGGCGGTGGCGAGTCGGTGGATGAGGCGCGGACTGCTGGCGCAGCGGGAACGTCGACGGGCGTTGCGGCGCCTCCGGTGCCGCACCCGGTGCCTCACCCGGTGCCGCACCCGCCCGCCACGCCCCGGTCGACGTCGTAGTCTCCTCTCGATGACCTCAACGAGGTGGAACCCGCGCGCCCTGCCCGACCAGACCGGCAAGACCTTCGTGGTCACCGGCGCCAACGCCGGGCTCGGCTTCTTCACGAGTGAGCAACTCGCCGGCTCCGGCGCCCACGTCGTGCTCGCCTGCCGCAACCTCGCCAAGGCGGATGCCGCGGCGGCGGCCATCCGCTCCCGCGTGCCCGGGGCATCCGTGTCGGTTTTGCAGCTCGATGTGGCCGACCTGCAGTCGGTGCGCGAGGCCAGTGAGACCGTGCGCGCTTGGCCGCGCCTCGACGGCCTGGTGCTCAACGCCGGCATCGTGCATCCGCCGAAGGACCGCGAAGTGAGCCTCGACGGCAACGAGCTGGTCTTCGCCACGAACTTTCTCGGGCACTTCGCCCTGGCCGAGGGGTGTCTCCCGGCGCTGCGCCGCACGCCCGGCAGCCGGGTGGTGTCGCTTGGATCGTTGATCTCCCGGTTGATGGACTCCTCCCTCGACGACCCGCAGCTGGCCACCACCTATAACGGGTGGAAGGCGTACGCGCAGTCGAAAATTGCGATGCAGGTGTTCGGGTTTGAGTTGGACCGGCGCCTGCGTGCGAACGGCGCCGGCATGGTGCAGTCTCTCGTGGCGCATCCGGGATATGCCATTTCGGGGTTGACCCCCGACATCCGCTCGATCAATGAGGTGTCTCGGGGTAAGCGCGTGGTCGACGGCCTGCAGCTGCTCGTGGGGGCGCAAAGTAAGCGTCAAGGCGCCTGGCCGACCGTGCGGGCCCTGACCGACCCGGATGCCCACGGCGGCGACTATTTCGGCCCCCGACTGCTCACTCGCGGCGCCCCCACCCGGCAGGCCGCCACCCGAACCTCACGCGACCGCGCCATAGCCGCCCGCCTCTGGGAGCGAGCCGAAACCCTAATAGGCACCCCCTTCCTCTAGCCCCCCGTCGGGGTCGCGTCGGCTCCAGCGCATAACTCCTGCAAGTCGTGCGCCGCGGGTGAAAGTCCCCCGTAATTCCGCACCGGAGATACCGTCCCTGCAGAAATTGCAGGAGTTATGCGCAGGGAGGCTGTCTCGGGTCCGGTGCGGCGAGTGCCCGCAGGGTTAGGCGAAGGCGGCGGGGAGCGTGGCGCGGTGACGGGACTGCATCTCCGCCAGGGGAGCCGCGAAGACGTCCTGAATCTCGAGGGCGTGCAGGGTGGCGTCGGTCACGCCGATGCGCAGCACCGGAATGTACCGGCCGGCGCACAGGCCGAGGAACTTCACGTCGTCTTCGCGCGGCACGCTCACGATGACGCGACCGGC
>Ga0307486_1002221_pt1 | contig 13776 bp, 16 predicted proteins | sample CBIW02metaG_FD_203663 | JGI IMG/M metagenome (GOLD analysis project Ga0307486, IMG submission 203663) | Sea-ice brine microbial communities from Beaufort Sea near Barrow, Alaska, United States - CBIW 0.2 | ecosystem: Environmental > Aquatic > Marine > Coastal | place: USA: Alaska | collected... | reverse complement strand
GAGGTTCTTGCTCGTAAGACTCCCGGGTTCACGGGTGCCGACCTCGCCAACGTGCTCAATGAGGCTGCGCTGCTGACTGCACGCTCCAACGCACAACTCATCGACAACCGTGCGCTCGACGAGGCCGTTGACCGTGTGATGGCAGGCCCTCAGCGTCGTTCCCGACTCATGAACGATAAAGAGAAGCTCATCACCGCCTACCACGAGGGTGGTCACGCGGTAGCTGCTGCGTCGATGCGCAACACTGACCCCGTCACCAAAATCACCATCCTTCCTCGTGGCCGTGCCCTCGGTTACACGATGGTCATGCCGCTCGAAGACAAATACTCCGTCACGCGCAATGAGTTGCTCGATCAACTCGCTTACGCGATGGGTGGCCGTGTTGCCGAAGAAATTGTGTTCCACGACCCGACCACTGGGGCATCCAACGACATCGAAAAAGCGACGTCGATTGCTCGCCGAATGGTGACCGAATATGGCATGAGTGCCCGAATCGGTTCCGTGAAGCTGGGCACAGGAGCGGGCGAACCGTTCATGGGCCGCGACATGGGGGCAACTCGCGAATATTCAGACGAGTTGGCCAAAATTATCGACGAAGAAGTGCGTGTACTGATCGATCACGCACACGACGAGGCATGGCAGATGCTTAACGAGAACCGCAAGGTGCTCGACAAGCTTGCCCTCGAACTGCTCGAGAAAGAGACCCTCGACCATGTGGAACTCGAGAAGATCTTTAAGGGCATGGCGAAGTTGCCTGAGCGCCCGCAGTGGCTCTCCAGCGATGCACGACCCGTCTCGCAGCTGCCACCAGTGAAGGTGCCCAAGAAGCGGGTCGAACCGACCGGCCCAGCAGAGAGCGACGGCAGCGCACCGTCACAGCCGGCACGTAAGCCACGGCCACGCAAGTCGCCGGGCGTCGCGACGGCCTAGGCGCGCAATGTCGATCGACGTCGCACGCATCGAAGCTGCGGTAGCCGAAATGTTGGCTGCCGTGGGCGAAGACCCTGCGCGGGCCGGCCTCACCGCCACCCCGCGCCGGGTCGCTGAGGCGTATTCCGAATTCTTTGCTGGCAACACTGTCAACGCAGTCGACCATCTCTCTGACAGCATCGAGTTCACGGCACAAGCTGACCAGACCGGCGAGCTTGTTGTTCTGCGGGACATCGAGTTTCGGTCAATGTGCGAACACCATTTGCTGCCATTTCTCGGCGTAGCTCATGTGGCCTATGTTCCCGATGAGCGGATAATCGGGCTCGGTAATCTCGCCAGGGTGGTGGAGACGATTTCGGCGCGCGCTCAACTGCAAGAGCGGCTCACCGAAGAGATCGCTGACGCCATCAACGAAGGGCTTTCACCACGCGGTGTGCTCGTCGTTATTGATGCCGTGCATGGTTGTGTGTCTGCTCGCGGACCACGCCAGACCTCAAGCTCAACCGTCACCCTTGCCTCTCGCGGAGTTCTGAACAACCCTGTTGAGCGCACCGAAGTGATGGAGCTCATCGGCGGTCGAGGCCGCGATGCCTAGCAGGCCCCCGGTGCCCGTTCCGCGGGTGATGGGCATTCTCAATGTGACCCCTGATTCCTTTAGCGACGGCGGCCAGTTCGAGCACGTCGATCGGGCGATCGCCCACGGAATTGAACTTCGCGATCAGGGCGCCGATATGGTGGATGTCGGCGGAGAGTCGACGCGACCCGGTGCCCAGCGTGTGCCGGCAGCTCAGGAGCAGGCGCGAGTGATCCCGGTGATCGAAGCACTTGCTGCTGAGGGGGTGACAGTGAGCATCGACACGATGAATGCCGAGACTGCACTGGCCGCGGCGAAGGCGGGAGCATCCATCATCAACGACGTCTCTGGTGGTCTGGCTGACACTGAGATGTATCGCACTGTTGCCGCAACCGACCTGATCTACGTTGCCATGCACTGGCGTGGGCACAGCAGCGAGATGGCTAATCTGGCGCACTACGACGATGTCGTTAGCGATGTGCGCACCGAACTCAAAAACCGTGTGGCCGAGATGATGGTGTGGGGGGTCAACCCCGACCGTGTCGTGCTCGATCCTGGCCTCGGGTTTGCCAAAATGGCTCGCCACAATTGGGCACTGCTGGCACGACTCGACGAACTGTTGTCGCTTGGCTTCCCCATCCTGATTGGGGCATCGCGCAAACGCTTTCTCGGCAAACTTCTGCCAGCGGATGCGCCAACCACTGAGCGAGATCTCGCGACCGCCGTGATTAGCAACATCGCTGCGGAGGCGGGCGCTTGGGGTGTTCGGGTGCACGATGTACCGTCAACACAGGTTGCACTTTCTGTGTACACAGCGATGCAGAAGGGCAACAAACGATGAATCCCGCACTGGACGAACTCACTCTCACTGGGCTGCGCGCCACCGCCTTTCACGGAGTGTTCGACCACGAACGTCGAGACGGTCAAGTCTTTATTGTGGATGCCACCGTCTATCTCGACCTGTCGACAGCCGCTCGCACTGATGAACTGAGTCGCACCGTCCACTACGGTGAATTAGCGGAGCAAATTGTCGCCGCCGTGGAACGCAATCCCGTTGACCTCATCGAGACGGTAGCCGAACGTGTGGCGGCCATTGTGCTCGCATACGACGCCGCGGTCAGCACCACGGTCACCATCCACAAGCCGTCTGCCCCCATCACCGTGCCCTTTGATGATGTGTCAGTTAAGATCACGCGTCACCGCATGGCCCCCAGTGGCACCGCGGGCTTTAGCGCAGATCCAGCACCGCTCTCGTGATGCGGCAGCAACGCCTTCGAGTCGAATTACCGCTCGTGCTTTCCCTCGGCAGCAACCTCGGCAATCGCGAATCGACGCTGCGCGACGCCGTGCACGCCATCTCTCGTATCGACGGGGTCTCGGTGGATGCCGCATCCAGTGTTGTGCAGACCCCAGCGCTGAAACTTGCCGGCGTCGACCACTCGGCACCGGCGTACCTCAATGCGATCGTGTTAGCTCGCAGCGCGCTGGAGCCCCACGCCTTGCTCGAGCAGTTGCAGCGCATCGAAACCGAGCAGGGCCGTGTGCGCGAGGAACGCTGGGGTGATCGAACTCTCGACATCGACATTGTGACCTTTGCGCACCTGCTGCTGGATGATGAACTACTGTCGATCCCGCATCCGCGGGCCGCAGAGCGCGCATTCGTTCTCGTGCCGTGGCTCCAGCTAGACCCCGAGGCGAGCCTTCCCAGTCTGGGCCGTGCGGCAGACCTGCTCGCGGGTATCGAGAATGACGCCACCGAATTTGAGGCGGAGCCACTGTGGTGAGCCGCGCCTCGCCACTGCATTTGGTTTTGGTGGCCGCTGTTGGCGCTGCAGGTGGCTGGCTGCTCGAAGTGTTGTTGACCGCATCGGGTCGGCCGATCGTGATCCCGTCGATCTCTCTCGCGGTGTCACTCTTTCTGATTGCTGTCGTCGTCGTTGTGCTTGCCGTGCCCATCTATCGCTCCTCGCGCGGATTGCGTCGACAACGGGTCAACCCCTTTTATGCCATGCGTGTTGTGGTCTTGGCCAAGGCCTCAAGCTTTTCGGGGGCGCTGCTTGGTGGCGGCACTGTAGCAATTGTCGTCTACCTGCTGAGCCGCACAGTCTCGCCCGCAGCGGGATCGATTACGGCGAGTTTTGTCGTTTCTGGTGCCGCGATAGTGTTACTGGTCGCGGGACTCGTTGCTGAACACTTGTGCACGATACCGCCCGACGATGAAGATTCGTCGTCCGAGAATCCGATGGACCCCCAAGGAGCAGTGTGACCGAGCGACTTGACCTACCTGACACCGAGTGGCGCGGGGTTTCGCGCAAATACGTTGTCGTTGATGTTGTTGGCCTCATCATTTTTGGCCTGATTGTGGCCGCCGCAACGTCGATCCCCACCCTGATAACGGGCATTGAATGGCTAGCAGCCATCCCCGTCTCTCTGGGTATTATTTTCCTCATCAACATCCTGCTCACCCCACGACGCGTGCGAGCCATCGGCTACATGCTGCGTGCCGATGACCTCGTGTTTCGACGCGGACTGATGTTCCGACGCGTGGTTGCAGTGCCCTATGGTCGCATGCAACTCGTCGACATCAACCGCGGACCCCTCGATCGTGCTGTTGGACTCAGCGAACTCAAACTTGTGACTGCTGCGGCATCCACCGGTGTGGCCATTCCTGGTTTGCCCGCGCAGGTCGCCGAGGAGTTGAGAGACACGCTCGTTGCGCTGGCAGAGAGTCGCAGGGCCGGGTTGTGAGCAAATTCCCGGAGAACGGGCTCCCGGAGAACGGGCTCCCTGAGAACGAGCTCAATGATGATGAGTCGGTAGCGCCCGCCGCGAGTATTGCCAGTGTGCCGACGGAAGCTCAGCGCCTCTCCGACGGCGAATGGCACCGATTGCATCCCGCAACCCCACTGCTGCGGGGAGGCATTGCACTGCTGGCGATCATCGGTGTGATCGTCGTGAATGCGCGTGATTTCTTTATCGAGACACTCTTCAACAGCCGCAATGAGTTTGACCCGTTCACTCAGCTTGCAGAGTCTGGCTTCTTGATTCCGGCCGTCCTGATTGTGCTTGCCGTGCTCATTCTGAGCGTTTTGGGGTTCTATTTTTCGTGGCGGATGCACACCTTCCGCATCACCGATGAACTAGTTGAGGTGCGCAGCGGCATTCTGTTTCGCACGAATCGTCGGGGGCGGCTTGACCGCATCCAGGGCATCAACATTTCGCGACCACTCTTTGCCCGCCTGTTTGGTGCGGCCAAGCTTGAAGTGAATGTTGCTGGGCAAGACGCCAATGTTGAGCTGTCGTACCTTGGGTCCCGCGGAGCAGACAACCTGCGGCGCGCAATCCTGCAGCTCGCGTCGGGTACCCGCGCCGTCGAGGCGACCGAGGCAGCCGAGGCGACCGAGGCAGCCACGAGCCGCGATGGTGGGCTCATTGAACAGCGAGTTAACGAGTTTTTGGCTCCAGAGTTCGATCCGGATGCGGCACCGCCAGAGTCGGTTGTGCGTATCCGAATTCCTCGACTGATTGGTTCACTCGTGTTGAGTGATGCAACCCTCATCGCGCTTGCTGTTGCTATCGGCATCATTGTGATGATCTCGGTCACCGGCGAATACTTCTGGCTGTTCGCTTTTTTGCCAGGCGTGCTCGGTCTTTTTGGCTATTTCTTCGCACGACTGACCCGCTCCCTGCGATATTCGATCGCGTCAACAGAGGACGGCATCCGCGTCGGCTACGGGCTGCTCTCAACGACGAATGAGACGTTGCCTCCCGGCCGTATTCATGCCGTTGAGGTCTCTCAGCCGCTTCTTTGGCGCCCGGCCGGTTGGTGGGAGATTAAGATTAATACCGCTTCGCAGGCTTCAAGCTCTGGTCAGGCGATTGCGAAAACCACGTTGCTTCCGGTTGGCGACATAGATGATGTGCACCGCGTGCTGCAACTGATTTTGCCGAGCCTCTCCGACGACGAATCACGGGTGTTGCTTGAAGCGGGGCTTGCCGCCTGTGCCAACGATGACGGTTACGTGACCTCACCTAAGCGAGCCGCTGCTCTGCGCTGGTTCTCATGGCGCCGCAACGGTTTTGTCATGATTTCGGATGCTGTTGCTCTCCGCAAGGGGTCGATCTGGCGTTCACTTGTGCTTGTACCCCAAGCGCGCGTGCAAAGTGTCAGCATGGCTGAAGGCCCGCTGCTGCGCCGGATGCGTCTTGCAGAATTGCAGGTGCACACTGTCGCCGGCCCCATCTCGGCGACCATTGGCGCCGTGGATCGCACTGATGTCATTGCATTCTTCACCGAAGTTTCGCGTGCTGCGGTGCAGTCGGCCAGTGTCGATACGAGCCATCGCTGGCGCAGCGGGAGTGCCCAGCGCACTCCAATCACGGCCTCCGAGGCCGCCGAAGAGGTGCCCCTAAAGGTAGCCATTGCTGAGACAGAGGCTGCCGACACAGCGCTCGACACAGCGCTCGACAAAGCGCTCGACGCTGACGTCGCCGAGAGCAGCTCTGTGGCCAGCGCCCGCCCAGCGACCGACAACCCGGAGGCAACCTCATAGTGGCGCAGGCAGCAGGCCGACTCGGTATCGGCATTATTGGCGCGGGCAAAGTTGGCCCGATTCTTGGGGCTGCACTCGCGGGCGCCGGGCACGCAATCGTCGGGATTGCGGCGACGTCCGAACGCAACTTGGAGCGTGCGAGCGCAATCTTGCCCGATGTTCCTGTGCTTGATATCCCGACTCTGGTTGAGCGAAGCGAGCTTGTAATTCTGGCAATTCCCGAGTCGGAGATCGAATCCTTTGCCCGTGGTCTTGCCGCTGCCGGGGTGTGGCAGCCGGGCCAGCTTGTGCTGCATACGGCACCGGGGCTCGGCTATGGTGCGCTTGCCCCGGCGTTGGCTGCCGGTGCAATTCCCTTGGCGGTGCATCCCGCGATGGTGTTCACAGGAACAAGCATTGACCTTACTCGGCTGCATGAGGCTTACTGCGCCGTGAGCGCGCCCACACCGGTGCTGCCGATCGCTCAAGCACTCGTTGTCGAGATGGGTGCTGAGCCGATTGTGGTTGCAGAAAGCGAGCGCGCGGCGTGGGCTGAGGCGGTCAACACTGCCACCAGTTTTTCGGCCGCAATCGTGCGGCAATCACTCGACCTGTTGGTGAACGTCGGTGTGGATAATGCCGCCAGAGTGTTGGGCCCGCTGCTGCGGTCGTCGGTCGAAAGTGCGCTCGCAGGTGCAACTGCGACTACGATCAATCTGTCCTCGACCGATCTGTCCTCGACCGACCTGTCCTCGTTCGACTCCGATTCGAGGCCCCATTCACCGGAGGATCCTTCGTGAGTTCACATTCCCGCCCGCAAGTTATTGAGACCGTCGCGGGCATGCGCGATCTGGCTGCGCATGAGCATGCTGCGGGTCGTACGATCGCGCTGACACCCACGCTGGGTGCTTTACATGCGGGGCATGTGGCTCACGTTGAGCGTGCGGCAGAGCTCGCCGATGTGCGCATTGTGTCGATCTTTGTGAACCCGACCCAGTTCGGGGCCAGTGAAGATTTTGACAAGTATCCGCGCACCATGGATGCCGACCTCGATATGTTGGGGGAGCTCGGCGTGCCATACGTGTTCGCTCCGAGCGTTGAGGAGATGTACCCGAATGGGCCAACCTCCACCACGATTTCCGCAGGTCACATCGGCACCATGTTTGAGGGCAAGACGCGCCCCGGCCACTTCGATGGTGTGCTCACGGTAGTGGCTAAACTGCTCGCGATCACCGCACCCCAGTTCGTCACGTTCGGCCAGAAGGATGCCCAGCAACTGTTTTTGGTTCGCCGCATGATCACCGACCTCAACATCCCGGTGCGTCTCGAAATCATCGAAACCGTTCGCGAAGTCGACGGACTCGCACTCTCAAGCCGCAACCAGTTTTTGGATGCCAGTCAGCGCGAAGCCGCGACCATCCTGTCGACCGCGCTGAATGCGGCAACTTCGGCTGCCGATAGTGGTCTTGATGCGGTGATTGCGGCAGCGCAGGGTGCACTCGTGGGGGAGTCGCGGGTCGAGCTCGACTACTTCGCTGTTGTCGGCACTGAGACTTTTATGCCGGTGCCTGATGGTTTCCGCGGCCCGGCAACGGCAATCCTTGCCGCGCGCGTGGGAACTACTCGTTTGATCGACAACTCTTCCCTCTACGTCGGCTAGCTGTACTGCCCAGTCAGGTTGGCTGATGCTGCCAAGAGTTGTCCTCGTGCCACGGCGACATCATCCCGGCTACGATTGAGGGTGTGAATGACGCCGCAAACGCTCCAGACCCTACCGAGGCCGAAGTTTCTCAGCAGAAGGCCGTTCGGCTCCAGAAGCGTCAGCGACTGATCGATTCGGGTGCCGAGGCCTACCCGGTAGGCGTCGCAATCACCACGAGCATTCCGGCTGTGCGGGCCAAGTACCCCACGCTTGACGCGGATGAGACCACCGGTGACAGTGTGGGGCTTGCGGGCCGCATTGTGCACCTTCGCAACACCGGAAAGCTGTGCTTCGCATCGCTGCAGGCAGGAGATGGCCAGCGCATCCAGGTGATGGTGTCCCTCGGCGAAGTGGGCGATGACACTCTTGCGCAGTGGAAAGAGCTTGTCGATCTCGGCGACCACCTGTTCGTGCGCGGCGAGATCGTCTCGAGCCGTCGCGGTGAGTTGTCGGTCATGGTCAAAGAATGGAAGATCGCGGCCAAGGCTGTGCTTCCCCTGCCCAACCTGCACAAAGATTTGAGTGACGAGCATCGTGTTCGCAGCCGCTACCTCGACCTCATTGTTCGCGAGCAGTCCCGCTTCACGGTGCGTGCCCGCGCCAAGGTCAACGCAAGCCTGCGGGCAACATTCGCCGAGCACGATTACCTCGAAGTCGAAACGCCGATGCTGCAGACCATGCACGGTGGGGCATCCGCTCGACCGTTCGTGACGCACTCAAATGCCTTCGACACCGAGCTTTATCTGCGCATCGCGCCCGAACTGTTCTTGAAGCGTGCTGTAGTCGGCGGCATCGAGCGCGTCTTTGAGATCAACCGCAACTTTCGCAACGAGGGCGCAGACTCCACACACTCGCCTGAATTCGCCATGGTCGAGGCGTACCAGGCCTACGGTGACTACAACCAGATGGCTGACCTCACCCAAGAGCTCGTGCAGAACTCGGCGCTCGCCGTGGCGGATTCGATGCTGGTGACGCTTGCAGACGGCAGCGAATATGACCTTGGCGGCGACTGGGCACGCATCTCGATGTATGACTCGCTCAACGAAGCGGCCGGCCTCAGCATCACTCCGCAGACGCCTGTCGACGAACTGAAGAAGCTTGCGGATGCCGTTGACATCGAGGTAACCCAGCCCACCCACGGCAAGTATGTGGAAGAGCTGTGGGAGCACTACGTCAAGCCGGGTCTCGACCGTCCAACCTTCGTCATGGACTTTCCTGTCGATACGAGCCCGCTCGTGCGCGACCACCGCAGCATTGAGGGTGTTGTCGAAAAGTGGGATCTCTACATTCGCGGTTTCGAATTAGCTACCGGTTACTCTGAGCTCGTAGACCCGGTCATCCAACGTGAACGCTTTGTTGAGCAAGCACTCTTGGCTAGTCAGGGCGATGTTGAAGCGATGCGCCTCGATGAAGATTTCATTCGTGCGCTCGAGCACGGCATGCCGCCGAGCGGTGGCATCGGTGTGGGCGTCGACCGTCTGTTGATGGCGATCACCGGTTTGGGCATCCGCGAAACTATCCTTTTCCCGCTGGTGAAGTAGCAACCATGACCGACCGGAGCAAGACTTCAGCGATCACGCCGTTACGCATCATGCTGTGGGTTCTCGTGACCGGTGGTGGCGCATTCATGATTGCTACCGGAATCGTTGGCGTGCTCGTCAAGGCACAGTAGTGGATCGCAAATCATCACGGCTCATCATGACTGTGACTCTCGTGGGACTTGTCGCACTCATCGCCATTGTCACACTGCTGAACGGTTAGGCTAAAGATGTGCCCCAAGAATTCTGGTCGAACGCGATCTTCTCCATCGTACCCACGATTGCCGTTGGGCTCATTTTTTGGTTTGTGATGGCAGCAATTATGCGTTCCGATCGCACGGAGCGCGCCAGCTACGCCAAGATCGAGGCAGAAGAGCGGGCCAAGGCTGCGGCTCGCGTCGACACCACGATCCGGTCTTAGGCTGAGCCGCGCACTCTGATCTCGGTGGGCAAGATCCGGCCCGGAGACTCTGGGGTGAGGCCGTTTACCAGCTCAAGCACCATCGAGGCCGCCTCGCGGCCGAGCAAGTCGGCGGGCTGTCTTACTGTTGTTAGCTGCGGTTGACACCGAAGCGCCCAGTCGCTGTCGTCGAAGCCAACGATTCCCACATCGCCCGGCACCGATCTCCCGCGCTCCCGCAACACATCCATGGCGCCAGCGGCAACAGCATCGGATGCGGCAAAGACTCCGTCAATGTTGCCAGCGCGTTCGAGGAGGGTGTGCATTCCCTCGACGCCGCTCGTGCGGGAGTAGAGCGGAAAATCGACAACCAGGTTCTCGTCGAAATTGTCACCCATGGCATCCCGAAAGCCGGCAAGTCGTTCGCTACCGGAGTCGCGGTCGAGGGCAGCAGCAATCATTCCGACGCGCGTGCGACCGGTGGCAAGGAGTTCGCGGGTGATGTCGCGGGCGGCACTGCGATTATCGATGCCAACGTATGGCATGTCTGGGGCACTCTCGGGGTGGCCGACGAAAACGGCGGGAAGACCGATGTGGGCGATGGCATCGGAGATGGGGTCGTGTTCGCGTGCGGAGACGATGACGGCACCGTCGACGAATCCGCCGCGCAGGTATTCGGCGATGCGCGTGCTGTCGCGGTCGGAACCGATGATGAGGCACACAAGCTGATAGTCGGCTTCGGAGAGTCGCTCATTGGTGCCGAGCAGAATCGCACCAATGTTGGGGTCTTCGAGAAACACCGAGTGGGGTTCGTGCACGATGAGTGCGATTGCCTTGGAGCGTTGGGTGGCGAGGTTGCGAGCGGCCATGTTGCGCACGTAACCGACTTTGGCGATGGCCTTTTCGATGGCTTCCCGAGCGGAGTCAGACACGAACGATGCGCACGACCGCTTCTCGATCATGCGCTGGACGAATCTGCTCGTGCCCTTCGAATACTTGGGCTCCCATGTCGGCTCTTCGCCCGCCCATACTTCGGGCCGTTCACTCTCGCTCGGCTTTCGGCTTGCGACCGCGCTGATGGGCCACTCTGGTATCGAGTGGGATCTCACCGCCACAACTGACGCCGAACGGGATGCGCTGCGCACGTGGGTGGGCGCCTATCGTTCGCTACGGGGCCTGATTCACTCAGGCAGCGTGGTGCGCGGCGAGGGTGGTGAAGACCCGATCGTGACGGGTGTGGTTGCCCACGATGCTCGCGACGCTGTCTTCTGGATTACGTGCCTGGTGACGCCGAGCGATTCGGTGTCTCCCATTCGCCGACTGGTCGGTCTTGACCCGCAGCGAAGCTATCGAGTCGCTCCAGTCGATGTGGGTTTTCCCCCAGCGACCTACCCAGGCACGGCACCCGAGTGGTGGGCCGCGGGTGAGATCACCCTCACCGGGGCTGTGCTGGGGGCAGTCGGAATCGACGTGCCGCTGCTGCACGCCGATGAGGCGATTGTGCTGCGGGTTGTTGCGGTGGAATCTGCGCACGCCTCGGGTCATCTCTAAACAGCGTGCTCGATGACGAGCAGGTCACCGACTTCGCACTCAAGGGCCGTGCACACCGAAGAGAGTGTCGAGAAGCGGATGGCGCGAGCTCGATCGTTCTTGAGGATAGAAAGGTTCACGATGGTCACGCCCACAATTTCGCTCAACCGTGTGAGCGTCATCCCGCGTTCCTCGAGAAGTTCGTCAAGCCGACAGTGGATGCCGGTGGGTGCGTTGTCGTCGGTCGGCGCCATCAGATGAGCCCGTCGCTGTCGCGCTGGAGGCGCTCGCCAAACTCGAACGCTGCGGCGACGACCGCAAGCGCGAGTCCCCAGGCCAGAGGCGAAAGATCGACAAGGATACCAAAGAGAATTAGTCCTTCTTCATTGAACCCGTTGTCGTGGTTTGCGACGACCCCATCTCCCAAAAACTTGACAACTTCAGCGTTTGAGATGGCATGGAGGAATGGTGAGAACATCCCGGTCGCCATCACGAGCACAGCGGCGGCGAGGGTTGACCGGGTGGCGGCGCGGGCAAAGGGGCGCTGTTTCAGTAGCTGCGTGCCGAGAACGAAGACGATGACGCTCAGGCCGATGCCCAGCATTGCGCTCACGGCGGTATCCGACACCATTAGCCAGCGAAGCTCTATGGGTAGCCCCTCGAGCGTGAGGGTCACAGAATCGTAGCGGGCATCGCTGACTGCGGCTACCCCGTCTACGAACTCGGGGGATTGCGCGTTTGAGATAGGTAAGCCGGTGACGCCGAGAACGTTAGCCGTCAGCACGTGCGTCGTCTGAAAAGTGAGCACGATGAGGTTCACGATCCCCACTAGTAGGGCACCTATCGTGATGGCGCGAAGCCCCTGACGGTCGAGCGCTTCGATACGGCGTCTGGTGCGCGGTTGCAATTTCATTTCGGGCATCCCAACGATTATCAATAACAACGATTATCGTTAATATAATGCTTATCGATACGGGGCACAAGAGTGCAGTTGTGCGCGGTGCGGGCCATAGCGGGGCGTCAGCATGCTGCCCGGAGCGGGCCCAGGCGTCTGCATCCCTGAGCGCCAGCCGTAGACAGTAACGCCTATGGCGAACACTGGACTATTTCCCGATTTCACTGGTTACTCTCTGTATATAGGTACCGAATTCGTAGCGGTGTCAAAGGAGTGAAAAGATGTTTGAGAGATTTACCGACCGCGCCCGTCGGGTAGTCGTGTTGGCCCAAGAAGAGGCCAAGATGCTCAACCACAACTACATCGGCACGGAGCACATTCTGCTTGGCCTCATCCACGAGGGTGAAGGCGTTGCCGCAAAGGCACTCGAGTCTTTGGGCATTTCGCTCGACTCCGTGCGCGAGCAGGTGCAAGACATTATTGGTCAAGGTCAGCAGCAGCCGACCGGCCACATCCCCTTCACGCCCCGCGCCAAGAAGGTTCTTGAGCTGAGCCTGCGCGAAGCGCTGCAACTCGGCCACAACTACATCGGCACCGAGCACATCCTGCTTGGCCTCATTCGCGAGGGTGAAGGCGTTGCCGCACAGGTTCTCGTCAAGCTTGGCGCAGACCTCAACAAGGTGCGTCAACAGGTCATCCAACTCCTCGGCAGTTTCCAAGGCAAAGAAGCTGTTGCCGTTGGTGGCAACGATGCAACACCTGACAAGGGTTCGCAGGTTCTTGACCAGTTCGGCCGCAACCTCACTCAGGCTGCCCGCGACGGCAAACTCGACCCCGTAATCGGCCGCGAAAAGGAGATGGAACGCGTTATGCAGATCCTCTCCCGCCGCACTAAAAACAACCCCGTACTTATCGGTGAACCCGGCGTGGGTAAGACCGCCGTTGTTGAAGGACTCGCCCTCGCCATCGTTCACGGTGACGTACCCGAGACCCTGAAAGACAAGCAGCTATACTCGCTCGACCTCGGCTCGCTCATTGCCGGAAGCCGCTACCGCGGTGACTTCGAAGAGCGACTCAAGAAAGTAACCAAAGAGATCCGCACCCGCGGCGACATCATCGTCTTCATCGACGAAATCCACACCCTTGTGGGTGCCGGCGCCGCAGAGGGCGCAATCGATGCTGCATCCATCCTCAAGCCGCTACTGGCTCGCGGCGAGCTTCAGACGATCGGTGCGACCACTCTCGACGAGTACCGCAAGCACTTTGAGAAAGATGCCGCGCTCGAGCGTCGCTTCCAGTCGGTGCAGGTGCAGGAACCCAACCTTCCGCACACCATCAACATCCTGAAAGGGCTCCGCGACAGGTACGAGTCGTTCCACAAAGTGTCCATCACCGACGGTGCCATCGTTGCCGCAGCAAACCTTGCCGACCGCTACGTGGCCGACCGGTTCCTGCCAGACAAGGCAATTGACCTTCTGGATGAAGCAGGCGCACGTTTGCGACTCTCCATCCTTTCCGCACCCCCAGAGTTGCGTGAATTCGACGACAAGATCGCCGAAGTCCGCGGCCAAAAAGAGGGCGCAATCGAAGACCAAGACTTCGAAAAGGCCGCCAGCCTGCGCGACGAAGAAAAGAAACTGCTCGGAGAGCGCCTGCGCCTCGAGAAGCAATGGAA
>Ga0307486_1002219_pt1 | contig 13777 bp, 14 predicted proteins | sample CBIW02metaG_FD_203663 | JGI IMG/M metagenome (GOLD analysis project Ga0307486, IMG submission 203663) | Sea-ice brine microbial communities from Beaufort Sea near Barrow, Alaska, United States - CBIW 0.2 | ecosystem: Environmental > Aquatic > Marine > Coastal | place: USA: Alaska | collected... | reverse complement strand
TCACCGCTCTGGTGATACCAGCGAGCATTCTCGTGCTCGTACCGATCTCCCTGCTTGCCGGCATCGTGACGGCGGCCGTTCTGTACGGCGGTTGCGTACTGCTGCTCGTGCTGGCCGCGCCCGTGGTTCGAGTGCAGAACGGCGAGTTGATCGCCGGGCCCGCCACAATCGCCACCCGGCTGCTGGGCGAAGCGACCTTCTTTGTGAAGACCGAAGCCACCCAGGAACGTGGACCGCGACTGGACGCCCGGGCCTGGCTGCTCATTCGCGGCTGGATCGACCCGATCGTGCGTGTGCCCATCGTCGACCCGACCGACCCGGCACCGTACTGGATCATCTCCAGCCGGCACCCACGAGAATTGGCCGCAGCGATCAATGAATCGCGTACGGCCAACGTCGGGTAGTGCGGGTCGTGCGGGTTAGGAGTCGCACTCCAGGCAGACTGTGCCGAGCTTGGTTTCGTGGCCCATCTGCGAGCGGTGCTTCACGAGGAAACAATTCACGCAGGTGAACTCGTCGGCCTGCGGAGGCAGGACGACAACATCGAGATCCAGGTCGGACAGGTCGGCGCCCGGGAGGTCAAACCCGCCGGGGTTGTCGGAGTCGTCGACATCAACGCTGCCGGACATCTTGTCTGGCACACGTTCCTTGAGGGCCTCGATCGACTCAGAGTCGTCTTCAGTCTTTCGGGGTGCGTCGTAATCGGTTGCCATGCCCATCCATTTCAGTTACGCCGATAAAACGAAATCGGCGGCCACAGTTTCCAACAATCCGGACGGAATAGCAAACCGTCCGCCAACCTTTTTATTCGGACATGCACAAACAACTTGCGGCACGCCCGGCGTATTCCCGCAAATGAAACCAACCCGTGGCAGTCTTACAGCCAACGGTAATCGCGAGAGGGCTTGTCTTCATGCAGGAATTGAAGGTTATTGGGGTTGAGAACGGTGCGTTGCTGGCAGCGTCCGAGGATGGCGACCGGTATCGCATCGCCATCGACGAGGTTCTTCAGTCTCGGCTTCGCCAAACCCAAACTGAACGCGCCAACGCGCCCAAACTCTCCCCGCGGGAGGTTCAGGCGCACATCCGATCCGGCATGTCCGCCGAGGACGTCGCCGCCGTCACCGGTGCATCGCTTGACTATGTTCGGCGCTTTGAGGGCCCGGTCGTGGCCGAGCGCGAATACATGGTCTCCGCGGCGCTGAGTGTGCCGGTACACACCGCCATCGATCCGGAACCGATTGATGAGAACGTCAACTTCGGCAGTGTCATTCGGGAACGTCTGGCATCGCTCGGCGCGACGGGTGAGCGATGGGCAGCTTGGAAGGAACCCGGCGGCGGCTGGATCGTCAAGTTGTCGTTCACCGCCGATGACATCGACCATGACGCCCGCTGGGGTTTCGAACCGAAAAAGAATTCCCTGTCGCCGGTCGGCAGCGAAGCCGTCGCGCTCTCGCAGCAGGGTGAGCTCAAGGGATCACTGGTCCCCCGTCTGCGCGCGGTCGGCGCGGAGACGAGCGCCGCTGACGTTTCACGTTTCGACAGCAACGCCTTCAATTTCAGGGAATCGCTCGCCGATGAAATCTTGAACGACACGAGCCCGAACCTCGAAGCCGTTCCCTACGCCCGCTCTGTAACCCGAGATGATGCTGTGTCAAAAGCGGCGATCAAACGCGCCGCTGAGCCGACCTCGAACATGAACGAGACGGCGGACCTGCTGGAATCCTTGCGCCGTCGACGCGGCGAACGCGAGGCGGCGTCGAGCGGGGATGCGGCATCCGCTTCAGTCCGGCCGTCCGTACCGGCTGCGGAGCAGCCAGCCGTGCCAACGGCAACGCTGCGCCCGCGCCGGGCGACAATGCCCGACGCCGCCGTCACTGACGAAACCAGTGCGGCGCCGGCGACCACCCCCGAACCCACGGGAAATGCCTGGGCCAACCAGGCCGCCCGAGCGCAGGAACGAACGACCCAGGGTCGTGCGACCACCAAACGCGGCCGGGCTTCGATGCCGAGCTGGGACGAAATCGTGTTCGGCGCGCGCACCGACGACGATCTGGGCTAACCGAAGCGACCGCGCCTAGCGACGCTGACCCAAATCGGCATACTGGTGTCATGCCAGCCGCCGCCGCCTCCTCCCGTGCCGATGTCGTTCGCTGGCGACTCAAGGCGCACGGGCTCGCCTGGCCGGGGCTGACCGATGCTGCCGACGTTGGAATCGACGGTGACGACGACGATCTGATCGCTGTGTTGCCGGGTTACCCTTGACCAGTGAAACTTACCTCGGCTCTGCGTATCTCCAAACGACTCCCCATGCTGCAGGTCGTGAAGATGGCCCTCGCCGTGGCCCTGGCCTGGGTCGCCTCGCAACTTCTACTGCCGAACGATCTGCCCATATTCGCCGCGATCGCGGCCCTGCTCGTGGTACAGCCCAGCGTCAATCAGACTCTCGGGCGCGCTATCGAACGCACCTCTGGCGTCATCGGCGGCGTCATCATCGCCTCCACGATCGGCTTCTTCCTCGGCCAGTCCAGCTGGGTCGTTCTCGGCACTATCGTGGTGAGCATTCTCGTGGCCTGGGCGCTGCGCCTCTCACCCTCCTCGGCCAGTCAGATTCCGATCAGCGCCATGCTCGTGCTCGCCCTCGGTGCGACGACACCCGGGTATGCTCTTGATCGCATCTTTGAAACCTTCATCGGGGCGGGCATCGCCCTGGTCATCAATGCGCTCATCGTTCCCCCGGTGCTGGTCGCGCCAGCACGCGACGCCGTGGGCCTGCTGGCTCTCGAACTGGCCGACACCTTCGACCGTATCGCCCGGGCGCTGCTGGCCGCGCAGACTCCGATGACCCTGACGGAACTGATGATCAAGGCTCGACTGTTGCGCCCCATGCTCGTGTCTGCCGAGAAGGCTTTCGCTCAGGCGGAGGAAAGCCTCATGCTCAACCCCCGCAAGGCCAAGCTGCGCCTGGCGCTCGACGCCGACCAGGAGATGATCGAACGGCTGCCGACACTCGTGACCCGCGCTATCGGCATGACCAGGGCCCTGCACGACCATTACGATGAGGCCCTGCAGTTCGAGCCGAGCGTTCAGGCATTCTCCCGCGAGCTCGCCCGGGTCGCCCACGATCTGCGGCTGCTCGCCCGAGAAGATGATGACCCAACGGCGCTGCCGGAGCAGCCCGAACCCGAAGCACTCGCCCTGACCGAGCCGCTGCGCATTGTCACGCCCCACCCAGACCACTGGATTCTGATCGGCTCGCTCATGGAAGACCTGCGCCGGGTGCGCGAGGAGATCGTCGGCGACCAAGCCTGACCGGTCGCCGAACGACGGCTTTCCCGCACGGAGGTTCTCACGGGTCATATTGACGCGCGTTTGACCGTGTAGGCAAGGTTGCAGGCATCCAGGAACCTACGGCGCACGCGAATCCGCTCCGACCGGCCAAGCCGTCCCAGGTCGGGCCGTATGACGTCAGCAATGTTGGTCTGGCGTTCGTCGCATCCGCCGCGGAGGGTGTGCTGGGTGCTGTGTTCAGGCTTGGTGCGGCCACAGGCAAGCCCCGCCTGTCTGATCGATCGCGAGCGAACATTGCGACCTGACGGGGTGGCCGCTCAGGCGGGGCAGTGGACATCGTCTGCCTCTCTATCGAGGGCGCGCGGCACCGTGTCATTATGAGTTCATGGTCTCGTCTCCTACCCACGACCGCGCCGTGCCGAACCTCCCGTCTAGAAACTTCGACAATACGGAAGCGTTCTACGGTGGCTTCGGTTTTGAGCGAGTGTTTCGCAATACGGGGTGGATGATCCTGACCCGGGGTGGCTTGCAGCTGGAGTTCTTCCCGGCCGGCACCCTTGACCCGCTATCGAGCAACGTCATGTGCTGCCTGCGCGTTGCCGACGTCGACGAGCTCTACGACGCCATCCGTCAATCCGGCGTACCGGACCGCACTACCGGGATGCCGCGACTGCACCCTGTTCGAATGCAGGGTTGGGGGCTCCGAGCCGGGTACCTCGTCGACCCCGACGGTACGCAGCTCATGCTCATCGAGCAGCGGGCCTGAGACCAATTTGAGGACATCGATGGCACTCTGAACAGCTAGAGCACCTTGGACAGGAAGTCCTGCGTGCGCGGCTGTTGTGGGTTGCCGAACAGCTCGGCCGGAGTGCCCTCCTCGACGATGACGCCCTCGGCCATGAAAATGACGCGGTCGGCGACCTCGCGGGCGAAACCCATCTCGTGGGTGACGACGACCATGGTCATGCCTTCGGCGGCAAGGTCCCGGATGACCTGCAGTACCTCGCCGACCATCTCCGGGTCAAGAGCGCTGGTTGCCTCGTCAAAGAGCATGATGTCCGGATTCACGGCGAGGGACCGTGCGATGGCCACGCGCTGCTTCTGGCCGCCGGACAGTTGGGCGGGGCGGGCATCGGCCTTCTCGAAAAGTCCCACCCGTTCGAGAAGCTTGAGAGCGGTGGCGCGGGCATCCGCTTTCGACTCCTTCTTCAGTTCAACCGGTGCGAGCATGATGTTCTGCAGCACAGTCATGTGCGGAAACAGGTTGAAGTGCTGGAACACCATTCCGATGTGCTGGCGTACCTCGTTGAGGTCGACGTTCTTATCACCGAGGTCGAATCCGTCGATGATGACAGTGCCGGCGGTGTGCTCATCGAGCTTGTTGAGGCAGCGCAGAAACGTGGACTTGCCCGAACCGGATGGGCCGATGACGCAGACCACCTCGCCCTCGTCGATCTCCACGTCGAGACCCTTGAGCACTTCGTTGGAGCCGAACGATTTGCGCAGGCCCCTGACGCTGATTTTGCTGCTGGGGCTCGTGGTGGTGATGGCGCTGGTGCTCATTTGTTGAACCTCTTGTCGAGCTTGTTGGAGAGCAGGGTGAGCAGGTTGATGACGATGAAGTACAGCGCAGCGACGATCAGCAGTGTTTCACCGGTTCGAAAGTTCGCTGCGTAGATTTGCTGCCCCTGGTAGGTGAGCTCGGCGAAGCCGATCACGGCCAGCAGCGAGGTATCCTTCAGCGTCATCACGAACTGATTGATGAATGACGGCGTCATGATCTTGACGGCCTGCGGCAGGACGACGCGGCGCATTGTCGTGACGTAGCTGAGTCCGAGGCTGCGGCCGGCCTCGGTCTGCCCCGGGTCGACCGACTGGATGCCGCCGCGCACGATCTCGGTCATGTAGGCGCCGGCGTTGAGGCTCAGGGTGAGCACACCGGCGGTGAGCACATCGATGGACTGCCCGGTGAGCTGCGGCAGGCCGAAGTAGAAGAAGAACGCCTGCACGAGCAGCGGAGTGCCACGGAAGATGCTGACGTAGATGCTCGCCAGGCCGCGCAGTACCCGGCTCTCCGAGACCTTGAAGAAGCCGAACAATACACCGAGGACAAGGGCGATCAGAATGGACAGGCCGGTCGCGAGCAGGGTCAGCCCGAGGCCCTTCATCAGGGCCGGCAGGCTGTCGGTCAGCAGTCCGAAGAATCCGGATGCTGCGGCGGGTGCCGGCTGCTCCAGATACTTATCGAGGATGCTCTGGTAGCCGCCGCTGCCTTTCAGCTCGGCCAGGCCGGTATTGAACGCGGCGAGCAGTTCGGGATTCTGGCCCTTATTCACGGCAAAGCCGTAGGAGCTGCCCTGTTCTTTCTCGGTGACGGACTTGAGACCGTTGTTCTGGTTGATGCCGTAAGCGAGCACCGGGTAGTCGTCAAAAACCGCGACCGAATTGCCCGCTTTGACGTCGTCGTACATCGTGGCCGAGTCGGCAAGGGACTTGACTGTGAAGTCGTATTCATCCTTGATCGAATTGGCGAAGGTCTCGCCTTCACTGCCCCGCTTGGCGACGACGGTCTCGCCGGCCAGGTCGGCGTAGCCGGTGACCTCCGTGTTGGAGTCGGCAACGGCCATTTGCACTCCGGAATCGAAGTACGGGTCGGAGAAGTCGAAGACCAGCTTGCGCTCGTCGGTGATCGACATACCCGCGATCACGCCGTCAACCTGATTGGACTGCAACGCCTGCAGCGCGGCATCGAAACCGAGCGATTTGATCTCCACGGTGAAGCCCTGAATCGCGGCGATGTCACGAATCAGGTCCATGTCGATACCGGTCAGCTCACCGTCTTTGCGGTACTCGAACGGTGCGAACGTGGTGTCGGTACCGATGATGTAGGTTTCGCCGGCGACTGCGGTCTGCGGCTGCACCGGCTGGCTTGCGGCGGCGGCGCTGACGCCGACGAATCCGCCGCCGAGGGCCAGCAGCGCAGTCATCGCGACCGCGAACTTTCCCGCCCGGAAAATATTGAGTTTGCGCAAGAGTGGAACCATTTCCTGTCGTGCGAGCTGCTCTGCTGGGCAGGCACAAGGTTGCTTCGCGCCGATCGACGCTGAAATTTTCGGATAGCGGATGCTGCACATCCTGCCCAATGAGCCTACCTTGGGGGCAGGTCGCCATGAATACCGTGCCAGCGGTTCGTGGGGACGGGACGACAGGGAAGCCGCTGCTACGAAGCAGCCGCAGAGAACGCTTCGATCCACAGTCCGCCGAGAACGGTAGCGGCCGAGCCGGTGCGTGCGTGGCGAAAACCGGTGCCGGCCCAGAGGGCGAGTCCATCAGCATCCTCGCGTCGCGCGGCATCCGCTCGGAGAACCATGGTGAGGTGATGCACCTGCGGATACTCGAGCGGGGCCGTGGAATCGTGGGCCCGGATGAACGCATTGCACAGGCCCCGCGCTGGCCGGCCGGAGAAGGCCCGGGTGATAACGGTCTCGGTAAATCGCTGGTCGACGAGTGCGTCCTGGTGGGTAGGGTTCGCTCCCGACTCCTCGGTGCGCAGAAAGGCGGTGCCGAGCTGCACGGCCTCCGCTCCGGCGGCGAGAAAAGAACTAATCTGCCCACCCGAGTGGATGCCGCCCGCCGCGATCAACGGCAGCGTCACCACCTCACGAATGGCGATCACTAGCTCGCCCAATGCCAGAGTTCCCGGTTCGTCTATCGTGGTGAAGGTCGCTCGGTGCCCGCCAGCCTGCGGCCCTTGCACGCAGAGGGCGTCCACGCCTCGAGCAACCGCCGCCAACGCCTCGGGCACGGACGTGACGGTGGCGATCAGCCAGCATCGGGCCGCGTGCATCCGCCGCACGGCGTCGAGGGGCGGCAGACCGAAGGTGAAGGAGACCACCGCAACCCGGTGGGCAATAACGACGGCGACCTTCTGCGCGAACCAGTCGTCGTCCTCGGCCTGGATCTCGGCGGCCAGCAGCTGGGCGACGATCGCGCCGGACGCGGCGGGGAGTTCGCGCGTCAGAACGTCCCGGTATGCTTCGACGGCGCCTCGGTCGATCATGGGCGACTGGGGCAAAAAGAGGTTTACGCCGAAGGCGCGGTCGGTGCGCTGCTGCACGTCAACGATCTGCGCGGTCAGGGCCTGCGGCGTCTTGTAGCCACCGGCCAAAAAACCGAGTCCGCCGGCGTCGCTCACGGCGACCGCCAGGCTCGGCGTCGAGGCGCCGCCGGCCATCGGTGCCGCGACGATTGGAATCTCCAGGTCGCTCAGAGTGAACACACAATCTCCTTGATTAGTTGGAGCGCAGTTCCATCCACTGGATCGTAGATCTACTGGCTGCACGGCTGCATGACCGGCTCTGGACCGGCTCTGTTCTGACTCTATTCCGGGTCGTGACCCCGTGCACCTTGGCACGGTTCGACGCTCTTTTGTGTAACCGCCCGTTTATCTACGATGCCAGCCGTACCGGCCCAAGCGGCGCCACGACTCAGTCAAGGTAGTCATCGGGCGGGTCGAGCAGCGCCAGCTGCAGGAGTGGGCTTTTGCTGGGCAGGGCGATCGGTGTCTGTTCGGGATCCATGTCGACTGGGGGTTGCAGCCAGTACTGGTCGTGGTGGAGGAGTGTTTTCCACCGCGGGTGTGGAGCAGTAGGTGGTGCGGGGTGCTTGGGCGTCGGCAGGCACCGCGGTTTCACGGCGCCCACGGCGGAACCAAGGTATCGCCACAGTTCGCCGCGGCAAGCTCTCGCGCGTCCGAGAGCGGATCAGCGCGTAGCGTGATGGCATGTCCCCTGTCTCCCCGTCGCCAATCGTGCTGGAATGGGCCGCCCGGCACCTCACCGTCGCCAAGTTGGTCTCGGTACGTTCGCTACTCGGTGGTACGCACGCCAAAACCAACGTTGTCGAAACGCCCGACGGCGTCGAGTACGTGTTGCGAGAGTTTGAACCAGGTGACGTCGCCGTGCGCCGCGAGATCCGGGTACTCACGGGGCTGGGCGACCTCGGCGAACTCGCGCCTGAACTGATCGCCGCCGACCCCGACGGCCGGCAGACCGGATGTCCGCTCATCCTCACCACGCTCCTGCCCGGCAGTGCGTGCATAACCCCGCATAGCCCGCACGATTTTGCCGAGCAACTGGGGTGGGCGCTGGCACGCATCCACTCTCTCGCGGTCGATCCGGATCTCCCCGAGCTCTTCACTGAACCCGCGGCCGATTCACCGCTGCTCACTGTGTGGCGCGAGCTCGATAATGCACCCCGAGTGGTCACGCACAATGACTTCTGGTCGGGCAATACGCTCTGGCTGCACGAACGACTGACCGGCATCGTGGATTGGTCCGGCGCCGGGCGGGCTCCCCGCGGCTACGACCTGGCATGGTGTCGGCAGGACCTCGTATTTCTCTACGACGAGGCCATCGCTAACGTGTTCACCCGCGCCTACGACACTGCCATAGGCTCCCCCACGCCCGATGTGCCCCGGTGGGACTACTTCGCAGCAATGAGGGCCTTTCCCCGGGTGGAAACCTGGGCGCCCAACTATCAGGATCTCGGTCGTTCCGACCTCGACGGGCCCGGGCTGCGCCGCCGGTTGACCGAGTGGATGCTCGAGATCCCCCATCCAATCCCCCCGGTCGGTTAAACGAAGCAGGGCCCCACCGAAATGGGGCCCTGCTTAAGAAGTTGCGGGTTACGCGTCGAGCGCGGCCTGCAGTTCGAGCGTAATGGTGACCTTGTCGCCGAGCAGCATGCCGCCGGTTTCGAGGGCGGCGTTGTAGGTGAGGCCGAAGTCTTCGCGGTTGACCTCGGTCTTGGCCGTGGCTCCGAACTTGTAGTTGCCGTAAGGGTCGGAGCCGAAGCCGCCGAACTCGAATTCGAAGGTGGCCGGCTTGGTGACGCCCTTGATGGTGATATTCCCGTCAACGAGAAAGTCGCCGGCAACTTCGCGCACACCGGTCGACGCGAAGTCGATGGTCGGGTAGGTCTCGGCGTCGAAGAAGTCGCCGGTGCGCAGGTGGCCGTCGCGGTTGGGTTCGTTGGTGTTGATGGAGGCAACCTTGGCGGAGGCGGTGACGCTCGTCTCGAGCGGGTTCTCGCCGGTCACGAAGGTGGCGTCGAAGTCGTCGAACGTGCCCTTGACCTTGCTGATGACGATGTGGCGGATGCTGAAACTCACGGAACTGTGGGTCTTGTCGATCGTCCAGGTTCCGGTTTTGTAGCCCGGGATGCTCGTTGCGGTCGTTTCGCTCATAAGAATTCTCCTCAAGTATGTGGGCCCAGGAATTGTCACCCTCGGATACATGCAAGTGCATAGAAGGCGGTGTTATTCCAGAAACCCCAAATATTAATCTCCGTTGTTCGGGAGTTCAGACACCGGACTAAACTCAGTCCAGCCGAATAGGCTCACCCTGTCACGGAACTATTTGCGTTTATAGGGAGGAAGCTGTGACCGTACGGCGTTCAGGTTCACGTACTCGCACACAGAATATGCAGGCGGTGGCGGGCGAGAGCATCCTTATCGCTGCCGGAGGCCGGGCCATCCTGCTCCAACTGGCCAATCCGGCGATCGGTCACGGCGTCGCCGACCACAGCCATTTCGCGGCGCGACCGCTCGATCGGCTGAACGGCACGCTCAGCTACGTCTACGCAATCGTGTTCGGAAATGATGACCTGGCCGCGACGGCCGCTGCGCGGGTCAACCACGCGCACGTTCCCGTCCATTCCACCGGCACGACCCCCCAATACAACGCGTTCACGCCGGAACTGCAGCTGTGGGTTGCCGCGACTCTGTACGAATCGGCAACCCACCTGCATGGACTGATCTACGGTCAACTCGATGACGATACGGCCGACGCCGTCTACCGCGAATACTCCCGCCTCGGCACATCCCTCCAGGTACCACCGGAACTCTGGCCGTCAGACCGCGCCGCCTTCCGCCGCTATTGGAACGACCAGATGACGCTTCTCACAACGGATGCTGCCACCCGCGCTGTCGCGCACGAGCTGCTGCACTCGCGCACCGCACCGCTCTGGTATCGCGCCGCCCTGCCCCTGGCCCGCCTCATGACCGCCGGGCTGCTTCCCCCACACGTTCGGTTGCTGTTCGACCTCCGCTGGTCGACTTGGGATCAGTGGCGCTTCGATCGCGTCCTGGGCGGCATCAGGTTGATCTATCCGCGTCTGCCGCAAGCGGTGAGACACTGGCCGAAGAATCATTACCTGCGCGCCCTGCGCGCTTCCGTCCCCGCGCCGGTAGTGTGAGAGTCCAATGACGCAGCCGCAGCTTCCCCATCCCGGACTCGACAGCATTGATCGCCAGATCGTCGCCGAACTCAGCCGCGACTCCCGACTCTCGATGCGCCAAGTGGCCCTGCAGGTGCATATCTCCCGCACCGCCGCCCACACCCGCGTGCAGAAGCTGATCAGCCACGGTGTGATCACCGGGTTCGGCGCTCAAACCGACCGCAAGGCGCTCGGACTCAACGTGTCGGCGCTCGTCGTCGTGAAAATCGGCGATGTCGTCTGGGGGGAGATCGCCGCGCAACTGGCCCGGCTGCCCTTTGTCGAGAAGGCGCAGGCTGTCAGCGGCGACATCGACATAATTCTCACCGTGAGCGCTCCCAACCACGAGCAGCTCAGCCAGGCCATTCTGCGCGATATCCACACCATGCCCGGAGTGATCTCAACTCGATCGCACCTCATCCTCGACGAGATCATCGGGCACGCGCCGGGCGCAACCCCGGACGCGTGGCATTAATTCGGTGTTGAGAAATGCCGATTGGTCGGCGTCGGCAGTCTGAACGGCCAATCGTTCACAACTGCGAAAACACGCCTCCAACGCCCCAAAAAGAGCGCACCATTGGCTCATGAGCCTCAAAGTCGAGAGCACGCCGCCAACGGCAGTGCTGGCACCCCCACCCCTGCGTTTGATCGACGATTCAGGGAATGCAGTTCCCGCCGGCGAGAGCGGAGGATTCGTCCTCCCGAGCGTCGAAACCCTGCTCGGCCTCTATCGGCAGATGGTCATCGCCCGCCGATTCGACGTGCAGGTCACGGCGCTGACCCGGCAGGGTCGCCTCGCCACCTACCCGTCGGCGCTTGGTCAGGAAGCCTGTGAGATCGCTGCCGTCGCGTCGCTCGCCCCACAGGACTGGCTGTTTCCGACCTATCGCGACAGCATCGCGCTGCTCACCAGAGGGGTCGAGCCGAAAGATATTCTCGCCGCGTTCCGTGGTGACTGGCACAGCGGTTACGACTATCAACAGCACCACATCGCACCGCAGGCCACGCCGCTCGCCACCCAGGCGCTACACGCCGTCGGCCTCGCCACCGCCTCCAAACTCAAGCGCGACGACACCGTGGCCCTCACCCTGCTCGGTGACGGTGCCACGAGCGAAGGAGACGCCCACGAGGCGTTCAACTTCGCCGCCGTCTGGCAGGCTCCCGTCGTCTTCGTCGTGCAGAACAACCAGTTCGCCATCAGCGTGCCGCTCGACAAACAGATGGCGTGCCGCACCATCGCCGACAAGGCGATCGGCTACGGGATGCCCGGCTACTACGTCGACGGCAACGACGTCGCAGCCATGTACGCCGTCGTGTCGGCGGCCATGGAACGTGCCCGCGCCGGCGATGGCCCGACCCTGATCGAGGGCCTGACCTACCGCATTGAGGCGCACACCAACTCGGATGACCCCACCCGCTATCGCAAGAGCGCCGACGTCGACCTGTGGCGCAGCCGCGACCCGATTGAGCGCCTCGAGAAATACCTCGTCGCGCAGGGTGCCCTCACCGACGAGCTGCACGCCGAAATTCTGGCGGCCGCCGAACAGGTGGCAACGACAACCCGCGACTGCATGACCGAGCAGGCGGTGATCGATCCGCTCGAGCTCTTTGAGCACGTCTATTCCACCCCCCGGGCCGCCCTGTCCGAACAGCGCTCCTTTCTGGCGGCCGAACTCGCCGACGATGCCGCTGCATCCGCTGCGACCACCGAAGAGAGCACCCGATGATCCCCGAGCAGACCCTCGAGACCGGCACAGCCGTGCGCGCTCCGGCAAACATCACGATGGCTGCCGCCCTCAACGCAGCCATTCACGACGCCATGATCGATGACCCGACCGTTGTCTTGTTCGGCGAAGACGTCGGCCCGCTCGGCGGCGTCTTCCGGGTCACCGACGGCCTCTACGCCGAATTCGGCGAGACCCGGGTGAGCGACTCCCCCCTGGCGGAGGCCGGAATTGTGGGAACCGCGATCGGCATGGCCATGTACGGCCTGCGCCCGGTGGTCGAGATGCAGTTTGATGCCTTCAGCTACCCCGCATTTCAGCAGATCGTGTCGCACGTGGCGAAAATGCGCAATCGCACACGCGGAAAGATTGCGCTGCCGATCGTCATCCGCATTCCCTACGCCGGCGATATCGGCGGGGTGGAGCACCACTCCGATTCCTCGGAGGCGTACTGGACGGCGACGCCCGGGCTCACCGTCGTGAGCCCGTCGAACCCGGCCGACGCTTATTCCATGTTGCGCGAGGCCATTGCCAGCGACGACCCGGTCATCTTCATGGAGCCCAAGAGCCGCTACTGGACCAAGGCTGAGCTGAACCTGCCGGTCCAAACCGAGCCGCTGAACCGTGCCGTCGTGAGGCGGGAAGGGACCGATGTCACGCTCATCGCCTACGGGCCAACCGTGAAAACCGCCCTCGCCACGGCCGAGCAGGCCCTGGCCGAGGGGCTCTCGATCGAGGTCATCGATCTGCGCACTCTGTCGCCGTTCGATGACGAGACGGTCGGGACATCTGTTCGAAAGACCGGCAGGGCCGCCATCGTGCACGAGGCCGCGCAATTCGGCGGCTATGGTGCCGAGGTGGCCGCCCGCCTGACTGAGCGCAACTTCTTCTATCTCGCCGCCCCCATCTTGCGCATCACCGGCTTCGACATCCCCTATCCGTCGCCCAAGCTCGAGGAGTACTTCTTGCCGACCCCCGACCGTATTCTCGCCGCGCTGTCGACTTGGGAGTGGTCCTGATGAGCCGCGAATTTTTACTGCCCGACCTCGGCGAGGGCCTGACCGAGGCCGAGATTGTCGCTTGGCTGGTCGCTCCCGGTGACGTGATCGCCATCGACCAGGCCGTGGTCGAGGTTGAATCAGCAAAGTCGATCGTCGAGCTGCCATCGCCCTACGGCGGCGTCGTGGCGAGCCTGTTCGGCGCACCCGGGCAGGTCATTCATGCCGGCCAGGTACTGCTGACCGTGACCGACGCAGCGACGGATGCCGGTGCGGACGACGCAGCGCCGGAACCACCAGCACCGCCTGCAGCGACTTCGCCCGAAGGCTCCGGCGCGGTTCTGGTGGGCTACGGCACCACCGAAAGCAGCCGACCGGCCAGACGCGTGACCGCGGGTCGGTTCGGCTCACCGAGCCTGTCGACTACACCGAGCCTGTCAAGTGCACCGGCCGTGTCGACTGCACCGGTCGTGTCGGCAGCACCGG
>Ga0307486_1002216_pt1 | contig 13820 bp, 12 predicted proteins | sample CBIW02metaG_FD_203663 | JGI IMG/M metagenome (GOLD analysis project Ga0307486, IMG submission 203663) | Sea-ice brine microbial communities from Beaufort Sea near Barrow, Alaska, United States - CBIW 0.2 | ecosystem: Environmental > Aquatic > Marine > Coastal | place: USA: Alaska | collected... | reverse complement strand
GGAGGCTTCCCAGTAAGTGATATGCTACGGCCAGACATGTGCTCGTTCGTTTGGGGTTATGCTGATTCCTTATAGACTGTGAGGGGAAGTCAGTCTGTGCAATCGGTGAGCCGGCATGTAGATGCTGATTTATAGGCGAGTACTATAACAAAGGCGCCAACGTCGTGATTTCAAGAAGGTCAAACGCGGCCATAGGTAATGCGGATATAGATTGGTCTTTATATCGCCACCGTCATTTGGTGGAAAATGCTTTTGCACGCTTGAAACATTTTCGTGGGCTGGCGACGCGTTATGACAAATTGAAACGCAACTATCAGCGCGGCACCGCCATGGTTTGTGGGTTTTTACGGTTGCCGATGTAATGAAATATCAACAGATCCTAAATTCAAATCCAAAAAATCAGTATTCCTAAACGAGCGCAAGCAATGCATCCGCATGCCTAAAGTCTAATTTTCTTTTTAAAATCAGTCGCTTAGGGAATATTGGAGAGCTATTCCAAATGCGCTGAAGAGAACTATAAATCACAAATTCACGTTAAATTGATAGGTCACCCAATTGGTCTGCTGCGCGACGCGATCATACACCGTACGAGCGCGGTAATTGTTTTCCCTAGTGATCCAGCGCACAAGAGGCCAGCCTTGTGCGCTGGATTCTTCCTTTAGCACCGATAACATAGCGGTAACGACGCCACTGCCACGATGAGCTGGGTTCACGAACAAGTCATCTAGAAACCCGACTTCTAAGCCGCGCAATGGTGATGGCATGGCTCTGAAATGCATTAGGCCAACCGCTTGCCCTCCCTCATCCACAGCAATACGCCCTTGCAAGCGACCAGACTGAATCCAGCTCCAAACGGTCTCTAGTGTGGAGTCGGTCATCAACGTGTCATAGTATTTCGCATAGCCACGATAGAGAGATTCCCACGCTTGGCGGTTGCTCTCGTCGGGCGTTTTTATTGTGATCGTCACATATTCTCCCTTGCCCTGAGTTGCGCACAGCTGCCTTGGCGGCCGATTTATTTCAGTTCAACTTCTACAAATGAAAAATCCATATTGCCGATATTGATCACATTGTGCTCAGTGCCTACCACACGATTGTAGCAGACGCCCGCTTCCAGCATTACTTCACGATTACCCTCCGGCGTTTCTAACAACATATTGCCATCAATAATCGGAATAATAACGTAGTCATGCTCATGACGATGCCAGCTTGTTTCGGCACCGGGTGGAAAATCCCAGCGGGTGACAATAACCTGATGATTATCAATTTGCACATTATTGCTGGCTTGTGGCCTTCCCATGATCATACCTTTTTGTTGATAGGGCTTTGATTGAATGTTGCGCCACAGCGTGGCTATTTCCGTCGAGTGCTAAAGAAATGATACCTCGGGCGTTGAGCTACGCAGTTCACTGGAGGAGTAACCAAAGTGCTGCCGAAAAACCCGACAGAACTGGGCCTGATTCGAAAACCCCCAGCGGTAAGCGATTTCACCAATGTAGATGCCACCAGGCGAGGCATCAAGGTCGCGATGCGCAGCCTCCAGGCGCTGCACTCTTATCCACTCGCGCACAGTGTACCCGGAACCTAAAAAAAGCTTGTGAAGATAGCGTAGTGAAACGCCACAAAACTCGGCAATGCGGGAAGGCGTCAGCTCAGGGTCGCCTAGGTTGACAAAAATATAGCGTTCTATCCGCATAAGGTGTGCGGTTTTCAGGTGTGACTGATCGCTACTCAGCACTCTGTCATCCTGCTCAAGCACCAAATAAAGCATGCTCAAAGCCTGCTCGAACAGGAGATTCTGATCATCAGTGCTGCACTCATCAACGCGCTGCGAACAGATCATCAAAAACTCCACAAATGCACGGCCAACCCCCTTTTCTGCCGAGAAGCAATGCTGCGAATAGCGTTCAGGCCGTCGAATGCGATGCTTCATGGACTCGCTCGGAACCTTGAAAACCCACATGTCGTTGGGTAACTTATACCCAAAGCGGTAAGGCGCATCGCCTTGTTGGACAATGAAATGCCCCGGTGGGCATTTCAGGTTACGGCCATGCTGGGAGAAAAACACATGAGCACGTAGCGGAATAGTAACCAGAAACGAGGCGTGATCATCTTGTGCAACCTGCGACTGGCTCCGCGAATACTCTGCCTGATGAGAGCGCAAATGCGATAGAGAAAAATCACTGGCTTCCGTTTTCCATACATTCAGCGAACCCTCAAATCTGGCTTCATAATTACCGTAATTCAGAGTCAACGGAAAATAGGTCTGCGAAATAAGCTGTGTCCAGCAATTCTGAGAATTGGCGGTTAAGATTGAGTTAACTTTGTCCATATTGTTGACCCCACAGTGATGGCACCGAGATCATTCGACCCCTGCCGGAGAAATTCTGCAGGGGTCTCTGATATCAGAATGAGTGTCTCACCATAATTGTCTCAAGATATTTTTGTAACAATCATGCCCAGTGATCCGAAGAGCGACGGCGCATAGACTCACGATACTGCTGCGTCGATTTTCTTAGTAGTTCACCGGTTCCCCAGTCAAGCACCACGCCAAAGCGGCGAATTACATCCAACACATCCAGCTTACCATCGCGGTATTGACTGGCGATGCTCTCCGGCGGAGTTTCTAGCCACTCATGGCGATGAGCGCGAATCCATTCGCGGGCCTTCGACGTGCGTTCGGCGTCTATTGCATAATCGTCTAAGTCGGGATTATTTATGATGATAACAACGCCATAATCACACTCTGCGCGTGGCACCGAAACATAACCGTCAATCACATCTTCCAACACTTCTTCAGGGAGACGTTCAAGCGGGTCACCAAAGCCACCGCCACCAGCGGATGGACGTGTAAAAGTATCCCCCGAGCGAACCGACACATTGGAGAACGTGGCGCCGAGGTATTTTTCATTCGACGTTCCCTTGTTGAGCCATACGCCATGAGGCACGGAAGGCAAACCGCCATTGACGCCCCAAGTAACTGAACGAGCCCGATCGCAACAGTAACTCATCACCGCTTTGTCGACTTTCGTGAGCTCCCCACCTTTCTGGATGCCGCACCCGCCGCGGAAACGACCGGGGCCACCGGAATCAATGCTAATCTCATGGCGCACAGTCAACACCGGATTGAGGCGCTCTTGCCCTTCCACCGGCTGCACGGCTAAGCCCGTGCCGAACACCGGTGAAGTAGCCGACGAGCCGTCTTTGGTCTGGCGACCACCCCAACCACCGGCCATCCAGTCATACCACATAAAGAAGGTAGTGGTATCTGTGCGCTCGTCGTCACCGCCAATCAACAGGTATTCAAGGTTGAAGGCGCAGGCCATGGCGCGCTCAGGCATGATGCCGCTCCACAGCTCGAAGATCCCGTTCATGATTTTCTCATAAGGCCCAGAACAGAAACCAGTGACAGCGTGGGGCCAACCAGCGTTAACCACACTGCCCTCTTCACCGATGTTCACCGTTACAGCACGGTAGAAGCCTGAATTGAGCGGAATGTCCGGGAAAAATGTCTTAGTGCCCGCATAAATGGCCGAGTGAGTCGTACCGTAAGCGGAGTTGAGAAAAGTGGATACAGCCGGTGCTGAACCGGTAAGATCATAGTGAATGCCATTGCCATCCAGTTTCACTTTGATGTGAATGGGTATCATGCCTTCGCCAAGCGCTGGATCAGAATCTATATAATCGACGGTTTCCCATTCACCATGAGGTAAAGTCGCAAGACTCTTCAACACAACGCGTTCGACGTAATCTTGAGTCTCCTGCATAGCCGCAACAACAGTCTCTTTGGAATATTTGTCGACCAGGCGCAGAACTTCCCGTTCACATACTGCTGTTGCGTTCGCCTGAGCGTGCAGGTCGCCCATGGCATTACTAGGTGCCCGAGTGTTGGAGACCAGCAGCTGGGCAATATCATGCAGGAAAATGCCCCCTCGCCAGACGCGAATCGGTGTGATACGAAGACCCTCACTGAAGTGAGTACTTGCATTGACGTCGAATGAGCCGGGAACATTACCCCCAATATCTGCCCAGTGGCCCTTGTTCTGAGCGAAACCGATAATCTCATCCGCTACGAAAATTGGGCGAATGAAACTCACATCGTTGAGGTGTGTGCCGCCCCGATAAGGATCGTTAATAACAAAGACATCGCCCTGCTGAATATCACCCTCAAACTCCTCCAGCACAGCCTTACACTGAAAGTGCAAAGTGCCAACATGTACTGCAATATCGGCACTGCCCTGCATCACCGTATTACCCTTTGCATCACACAACGCAGATGAAAAGTCACGCGAGTAAATAACAAACGAATAACAGGTACGCAGTATCTGTTCGCTCATCAGGTCAACGCTGGTAACAAACGCGTTCTTTAGTACTTCAAAGGTAACCGGATCGAGCACACCGTCTTTCATTTCATGAGCGATTTTCATGCTTCCTCTCCTATCTGAACAATCCGGATCCTAATGTTTTTCCACTCATCGATGGAGGCTGTCATGTTGGGCGGAACCACCGTGGTGGAGTCAAACTGATCAATGATCGCAGGCCCCGTCAACTCAAAGCCCGGCGGCAGTACTGTGCGGTCATAAATCGGCGTATCGAGCCATGCGCCATCAAAAAAAACGTTGCGCCAGGTATGAGGTTCAGCCGTTGCGTTCGGCACTCGTTCATAAGGAGTAAACGACGGTTTTGGCGTTTTACCAACAGCGCGTAGATGCAACTGATAGATCTCCACCGGCTGAGCATCCTGATGAAACGAGAACTGACGTTCATGCTCCTGATGGAAGGTTTCGATCGCCTTTTTTAATGACTGCTCACCGCTGTTCATCGGCACCTGCAGCGAACGCCACTGCCCCTGGTAGCGCATCGAGATACCCCGCTGGAGCACCGCATCCTTGTCGGCAACGCCCTCATGGTGCAGCCGGTCGACGGCTTCATCTTCCAGAATGCGGAACTGCTTGGCGAGATCATCTGTGTCGACACTCTCGGCCCCGGCGGCATACATCACAGATAGGTCGTGCTGGATATCGACTAGGAGGCACCCCATAGCTGAGGCCACGCCTGGGTTGGGCGGCACAATCACCGTCGGAATGCCCAGCTCCTTGGCGACTTCAGCACCGTGCAGTGCTCCCGCGCCGCCAAAAGCAATCAAGGCAAATTCACGCGGATCAAGCCCACGGCGAATCGACACCAGACGCACCGCATTCGCCATATTGGCGTTTGCCACTCTGAGAATGGCCTGAGCGGCATCTGCAGACTCCAGTTTCAGAGGTTGGCCAATCTTCTCTTCAATCGCAGCAGTGGCCATATGTCTGTTTAGCTCAAGGGCGCCACCCGCCAAGCTTGTCCCCAATCGATGGAGCATCAGGTTGGCATCGGTATTGGTTGGCTCCACACCGCCAAGCCCGTAACACGCGGGCCCCGGACTAGCCCCGGCTGATTGTGGCCCGTTGCGCAGGGCACCGGCAATATCAATATGCGCCACCGAACCACCGCCGGCACCAATGGTCAGTACTTCGATGCTAGGGAAAACAATCGGGTGGCCATACTCCACGCCCCACTCTTTGGTCACTCGAAGTTCGCCATTATGGACCAGCGAGATGTCGGTGGAAGTTCCGCCCATATCCAGGCCCACTGCATTCTCATAACCGCATTGCTCAGCAATATGCTTGGCGGCAATCGCACCCGCAGCGATACCGGATGCTGCCAAACGTGCCGGGTAGTGTTTGGCCATCGCCGGCGTCATTGAACCGCCTCCAGAATGCAAAAGCAGCAGGTCATTGGCGTAGCCACCAGCGCTCAGCGCAGCATCCAGTTGGATGGTGTAGTTCGACACCAGCGGCCCGAGAACTGTATTGGCGACTGTCGTATTGAAGCGATCATGCTCAAAAATTTCCGGCAGAACTCCCGAGGACGTTGAGACACTGGCGCCCGGAATTTCTTCCTCAAGAATCTCGCGCATGCGCTGCTCGTGCTGCGCATTCGCATAGGAGTTGATAAAGCACACCGCGATGGTAGTGGTTCCCCGGCGCTTTAATTTGCGTGCGAGCTCACGGGCCTCTTGCTCATCCAGCGGAGTTACTATCTCACCTTCATAATCCACGCGCTCAGTAACTTCGAAGCGATCACGGCGACGAATATATGGGCCGCTGACATCTGCGTAGGCGTCCCAAAGGTTATCCTTGGTGCCATCACGGATTTCGATCACATCGCGAAAACCTTTGGTAGTTACCATCGACGCTTTAGGGAAACTGCGCGTAATCAGCGCATTGGTGGCGACCGTAGTGCCGTGGAAAAACAAGTCGACATCAGTTAACTCAATCTCACCACGCTTTATGCCATTAAGAACCGCTTGCATGGGGTCATCTGGCGTTGAGGGCACTTTCGTGACGCGGAATTCTTGGGTCGACGAATTGTAGATGCAAACGTCTGTAAAAGTTCCACCAGCATCAACGGCGACGCGAAGATCAGACATATTGACTCCTTATATTATTGTTGCTTTTTACTCAGGCGATGCCTGAATTTATAAAGGCGGATTAACAATATCAATCAACTAGAGCCCTGTGACCCCAATCGCTATCAAAAGCCTTCTGTCCACGTTCAGTAGTATTCCACCCTAAAACCTTCCGCATTAGAGAATTTTGGCTTTAGAGTGGAAAGCGTGACTTAATTAAAGCGCATCACATACCACTCTTTTTTCGCAAACCTGAGACCAACTCCATATATGACATAAGCACACATGAAGGTGGCAGGCGCCGAAAATCCGGCAACCGCAGGGATATTCATGACAACAATGCCGATCAATGCGGCACCGCACCATGCCACCAAACCGCAAGGGTTAAAGGCCGGAATATAATCATTATCCAGTTCGACATGGCTATCAAAACGATTCTGATAGGTTTTAGACAAGATATGAGCCAAGGCCACACCCACCCAAGCCACAACAAATACGCCTTGGTATGCCAATGCCTGTAGAATGTAAGAGAATACATCTGCCATCATTAACACATAGGCGATTACGCCAATCACACAGCCCGCCACCACCTTGGAAATTTTTACGCCGGTTACCCTGCGGATGAACGACTCAAAGTTAACGGTCGCCAGATAGAAGTTGGCAGTATTGATACGACTCTGCGTCACCCATACCAAAAGCAGACCACCGAATCCCATCAATTCGAGCAAACCCAATACAATGGAAGCTTCCGAAAGACCGTCGGTCGGAATCATGGAATCCAAAAGAATCCCAACAATGCCACTGAACAAAAAGGTCATGGCGTAAAACGGTATACCAAAGGTGATGCGAGAATGAAAAGTGGCGTCCTTTTCATGACCAAATCGAGCATAATCGAAGGTAAACATCATTAATACCCATACGCCCATATAGTATGCAAAAGTATGTAACCAGCCCCACGGCGAGGCGCCGCCTTCGGGAACATGGGTCAGCCAGCCAGAGGGATAGCCAAATTCAGCAATCGCCATCCCAACAGCTATCAGCATGCCAATCACGTAGACAGGCAGTAACACACCATTGAATTTGTCTAACCAGTGCTGAACACTACCAAAAATAAGTGCTATACCGGAGACCACCACAATGGCAGTTGCCACAGCCATGGACATATTTCCGCTCCACTCCGCTAGCACAAGAGCCATAACATAACCTTCAAATACAGCATAATAAAGTGCTGTAGCAAAGAATATCAGAGTGGCAACTACAGCACCGAAATGACCGAATAAAACCTTGGAGAAAAGAGCAACGGTCAATCCAGTTTTCATTGAATAACGACTAATTACACCATTGATAATGCCATAAGCAATTATTGTCAGAACAATACCAATAAGTGCATTAGTAGTACCATAAGTGCGCGCCATCGCGGCAGCAACCACCATATAAAAAATCGCACTACAGACACCCCACCATGCCATCATTAGGTTAATTTTTGGCATTCGCCCTTCAGGTGGCACGGGGCGTTCGGAAAAGTCTAGGTCAGCTACTTCGCTTTGATTCTTGTTGGTCATTTCGCTTCCTTTTTATTGTTTTGCTTTGGCATAATCGCTATACACAATTTTCCACTTTGCTGCCTGGGAAACTCACTTTTATGATGCACTGCCATTATTCAGTTAATAGTCTTTATCTGGCTAGAAAACACGCCAATGCATCTGCACAATAGACTTTATGATTGAAAAATGTTTTGCATACGGTGCACACTCAATTTGCGTCGCGTGCACTATATGCATTATCTGATGCTAAACCTCAGATCAAGGCATCTGGCGCAATTGCTCTAAGTTATTCTGATAGCGGGCACGTGCAGCAAGTGCTTCCTCAAGAGTTACTGCTACAAACCTGACTTTCTGGTGAGGCTGAATTTGACCAACGGTATCCATATCAGCACTGATCACCGTGCCGATCATGGCGTAACCGCCGCCGGATACCGCGTCACGGTGGAGAATAATTGGTTCGCTGCCACTCGGAACCTGAATGGAGCCGATGGGATAACACGCATCAACAATATTCGATGGGTCATCGCCTGCTCCAAAGGGAGGCTCGCGCTCGACAAAGGAAAGCCGGCTGCCGCCTTTCATGCGGTAGCCTATACGATCGGCTTCTGAAGCCACCGACCAGTCTTCCTCATAAAAACGTGTATGGCTTTCCGGCATCACGCGATGGGCATATAGGCCTGGCACAACTCGCAATTGATACGTCTTGGAAAACGCTGGAATCAGAGGCTCAGGAAGGCAGCGCCCCAACCTGGATTTGCCATTAGCAGGCAGCATATGTAGCACGTCGCCTGCTTGTAAATTTCGGCCATTCAATCCTCCAAGCGAGCCCAACGTATAGGTACTTCGACTTCCCAATCGCTCAGGCACGTCGATACCGCCTTCAATCGCCAGATATAGGCGTGCTCCAGCCTTGACAAAATCAAAGCTTAGCGTTGCGCCTAACGGAACCTCAAATACTTTATTAAGCGGCTGCGCCTCGCCATTGACGCGAGGCATCATCTCCGCGCCACAGGCAGCAACCTTGCGCGCCTCGTTAAACCGCAGCTCCGGACCCATCAAGGCAAATTCGATGACAGCGGCACCTTCCGAATTGCCGAGCAACAGGTTAGCGGCAATGAGCGAACTCTGATCCATGCCACCTGATGGCGGAATACCTAGGTGGTACTTTCCTTCGCGCCCTCTATCTTGAATCGACGAAGCCAGACCAGGCTTGATGACTTCAATGCTCATATAGCACCTCCTTAACACGCCGTGCATAGCTATTCGGATCTTGTGAAAAAGCATCCAGGTCAAAAGTGAATGACGCGATCCGTGGCTTGAAATCTCCTTTTTCTGCCGCAGATAGGAGAGCGTCGTATTCCTTACGGTCGATAGCACGATGCTTTACGATGTCTCCCGGGCGGAAGAAAATCATCGAATCATCAATGTGTGGCTGATTTTCGTCGGGATCGTAGATAGGCATTGGTGTGACACCGAACATCTGATAGCCGCCTGCCCCTCGCACAGAGTAAATACAGCTGAAGCAACCACCATACCCAACTGTTTGCTTTGGAGTATCTGTGCGAGGGCGCAAGTATTTAGGCACCTGAATCTGCCGTTCTCGCGGCACCATCTGGTACATAAACGGTAGCCCCGCTACAAATCCCACCATAGAAACAAACCACGGCGTTCCACTATGCGCTTCAATGAAGGCCTCAATATTTTCATAGCCGTTTATGTCTGCGGCATATTCCAAATCCGTTCCTGAGGGGTCTTGATGACGATCACGAAAACGCATCAGGGTTTCGTGGGTCCAAGGATCGTTATAGAGCACGGGCACTTCAATAACCCGCGTTTCAATGGTGCGCAACTGCTGAGCTACGAAGTCACGATTCAGCCCTTCCAGCACTTCCTGCAACTGGAAGGCGGATATTACATCCGGGTTGTAACGTACCTGATAGGAAGCGTTTGCTGGGCATATTTCAATGATCCCTGGTAGGGCCATGTCACGTAGTCGCTGGGTGATTGAAATTGAGCAAAAGAAAGCTTCAAGAGTCATTTCTTCATTGATTTCAACAAACAGGAACTCATCTCCCGCCTGGCTATAACGGGTTGTGGCTGTCATCTCTTTGCTCATTAACGCCCCTCCTTCACATTGGAGTATTCTGACGCAGGCTTGGCAAGCCAACGCTCTAAAAAGGTCGTATCAAAAGCCCCCTCCTTGACAGCAGGATCTTCGACCAACCGACGGTGTAGGCTAGCAGTGGTAGAGAAGCCTTCCAGATGAAACTCATCAAGCGCACGACCGGCGCGCTTCAACGCGTATTCGCGATCTTCATCCCAGACAATCAATTTGGCCACTAACGAGTCATAAAAAGGTGGCATTTTATAACCCGTGTACAGGCAACTGTCGATGCGGATTCCCGGCCCAGTAGGCCAGCTCAGCGCCTCCACCGTTCCCGGTGACGGGAAAAAGTCCCGGTCGGGATCTTCCGCATTGATACGCATCTCGATGGCACATCCTTTCAAAGCAATTTCTTTTTGCTTAATGCGCAACGGCTGGCCACAGGCCAAACGGATCATTTCCCTTACCAGGTCGAACCCAGTCACCATTTCGGTCACCGGGTGCTCGACCTGAATTCGCGTATTCATCTCAATGAAAAAGAATTCACCCGTAGTGTCATCGAAGAGGTACTCAAGCGTACCGGCACCCACATATCCCACATGTTGAGCAAGCGCAACGGCAGATTCACAAAGCGCTTTTCGAGTGGCACTATCAAGTACCGGCGAGGGAGCCTCCTCAAATATCTTTTGCCGGCGACGTTGCAGTGAGCACTCGCGCTCGAAGAAGTGAACGGCGCGCTTTCCATCACCCAATATCTGCACCTCAATATGCCGTGCACGAGAAATTAAACGCTCTAGATACACACGCCCATCGCCAAAGGCCGCTTGCGCTTCAGCCTGTGCCAATGGCAACTGTTTAGCTAATGCTGCCCTATCTTCCGCAACGCGAATACCGCGGCCACCACCACCGGCGGCAGCCTTGATCAACAGGGGAAAGCCAACGTCCTCGACAACCATTAAGGCGTCGCCAATATCATTGACATAATGAGGAGAGCCCGGCACTACGGGAACCCCTGCTTCAATCGCAGTTTGGCGTGCCATGGCTTTATCACCCATACGCTTAATGATCTCGGCATCCGGCCCAATAAAGACCATACCAGTCTCTTTTACCGCACGAGCAAAATCAGCATTCTCGGAAAGAAATCCATAACCAGGATGAACGGCTTCCGCTTGACAGGCCATCGCCGCTTTGATGATGGAGGGAATATTGAGATAGCTTTTAGCGGCTTGGGCCGGGCCAATGCAGATCGCTTCATCTGCCTGTTGAACGGCCAGTGAGTCTGTGTCTGCTTCACTATGAGCTACGATACTGACAAGGCCGGATTCTCGCGCCGCGCGAACAATCCTCAGCGCTATTTCACCGCGATTAACGATGAGCATACGACTAATCATTCGATGGCCTCCAAAGTGGCAATTACATCACCAGCTTCCAGCACCGTCTCGTTCTCAGCAGAGAATCTCACCAACGTGCCGGAAAACTCTGCTTTGAGCTCAACGTACTGCTTCATGACCTCGATCAGCCCGATCACATCTCCCACCTGAACCACTTGGCCTTCTTCAACATAAACGGGCGCATCGGGAGAAGGTTTGCGGAAGAAAAAACCGGGAAAAGGGGCTTGAATTTCTTGTTGTATCATTATTTTTTCCTATAATTATCATTATTTTATTGCATTCGTCTAAGCGTAATGCTGAAGCGTTGATCGGTTTAAGGGGCTGCAACCCTGATACCTGCGTTGTCGAGGGCTGCTCGAATGGCCTTGACTAGTGACAAAGCGCCTGGGGTATCGCTGTGAATACATACAGAATCGAATTTAACCGAGATCAGCTGACCGCTGACCGCCTCTACTTTATTGTCCTGACATGCACGCAACACTTTTTGCGCCACTTTTACAGGATCAAGGCGCTGAATCTTGCGCACGAATACAATGCTGCCTTCGTCGTTGTAGTCACGATCCGCGTAGAACTCATGCACTCTCGGTAACCCAACGCTTTCTGCAGCGTTATCGATGGCAGAACCCGCTAAGCAATAAACAGGTAAAACAGGGGCGACTGTTGCCAGTGCAGACGTCAGTTTTTCGGCAAACTCATCATCTCGTGCTGCATGCATGAAGAGCGCACCATGCAGTTTGAAATGATGAATTTTAAGTCCTTCTAGGCAAGCAAGCTCACGCAATGCGCCCAGTTGATAAAGAGCGTCATTCACCAGTTCATCCGCGGGCGCCGCAATGAGGCGGCGGCCAAAGCCTACCAAATCACGAAATCCCGGATGAACACCAACGCCTACTCCGTGGCGCGATGCTAGGCGCAACGTTTCAACCATGGTGGAAGGATCTCCGGCGTGGAAGCCCGCCGCAATATTGGCGGAACTAATTAACGGCATGATGTCAGAGTCAACCCCGTCACCAATCGACCATGCGCCAAAGCCTTCTCCCATATCTGAATTTAAATCGATCGTTATTGTCATTGAGTCTCTCCTTAGGAACGCCTTTATATTAGTGGCACCTAAAGGCATACATTGATATTATTAATTATTGTATAGTGATATCAATAAATCCGAACGCTATGAGTATAACGATATGGCCCGCGATCTCTCACTACGCAAACTCCGCTACTTTCTCGCCGTCGCCAAGTCTGGCCGTGTAACCCAGGCCGCAGTTGACCTGAATATCTCGCAATCCTCGATCACTACCGGTGTCAAGGAAATCGAGAAACAGGTCGGAGTCACCCTTTTTAGACGCACTAGCCGCGGCATGCTGCTCACCAGCGAAGGGACGCGTTTTTTACAACGAGTCAACTATGCCTTTCAGGCTCTCGACGACGCTTTCGATAGCCTGCAGGGACCTTACACTACGCTGAAGGGCAATCTGCGGCTGGCCATGACTTATACCGTTGCAGGTTATTTTCTGCCACCATTGTTAACAGAGTTCCAGCGCCGCTATCCATGGGTGACGCTGCAGCTGCATGAGGTGTCCCGCCTAGAAATCGAACAAGGACTGCAGTCAGGTAAGTTTGATCTCGCCATCGTTTTAACCTCCAATATTCAGCATCATCAATGGCTGGAAAAGATAACGTTGATCAAATCGCGACGGCGACTTTGGGTAAGCAACCAGCACGAACTATTGAATAAAGATGCGGTCACTTTAAAGGATATCGCCCACTATCCCTATATCATGCTAACAGTGGATGAAGCAGATCAGACGACTCTGAAGTACTGGGAATCCGAGGGCTTATCACCTGAAATTATGTTCCGCACTTCTTCGGTTGAGGCCGTACGCAGCATGGTGGCTAACGGCACGGGCATCACCATTTTGTCAGACATGGTCTATCGACCTTGGTCTTTGGACGGCAGGCGCATTGAACACATCACGCTTGGCAATGACATTCCGCCTATGGAACTTGGACTTTCCTGGCCCCAAAACCGACCATTAAACCCTGCAGCAAAAGCGTTTTGCGATTTGGCTCAAGGGTTTTCGGTTTAAGAAAGTTTGCCGTTTTGAACCTGAATCCAGATAATAACCCACAGCCCTACTCGTTTTGAGTGTGCTGACTACGAAGTAACCCTAGCCCGATCTTGACGGATACGACACTGGGCTCACGATGGTCCCTAGTATGCAACAAAAGCAGAGGCAAAGTTCTCAGTACATACGTTATTTGGGCACTGGATGTACGGACGCCTACTCCAGACCCACGATCAACGTTCAGCTTGCAGGAAAATTACTTTTTAT
>Ga0307486_1002215_pt1 | contig 13821 bp, 11 predicted proteins | sample CBIW02metaG_FD_203663 | JGI IMG/M metagenome (GOLD analysis project Ga0307486, IMG submission 203663) | Sea-ice brine microbial communities from Beaufort Sea near Barrow, Alaska, United States - CBIW 0.2 | ecosystem: Environmental > Aquatic > Marine > Coastal | place: USA: Alaska | collected... | reverse complement strand
CGCATGCGCGGTGATCCGACGCTTTGCCGCTCGAAGTCCGTCTTCTTTCATAGTTGTGATGATGTCAAAATATTGCCGTTTGTGCAAGTTTATTTATTCGGCGGTCTTGAGTACATGGGTTGCATCGACGCACGGTGCCGCGCAACCACCGCAACACCCGAAGATAGGCGCGCGCCGCATCAGCCGTCGCTAGTCGACGAACTGAACTTCTTTCCAGAAGGTCACGAAATTGGAGAAGTCCTTGCCGACGCGCTCTGCAGCGCCGGGCAGGATGTTGGGGTAGCTAAAAGCGCGGTCCTGGAACTTCTGGCCCTCGGCGCTGACAACGAAGTACTGGCAGTCACCCTTCCACGGGCAGTGGTACGGAGTGGGGCTCTTCTCGAGCAGTTCGTGGTTCACGCTGGCCGGCGGAAAGTACCAGTTGCCCTCAATCTTGAGCAGATCTTCCTTGGGTGCTTCTGCGATCACGGTGTCGCCAATAACTGCCTTCATACGTTCCTCCATTGAGTCGGTGATTGTTCACTCCAACGCCGGAGGAGTAGGCGTCATTCCCGAAGGACCGCAAAACTGGCTGAAGCATTGCTGAGGATGGCGGCATCTAACGTTTCGCGGCCTGCAGCGTTCGCATGCTGTTGACCGGCAACAGACGCCGACAATAAGTGGTTGTGGGCGGGCTTCAATCCAGCGAAGGCGGCAACAGCGGATGCCGACTCTGGCGAAATGTAGTCAACCCCGGCATCCGCGAGCGCGTCGATGATCGCGCCGGCAGCGAGGAGATCGTCGACCGTGAACCCGCCATCCGAGTCGCCTGCCGCGATGACCGCAACGGTGAACCTGTCACCCTTGAGTTCTTGTTGCGCGATGACCCACTCTGCGACGGCTGTAGCGGCTCCGGTTCCTGCGGCGAGAATCGAGAACGGCCCTGGCAGCTCTGGCACGGGCGTTGAACCGTCGGCGAGAGCATCCGCCCACACAACAACGTCGGCACCGGGGCTCAGCTCGAGCGCACGCTGGCGGCCAAAGCCGAAGCGAACTTGGTACTGAGGTTGATTGCGTGGATCGTTCACTACTCGAGGCTAAAGCCAGACCCGGCCGCACGGCTGCTGGGTTACCGAATATGACATTTGTGACCAGCACGCAGCACGCGGCTATCGTCACGTCGCTTCGGGGGAGGTGCCATTGTGACTTCTACGGCGCGTACCCGGCCTCGCAGCTCACGTAGATTCCCCCGATTACTGGATAACTGATGCAGACGGGGGGCACACTGAGGTATGCGCATTCTGCTCAAGCTTGAACTCGATTGCGATCCCGACGATGCGTGGCGTGCGATTCGCAGCCCCGAAATTTTTCAGGAAGTTTTGTACCCCCTCTCCCAATTCAGGTCGCTGGAAGTTGGCGGTTTCACCGAACGGTGGGAGCCGGGCGAGCACCCAGTGAAGGTGCTGATGATGGGAAGGTTCTTGGTTGGCCAGCAGGTCATTCGAGTTTCGTTCGATGAAGACGGCACTCGGATCATGCGCGACACCGGTCGCGGCCTGAGCGGCCCCCTTGCCGTCATCTCGCAGTGGGACCATTCCATGGCGATTAGCGCCAGCCCGGATGGAAAAACCTTGTACCGCGACCAGCTCACTTTTAGCGCTGGCGTACTGAGCCCTCTGCTGTGGCCTCTGTATTGGGCATTCTGGCAGTGGCGCGCCTCTGCACTGAAACGACTAGCACCCTCCTGGAGTCGGGGCTCAACTCAGCGAACTAGTGTGAAGTTCTAGACTGACTCGTAGGTTCGTGCGCGCGAAAGGAGCACGCAGTGCCCCGATTGCGACAAAGCAATACTGCCGGGCGAGGGTACCATCGTGTGCGCTCGGGGGGAGGGTTCAGCTATCGCGATGCGAGCGGATCACTCATTACTGACACCGAACTTAAGCCTCGGTTCGGAACGCTAGGCATTCCTCCGGCCTGGACCGACGTCTGGATTTGTCTGTACGAGAATGGGCACGTTCAAGCGACCGGCATCGATGACGCGGGTCGCCGACAGTACATTTACCATCCGGCTTGGCGCGAACGTCAAGATCGAGTGAAGTTCGAGCGTGCTCTCGAAATTGCCGCAGCATTCCGGATGCTCGACACTGGCTCATTGCGCATCGGCAGTGAGCGCTATGCCGAAGAACACGGCAGCCACGGTCTTTCCACTCTGCTGTGCAGCCATGTAACGGTCACCAAGGACCGTGTGCAGTTGCGCTTCCCGGCCAAGAGCGGCCAACAATGGGAGAGCGAAATCGTGGATGCCGACCTCGCGGCGTTCCTGCGACGTCGACTGCGGAGTGCACCAGCTGCCCCGGTGTTGTCGTGGCGCGACGGTCGCGAATTGCGTTCGCTGAGTGCGGCGGAGATCAACGACTACGTTCGTGAACGCACGGGTGGCGAATTCACGGCTAAAGACTTTCGTACGCTGCGCGGCACGGTGGCCGCGGCAGCGAGCCTTGCCGTCAGCGGTCCGCAGTCCGCAGTCCAGCCAACGAGCGCGTTCTCGCGCAATCCGGGAGGCAATGGAGAGCGCAGCCGAAGTGCTCGGCAACACCCCGGCGATCGCCAAGAAGAGCTATGTCGACCCGCGCATTGTCGACCTCTACTCGGCTGGCGAGACCATCGACTCTCGCCGTCTCGCCTCAGCAGAGACTGAAGTGCGCGAACTTCTCACGCGCGACTAAGTCGTAACGTGCGTCTTGTTTAGCTGCCGGTTTCGATGCAGTCTGAGCGTATGGCTCCAAAAAAACAGGCCATCTCGATCGACGGCCACGAACTAACGATCAGCAATCTGGACAAGGTCTTCTACCCGGAAACGGGCACGACAAAGGCAGATGTTCTGGAGTACTACGCTGCCGTCGCTGACCTGCTGATTCCACACACCCGCGACCGGGCGGCGACCCGCAAGCGGTGGGTAGACGGTGTCGGAACGGCCGAAAACACCGGCAAAGTGTTCTTTCAAAAGAACCTTGAGAGCTTTGCGCCTGAGTGGATTACACGCCGGACCATCCGCCATAAAGATCATTCCAACGTGTACCCGCTGGTGAATGATCGGGCGACTCTGGCGTGGCTCGGGCACGTCGCTGCGCTAGAGATCCACGTTCCGCAGTGGCGGTTCGGCAAGAACGGTCAACCCAAGAACCCTGACCGATTGGTACTCGACCTCGACCCTGGTGACGGCGTCGGCTTGGTCGGGTGCGCTGAGGTGGCCCGCTACGCGCAAACGGCAATGAAGGGCCGGGGTCTCGAACTGTTACCGGTAACGAGCGGGAGCAAGGGGATCCACATGTATGCAGCGCTAGACGGGCGGTTGAACTCTGAAAAAGCGGCGAAGGTTGCGCATGAACTGGCCCGCGAACTTGAAGCCGACCATCCGGATCTTGTCGTCAGCGAAATGAAACGGTCGTTGCGGCCCGGCAAGGTGCTCATCGATTGGAGTCAGAACTATGCGTCACGGACAACGGTGTCGCCCTACTCTCTGCGAGGCCGGTTGCGACCGTATGTGGCGACTCCCCGCACCTGGGATGAACTCGCTGACCCTGATCTTGCGCAACTGGAATACACCGAGGTAATCCAGCGGATGAAGCGGCGAAAGGATCCGCTGCAGTCCTTAACTGACGGCTAGCCTGAGTCTATGACCGCACTTCAGGTAGCCGACTGGCGCCGCCGCAACTTCGCTCTCTACTCGGCTGTTCGTGCGAACCCGGATGCTGCGAGCGCCCACGCCGAATGGCGTGCGGGGCGTGATGAGATGTTTGCCACGCATCCAGCGTCGCCGCTGTTACCTGAGGACCTGCGCGACTTCACCGGACTGCCATTTGAGGCGTACGATCCAGACTGGCGCTTCGAGGCATCCATTATTCCGGGCACGGGTCTTTCAGAAGCAGAACGCCGCATGAATGTCGAGACGGGAACGGATGGCGTGGTGCCGTTCGACCTGCTCGGCACTGTCGAGATCGACCAGGTTGGCACTCTCGATGTGTGGCGCTTGGCCTCATACGGCGGCGGGATTTTCATTCCAGTGAAGGATGCGCTCTCGCGGGTCGCTGGCGGAACCTACGGTGGTGGCCGCTACCTCATCGACACCGTGAAAGGAGCCGACCTCGGAGCGGGCACAACCCCAGAGTCGCTCGTGCTCGACTTCAACTTTGCCTACAACCCCTCCTGCGCGTATGACCCAGCCTGGGCGTGCCCGCTGGCGCAAGCCGGAAACACCTTGGCTGGGCAAGTGCCGGTAGGCGAGCGCTATGGGGCCTCTGCCTGATAGGCTCTAGTTACTTGCGAAACAATTATGTTTCCCTGCGTCGTAGAACGCTTCCCTCTTCTCGTCCACGTCAATCAGAAACGTGTGGCTCGTAGATAACTTTCTCCGGCGAACTGGAGTTATCCGCGCCGAACGTAAGTTCGTGATCTGACCTGTGAACCGCATCCGTGCGAAGCACCTGATTGGGTCGGTGTAGATCTGTGTGGGCTTTGCCCGTGCGCCTCCGGTGTACCGCCCATCTGTTACTTATGCCTGAAAGGCACCACTACTTTGACTGAACAAACTTTTAGCTCGCTCGGCGTGCCCGCCCCGCTCGTTGCTGCACTCGCAGCCGACGGCAAGACCACGCCATTCCCCATCCAACTCGATACCCTTCCTGACACGCTCGCTGGACGCGACGTGCTCGGCCGCGGTAAGACTGGCTCGGGTAAGACCCTCGCCTTCTCGCTGCCGATGGTTGCCCGCCTTGGCGGAAAGCTCTCCGGTGGCAAGCGCCGCTCGGGTCGCCCGCTTGGCCTCGTGCTCGCACCGACTCGCGAGCTCGCCACCCAGATTTCCGCCGTCATCGAGCCCCTCGCGGCCGCCTACGGCCTCAACACCACCACGATCTTCGGTGGGGTTAGCCAGAACCGTCAGGTTGCTGCCCTCAAGGCCGGCGTTGACATTGTTGTGGCCTGCCCCGGCCGCCTCGAAGACCTCATCAAGCAGGGTTTCGTCAGCCTCGACGCCGTTGAGATCACTGTGCTTGACGAGGCCGACCACATGGCCGACCTTGGCTTCTTGCCGGTGGTGACTCGCCTCCTCGATAAGACCCCAACCAACGGACAGCGCCTGCTGTTCAGCGCTACTCTCGACAACGGTGTAGACAAGCTGGTTCGCCGCTTCCTGCACAACGAGGTTCTGCACTCGGTTGACGAAGCGACCTCGCACGTCTCCGCCATGACCCACCACGTGTTCGAGGTTGACGGCGTTGAGTCGAAGCGGGTTCTCGTTGAGAAGCTCGCTTCGGGCACCGGCCGCCGCCTGCTCTTCATGCGCACGAAGCACCACGCCAAAAAGCTGGCCCGCCAGCTGGTCGACGCCGGCATTCCCGCTGTTGACCTGCACGGAAACCTCTCTCAGGTTGCTCGTGACCGCAACCTGGCTGCGTTCTCCACTGGTGACGTAAAAGTTCTCGTTGCTACGGATGTTGCCGCCCGCGGCGTGCACGTAGACAACATTGAGCTGGTCATCCACGTTGACCCGCCAGCCGAGCACAAGGCATACCTGCACCGCAGTGGCCGTACCGCTCGCGCCGGTGAAGAGGGCGACGTCGTGACGATCGTTCTTCCGACCCAGCGCAAAGACACTGCAACGCTGCTGCGTAAGGCCGCTATCGCGGTTACCCCGCAGTTTGTGAACGCATCCTCGGATGCCGTAGCCGCGCTAGTTGGCCCGGTTGCCGAATATGTGAAGCCTGCGCCTCGCGCGGCAGTTCCTGCTCGTGGCCAGTCACAGGGTGGACGCTCGCAGGGTGCAAACGCCCAGCGCAAGCGTGTTCGTCGTGACGGCGAAGGCGGCGGCCGTGATGGTGGCCGCGACGGTGCTCGCGAGGGTGCCCGTGGTGGAGCTCGTGGCGGACAGAACCGTGACGGACAGTCGCGTGGCGGACAGAACCGTGACGGACAGTCGCGTGGCGGACAGCCTCGTGACGCAAACTCTCGTGGTGGCCAGCAGCGCAATGCGCAGCAGGGTTCCGGTCGCGGCGGCGCAGTGGTCGCCGGTGCGGGCTCAGGCGAGCAGCGTTCGAACCACCAGCCCAAGCAGCACTCCGAAGCTCCCGCGCGTGCTCGCGGGGGCAACGGTCGCGCACAGGCCGGCAGCGGTCCCGTTCGTGTTGGCCAGGTTGTGCGACCCAACCGTCGCGCCTCCAGCAGCGGGCGCTAGCCGCTAGCAACATAGCTTTACCGCCCGGGGCGGCGAGTTTCTCCCAGCACTGCTGGGCAAGAGTTCGTCGCCCTTCGGCGTTTAAGGGGTGTTGACTCCGGCTTGGGCGGCTCGTGTGGGCGCGAGTGCTCGTGCTCGTGCTCGTGCTCGTGCTCGTGCTCGTGCTCGTGCGACATTACGGAAATTCAGGAGATTACGTTTCGCCGGTTGATTTCTCGCCGATACACACCCGGTTTTCCGGGCATCCGCTCTAGGCAGCGCCCCCGCTCGGCCGCGTTTTCCTGAATTTCCGAAATTGTCACAGGGCTTGATCACACGGCAGGCACGAAAACCTAGGGCAGAACGCCGACGGAGGCGAGTGCTGCGCGCAGGAGTGCGCCGCGACCACCTTCCATGTCGGCGGTGACAGCTTCGGATGCCGCCTCGGCTGGCCGCAGCCAGGTGAGCTCGAGAGCGTCCTGCCGCGGTTCGCACGTTCCCGTCACGGGAACGACGTACGCCATCGACACGGCGTGCTGGCGGGGATCCGTGAACTGGCTTTCGCTCGGCCACGGAAAGTATTCGGCAACGGTGAACGGGGTCGGGTTCGCCGGAAGCAGAGGGAAGGCCATCGGGCCCAGATCTTTCTCCAGATGCCGGAACAGTGCATCGCGCAACGTTTCGCCAAACATCACTCGGCCCGAGACGAGGGTGCGAGTGATTTCGCCATCGTTGCCGCGCACCAGAGTGCCGACCTCGGTAACGCGACCGAGCCCATCCACGCGCACGGGAACAGCCTCTACATAGATCAGCGGCAGCCGTCTGCGGGTCTCCGCAAGCTCTTCATCTGAAAGCCACGACGAGTTGGGGTCTGGTGTGCCGACGGAGCTCATGCTTCATTGTCACCCATATTGCCGCTATCGCGTGTGTGCGGCGGGCAAGGAAATGACAACGAACGCCTCCTGGGCGTGTCAGCTCAGCCGAGCAAGTCCTTCATCTTTTTCGCTATCAGTTCGGTTGCCCGTCGGGGAGAGAGCCGGGAGAACCGGTCCATGAATTTTGCGTCACTGCCAACGACGACACGGAAAGCACCCTTCTCAAGGCCCTCAATGATCTGTCTGCCCGCATCCTCTGGGCTCGTCGTTTTGTAACCTTTTCCCGGTTCGGCACCCTGCATTACCGGCATTTCCACGCCGGAGTTTGCGGTGATGTTCGTGCCAACTCCCCCGGGGAACACGATCGTGACCGTGAGGTTCGTTCCCAAGCTCTCCGCATAGAGCGCCTCTGTAAACAGCTTCACTGCAGCCTTGCTTGCGCCGTAGGCGGCCTGGCCGGGAACGGGAAGAAATCCACCCATGCTCGACACGTTAAGAACTGCAGCCTCAGGTCGCTCCATCAGGCTTGGGAGGAACGCCTTCGTCATATTCACGACGCCCCAGAAGTTCACGTTGAACACACGCTCAATGGCGTCAAAGTCGAGGTCTTTCAATTTCACGAACGGCTGGATGATCCCGGCAACGTTCAACAAACCGTCAATCTGTCCGTGGGCGTTGATTACCTCACTTGGCAGGGCGAGCACCGCTTCGCGATCGGTCACGCTGAGGGTGTGGGTCGTCAACTTTCCGGGCTCCGCACCGGCCAGCCCCGCTGTTTCCGCTAACCCGGCCTCGCTCAGGTCGACCGCCGCCACGTGGGCACCCCGGGCGAGCAGCCCGAGAACTACCTCTCGCCCTATCCCGTTACCGCCACCAGTGACTACGAAAACTTTACTTTTCACATCCATGCTTCGGCTCCTTCGCCTTCGGGCGTTCATGTGCAGTCTAGGGATCTGGCCACCGTGTCGTAAGTAGTCAGGAGCGTCCGGCAGAAGCGTCCGACAGGAACCCCGATGACTGTCACCGCCGGAGACTCAGCCAGCGCCGCGTAGGATTCCTGAAATGCAGATCGATTCTTCAGCAGTGCTCTGGTCGGCCCCCGAACGTGAACGGGCCGGGCGACCGCTGCTCGTGCTGTTGCAGGGCTACGGTTCGCATGAGGGTGATCTGTTTGCGATGGCGCCGGGGCTTCCGCTCGAACCGGTGATTGCGTCCTTGCGCGCACCGATCCCCGAGAGTGGCGGCTTTTCGTGGTTTCCGATCGATCTCAGCGGCAGCGGCATCCAGGATGTTTCGAAAGTGGATGACGCCGCCAACGCCGTGCTCGACTGGCTTGATTCCCAGCAGTTCACGAGTGTCAGCCTCCTCGGCTTCTCGCAGGGTGCGGCGATGGCGCTGCAACTTTTGCGGCTCGCCCCGGAGCGTTTCCGCAGTGCTGTGGCGCTCTCGGGGTTCGTGGCCAGTGCCGAGCATCCGGGAGATGCGGCGCTCACGAGCATCCATCCGCCAGTATTTTGGGGTCGCGGCACCGATGATCCGGTTATTCCGACGGCCGCTATCGCCCGCACTGAGGTGTGGCTTGCTGACCACGCGCGCGCCGAGTCGCACATCTATGAGGGGCTCGCGCACTCCATCTCCACCGATGAGTTGAATGATTTGGTGAGCTTTCTGCAGACGCACGCGCAGTGATGCGGTGACGTCGGGGAGCGGTAAAGCAGAGGTCACGGTAGCGCCGGTGGTGCGCTGTCGGCGGCAGCGACGAAGATAGAACAATGAGCGATGTGCTCGGCAAGTTTTCGCCCGCCACCCGAGAGTGGTTTCAGGGCGCGTTCGATGCTGCCACCCCGGCCCAGTTGGGGGCGTGGGAGGCGGTGTCGTCGGGCGCACATGCTCTCGTTGTTGCTCCGACCGGTTCTGGCAAAACTCTGGCTGCCTTTTTGTGGGCGATTGACCAGTTGGCGTCGCGGCCGATCCCCGAGAATCCGAAGCAGCGCACTCGGGTGCTCTACATTTCTCCCCTCAAGGCTCTCGGCGTTGATGTGGAACGCAACCTGCGGGCACCCCTTGTTGGTGTCACCCAGACCGCACGTCGGCTCGGTCTCAGCCAGACCGACATCACGGTTGGCGTGCGCTCGGGAGACACCACCCCAGCCGACCGGCGGTTGCTTGCCCGGCTGCCTCCCGACATCCTCATCACGACGCCAGAGTCGCTGTATTTGATGCTGACCTCGGCGGCCCGCGAAACTCTCAAGAATGTCGACACCGTCATCATCGACGAAGTGCATGCGGTTGCCGCCACCAAGCGCGGTGCGCACCTCGCGCTGTCGCTTGAACGGTTGGATGCTCTGCTCGCGACACCGGTTCAACGCATCGGTCTCTCGGCGACCGTGCGTCCCATCGAGGAGGTTGCCCGCTTCTTGGGCGGCCGCGCGCCGGTGACGATCGTGCACCCGCCCTCGGCGAAAACGTTCGAGTTGAGCGTGATTGTTCCCGTACCCGATATGACAGTTCCGGGCGTCGTTGCGGCGAGGAACGGGCCGACTGCCGGTGCTGACTCTGACGGGTCGAGCACTGGGCTGACTCCGGAGGCAACCGGTTCGCTGTGGCCGCACGTCGAAGAACGCATCGTGGATGCGATTCTCGACCACCGCTCAACGATCGTGTTTGCCAATTCTCGACGCCTGGCCGAACGACTCACGGCACGCCTCAACGAGATTTATGACGAGCGGATGAGCGACGGCAGCGTTGACGGCACCGACGTCATTCTGCAATCGCAGGCCAGTGCGGATGCCGCAGCCTACGCCGCGCCCCAACAACCGTGGAAGCCGCCAGCCCAGATGATGGCGCAGGGCGGATCCACGTTGGGCGCTGCTCCGCTGTTGGCGCGCGCCCACCACGGTTCGGTCAGCAAGGACCAGCGCGCAATCATCGAAGACGACCTCAAGACGGGCGTGCTGCGTTGCGTTGTCGCCACGAGCAGCCTCGAACTCGGTATCGATATGGGCGCCGTCGACCTTGTGATTCAGGTCGAGTCGCCGCCGTCGGTCGCCAGTGGGCTTCAGCGCATTGGGCGTGCCGGACACCAGGTTGGGGAAATCTCCAAAGGGCTGCTGTTTCCGAAGCACCGCACCGACCTCATCCATACGTCTGTTGCTGTTGAGCGGATGCGGAGCGGGCAGATCGAAGCGTTGGCCGTGCCGACGAACCCGCTCGATGTGCTCGCGCAGCAAACCGTCGCCGCGGTCGCTCTCGATGAGATTGAGATCGAGGACTGGTTCGATACCGTGCGCCGCAGCGCACCGTTCTCGACGCTGCCGCGCAGTGCTTTCGACGCAACCCTCGACCTGCTGAGCGGTCTCTATCCGAGCGACGAATTCTCTGAGCTGCGACCCCGCGTGGTGTGGGATCGGGTTGCGGGCACGCTCGCCGGTCGCCCCGGCGCGCAACGCTTGGCGGTCACGTCTGGCGGCACCATCCCCGATCGCGGACTCTTCGGTGTCTTCATGATCGGCGGTGAAGCCGGCGCTCCCGGCCGTCGCGTCGGCGAGCTCGACGAAGAGATGGTCTACGAATCGCGTGTCGGCGATGTCTTCGCGCTCGGCACCACCAGTTGGCGCATCGAGGACATCACCCACGACCAAGTGCTCGTCTCCCCCGCCTTCGGGCAACCCGGCCGCGTGCCGTTCTGGAAGGGCGATGGCCTCGGCCGGCCCGCAGAATTGGGCGAAGCCATCGGGGCGTTCACTAAAGAAATTGCTACGGCATCCGCTGCTGATGCGGCGGCACGCGCTCAATCGATCGGGCTCGATGAGCACGCCGTGAGCAACCTGCTGTCGCTTGTCACCGAGCAGAAGGCGTCGACCGGTCATGTGCCGAGCGACACCACGATCGTCGTTGAACGCTTCCGGGATGAGCTGGGCGACTGGCGTGTAGTGCTACATTCCCCGTACGGCATGCCTGTTCACGCGCCCTGGGCGTTGGCAATTACCGCGCGCATCCGCGAACAGTTGGGGGTGGATGGCGCAGCCATGGCCGGTGACGATGGCATCGTCGTGCGCATTCCAGACACCGATGCTGCCCCGCCCGGTGCCGACCTCTTTGTGTTTGACGCTGACGAGCTCGAAGAGATTGTCACGGAAGAAGTGGGCGGTTCGGCACTGTTTGCCGCACGCTTCCGTGAGTGCGCTGCCCGAGCGCTGCTGTTGCCGCGTCGCGACCCCGGCAAGCGTTCGCCGCTGTGGCAGCAACGCCAGCGCGCGTCGCAATTGTTGGATGTGGCGCGCAAGTACCCGAGTTTTCCGATCGTGCTTGAGACGGTGCGCGAGGTGCTGCAGGACGTGTACGACCTGCCAGCGCTCACGGCGTTGACGAAGCGGATCGCGAGCCGCGGCATCCGCGTCATGGAGACCGAAACGGAGGTGCCGTCACCGTTCGCACGGAGCCTCCTGTTCGGCTATATGGCCGCTTTCGTATACGAGGGTGATTCGCCGCTTGCCGAGCGCCGTGCTGCTGCGCTCTCGCTCGACCCCGCGCTGCTTGCTGAGCTCTTGGGGCGTGCCGAGCTGCGCGAACTGCTCGACCCGGGCGTGATCGAGCAGACCGAGAACGAGCTGCAACGCCTCACGCCCGAACGTCACGCTCGGGATGCCGAAGGGCTCGTCGATCTGCTGCGCGTGCTCGGCCCGCAGACCGTCGCCGAGATCGAGGCACGTTCCTTGGTCTCTGGCTCGGAGTTGTTGACGGCCCTGACCGGTCTGGCGAAAGCTAACCGCGCGCTCGAGGCGACCATCGCTGGCGAGCGCCGGTTTGCCGTGATTGAGGATGCCGCCCGGCTGCGCGACGCCCTCGGGGTTCCGCTGCCGATTGGCGTGCCTGCCGCTTTCATCGAGCCCGTTGACGATCCGGTTGGCGACCTCGTGAGTCGCTACGCCCGCACCCACGGGCCCTTCACGCTGGCGGATGCCGCTGCCCGCTTCGGTCTCGGAACCGCCGTCGTGCACGACACCCTCCGCCGCCTCGCGGCCGACCGTCGTGTTGTCGATGGCGAGTTCCGCCCTGGCGCAACCGGAACCGAGTGGTGCTCGGTGGATGTGCTGCGTCGCCTGCGCAGTCGCTCGCTCGCGGCGCTCCGCCAGGAGGTCGAGCCGGTATCGCACGCAACCCTTGGGAGGTTCCTGCCCGCGTGGCAACACGTGTCTGCTGCGGGTGACGCGCTGCGCGGGATTGATGGTCTCGCGCAGGTGATCGACCAACTTGCTGGATACTCGGCTCCGGCATCCGCGTGGGAAGACTTCATTCTGAGCGCCCGAATTCGCGACTACTCGCCTGCGTGGCTCGATGAGCTCACGACTTCTGGCGAGGTCGTCTGGGCGGGGCATGGCGCGCTGGCGGGCAGTGATGGGTGGATCAGTCTGCACCCGGCGGCAACGGCCGCACTCACCTTGCCGGAGCCTGATCGAGATGGGTTGAGCGAGCTGCAACAGAGCATTCTGGAGGCGGTGGGTGGCGGTGGCGCGTTCTTCTTCCGGCAGCTTTCGAATCAGGTGGGCAGCACGGATGACAAGGTGCTGCTGAAGGAGCTGTGGGATTTGGTGTGGCGATCGCTCATCACCAACGACAGCTTTGCGCCCCTGCGCGCGCATCTGGGCGGCACGGTGCGGGCCACTCGTGCACCTCGCCCGGCGCGGGCTCGGGCGTATCGCGGTCGCGTCTCGACGGTGATGCAGGCGGGTCCGCCGAGTGCGTCCGGACGCTGGGCGCTCCTGGAGACCGCGGAGGGCGAGTCGACGGTGCGCGCGAAATCGACAGCCGAGTTGATGTTGGAGCGGCACGCGGTTGTCACGCGTGGCGCGGTCGTGAGTGAGGGCATCCGTGGTGGTTTCGCGCTGACGTACCGGGTGCTGAGCGGTTTCGAAGAGACGGGTCGCGCGCGGCGCGGCTATTTCATTGATGGGCTCGGTGCCGCCCAGTTTGCGACGGGTGCGACCGTTGACCGCCTGCGTGGTTTCACCCGGGATCCGGATGCTGCACCCGAGCTTCGCGCGATCACTCTCGCCGCGACCGACCCCGCAAACCCGTATGGGGCCGCTCTTGGTTGGCCCTCACTTGCGAGCAATGACGACGACTCCGACAGCCCCAAGAAGCACCGCCCCGGGCGCAAAGCGGGCGCGGTTGTGGTGCTCGTCGATGGACACCTCAGCCTCTATCTGGAGCGGGGCGGCAAGTCCCTGCTTGCCTTCGATACCGAACCGGCCGTCGTCGAGGCTGCGACCCGTTCGCTCACGGACACACTGCGGGGCACACTGCCTAAGCTGCGCATCGAACGTGTCAACGGCGACTTCGCGGTTGACACCCCTGTGGGGAAAGCGCTCGTGGAGGCCGGGTTCGTCGCGACACCGCAAGGGTTGAGGCTTCGTGCCTGAGGGTGACACCGTCTACCGGGCGGCCAACACACTCCGCGCTGCGCTCCTCGGCCGGGTGCTCACCCGCACTGACTTTCGTGGCCCGCGTTCGCGACCGTCGACCTCACCGGTGAGACCGTCACCAGTGTCGTGCCTCGCGGCAAACACCTCCTGATCCGGGTGGGCGACGGAGACGACAACGGCGGCCCCGGCACGGGCGTCACCATCCACAGCCACCTCACGATGGAAGGCGTCTGGCACGTTTATGGTCAGGGTGAGCGGTGGCGCAAGCCCGCCCGGTTGCGCTCGCACTACTCGATCAGCGCAATCTCGCGGGCCTCGGCAACGTGTACGC
>Ga0307486_1002214_pt1 | contig 13821 bp, 13 predicted proteins | sample CBIW02metaG_FD_203663 | JGI IMG/M metagenome (GOLD analysis project Ga0307486, IMG submission 203663) | Sea-ice brine microbial communities from Beaufort Sea near Barrow, Alaska, United States - CBIW 0.2 | ecosystem: Environmental > Aquatic > Marine > Coastal | place: USA: Alaska | collected... | reverse complement strand
CGTTTAAAATATTTAATGGTGTTCAATGTTACATTGCCTTGGAAGCCTTATAATTTGCCTCCGATTCAAAATAGTCTACCCGGCCGTCTTCCCCGGACAATACAATATACGCTTCCGATTTATCTACCTGTTTTCCATTGAAAGGATCGGTGCCAATTCTGGCACTTTCCTCCTGATTTAGTTTGCCAACACACATCTCGCAGCAACCGTAATAGATTTTTCCATCTACCGGAACCGGCATTTGCAGTTTACCCATAAAAGCATTGTTGACCATACATACCAATTCGTTTGGAACATGATCGCCAACCTGGTAGTTTGCCCCCAGCTTTTCCGTCTTGACAATTTCCTGCTGAACTACTTCCTGAACCGCTTCCTTTTTCCCTTCGGAATTATTGCAGGAAACAAATGCCATGCTTAGCAGGGCGCTCCAAATTATATTAATTGACTTTTTCATTTTTATCATTCTTTTGTGCCTGCCTATGGGTTGAATAAATTTTGGGGTTACCCAACCCATGTCCTGCAGGGCTTATTGGTTTAATTAATAATTTCTTTTACACTTCCACAATTCAGCATTTTATCCCCGAAATATGGATTTTGGATCTCTTTTTCTGAGGATAACCAATAGGCTCCTCCATCTAAAGCCATCGGGCAATAATCTTTATAGATCATCCCCGATTTTAAATTCCCCGCTAACAAAACAGCCATTTCATCACTCAAGGCAGAAAAAGCAATGCGTTGTGAGTTTAAATCTGCTGCACTTTCAATATCTTTCACAGCCTTGCCTGCAGCTTCAGAACCTTCCACTTTCTTAAGGGAATTGGTGAGCATTGATGCCGCCACCTTAACATCGCCGCTATTGGACCAAACCAAAGCTATTTTAATATGGTCATAATGTGAATAGGCCTTTGCAAGATCAGCATCGTTAAATTGCGGTGCCATTTGCATCTCATCCATATTCATTCCACTCATTTCCATTTTACCGTGGTCGTGGCCCATTTTTGCTTTTTCTTGGCCAAAACCAAGACTTACTGTCATTAATAGCATTGCAGCAATACTCATTTTTAGATTTTTCATTTTTGTTATTTTTAAAATTATTTATAAACTCTCTAACATTTTATTTATCCATTCCTCCAAAACCTTTTTCTCATTTTCCGAAATTTTTGCTTCCCTGTGGATCCAGGTATAAGAGGCAAGGGGCATTTCACCATCTTTTACCTGACTCAGGATGGACTTAAACTTGCTTTTCTGCCTTCTTTCAGAATAAGAACCAAATTCATTAAAATTCAATTCAGATTTTCCTTCTTTTATATGGCCTTCCATGATCCAGCTGACAGGCTGTAACTTATTGTACCACGGATACTTGGTATTGTCACTATGGCAATCATAGCAGGATGTTTTAAAGATCACTTCCACTTGTTCAGGCACATTATATGTCTCCATTAAATCTGTAGGAGGCACAAGCTCGCTCTGGTTTCGGGTTGTGGGAATAAATTGAATTCCCACAAAAGCCAACAACATTATTAATAGTATGATTTTTAAAACCTTCATCAATTATTTAATTTCTTCCTGAACCTCACCGCAGGTAAGCATTTTACTGCCCAAATAAGGGTTTTTGATCTCCTTGGTTTCGCTCAACCATATTGCGCCTTTACCTTCATTGTACATAGGGCAGAAGGTTTTATAAAGCACCCTGTCTGTTCCAACAATGGCTATTAAATCTTCAACATCCTTGCTAATAATCTCAAAATGCTCCCTTTGGTGCTCTATTTTTCCCTGTTTCCTGCAATATGCTCGGCGTGTTCACGGGCATCTTCAATAATCTCATCCACTTCTTGTTTTTGGGACTCAGCAACGGTGGAACGGCCAAATTCGCCTAAAACTTTATATAAATGTTTGCCTATGCTTGCTGCTTTTTCAGAATCGTCTGCCACCAAAGCATTTTTTAATTCTAAATAATTAACCAAAATCGCGGTTGGTTTTGAGGTTTTTTGATTTCCTTCCATATTCATCATTTCACCGTTTTGCATAACGTTTTGATCCATATCCATGTTCTCATCCCCGTCATGATTCATTTCATCCCGGTCCATTTCCATCTGCTCATCACTTTTTTTAGTGTCTTTACAAGATGTTACTGTCAGGAGGGTTACTGCTATTGCAACCATTCCCATTACTGTTTTGAACTTTTTCATTTTATTTGTTTTTAAAGGTTTAAAATTTATTCTATGGTAGATTTGATTTCCCCGCAATCAAGCATTGCTTTTCCGTAATAGGGATTTTTAATTTCTTTTGAAAGGCTCAACCAATATGCTCCTTTACTGTCATCAGCCATTGGGCAAAATTCTTCATATACTTTTTGATTAATTCCGAATAATTTTACCCCTTTTATTATATGCGCCGACAAATGTTTGAAATGATTTCTTTGAACCGCTATCTCTGAAGTTTTGGAAATGGATGTTGCCGAGGCTGTCATTTCTTTGCTGATTAACATCCAATGATTATGGGCTTTATCATCCGTCAACAGTTTCATATCCATCTTTGTCATGGCATTCAACAATTCTTTAGCCGATTTTTGAGCCGAATTGTTATCATCTTTAACTAAAGCATCTTTTAATAGAATGTATTGACCAAATACTTTATTTAATTGATTTTGAAATTCCTTCGAAACATCAATCCTTTTCTCCATTTTGGTGTGATCCGTATCCTTTTCCACCTTAGAGTTATCCATGTTCTTCATTTCCTCAGCGCTCATTTCCGTCTTGGAACTTTTTTCGCCTTTATCGCCACCCATATCCATTCCTGCATGGCCTGTAGCTACAGCTCCACCCTCAGGATTCATCATACTGGGCCTGCCGGATAGTTGAACCGCGGCATCTATGGTAAAGGTTCCATTGGACACAATTTCTTCCCCAATCTCCAATCCGTCTTTTACGATATACGCATCCCCAAGTGCCGGTCCCAATGTGATTTCGCGCATTTTGAAACCCGAACCCTCTTTAATATAAACCACCGAACGTTTCCCGGTCCACAATACAGCCGATTTCGGAATAACGATTTCCTTGGAATCTACTTTTCCGATTTTATTTTTTACGATCCCCGATGCAAAGGTTTCTGGTTTTAACCGACCATCTTTATTATTCACCTCAACGCGGGCCGAAGCTACCCGGGTTTGGGGATCGATCATCGGATCTATAAAACTGATCTTTCCCGTGAAGGTTTCTCCAGGCAATGAATTGACCGTATATTCAATTTCACTGCCTTCTTTGACCCAGGCGAGTTCACTTTCGTAAAGATCGAAGAGCACCCAAACTTTGGAAAGATCTGAAATCTCATAAATGGGCATCCCGCGTTCTACATAATCCCCCAGTTCCACCATTTTTTTTGTTACCACTCCGTTTACATCGGCACGTATGGAAAACCGTTGGATCGCTTTACCATTGGTGAGAATCTGGTCGATTTGTGCCTGGCCTATTTTCCAGTTGCGCAACTTTTCCTGGGCAGCCTCGAACAATTCGGGCTGACTTTCCTTGATGCTCGCCGCCTGTAAAAGTTCTTCCTGTGCGGTTACAAGTTCCGGTGAATAAACGGTTGCCAGGGTTTGTCCCCGTCCTACCTTTTCTCCTGTAAAATTGACGGTTATTTGCTCGATCCTTCCTGGTATATGGGTAGATTGCGAATAGGCATGACGTTCATCTACCTGCACTTTTCCATTCAATCGAATCTCTTTATTGGCATCGCTTCTTCCAACCACCACAGTAGAGATATTGGCCAATTTCATGGCGTTTTCACTCATTTGATAAGCGTTAGGGTCAGCAGCGGCTTCTTCTGTGTCTAGTGGAATTAAAGTCATGCCACATATAGGACAGTTACCCGGTTCATTCATACGGATTTGTGGGTGCATGGAACAGGTCCATATTTCCCCTACGGCAGCTTCGGAGTGATCGTGATTTTCCCCAAGCTTTTCCTCTTTTTTATCAGCTCCTCCAAAGAGCAACCATCCCAATAAGATTCCAACTACCAGGATTCCGGCCATTTTAAGTAATTTTTTATTTTTTGCTTTCATTATTTCCCTTATTTAGAAATTAAATAATCCAATTTTGCTTTTGCCGTAAAACCGTCTTTTATGGCTTCTACTTTTTGAGTTTGCAGCATTAATATATCCTGGTTCATCTGTAAAACCTCTTCAAAATCTATGATGGAATTACTGAATCCGGAAATAAGCAATTTGCTTGCCTGTCCCGAACTAACCAGTTGTTTTTGATATAAAGCGATTAGCTGTTCGGCTTTTTTAAGATCGTAAAGCGTCATTTCATAAGCGCTTTCCAATTCGTTTTTTTGGGCTTCCTGTTCCTGTTCCATACTGCTTGCCATAAACTCTGCTTCTTTTTTTGCGGCCCTATATTTTTTCCTGAAAATTGGCAAGGTCACCGTGAGCATAGGCATAATGGCATCTTGTCCGTTCATTTCCGGATTGGCATCGGTGCGTTTTGAAATTATGGAATAATCAATTCCCAATCCAAGCATCGGCAATCCTTCTTTTTGAGCCACAATTTGCTGCATTTCATAAGATTCTTTTTGCTTTTCCAAACCCGTAATACTGGGATGGTTTTCAAATAGATCTTTTGGATCCACTAAAATTTCGTCATTCTTGAACATTAAGGTATCCTGAATTTGAACGGCTATTTCCGGCTCCCGGTTCAGCAGTAAATTAAACCTGGTTTCCACAGGTTTCATAATTTCCTCAAGCAATTCAATTTCTGTAATTGCCGCTTCCCGCTGTATATCAACCTTGATGACATTTACCATCGGCGCATTACCACTTTTGAATCGGCTCAGGGACAATTCATGATAGGAATCAAGGATGGTCAGGTTTTCCTTTTTAAGCTGAATTGTTTCTTCAATCGCATATAATTCGGCATAAACCGATTTTATTTCGAAGAACAATTGGTTCCGAAGATCCAGATAATTCTGAAATTTAGCTTCCGCCATTAAAACCGATGCATCTTCCTTAGCCTGAAGTGTTCCAAACCAGGGAAACATTTGCGTGAGCGAAAACCTTGCCTCCTGGGCACCTAAGCGGGTTTCTATCATCCGTCCAAAGGCACTCATTGTTAAAGTGGGATCTGGCAAGCTGGATACCTGCGGAGCCTGTTGCATTGCTGCTTCAAACTGGGCATAGGAGGATTTCAGCTTCGGATTGTTTTCTGCGGCTGTCTGCAAATAATCGTCCAGTGTTTGCGAGTGTCCCCCCAACCCCCAAAGGGGAAGCAAAAGCAGGATAAATTTCATTCCTGAAAATCGCTTTTTAATATATTTTAATAAAGAATTTTTCATTATATATTTCTTTTAAATTCTATTGTTTCAGTTTAGGAGTAGCTGATTCTCCACCTTCGGGGGAGTTAGAGGCTGACTTCACTTCAGATTCCCTCCAAATGGCTTGCAACACCGGCACTACAAAAATGGTCATGATCTGAATGACCATTCCCCCAAAAATAGGGATTGCCATAGGCACCATAATATCGGCTCCTTTTCCCGTGGAAGACAATACCGGCAAAAGCGCGATAATAGCCACAGCCGCAGTCATCATTGCGGGCCTTACCCTTTTTGATCCGGCTTCCAACACCGCATCCCTCACATCGGGAACGTTTTGTGGATTTCTTCTTTCAAAAACATCGTGAATGTAAGTCCCCATTAATACACCATCGTCTGTCGCAATTCCAAAAAGGGCAATAAAACCGACCCAAACTGCCACACTCAAATTGATGGTGTGTATTTGAAACAGATCTCGCATATTCTCTCCGGAAATGGCAAAATCCATAAACCAGGGTTGCCCGTATAACCAAATCATAATAAATCCACCGGAAAAAGCCACAAATACTCCGGAAAAGTGGATGGTGGAAGCGATGATGGTTTTAAACTGGAAGTACAACAACAGGAATATTAAAACCAAACTGATCGGGATCACAATAGCAAGACGTTTTACCGCCCTCACCTGATTTTCATAATTTCCCGAAAACTTATAACTCACTCCTGCCGGGACTATTAGTTCTCCCGAATCAATTTTATCCTGAATGTATTTTTGTGAATCGTTTACTACATTCACCTCTGCAAATCCATCGCGTTTGTCAAACAGCACATAGCCCACCAAAAAAGTATCTTCACTTTTTATCATTTGAGGTCCACGTACATAATTCAAATTCGCCAATTCTCCCAGCGGAATTTGAGCCCCGCTTTTGGTAGGTACGAGTATTTTTTTAATACTTTCCGGATCATCACGCAACTCCTGCGGATAACGCACCCGCACGGGGAAACGTTCCCTGCCTTCAACAGTAGTGGTGATTTCCATTCCGCCAATGGCAGTTTCCATGGTTTGTTGCACATCCTCTATGCTTAAACCATATCGCGCAATGGCATTTCTGTCAATATCTATTTCCAGATATGGTTTTCCCACGGTACGATCGGCAAAAACAGCTTCGGCTTTCACAGAAGGTACTTCTTTTAAAAGTCCTTCCAGCTGCAATCCGAAATCCTGAATGGTCAATAGGTCAGGGCCAAACACTTTTATCCCCATTGGCGCCCGCATCCCTGTTTGCAACATGACCAAACGGGTTTCAATAGGCTGAAGTTTAGGGGCTGAGGTAACTCCAGGAATATTTGTTGCATTTACAATTTCATCCCAAATATCATCAGGATTTTTGATATGTTCCCGCCAGTTTCTGTAATAATCCCCGTCTTCATCTTCAATCAGATTTTCCTGGGGAACTTTTTGGTTTATAGCGACTTCATTGCTTAAAGTATCGCCGGATTTCAGGATAAAACGGCCTTCATCATCTACTTTAAATGCCAGTGGGTCTCCATCATCAGAAAGGATGTATTTGGGTTTGTAATTGATAATATTTTCATACATAGAAATAGGGGCGGGATCAAGGGCACTTTCAATTCTGCCCAATTTTCCAACGGCCACGTCTATTTCCGGAATATTTGTAATTGCAATATCCAGCTTTTGCAAAGTTTCCTTGGATGCTTCAATTCCCGCATGGGGCATAGAAGTAGGCATCAGCAAAAAACTTCCTTCATTTAAAGCGGGCATAAATTCTTTCCCAACTCCTGGAAAGGTATCGGACATTCCTGTCCAAACCGATGTGGTTCTTACATCCCAGCCCACTTTATCAAATCCGTTAGCGGCAAAACCAAAGATTTTTGGGAAACCCAGCCAAACCATAATTCCGAAGAAAATGGTTATTAACGGCAGCATTAGGAATTTCTTTTTATTGACAAGGCACCAACTTAAAATAGGTTGGTAGAATTTGACCATACTCATTAAAATTGCCAAAATACCGGCCAATAATACGATCACGAAAATATAGTTGGAAAACACCGAATTTTGGTGTCCAAGCGGCAACCATTCTTCCGTTAGGAAAAACAAGGTTACTGCGACAATAATAAACAACGTGATTTGAGTGGAATACTTTCCTAAAAACTGTGGATTCCTGTCTTCCACTAATTTTATGATTCCTATAGCCACTAGTGCAAGAGGCAACCAAAAGCTGAAGTAAATTGCCAAAAATAAGCCTACAATTATCAGGATTATGTTCCATATCCGCACCATCCTTGCTTTTTGGATCCTTATGTTAAATGCAAAATAAGACAGCATCGGCAGGATCAGAATTCCAATCAAGAACGAAGCTACAAGGGCGAAAGTTTTGGTAAAAGCCAACGGCCTGAACAATTTCCCTTCAGCATTTTCCATAAAAAATACGGGTAGAAAACTCACAACCGTAGTTAATAGTGCCGTGGTCACCGCCGGAAAAACTTCCATGGTGGCCTGGTGGATAATTGCTAAAAGTCGGTCTCCTTTGGCATCCTCATTTTCAGGCATCTCCAGATGCCTTATGGTGTTTTCCACAAAAATAATCCCCACATCTATCATCACCCCAATAGCAATTGCGATTCCGGAGAGTGCAACTACGTTGGCATCTACCCCAAAATACCGCATCGCGATAAAGGTCATTAGCACCCCAACAGGCAGCAAACTGGAAATTAAAAGGGAAGCCCTTAAATTGAGCACCAATACTAAGATCACAATAATACTTATCAGGATTTCATGGGAAAGCGCGTTTTCCAGGGTGCCAATTGTTTCGTGAATGAGCTGTGTCCTGTCGTAAAATGGAACGATAGTGACCTTGCTTAAGGTGCCATCTGCCAATGTTTTTTGAGGTAAACCAGGAGAAATTTCCGCAATCCTTTCCTTGGTATTTTCAATTGCTTGCAATGGGTTGGAACCATAACGGGCCACAACAACTCCACCTACGACATCGGCACCGCCTTTATCCAAAATACCGCGCCTTTCGGCAGGGCCTAAATGCACTACACCCAAATCCTTGATTAGGATTGGCTTATTGTCCTTTACAGTAACAACGGAATTTTCAATATCCTCAACAGATTCTATATAGCCGAGTCCACGAACCAGATATTCCACTTTGTTTATTTCCAGGGTTTTTGCGCCAATATCGCGGTTGGAATTTTTCACCGCCATCATCACCTGGTCAATCCCAACGTTAAAGGCTTTCAGCGCATCTGGATTTACATCTATCTGGTATTCCTGAACATATCCACCCACAGATGCAACTTCCGAAACGCCGGTAGTACCGCTCAAGCCAAGTTTTACATAAAAATCCTGTATGGTGCGCAATTCGTGTAAATCCCAGCCCCCAGTAACGTTCCCTTCCGGATCACGTCCTTCCAAGGTATACCAAAATACCTGCCCTAATCCGGTTGCATCCGGGCCCATTGTTGGCGATACCCCCTGAGGTAAAATATTAGCGGGAAGGGAATTTAATTTTTCCAAAACCCGGGTTCGCGACCAATAGAATTCTACCTCCTCTTCAAAAATAATGTAGATAATGGAAAACCCGAACATGGAGGTGCTTCTTATGGAACTTACCCCGGGAATTCCAAGTAAGGAAGTCGTTAGGGGATAAGTAATCTGGTCTTCGATATCCTGAGGAGATCGACCGGACCAATCGGTAAATACAATTTGTTGGTTTTCACCAATATCAGGTATGGCATCCACGGGAACCGGGTCTTCGGGAAGAAAGCCGGTATCCCAGCCAAAGGGAGATGTGACCAACCCCCAACCTATGAAAGATGCAAGCAGAAGTACGGTAACCAAACGGTTGTACAGAAAATATTTTATGAGTTTATCAAACATTTTTTTTGATTATTTAATGATCTAATCATGAAAGAGCACGGACAAATGATTTTCAAAAAAAACCACAACAATGCTATAATACCGGGAGCTTAGTGCTTCGGCCTTCAAAAAAATCGTTAAATAATCAAATAAGGAAAGTGTCGTTAAGAACCGGGATGTCCTTCACGATAAGTGGTGGTGTATAATTTCTATAAGGAATTACCTGATATGGCAATCCTTCAAATAATTCGTTAAAAGAAAAAGTGAATGCAGTTAAAAAAACCTGCTGATCAAAATTCAGGGTTTGGAAAGAAATATTAAGCTCATCTTGACCTTCCACTGAAATATTTTGATTGTTACAGCAATTTTCCCGATCCATCAAATCATCCCCCGAATGGGAATGCATGTCCATGCCACAAGATGATGCTTTGGAAAAAACAGCTTGATTTACTAGAAAACTTCCGCAGAAATGTTTATCTACGGTAAACGAAAAAGTAGAAACCAGCACTAAAAGTGCCAGAACAGTGGAAACCGATTTTTGAAATCCCTTTTTCATCTTGCGTAAAGATAATAATTTTTTTTTCAATAACTCCAACTAATCTAAAAACCAATTGATTTAGAATAAATTATCGGTACAAAAATAACTATTACGGTCTAATACGACTTTAGGTTTTCGGGGATAAAGTTTCAAATTTATTGTTATTTCGAATTTTAAGCCGGTAATAGTAAAACGCCGGCAACAGGATTATTACAAATAACGGATGGATTAAAAACCTTCGCACGTAAAATAAAGCCATAAAATGTTCTTCTTCAATATTGATTATTAAAAACGCAAATACAGAAAAGCTTGCAATGAAAAGTATCACATATAAAAAGAAGGAGAATTTAAGTATGCTTTTCTCAAAAAATGCCACATATAAAATTGACAGGGAAAGTGCGGAATTTATCCAAAATCGAAAAAACACATGAAGAAAAAATTTCCCGGTTTCAAATTGGGGAATAATTCCATGAAGATATTCGGCCCGGTAAAAATCGATTAAAGGATCATAAAAAAGGCTTTTTTCATAAAACCGGATAAGCGCCAACAGCACCACCAAAATTCCAATCCCTATTATTCTGTAAATTGTTTTCATTTAGCTGAAATTTTTGAAAAGATACGTACCCAAATTATCCATAAAAGAAATACTGTCCCATAAATAATCAGCGGGAAAACGATGCTGTGCAAAAATTCCGAATGTTGTGGATATTCATAGATCCCTATGGCCAAAACGGCAATCCTGGCGATGTTCATCACATAGATGATCACGATCCCGGCAAGAATAAACAAAAGTGTAGTTTTAAATTTTGCAAAAAACGAAAGCACAAAAGATGTGAAAAGAATGATGATGCTAATTGCATTGCAGCCTTCAACTATGCGCGCCAGAAAAAAGTCGTTGATAAACAATTTCATCGAAAGCTCCTGCTGGTGCGGAATTATTTTTGCTGAATATCCCAGGCTTTCTATAACAGCTTCACTTTGAACAGCTACCAGGTGCGTAATAAAATCGGGGTAATATTTTTGGGATTGAAAAAATTCCAGATATCCATTATATAAAATAGAAAATATGAAATAGCTCCCCAGAAAAATGAGAATAAATCGAAGTACCGATTTGTATTTTATAAATAGTTGAAGCAAGGGGGAATTTGGTTTTAACAAATTTATAGAAAATTACAAGGCCTTCATCCTAATATTTTTAAATACTTTTACACAAAAATTAATTTTATGTCATTTCAGAATTTAAAACCACAGGTAGATTCTATTTTAAACCTTGAAGAACTCTCTGTAGATCAAAGATTAACCCAACTATGCACAATGTTAAAAGAAAATATCACTTATTACAACTGGGTGGGCTTTTATTTTAAAAATGGCGATAAAAACGAATTGAAGTTAGGGCCTTTTGCAGGAGAACCAACAGACCATATAATTATTCCTTTCGGAAAAGGGATTTGCGGACAGGTAGCAGTTTCCAACCAAAATTTTGTGGTTGCCGATGTTAATGCACAAAACAATTACATTGCCTGCAGCATTCACGTAAAAGCTGAAATTGTGGTTCCATTGTTTTTAAACGGTAAAAATGTGGGCCAGATAGATATCGATTCCAATATAGTCGATCCATTTTCAGAGGAAGATGAACGGTTTTTGGAATGGGTGAATGAAAAAGTAGCGGAGATTCTTTAAAAGAAAAAAGAATATAGAGTAAAGAAAAGAGACAAAAAAAAATAGAAGGTCAAATCAGGTCAACCTTATTCAAGCATTGACAGACAACAACTCAATACTCAATACTCATATCTCAATACTCTTTTTTACATTCCAGTTCGTATCGCTTCCACGGGATCGAGTTTTGAGGCTGAAATTGCGGGGATTATTCCGGAGATCAATCCTATAACGGCTGAAACCGCAGTGCCAATAAACATATTCCAGGGAGAAAGAACAAATTCAAAATCGCCCGTAAACTGAGATGCGGCCAAAGAGACCAACCAGACCAAAAACAAGCCTATCAATCCTCCAATTACCGCGAGAATTACGGCTTCAAATAAAAATTGAAATAATATAAATTTATTTTTTGCCCCCAGGGATTTTTGTATTCCAATAAGACTTGTTCGTTCTTTTACGCTAACAAACATGATATTTGCTATACCAAATCCACCTACCAGAAGTGAAAATCCACTGATAATAAGTCCTATAAAATTCATTTGCCCGGTAATATTATCGATTAGATCGGCAAATCCCTGTAACTGGTTCACAAAAAAGTTATCTACTTCATCCGGTTTCAGTGCGCGGTAATTTCGCAATTGCTGTTTTAAAACCGCTATAAATTCGGCATTATCTACCCCGGATTCGGGTTTTAATATTATTTGGGGGAAAGTGGACTTATTATTATCGCCGTAAACCCTTCGTACCACATTAACCGGCAACCATACACTTGAGTCTTTGGAATTGCCAAATAAGCCGGCCCCTTCCTTTTGAAGAACCCCGATAACAGAAAATTTTCTGCCGTAAAGCCGAACTTCTTTCCCAAGGGGATTGCTGTCTCCAAAGAGATTTTGAGCAATCTCATGCCCCATAACTATTACCGGTGAACCACTTGCAGATTCAGATTCATTAAAAAACCGACCTTCGCTTATCTGCAAGTCTTCAATTTGGAGGTATTCGTGGGTAACCGCAGCTATATCTACGTTGGCAGTTGTTTTCTCTTCAAATTTTATGGATTCCCGGGGCACATTCATCGAAAAACTAACGGCTTCGGTATTCGGCAAATTTCGTTTTAAGAATTGATACTCATCATAAGACATATCGGGAAATTGCTCTCTTTTCCAACTGGGAATTTCGGAGGGGCCAAAGGAAAAACGCATTAAAATAATGGTGCTGTTGTCCAAAGAGCTCAGGCTGCCTTTTATTTCACGCTGAAGGGAATCTACTGCCGCAAGAACTGCTATAATTGAAAAAATGCCAATTGTAACCCCCAAAAGTGAGAGAAAGGTTCGCAGCTTGTTGTTTCTTAATGCGTTGATTGCAAAATTAAAACTTTCCGTTAATACCCTTAAATAAATCAGCATAGTAAAATCAGGTGTTTTGCATAGATTAAAGATAAGACGCCTACATTAAAAATTCGTTACATTTTTTTTAAGAAATAAAAGTTTAGATCTTCAGATTATTTATTGATTTGGTTACTTTTGCAACCACAACAAATTCAACACAATGAGCGATTTAAAATTGGCAAAATCTGCACTGATTTCGGTATTTAGCAAAGATGGTCTTGCACCCATCGCAAAAAAACTACATCAACTTGGAATTACCATCTATTCCACAGGTGGAACAGAGAACTATATTAAGGATTTGGGAATAGAGGTGATCCCTGTAGAAGACCTGACATCTTATCCTTCTATTTTGGGCGGAAGGGTAAAAACCCTGCATCCGAAAGTTTTTGGTGGAATCCTTAACAGACAGGACAATGCAAATGATATTGCCGAGATGAAGGAATTTGAAATCCCTCAGATTGATATTGTGATCGTTGATTTATACCCGTTTGAAAAAACCGTTGCCTCGGGAGCTTCAGAAGAAGAAACCATCGAAAAAATAGATATTGGGGGAATTTCCCTGATTCGCGCAGCGGCAAAAAACTTTAAGGATGTACTTTGTGTTTCTTCTGTAGATGATTACACAGAATTCATGGAAGTGATGTCTCTAAGCAACGGAGAAACAAGTCTGGAAGACCGGAAAAAATTTGCGGGAAAAGCTTTTAACGTTTCCTCACATTACGATACCGCCATTTTTAACTATTTTAATTCAGAAGAAAGTGGTTTTAAATTGAGTTTCCAAAAAGGAAAAGAACTGCGTTACGGAGAAAATCCACATCAGAAAGGCCTGTTTTACGGAGATTTTGATGCTATTTTCGATCAATTGCACGGGAAAGAACTTTCCTACAACAATTTACTGGATGTAGATGCCGCTGTAAACCTGATAAATGAATTTAAAAATGACAATCCCACTTTTGCCATCTTAAAGCATAACAATGCCTGCGGACTTGCACAAAGGGATACCCTTTTGGAAGCTTATAACGATGCATTGGCAGGAGACCCTGTTTCAGCATTTG
>Ga0307486_1002213_pt1 | contig 13828 bp, 18 predicted proteins | sample CBIW02metaG_FD_203663 | JGI IMG/M metagenome (GOLD analysis project Ga0307486, IMG submission 203663) | Sea-ice brine microbial communities from Beaufort Sea near Barrow, Alaska, United States - CBIW 0.2 | ecosystem: Environmental > Aquatic > Marine > Coastal | place: USA: Alaska | collected... | reverse complement strand
ATCCTTCAGACGCAGCCGACCTTCGTCTCGCAACACCTGCACCAGATGCAGGGCATTGTCGACGGAGTCGAGTGGATAGGTCGGCTTGCGTCGCTGGGGAAAATTCTGCATGCCAGAATAATACCGGATTCCCTCACCGCCGCTTCTCCGGATGATAGGTCGTTTCCGCATATCTTCGTGTGAGCTGCTGCGGAGTTCTCGGACAGCGGGCCCTCTTAAAATAAGGGACTACTGAAAGCAGAGATCAGCATGACCGCATCGCGTAGGCGATTTTCCCAAGAGTTCAAGGACGAGTTGTGCCGCGAGGTGATTAACACCTCCAAATCGATCAAGGACGTCGCGACCGCGTATGGTGTCGGCCCCGAGACCCTTCGTAACTGGCTGATCAAGCACCGCCAGGCCAATGGCGGCACCGAGACGGAGCTGACACTCCCGGAACGGGCCCGGTTGAAGGAGCTCGAGCGGGAGAACCAGAATCTGAAGGCCGAGGCGCTGTTCTTGAAAAAAGCGGCCGCTTACTTCGCGCGGGAGCAGCGGTAGTGAGCAAGTACGAATACATCGACTCCTTGAAAGCCGAGCCGGCCAACCTGAACTCGGTGGTGAAGATGTGCCACTGGCTGACCGTGTCGACGTCCGGTTTCTACCACGGGGTGTCGCGGCCGCAATCGGCCACCGCAGCCCGCAGGGCGGCCCTGATCGACCGGGTGCGGTACTTCTTCGAGGAGTCCGACGGCGCCTACGGGTATCGGCGCATCCACGCCGACCTCGCCGCGGAACAGACCGAGTGTTCGCCCGAGCTCGTGCGGCAGTTCATGCGCCAGCAGCACTTGGTCGCCTGCCAGCCACGCCCGTTCCGCATCACGACGGCCGCGGACGCCGAAGCTGCCGCGAGGATGCCCGACCTCGTGAAGCGGGACTTCACCGCGGATCGGCCCGGGGTGAAGTTCGTCGGTGACATCACGTACATCCACAGCTGGCAGGGCTTCATCTACCTGGCCACCGTCATCGACTGCTACTCGAAGAAAGTTATCGGCTGGTCCATCGCCGATCACATGCGCACCGAACTCGTTGCCGACGCCCTGTGGAACGCGGCCGCGACGACCCGGATCGAGCCCGACGCGATCTGGCACTCCGACCGTGGCAGCGGGTATACCTCGGCCGAGTTCCGGGCCCTGGTGACCAGCCTGGGCATGCGGTCCTCGATGGGTCGCACGGGCGTGTGCCTGTTAACCGGCTAATCCGTGGAGGATGAGGCGACTACCCGCGACACGCCGGGCCGGATGTGCTTGATTCATCCGGGCAGCGGAGGTACTCCTGTCTCATTAGAACCGGCACGGATCTTTGGCTGGAGCGCGACGGCGAGTACTGGACACTCGGCGGCCCCGGCGCGACGGACTTTGCTGTCGTCAACGAGTATCTGAGCTATCTGGCTGACCGGAACTACTCACCGAGTGACTGTTCGTGCTTACGGGTTTGACCTTCTGAATTTTGCCCGGTGGCTTCGCGCTTCCGACCTGACCGTGGCGATGATCACAACCGATGTGTTGCTGCAGTATCTGGCGGCGTGCCGTCAGGCTCAGATCCCTAGACGACCGGCCCCGAACGTGGTCTCCCTGCAGGGCCAGCGGTTGGATCGCTATGCGGCGGCGACGATCAACCGTCGAATGGCCGCGATCAGCAACATGTTCATTTTTCTCACCATGCGAGATCCTGACGTGAAGAACCCGGTCCCGAAGGGCCGGGAGGCGCGACGAATCACGGCGGCTGAACGAACCGGACTGCTGGGCCATCTCGCCCGCCCGAAGCCGCGCTCCGCGCTGCGTCTTCGCGAGCCCCGCCGACTCCCGCGATCGCTCAGCCGCCAGGAGACCACGGACCTGTTGAACAGTTTGCGTACTTAGCGTGACCGGGCCATTGCCGGGCTGATGCTGTTTTGCGGCCTGCGATCGTGCGAGGTCCTCGCCCTGCAGATCAAGGACGCCGACATCGGTGGCCGGTGGCTGCTTGTCTCGGGCAAAGGATCCAAGGAACGCCGTGTTCCCCTCGACCGTGACGTTGCCGGGGTCATCCAAACATATTAACTCGCCGAACGACCCGAGGCCAGCAGTCGGACATTGTTCGTCGTGGCGAAGGGCCGACTCGTGGCGCACCTCTCTCTGCGGCGGGCCTTCACACCATCTTTCGCTATCACCGTGTCCAGTCGGGAGTCGTCGCCGGCAACGCCCACGCGCTGCGCCACACGTTCGGCACCGCGCTGGCGGAAGCTGGCGTTGATCTGACCGTGATGCAGGCCCTGCTGGGTCATACCCATGTTGATACCACCGCCCGTTACATTCATCTGGCGCCCGCCCATGTGAAAGCTGAATACGATGCTGCCCGCAACCGTCAACGCACGACCCCCTGAGGCCGCCGCCACCATTGCTGGCGCCTACGCGGCCCACCAAGCCCGCACCAACCGCGGCAATACCGCCTACACACAGGCCGCAAAGACGTTTCTGGACCGCTTCCCCCACGTCCAGGACTGGGCTGAACGTCCCCTAAACGAGCGCCTCTCCGCGAGCCAATCCTTGCGGCCGTTCCTTACGTTCCTGATCCTGACGCGGCGTTTGCAGCCCGGCTACGACTATCTTCTCGGCCGTAAATTCAGCAATATCTGGCGTGAGATCGGCGGCACCGCTCTCGAAGATGACCTGACCCGCTACGTTGCCGCGGCGCGTGAGCAGGGATACAGCGAACGCGTGAGTTCGGCCATGGCCTCACAGATCGTTCTGCGTCTACTCGTCGGGTCGGGTCGGCCATTGAACGACCTCACCCCTTCGGACTTCGATGATTTAGCGTTGGCCGGCGCCGCCCGCCAGCAACGGACCGGGGTGAGCTGGCGGCACTACCAGGACACAACACCCGGGGCCTGGCAGGTGCTGTTTCACCTCGGCATCCTGCCGGGTCCGGCATTGTCCAGCCATCGACTGCCGACCACGGAACGGCTTGTTTCCGTCCCGGAGCCGCTGCGCGACGCTTTGGTGCGCTACCTCAACCGCAAAAAGTCACCTGCGTCCCGTCGACGATCAGCGGCCTGACGACACGGTTGACGCACTTCGGCCGGATCGTGACAGCCCTTGATCCGGCCCTGAGCTCCCTGGCCGATCTGGATCGATGCCGCCATATCGAGCCCTACCTCATCGCCGTGTCTCGAGAGGTGAACAGCAAGACCGGTTTGAGCCTGTCCAAAGCCGAGCAGGCCCGTCGCATTCAGGCGATCGCCAACTTCGTCAGCGAAATCACTGAGTGGGGATGGCCCGACGCCCCGCCGCGAAGGTTGCTGTTCCGGTCCGATATTCCCCGGCTTCCACGTCCCCTGCCCCGCTATCTTCCTCCCGACGCCGACCGGGCCCTGACCGAGCAGCTCGCCCAATCCGACACCCGGCTGGCCGCCGATGCCCTCCTGCCGCAACGAGCGTGCGGGCTGCGCATCGGTGAGCTGCTCGATTTGGAAATGGATTGTGTTCACGAGGTCCCCGGCAACGGGTCCTGGCTCAAAGTGCCGTTGGGCAAATTCGACACAGAACGCATGGTGCCCCTCGACGACGACACCCTCGACCTGCTCGACCGCATCAGCAGCACGCGGTCTGCCGGACGGCCCCTGCCCAACCCCCGGACGGGCCGTCCCGCCGATTTCCTCTTCACCCATCACGGCCACCGCCTCGGCCAGAATGCGGTCCGAGGCGAGCTCGCCCGGGCGGGAGAAGCCGCGGGCCTGGGCAAGCTGACCCCGCACCAGCTCCGCCACACTTACGCCACCGCTCTGGTCAACGCGGACGTGTCCCTGCAAGCGCTCATGGCGCTGCTGGGCCATGTCTCCGCGCAGATGAGCCTGCGCTACGGTCAGCTCTTCGACAGCACCATCCGCACCGAATACGAACGCGCCCTCGACCCAGCCATGGCCCACATCGGACCGATGAATACCGGCCCCATCACCTCAGGACGCACGACGCTGCCCCTGGTCGACATCAGCCACGGAGACTGGCGGGAAACACCCACCATCAAAGCGCGCATGGCCGGCGGATGCTGCCTCCGCGCCCGAGGCTGGACCAGCGAAGCCGAACGCCACCGCAAACTCATCGACCGCCTCGACGCCCTCATCAGCCAGGCGCACACCGTATGCCCCCACCAACCGCCACCAGCAGGTAGAACAGGCTCTGACCGACCTGCACCACGCAGGCACCCGAGTGAGCATCGCGGCCGTTGCCAAGCACACCGGCATCGGCCGCGCCACCCTCTACCGCCACCACGAGGAACGACTCCGTTACCTCGAACGAGGCCGCGCGACCGGGAGCAACCCCTAAATCACCGAAAAACAAACCATGCCGAATAATTGACCTCGATTAGCCGGTTGATGCTGGGATAACAGCATGGCCGAATCGTTCTTCTCGATGCTGAAGAACGAGCGCGTCTATCGGACCGTCTACGCGACGAAAGCCCAAGCCCGCAGCGATGTCATCCGCTACATCGAGGGCTTCTACAACAGCCGACGCCGACACTCCGCGCTCGGCTACCGCAGGCCAAACGAAGTCCACTATGGTTATCAACAGCCAGCCTTGGCAGCGTAGAAGAAAACACTAATTCCGCTGTCCGAAATCTCCGCGGCAGCTCAGCGACGGCCGCAAGGGGGAAAAAGAGGGGCCACATGAACTAGCACTGTGTCCCTACTGGATACCTTGCATTCGCCGAGAGATTCGCACTTCCACCATTCGAAGCACAGCGTTCGGAATGATGGCGATAATTGCGATCAAAACGACTTGTGCCAAGATGCGGTCAACCCTGACGTCATACATATTTCGAATGAGTTCGTGGCCCAGCCCACCATTTGATGAAAACATTTCTGCCAAAATGGCGCCAAGAAACGTCAGACCGAACCCGAGCCTTGCTGCCGTCAAGAACGACGGCAGTACAGCTGGAAGAAGAACGATGCGCACCAACTGCAAGTGGGACATTTTGAGGCTGGCTCCGAGCTTGAGATAGATCTCGTTCATTCGAAGGTTCGCAGTAGCGCCCATGATGATAATTACTATCGGAAAAAAGCCGTGGACAAAAGCGAAGGCGATTCTACTAGTCAGGCTAAGCCCGAGAAAAACCAAGAACAAAGGGAAAACGGTGATTTTAGGGATACTGTAAATCGCTTGGACCAATGGCCCCAAAGCATTTCGCCAAAACGTCGACAGGCCAAGTGCAAATCCAACCAAACTTCCTGCCAGGACTGCACCGATGTAAGCAATTGCTACGGTTTGAGCCGTCACCAGGAGGCTCTCGAGATACCGGGGGGATTGCAAGCTAGCGAGAATTTGTCCAAACGCCTCGAGGGGATCGTTGAGGACTGCACTGTCTACCGATGCTGCAACCAGCCACCAAACGAGAACGAGCGTCGCTGGAAAAGCGGCCAGGAGTGCCAATCGGAAGACAAAACTCTTGCCGTGGGAGGGGTCGGCGAGTGCCGGCTTTGCCTCTCTCCGTTCTGCGACGCTCACTTGAGATCCCCAATCCACGTAAGCCGATGCACAGCTAAGGTAATCAGTCTCTCGGCGATTATGGAGACAAAGAGAATCACGACAATTCCTCCGTACATGTCAGCCACATTGAACCGGATGTAGGCGTTCTTGACAAACCAACCGAGCCCGTCGTTTGCTAGCAAGAACTCCGCAGCGAGCACGCTCAGCATAGAGTACAGAAAAGCCAGTCGAAGGCCGATAAGAATGTACGGCAGCGCATAGGGGAGGAAAAACTTAAGAAAGTAGGTGGATTCGGATACTTCCAACGACTTCGCCAGTTTCGAGACGATTGGAGGGACACTGTCGTAGCCATTCATTGCATTCATCACCACCGCGACGATGCTGAAGATCGCAGCGAGCACGATGATTGGAAAGCGTCCCGATCCAAACAACACGATTAGCACCGGATACAGAGCGAAAGTGGGTACCGCGTAGTAAGCGGTCAAATAGGGGTCGAGCGCTCGGCGTGCAAACCCAATACGCCAAATTAGGTAGCCCAGGAGGATCCCTCCGATGGAGGAGATTGCGAACGAAACTCCTACGGCAACGAAGGTAGGAATAACAGCGTTCTCGTAGAACTCAGGGTTCACTAAGAACCCCGCTGCCTGAACCACCATCTCAGTGGCAGGGATGAGCGTTGCCTCGCTGGCAATGTGTAGCCGGGCAACCATTTCGACGATGCCAGCTCCCGCAAGAAGAAAAAGCACCGTCCAGCCGGATGGCTTGAGCCAGAGTACCCTTGCTGGCGGTGCCGATAGATAACTGGGGATGCCCGGCGGCGTCTTCCGTTTCGGAGCCTTAGTGTTGGCGCTCAACTTGGCCGGCCCTGCATTTCGAGTGAGCGCTGGGCTTCAGCGCGCAGTGACTGCCAGACCCGGTCAGAGTACTTATTTACTTCCGGCGAACCGATCAAGTCGGCGTTGCGGGTTTTGGGAAGATCGATTACGACTTCATCAATAATCTGTCCCGGGCGGGCGCTCATGACTAACACCCGATCCGAAAGAAGGACCGCCTCTTGAATGCTGTGGGTCACGAATAGCACCGACGCAGACGTCTGGGCGACTGCCGAGAGCAACTCAAGCGCAACAATGAGACGGGTCTGCTCATCGAGTGCGCCGAATGGTTCGTCCGCAAGAATTAACTCGGGTGAGGTCGTCAGCACCCGCGCCAGAGAAACCCGTTGCCTCATGCCTCCTGATAATTGTGCGGGGTAGTGCTTTTCAAAGCCTTGCAGCCCAACGGATGCGATGGCCTTCTTTGCGGCGGCCTGCCGATCTGCTTTACTAGCGCCCCGCACTTCGAGGCTCAGCGTGACGTTGTCGAGCGTATTCCGCCACGGCAAAGTCGCGGCCTCTTGGAAGATGATTCCCGTGCTCGCTCGCGGTCCGTTAACTTCTTCGCCATGGATAGTGATTGAACCAGCATCTGGCGTTTTCAATCCACCAATCATCTCAAGCACGGTGGATTTTCCGCAGCCACTCGGGCCAACGAGCGAGACAAACTCACCTGCTGCGATGTGGAAGGAAACACCTCCCATTATCTGCAGGTCTCCGTAGCTCTTGTCTATTCCCGAAACGTTCACATGGCTATTCATTGGGATGCTTTGCGCTCCTGCAATCTGATGTTCATGACCACCTTTCCCCTGGTCTACTGCTTGGACCCACGCGCATTTCGCACGCAGGTCCGAGCAGTAGTTTCCACTATGGGATTGCGGTGGCTTGCCCTTTCTTGGGCAGTCTTGCCGGCTATTCGGGGAGCTCCGAAGAGGCACCCTCCGGGAGGTAGGCCACGTCGACTAGTTCACTCCAGGAAACTGGTGTCGCCTCTCCAGTGCGGAGTTGCCGTGCGAGAGAAACGTTTTCGAGTCCAACGCGGTTGAATCCGACCCCGCCTGACAGCGTGTCCCGTGAGTTTGCGAATTTCAAGTCAGCGAGTATTGCCTCGTACTCGTAGTTCTCGTCGAAATCGGCGTATATTTTTGCGGCGGCCTCGGGGTCATCTTGGATGAACTGCATCGCTTTGTGAAGTCCGGCGAGAACGCAGCGAACGCCGTCAGGGTTCTCCTTCAAAAACGTATCGCTTGCCACATAGACGGTCTTTTGATAAGCCTCAATGACATCGAGCCCCTCGAACCCAATCTCGAAGACTCCGGGGTCTTGGCGTTCGAAGACGAGAGGAATCATCAAGGCTGCATCAACCTGGCCACCCTCAAGCATGGCGATTCCTCCGCCCATGCCACTAGTGGGCACGAGTTCGAACTCATCTAGCCCCAAGCCAACGGCGTCAGCCATAAGGTAGGCGATATCCTCAGTGGCTGAACCTGGGTTGGTGTAGCCCAACGTCTTACCTGCTAGATCTTTGATGCTGGTGATACCTGATCCTGCACGCACCGCATAGGTGAAGTCGTAAGGCAACTGGTGGCTACTGCCTACAATCGTGACGTCGGCGCCAGCGAGGTATCCCTCAATGACGGCGTTGGTGGCCACCTCGCCCATGTCCAGCCCGCCGTCAATGACCGCGCGCAGGGGGTCAGAACCGCCCTGGCCTTCCAGCTGTTCGCCGATTTGGCAGCCATTTTCTTCGAAGTAACCGAGGTTTTGAGCAACCGCGAACGGTGCTGCACTCATTGCGGAACTAACCGAGATGGCCAAATCCACTGTCGTGAGTTCGCCAACTGCGTTGCCGCTTTCGTCGCCACTACTTGGGCTACAACTAGACAGCATCAAAGCGATGACTGCCGCGGCTCCTATAGCACCGATTCGTCCATTGTGAATTTTCGTAACTCTTCTTTGAGCCATGGTGTCCCTCGTTTCGTCCGTTGTAAACACTATTCACCCGACATCCTGCTGGGTCAATCGTCCCAGCCCACCGTCGGGCCTCGCATGGATTCTGGCTGGCGGAATTGAGTTGTTGGGCGGAGACAAAGAGGTTCTCGATTTATTCCGACCGGAGCCTGGTCGCAGGTTCTCGTTTCGCGGCGACGGCGCAGGGCTACCCGGACCTCTGGATGCTACCGGGCACGGACAGACTTCCGTTCACCAGAATTTGATTCAATTTTAAGGGAACCCTTTGCGAGCATGGACCACAGGCTGGCCCCGGGTCAGTTGTGATCGGTTCAAATAGCCAGCGCGTCTATGCCGCTGCAAATACATGAGGAAAGCCAATGACGATTGAAAATCTAGAGGCCGCAATTCAAGATGCAGGTGGGGCAGTCAAGTTCCTCCGGAATCACAACGCCCGTGCCCACACCCTTCCAGTGGTCGCCGAGCACACGAACTGGCAGGCGGAGCAACAATCGTGGCGTGACTCGGTGGCCCTTATGGACCAGTCTCATCACATGACCGACTTGTTCCTCCGGGGGCCTGATTCGCTCCGTTTGTTGAGCGATCTGGGCGTGAACAGTTTCAAGAACTTCGGCCCGAATAAGGCCAAACAGTTCATCGTCACGAGTCCGGATGGTTACTACATTGGCGATGTGATTTTGTTCCACCTTCCTGACGGTATGTTCAATCTCGTTGGCCGCGAAATCGTCATGGACTGGGTTCTGTACCATCTTGAGACCGGAGACTACGACGCGACGGCAGAACGTGACGACAACACTGCCGTTCGCGCCAGGGGGAAGAACCCTGTCTTTTACCGTTATGAGTTGCAGGGACCGAACGCCAATGCTCTCGTCGAGAGGGCCTTGGGTGCACCGGTCCCCGAGGTTCGGTTCTTCAGCATGGCAACTTTCCTCATCGCCGGTCACGAAGTGCATGCGCTCCGTCACGGCATGGCAGGACAACCCGGTTATGAATTGTTCGGACCTTGGGCGGACGGGGCCGACGTTCTGGCGGCACTGCTCCAAGCTGGCGAGGGGCTAGACCTTAAGCGCGTCGGGGCAAAGGCATATTCGACCGCGAATCTATCTTCGGGCTGGGTGCCGCCTACGCTTCCCGCAATCTTCTCCGGGGAGGAAACCCGCGGTTTCCGCGAGTGGTTGCCAACGGACAATATCGGTGCGCTCGGCGGCAGTTTGAACTTCGACCGCATCGAGGATTATTACCTCACGCCGCACGACTTGGGCTATGACTATGTTGTCTCCTTCGACCACGAATTCATTGGGCGCGAAGCCCTGGAGAAGCGGGCGACGGAGACCCACCGTAAAAAAGTCACACTGGTATGGGACCCGCGGGATGTTGCCCGTGCGTTTGGCACTTTGTTTGACGCAGCAGGTGACCGGGCAAAGATTATTACGTTGCCCAAAGCGAGGTATGCGCTCTACCAGAAGGATGCCGTGCTCATCGGCGACCAGGTTGTTGGCGCATCGATGGATGTCGGATACATTTCGAACGAGCAGGCATTCGTATCGCTGGCGTCGGTTGATGTGAGCGCAGCGGAAACGGGGACGGAAGTCACAGTGTTGTGGGGAGAAAATCCCATCTCTACCAAGGCAAATATTGAACCGCACGCGCAGATAGCCATCCGCGCGACAGTCGCCCCCGCGCCGTATCATCAGTACGCGCGCGAGGCTTACCGGGACAAGTAAGAAGATGTCCTCTCTGCCGCTAACCTTCGCATGCTGGGATTACGACCGGATTAAGCCGCTCCAAGACGGAACGGTCGTGCCTGAAGGAATAGACCTCAACATCCTCCCGCTTCGCGTTGAAGAGACATTCTTCAGGGCGCTCCGCAGCCGCGAGTTTGATCTCTGCGAGCTCAGTCTCTCGTCGTATCTCCTCACGAGGAATAACGAGAAACCCCCCTTCGTGGCGATCCCGGTGTTTCCGTCTAGATTCTTCCGGCATCAGTCGATTTATGTGAACTCAGACAAAATTAGCTCGCCTAAGGACCTCATCGGGAAGCGAGTTGGGACCCCTGAGTTCCAGATGACCGCAGGCGTGTGGCAGCGGGGGATCCTTGCCGACGAATACGGCGTACCGGTTGACTCGGTCGAATATGTGACGGGTGCACTGTCGGGGGTGCATAAGCGCGAGGAAAAGCTCAAGCTTTCTCTTCCGGAGAACATTCTGGTTACTCCCATCAGGGATGGTCAGAATCTCTCGGACATGCTGGCGGCGGGGGAAATCGATGCAATCTACACTGCACCAGCGCCGAGCACTTTTGGGACTGTTCCCCACGTCAAGCACCTCTTTGAGGACTTTGTCCAGGTGGAAAAGGAATATTTCGGCCGTACGAAGATATTCCCAATCATGCACGTCATCGCCATAAAGTCTGAGGTGCACGAACAGCATCCGTGGATTGCAAGGTCACTGTATAAGGCGTTCAACGAATCCCTGGATGTTGCGTATCGAGCTCTGCACGAACGCTCGGCGCTCAAGGTCATGTTGCCGTGGCTCCAGCAACACGTCGCGGAAACGGAGGAGGCCTTAGGTGAAGGTTATTGGGACTATGGGATCGAGAAGAATCGACACGTGCTGGAGACCTTTGCCAGGTATTCGTTTGATCAGGGGCTCTCCGCTTCGATAAGAACTGCCGAGGAGATGTTCGTCCCGGGGATTGACGACGGCTTCGTCATCTGAGGTAGAGCCCGCTCCTGGGTGGCAGTGTAGATTGAAGAAATGGGTGCCGCTTCGCAACGCCGGAAACCGGCTTACGCTATTACGTCAGTTGACAACACGCTGAGGCTGATCCAGATGCTCCGAGATATCGGAGAGGTTCGGGGGAAGGACGCGGCCGAGGTCCTCAACATCTCGCCCTCCTCCGCCCATCGGTTGATGTCGATGCTCGTGTACCGGGGTTTCGCCGTCCAGAATGATTCGCGTGCCTATCTTCCGGGCCCTGCCGTCGGAGTGGCACCGGCTGTCGGGCAAGGAGCGAAGGAACTTCAGGAGGTTGTCCGCCCCCATCTTGCCCGCCTCCAGTCGCTGACGGGAGAGAGCGCCTACTTCATGGTTCTTACCGGCAGGGTCATCCGCTTCCTCCTCACCGCGGAATCTTCCTACCCCACACACGCCGGAGACCGCCATGGTTTTGTGATACCTGCCCATAGCTCGGCTGGGGGGCGAGCGATTCTATCTTCGATTCCGCCGTCGGAGATGGAGGATATTTACGCGGCCCCCGACGAGCAAGAGGGCGTGTCCTTGAGTTCCGTGGAGCTCGAACGGCTTCAGATTATTCTTCGGGCCGTTCGCAGTCGTGGTTATGCCATCAGCGTTGAGGAAGTCGAGCGCGGGATTGTGTCAGTCGCTGCGCCCATCCGGAACTCTTCGCTTCAACCGCGCGCGGCAATTTCGATCTCCGGGCCGCTCATGCGTCGGCGGACCCTGACCGATTCCGCCTCAATCGATTCCCTGTTGGAGGCGCGGGAAGCAATCGAACGCCAGCTGCTCGAGATTGACGCGCTGGCGGACTGATCGAAAAACGGCTCTCCTGACGTAAGTGTGGGACGTAAGTGTGGGTGGCGTTATCTGTGATATGGGAGCTTGATTTCGAGAGGACCGCAGGCGAGCATGATGAGAGCCAGGGCTGCTTCGGGGGTATGGAATCCGTAGGAGCGCCTGATCATGGTGCGGATCTTGTTGTTCAGGCCTTCATGGCGGCCGTTGGATAGTCCCCGGGTGACGGCGGCGTAGATTCCGCGGGTATGGGTGCTGACCGTGGCCGCGGCCCTGATGAATTCGGGCATCCCCGAGGCGGTGACGAGCTGGCACCAGGGGGTGATCATCTCCATCACCTCGGCGGGGGCGAGGTCACCGGCGAAGACTTCGCGGAGGGATTCCTTCAACTGGTAGGCCTGCCACAAGAGACCGCCGTCTTGGCACATCTGCTCCAAGGTCACCTGTTGTTTCTCGGTCAGGTTTCCGGGTTTTTTAGCAGCACCCACCGGGTGCCTTTGAACTTTTTGGCCAGCGACTGATCCGGCAAGGACCTGGAATGCTGCCAGATTGTTGCGCCCCGGGTTTAGTGGAGGTTCTTGATCACCTGAAAGGTTGAGAACTAAATGCCAGCATTGAAAAAGTATCCGACCGAGCTGAAAGAGCGCGCGGTCCGGCTGATCGAGCTTGAGAGGGAGAATCGCGAGTTGCGTCGGGCGAATGCGATCCTGCGGAGCGCGTCGGCTTTCTTCGCGGCGGAGCTCGACCGCCCACACAACAGATGATCGATTACATCGATGCGAACAAGGACGAATTCGGGGTCGAGCCGATCTGCAGCCAACTGCCGATCGCCCCGCAAACCTACTACGCAGCCCGGAACAGGCCGCCCTCAAAACGCGCCGTCAGTGACGAGGAGACCGCGGTGAAGATCCACACTGTGCACAGGAAGAACTACGGCGTCTATGGTGTCCGGAAGGTGCATGCGCAGCTGAAGCGAGACGGCCACCCGGTCGCCAGATGCACGGTCGAGCGGTTGATGCGTCGCGAGGGATTACGGGGCGTCTCACGGCGCAAGGGGCCACGGACGACTGTTCCTGGGCCGTTCAGTGAGCGCCCTGGCGATCTCGTCGACCGACGCTTCACCGCACCGGCACCGGACTGCCTGTGGGTGGCAGATATCACCTACATTCGCACGTTCTCCGGCTGGGTCTACGCGGCGTTCGTCTTGGACGTCTTCTCCCGCCGTATCGTGGGCTGGCAACTGTCCACGACCATGCATACCGAGCTCGCCCTCGACGCCCTCGAGATGGGCATCTGGACCCGCCAGCGGGCCAGCCGGGACCTGTCTCAGTTAGTCCATCACTCCGATCGCGGAGTGCAATATCGAGCCGTGCGCTACACCGATCGTCTCGCCGAGGCAGAAGCCGTCGCCTCGGTCGGATCCAAAGGTGACAGCTACGACAACGCGATGGCCGAGGCGTTGAACTCGCTTTTCAAAGCCGAACTGATCCGCAACCGTGGCCCATGGAACGGGATCGACGATCTCGAGATCGCGGTCGCGGTCGCGGTCGCGGAATACATCGATTGGTACAACCATCGCCGGCTCCACGGCGAGATCGGTCATATCCCGCCGGTCTAGGCCGAGACCAACTTCTATTCAAACCTGCCCGCCATCGGAGAGATGGAACGGGTCTACCTGTTGCCTCATGTCAATACCTCCGGGAAGGTTGATTCATTGCCTCAGATGAAAATCTCCGCGGAGGTATTGACGTGAGGCAACAGGCCCCTAACCCATGAAAGCAAATCTCGAAGTGGTCAACGTCAGCGGGGACTAGTGAAGGTTAGCTATGTCGCGCTCGATCGCAGCGCGGGTTGCCAATAGCAAGCTCACGGTGCGCTCCTCGGTCAGCTTCTTGAGACGCACCGCCGGTGCCGCCACCGCGAATGCTCCAATCCCCCTGCCATCAC